>OIEN01000012.1_pt1 | contig 161085 bp, 171 predicted proteins | sample 1581741 | NCBI WGS metagenome assembly OIEN01 (sample SAMN01760944, study PRJEB22395) | human gut metagenome | reverse complement strand
TATACTCTGTTGTTGTTAAATTTAAAGGATTATTAAACTATACTCCAATAACCAAGCATGCAAATGTCACTATTGAACCAACTGTTAAAGGATTGGATGTTGTTAAAATGTTTAGAAACAGCACACAATATTATGCAATATTTACTGATTCTCAAGGTAATTTCCTTAAAAACAAAAACGTTCAGTTCAATATCAATGGTGTCTTTTACACCAAAACCACCAACGATAAGGGAATAGCTATGATAGGCATTAACTTAAATCCTGGCAAATATATTATAACAGCAAAAAATCTTGTTACAAGTGAGCAATCCAGTAATATTATTACTGTAAAATCATTGATTGTTCAAAAGGATTTAACTAAGTACTATTTAAATGCTTCAAGATTTGAAGCAACCATTTATAACAAGGATGGGAGCTTGGCTGTAAATAAGGAAGTGGCCTTTAACATCAATGGTGTGTTTTATCACAGGACAACTGACAGTAATGGTGTTGCAAGTCTGGGAATATCTCTAAGGCCTGGAGAATATATCATTACAACTATGTTTGACGGATTGGCTATTGGAAACAAAGTCAGTGTATTGCCTACATTAGTTACTAAAAATTTGAACATGAAATACCTGGACGGAAGCAGCTTTACTGCACAGACATTAAACGGTCAGGGAAAACCACTGGCTAATCAAAATGTATCATTTAATGTAAACGGAGTATTTTACTATAAAGTCACAGACAATAACGGTATGGCCAAATTAAACATTAGATTGATGCCTGGAGAATACATCATAACTTCCTGCTGGAACAATTTCCAAACAGGAAACACAATACGGATATTTTAAAAAAGAGATTATTCAATTAATCTCTTTTGATTTTATTTTAAGGATAAATATATAAACTATTTTTTACATATACTTAATTGTCTTTTAGTTTGAACTCTAAATAAGTTTTTTTTAATCTTATAAAATGACTTATTTTAGTTTTAAAAGATTTTATTAAAACTAAAAAGAGGTGAAAAAGATTAAATTAAGTCGAAAAATAATAATTACATCTTTGTTAATGTTATTTTTCGTGATTATGGGATGCGTTTCTGCAAATGATTTATCAACATTAGGTGAAAATACTACTGTGCCTAATATTATAATTGTTGGTGATGCACCAGAAGTTCCAGATGTGCCTGACATTCCAGATATTCCGGATTTTCCAGTTGATCCTGATAATCCGGACATTGATGATCAAAATGATTCTGATACAGTTAATTTGACCATATTTAACATTGATGAATATTTTGTTGACGGTACTTTGGGGGTTGAGCATTCTAATACCAAATTTGTATTAACTCAAAACTTTGATAATTTAGGTCTTTTAAAAATTGAAGCAAATAATGTAACTATTTTAGGTAATAATTTTACTTTGCAAAATGTTGCATTTTTGATTAATGGTAAAGATGTTACCTTAGCTAATTTCACATTAGTTAATGATTTTGATTTCAAAGATGCTGATGGTGCGGCAATTCTTACATTGGCCAATAATACGCATATACGTGATTGTGTTATAAATTATACTGTTCCTCGTGATAGTGAAGGTTACGGCATTTCTGCAGTTGGAAGAAGAATTGCTCCAATTAGTGGTTTGGAAGTTATTAACTGTATAATCAACTTTGAAGGCCATAATTATAAGGCAAATACCTATAATTATGCTTTAAAAGTAAGTAACTGTCCTAATGCATTAATTGCAAATAACAGTATTTATACTCAGCTTCCGTTGAGGGATGTTAATTTCGGAGCAGTTGGAGCTGATTTAAATTCTAATTATGTGGCAAGTGTAGGTATTGAGTACAGTAATAATTTAACATTTATCGGAAATATTGTTGCAAGTATTGTTAATAAAAGGCCCGGAAGTCCTTTCCCTACATTGGACGGTATAATTATTGCCGATTCAAATGATTGTCTTGTTAAAAACAATACTTTGTATATGGAAGATTTCTTAACTTTCCCAGGTCTTAATAATTATCTTTATGGTATTGATGTATGGCGTGTAAATAGTTTGACATTAGATTCTAATAATATAGCTATTTTAACTACTGGTGGAATGTTATCTGCCGGTACTGCATACCCTATACAAATTACCGGACCTTCTAAGAAGATAAATATAACTAATAATGATTTGTATTCAATATCTAACGGGCCAAACATAGGAATCTATTCACAAAATTATTATGGTGATACACAATTGTATATTGCTCATAATAAGATTAACGTGACAGGATTGGCAGGTAATGATAGCTGGGCACTTGTTGCAGGTATAGAAGTTCAGGATTCTAACGATACTATTATTAATAATACAATTGAAGTTCATAGTGTTGCGGAAGTTAAGGACAATGACAATATTTACGGTATAAGTTATTCTCAATCAACTAAAGGTAACCATACATTTGTAATTAAAAATAATACAGTTACTAGTGATGCAAAATATGCGATTTCTCTAATAAGTGCTGAGAATTCGGTTATTGTTGATAATTTATTAATATCTACTAGGAAAGATGCGAAAGCCAGTTATGATGCATTCAATACGAAAGGAAAATTTTATAATACTTCATATTATAATAATCGTGTAGTCAATGCATTTGATTATTATGCGGAAATTTACAATCATGTTGACGGAGGTTCTGAATTTAATTATACGACTCCTACCAATGTGAACAATTTGACAAATAAGGTTGATGGTTCAAAAATAAAACCATGGTTCCCTGATTTCCCTAATAGAAATCCTTTACTTCCTAAACCTGGTGACGGAAGTAGTGTTATTGTAACTCCTGACGATGGTGATGATAAAAATCCAAATGTTCCAGATAGGCCTGACGGTGATACAGGTTATGTGGATGTCCCTGATTTATCTGGTGATGATGGAGGATCAAAAAATCCGTCTAACGGCACTAGTAGTACAGATAAAAATTCTAACAAATTAGGTGTAAGTTTACTTGATGCTTTGATTAATTTCTTGAATTCAAATACAGACACTGGAGACTCAAGATCCAATTCATATGGTGGAACTGTTCGTACAAATAGCAGTACTTCATCTAGTGACAGTCCAAGCCTTGACGGAAATCCATCTCCAGCAAGTAGCACAAAATCCTCTTCAGGATCAAATGCAAAAAGTGCTGGAAGTTCTGCAGGGGATGATGGCAAATCTGTAAAAGCATATGAAATTGATAAAAATATAATGAAAAGTAATCCGAATACAATTATTGCTTCTATTATATTAATTATAATCGTTGCTTTGTTAATATTTGTTGGATATAAACGCAGAAAATTAAACGAAGAATAATTTAAAATTATGATTAGTCTTTATGACTATTCTTTTTCTTTTTTTATAAAAAATAGTAAAAATGTAGGTTTATAATCTACCTACTTTAATTAAAGATTCGATAGGGACTTCTTCAATTTCAGAAAGTCCTGATTTGTCGATTAATACAGTAACAGCTATAGGTTCTCCACCATGGTCTTTTACTGCATGAATAACTTCTTTTACAGTTTTACCGCTGGTTATAACATCATCAACAATTACAACTTTTTTACCTTCAACAGATCCGAAATTGGTACTTATAGCTCCTTCGCCGTCGTCTTTTTCTTTTCTGTGTTTGTGAGGGTGGTATACTGCAAGGGAAGTTTCAACTCCACTCATGTCTTCTAGAAAGTCAGCCATCATAGTTGCAAATGGTATTCCGCTGACAGCTATTCCAAGAATTACTTCAGCTTCTCCATGTGATAATGCCATATCACTTAAAGCTCCGGAAACATATCTTAAACGGGTTGAATTTCCACCTAAACTTTTCCAATTTATAAAAAAGTCAACAGGAGCTTCTGGTTTTTCTTCAGCAGGTTTTTGGAGAGTTAACCATCTGGCAGTATCCATACTTACGTTAAGTTCATCAGCTATTTCACCAGTTGTAAAACCATGTTGTCTAAGCTCTTGAGCTTTTTTAATTAATTTTTGTTTCATTAAAATCACCTATTCAATTTCATCAAAGCTAATAGGTTTATGTTCTCTGGAGGATTTTGTAGCAGCTATTACCATTTTAAGTGCTTTAAGACCGTCTTCACCGGTAATTTCAGGTTCAGTTCCATTAACAACTGCATTTAAAAAGGACCTTAATTCTTCTTTTAATGGTTCTTCATGTTTAATATCAATATCCTGAGCGAATTTACCGTATACGTCAATGCTTTGTTCGATATAGTCTACTGAAATGATTCCGTCAGTTCCTGTAATTTCAATTTGTCTCCTTTTGTATGGAGTTAACCAGTTTACTTCCAGAATTCCTGTAGATTCATTTTTGAAGTTAATCATGATTTCAGCATGGTCTTCAAATTCACATTTTTCCAGGATACTGTTCATGGTTCCGTAAACCTGGATGACATCCTCATCAAATAAGTAGTTCATTACATCCAAATCATGAATAGCTAAATCAATAGTTACTCCAACATCTTTTATTCTTGGAGGGAATGGTCCTACTCTTTTTGCAGATGCAGATACGATATCTCCAATAACATCATTATCAATGAGTTCTTTAGCTTTTTGAACAGCCGGATTGAATCTTTCCACATGTCCTGTTGCTAAAATAACTCCAGCTTCTTTTGCAGCAGCAATCATATCTTCTGCTTCTTTTAGGGTAAAAGCTATTGGTTTTTCAACTAATACATGTTTTCCATGTTTAATAGCTTCCATTACAACATCATGGTGGAAGGTAGTTGGAACACATACGCTAACTACTTCTATTTCAGGATCTTTGAGTAAATCTTCATAATCAGTGAAACCTTTTGCATCATATTTTTTAGCTACTTTATTTAAAGTTCTTTCACTTACATCACTAACAGCAACTAAATTAGCTTCTTCTAATTTATAATATACACGTGCATGGTTGTATCCCATTGCACCTACTCCAATAACTCCTACATTTACTGTTCTCAATTTTATTCCTCCAATTAAACATAATCCTTAAAAACTTTTCCTATTTTTTTACCAAATTGGACAGCATCTCTTATTGATCCTTTTTCAGTATGTTCTTTTAGAACTTCTCCTTCTTTGGTTAATAGGATTGAGTATATACAAAATTGTTTGTCCTTCATTTGGGCTATAGCACCAATTGGCCATTGACAACCTACACCTAGTTCTTCAAGCACTTGTTTTTCAGCAAATACTTCTTGCCTGGATTGATAGTCATTTAATTTAGAAATAATTTCTTTTTTATCAGAATCTTTTCGGGTTATGATAGCTAATGCACCCTGACCTGCTGCAGGTGTGATATAATCTAGGGGAAACACTGTTTTTATGTGTTGTGTAAGATTTAATCTTATTAGTCCTGCCTGAGCCATAAGTGTTGCATCTAAATCGCTACCGTTAACTTTGCTGATTCTGGTTTCAATATTGCCTCTAATTGGTTTGAGTTCAAAGCATTTATTGTGGTAATTACAAAAAGCTTCTCTTCTGAGGCTGCTAGTTCCAAGTTTGGAATTAGGGCCTAGTTCATCCCAGTTTTTATTAGAGATCAGTACTTCATTTGGAGCTACACGTTTTGGAACTGCTGCTATTTCAAGTTCTTCATCTAATTCAGTTGGTAAATCTTTAAAACTATGTACTGCAAAATCTATTTCTTCTTCAAGCAATGCTTTATCAAGTTCTTTAGTAAAAAGACCTTTTGCATCCATGTTATATAATTGAGAATTAGTTATTTTGTCGCCTTTTGTTTTAATTATGTTAACATCAATATTTTCATTAGTAATTGATGCTAAATCTTTACAAACTTGATTAGTTTGTGCAAGTGCTAATTGACTTCCTCTTGTTCCAACATTCAAAATATAATCTCCAATTTAAAAGTATTATTTCTAATTTAATAATAAATTTTAACATATAACTATCATTAAATTACAAATTATAATATTTAGCTAATATTTATTAAATGTTTCAATTTTATGTAAAACTAATGTTACATTTTTGATTATCTTTTATTAAGTTTTCTGTAATCTGAGCGATAAATCAAAAGCAGGTTTTTATTGTTGTGTATAGCTTGTTTATAAACATCCTGGAAGTTTTTTGAATATTTTACCGGTTTATTCATTTTTTTTAAAATTCCTTCACCTACTTCTCCGGTTAAAATGATATTGTAATCAAGAGTGTCCAGATAGGTGCTGACTTTAGATTCATCAATTTCTTCACATGTTATTCCGTAATCTCCACCAATGGCTATGTAATAATCATCCAAATTTCTTATCATGTTTATGGACTCTTCAATAGCTTTTGTATTGATTCCGGGATTGATTTCTTCTATTATTGTTGAATTTTCAATGATTTTTTTATTGGTTCTTCCTTTAATTCCTTTATAATTGGCCAGTCCTTTGATTATTTTTTCTTTTGGAATGTTTAATGATAAACAAGTTGCAATAACTCCCAAAACATTTTTTACATGATGTTTTCCTGGAGCAAATGTTTCAACCTTAAATTCTCCGGAGATTACCTCACCGTTGGCAGTTATTATATTGTTATAACTTACGTCAAACAGTGTTTTATCCAAATCATATTCTATATTTTTAACAGTTACGTCAGCATTGTTATTTAGGGAAAAAGTATTTATCTTTTTATGTTCGATGTTTTTGTAGAATTCATCTAATGTTTCTTTTTGGATAGCTACGATGCTGCAATTGAATATCTGACTTTTAGCTTCACTGGCTGTTCTTTTATTTTTAGCTATGGGATAATTTTCAACTATGTTTGTCAAAAGCCCTACATCTCCAATTCCGCTGGCTCCAAGTGAACTTTCAAAAATTGCACACCCATATTTTTTAAGATTTTGGCTATCGCATTTCCCTGCAGCTATTTCGCATACAGGGTTAGCTATTTTATATGCAAGGTCAATTGTTTCTTTAATATTTGCAGGAGTAATTGATATATTTTGTTTTAATGTTTTTTTCACTCCATTTTCATATAATAATGCACCTAAGCTGGATAAAATTAGTGGGTTTTTATCAATTAAGATTTCTTTAAGCATAAAAACACAGCTGGTTTTTCCTTTAACTCCTGTAACTTCAATTTTGGGAATGTCATTGCCCCAGTTTTTCAGAAGTTCTTTAATTATTTCGTGATGGGTTAAAAAAGTATAATTTAAAGAGGGATTATAATTTTCAATATCTCTTTTAGTTAAAGGTAAATGAACAGGATAGATAACTCTTAAATTTCCGTTTAAGTTTTTTAAATAGTCCAAATCTATAATTTTAACATTATAAACCGCTAACATTTTTTTATCAACACTTTTCAAAGTGTTGTAAATGTCATAGGCATAGACTGTTTCATCTTTTTTTGCAAGACTGACGGCTATTTTCACTCCTCCGTGAGTCATGTCAATTACGAGGCTGTTCATTAGTTGTTGATGCCTCCCTCATTTAACTTGTCTTTAACTTTTTTATAGAAACATTTATTTGAGTTTCTTATGAAGTAAACGTGTTTGTCTGATTTTTTGAATCTGATTTCTTCCTGATATTCTGCTTCCTCATTTATTTGGCCGTCCATTACAAATACTGCGGTTTTACCTTTTTTAAGTAATTTGACAATAATTTCACTTTCATCAGACACGATAAATGGCCTTACACCTAATTTATACGGACAAATTGGGATGATGATAAATCCTCCTACATTCGGATCAACAATCGGACCTCCTGCAGACATGGAATATGCTGTAGAACCGCTTGGAGTTGATATGATAAGACCGTCAGCTCTGAATTCTTCAATGATTTCTCCGTCTACCTGAACCTGGAAATGAAGCATTTTTGAAGGTTCGTCAGTCATTACAACAACTTCATTCAGTGCAGAATAATGGTGGTTTTCATGGGAAACAACTAATTTTGTTCTTTTTTCAAGGTAATATTCTCCTTTTAATATTTTTTTAAGTGAATCAAATGTTTCATTAACTTCAATTTCAGTTAAAAATCCTACTGTACCCATATTAATTCCAAATATTGGTATTTCTTCAGTCATTTTAGTCTGTGTTCTTAAAAGGGTTCCGTCTCCACCAAGAATAATTGCCATATCGCTTTTAAAGTCTTGTATACTTTGTGAGAGCAATTTAAATTCAATGTTAAAGTTTAAATTTTTCAACTGGTCCTTTAATTCAGGATGCTCTTTTATGGTTGTGTTAATTATATTTTTCAAATTAGGGTCTTTTTTAAGTTTTTCAAGCTTTCTGGCCAGTGTCCTTTCAATGACTACATCAATACCGTTATTCAAAAGATAATCTATGATTTTTACAGAGAATAATATTGCATGGTATTCATCTACACGGCTTACTACTCCAACTTCTCCGATAACATCACTTTCATTGTCATTTAAGATATCGATTATCTGTTTGTGGAGTATATTGTTATTTGCTGCAACAACAATTGTTCTTTCATAGATACTTAATTTATTGTCCAGTTTTTCACCGTATTTGTTGGTGATGATTCCTCCGGCTTCTTCAACAATCAATTTGGAAGCTGCAATATCTATTATTCTGCTGCCTCTCAAATCAAGAAATGCATCATATCTTCCGCTGGCTACATATGAAAGTTCCAAAACAACAGAACCTAAAACACGCATGCGCCTTGCATTGTCAACTAATTTGGAAGCTGATTTGGTCCCGCTTTTAGTAAATCCTCCAAGAGACATATCACTGATGTTTATAATATCTGAAGGGTGCACCTCTTCATTATTCAACCAGCATCCTTTTCCTTTTTCAGCTTCAAAGAAATTGCCGTTTCCGAAGTTGCTGATAAAACCTAATTCAACATCATTTAAAGTAGCTAATCTGTCATCAGGAACATTTGCAACAGCTATTGAAATTCCATATGCAGGTATTTCCTTAATTGCATTGCTTGTACCGTCAATCGGATCTATTAAGAATATGAATTTAGGTTTTTGTTCCGGAGTTAAATCAGTTCTTCTAAGTTCCTGAGTTAAAACAACACTTTCTTTTTTTCCATATCCAACTTTCAGTTCTCCAATTTCTTCACTAATGATGTATGAGTGTATAGGAGCATTTTTTAAAATGTTAATTACTTGATCTTCAGCTATAACATCAATATATGATGTTGGAGTGCCGTCAGCCCCCATCTTAACTTTTTCTCCTGATTCAGGTTTCCCGACATATGGTCTGATAGCTCTGCCTACCTCTTTTATAATCTCGTAACAAAGGTCTGTAGCTATTTTTTTATCTTTTGCATCCATATTTTATCCCTCAATTATTTCATCATTCAAATAAACAACTGAAGCCACAACTGAAGCTATATTTTCAACAGTTGTACTGGCGGACTCAATTATAATATCTTTAATTTCCACTTCACGTTTTTCCATCATGTAGTTTACCATGAAGTTAGCTTCATCAATCAAATCCTGCGGGTCCTTGTTTGTTCCAGTTGTTTCAACTACGCAGCCTAATTTTTCCCCAATAGCTACTGCAACAACTGCAGTTATTGTATCTCCAGGTTTGCTTGAGGTAACTGAAGAAAGTACACAATTAACCATAGCTCCAGGTTTGAGTTTTGGCAGGTCTTTAACTTGAGTGTTTTTTCCAAGCATACTTGATACTTTAATTAAATTGACGTCTCCTATTCCAGCATCAGTTAGTGCATTGTCAAATGCATTTAACCTTGTTGGACCCTCATCTTTTCCTGATACAATAGCTATTTTCATTTTTATCACTTTGTTTTAAATTTGTAATTTCTATTTAATATTTATTATTGAAGTCCTACTTGTTAAAACGAATAATTTATATAAAATGTTGGATAGAATTATTATTAATCTAAAATAATTCTTATTATAGATTACTTATTTAAATCTATTTTTTAATTTATGGAGGAAAATTAATGTCAACAAAAGTTGTAGAGATTAAAACATTAAAAGTTGGTAAATATATCGTATTAGGTGGGGAAGCATCTAAAATCACAAGTTTAACTACTTCATCCCCAGGTAAACATGGTGCTGCTAAAGCTAGATTAGAAGCTGTAGGTATTTTCGATAACCAAAAAAGAAGTATTGTTAAACCTGTAGATACCAAAGTAGATATTCCAATTATCGATAAAAGGGTTGGTCAGGTATTATCTATCCAAGGTAACAATGTTCAGTTAATGGATATGGAAAACTACGACACTTTAGATTTACCTATGCCTGAAGAATTAAAAGACCAAATCACTGAAGGTATTGAAGTAGATTACATCGTAGCTTTAGGAAATATGAAAATTATGAGAACTAAATAATTTTATTTAGTTCTTTTTTGATTTATTATGCTTTTAAACACATATGAACCATGGAAATTTGCTTTTTCCCAGGAAGAAACTGATTTTAACAACCTTAAAGAGGGTGCTTGGGGAATAGTTGGTGTTCCGTTTGACAGTACAACATCTTATCATCCTGGTTCACGTTTTGGACCCATAGTAGTTAGAGAAGCTTCATATGGGTTTGAAAAATATAATACTATTTTTAATACACAATTGGACAATATTTTTTACGATTTCGGAGACGTAAATGTTGTTTTTGGAAACTGTAAAAAAACATGTGAAATAATTGAAGATACTGTTAATGAACTGTCTGATTTAAAAATCAAACCTCTGACTATTGGCGGAGAACATAGTTTGACTATTGGTGTTCTTAATTCATTAACTAAAAAATATGATGATCTGACTGTTGTCCATTTGGATGCTCATAGGGACTTGGCAGATACTTTTATTGGGGAGCCGTATTCTCATGCCAGTGTCATGAAAAGGGTTCATGAAATGGGTGTTAAGGAATTGGTTCAGATTGGCATCAGGTCAGCTTCAAAGGAAGAGGAAGATTTTGTTAAAAACCAGTCAAATATCACAACATTTAAAAATAATGATGTATTTCATCATCTGGACAATATAGAATATTATTTGAGTATTATTGACACTCCAATTTATTTGTCTATTGATATGGATGTTTTTGATCCGTCTATTGCTCCGACTGTAGGCAACCCAACTCCCAACGGAATAGCGTATGGCCATATAGAAGCTATGCTTCAAACTTTATCTTTAAAAAATGTTGTCGGGATGGATGTTGTTGAAACAGCTGGTGACAGATTGGGTGATATTACTGCAGTTTCCGCTTCAAAAATAATTTATGATTTTTTATCATTATTGTGATAAATTGTTTTTACTTTTAATTTAATTTAACTTTTATTATTTTTTGTTCATTATTTTTTAAAATTTTTAATTAATTATTACTTTTCTTATAAAAAATTAATATGGAATTATTTAAATATTAGCTTAAAGTAAAATTACAATATTAATAATTAATAATTAGGAGCAAAAATTATGAATAGTAGAACAATTGAACTTTCTGGTCATGTTATTGATTCATTAACTTTACCAAAAGCTCTGGATATTATCATGGATAAAGGTGGAGATTTTGATTTCTTAGAATTTGATGTAGGTAAAAGAAAAACTGATATTAGTAAGGTTAAGATGGCAGTTTATGCAGAGTCTATCGACCTTTTAAATTCTATTTTAGATGAGTTGTCAGTATTAGGTGCATCAATATCTGAATTAAAAGAGGTTGAATTAGTTGCATCTTCAAAAGATAAAGTTGCTCCGGAAGGTTTTTATTCTACTTCAAATCATACAACTCACATTCTCTATAAAGGTAATTGGATTGTTGTTGAAAACATTGAGATGGATTGTTTAATCTGTGTTGATGAAAAAAATTCTCGTGCATCAGTTAAACCGATAGCGGAAATTAAGGCAGGAGATATGATTGTTGTTGGTCGTGACGGAATAAAAGTTACACCACCTCAAAGGTCCAGAGAAAAAAGTGGAACCTTTGAATTTATGAACAGTGATGTTTCTTCTGAAAAACCTTTGATGAATTTAATTAGGGGAATTGCAAAAGAAATTAAAGAAATCAAAAGTAAAGGAGGTAAAATAGCTATTGTTGGAGGTCCTGCTATTGTACACACAGGATCAGGTAAATATCTGGCTGCTTTAATCAGGGAAGGATATATTGATTCTCTTCTTGCAGGTAATGCACTGGCTACTCATGATATTGAAAGCAATATTTTTGGAACTTCTCTGGGTATTGAAGTGGAAACAGGAGAAATTATAGCTCATGGACATACTCATCATATGAGGGCCATTAATAAAATCAACCGTTCAGGATCAATTAAACAGGCTGTTGAAGATGGCACCTTAACTGGCGGAATTATGTATGAATGTATTAAAAAGGACATTCCGTATGTTTTAGCAGGTTCTATTCGTGATGACGGTCCTCTGCCTGATGTAATAACTGACACTGCAGAGTCACAAAAATTAATGCGTAAACAGGCTCAGGAAGTTGACATGGTAATTATGATAGCTACCATGTTGCATTCAATAGCTATGGGTAATTTACTTCCTTCAAAAGTTAAAAGTATCTGTGTGGATATTAATCCTGCTACTGTTACCAAATTATCTGACAGGGGAAGTGCTCAGGTAGTTAGTATTGTAACAGATATTGGTACATTTTTACCTCTTTTATATGAATCCCTACATGAAAGTGATTAGATGCAATTCAGTGCATATATGTTAGACGTTATAACTGATTCAATTTATCCTGCACGTATTTCAGTTGAAGGCGGATTTTTTAAAGAGATAGTTCCAATTGTCATTAATGACGACAGTGAATTGGATATTTCAGGGATTATTCTTCCGGGATTTATTGATTCTCATATTCATATTGAAAGTACCATGCTTACTCCTGCACAGTTTGCAAAACTGGCTGTAAGGTTCGGTACTACTTCAGTTGTTTGTGATCCTCATGAAATAGCTAATGTTGCAGGTACTGACGGGATAGATTTCATGATTGAAAATTCAAAATCTGTTCCTTTTAATTTTTATTTTTCAATTCCATCATGTGTTCCTGCAACCTGTTTTGAAACATCAGGAGCTATTTTGGACAGCGAAACTATCGGAGAACTTCTTAAAAAAGATGAAGCTGTTGCACTTGGTGAAATGATGAATTTTCCAGGTGTGATAAATGGGGATGGGGAAGTTTTGGCCAAACTGGAAAAAGCAAAAGAACTTGGAAAACCTATAGACGGGCATGCGCCTCTGCTTTCAGGAAAAGATTTGGATAAATATATAGCTGAACATATATCTACTGATCATGAATGCAGTAATTTTGCAGAAGGTATTGAAAAAAAAGAAAAAGGTATGAAAATAATGGTTCGTGAAGGGTCTTCTGCTAAAAATATGGAAGCTCTTTTTGATTTTAGCGACAGGTTAGACTACTGGAAAAATCACGAAAGTTTCGGAAAAATGCCCAATGAAGTTCTGGAAAAAAGAATACATCTGCCTATTTTTGATTTTATAGTAAGTGATGACAAACACACCACTGACTTAATTAAAGGTCATTTAAATGAATCCATTAAAAAAGCCATTGATTTGGAAGTCAGCCCTATAAGTGCAATTGAAATGGTTACAGTTAATCCGTCAACACATTATAATTTAAATACTGGTGCTATTGTAAAAGGAATGCAGGCAGATTATGTTGTTGTAGATAATCTGAATGATTTAAATATTTTAAAGACATATGTTGCAGGCAAATGTGTTTTTGATGGTGAAAATGTTTTATTTGATGTGGAAGAAACGGAATTCAAAAATACATTTGATGTTTCCAAAAAAGAATCTGAAGATTTTGAAATCTCATGTGATGAACCTTCAGCAGATGTTAATGTAATCCGATGTTTCAATGGTGAATTAATAACTGAAGCTGAAAGTGCAACATTGGAAACTAAAAACGGATTTGTACAGCCTGATTTGGAAGAGGATATTTTAAAAATAGCTGTTGTTGAGCGTTATGGTGGAAATTCAATAGCCAACGGATTTATAACAGGATTCAATCTTAAAAAAGGAGCAATAGCCTCTTCTGTAGCTCATGATTCTCATAATATTGTAGTTGTAGGAACAAATAGTGAGGACATGGCAAATGCAGTCAACTGTTTAATTGATAATGAAGGCGGTTTTGCTATTGTTGACGGTGATTTTGAAGATTCTTTGGCATTGCCTATTGCAGGATTGATGACTAATGAAGACAGTCATGAAGTAGCTGAAAAATTAGAGAAATTGCATAAAACAGCTGCTGATTTCGGATGCAAACTGGATTCTCCGTTTATGACTATGTCATTTATGGCTCTTTTGGTAATTCCAGCTATCAAAATATCTGATAAAGGTTTATTTGACTGCATAAACTTTGAATTTATTGATGTAATTAAAAATTAGGGTGAATACCCTTTTTTTATTAATTCTTTTTTTATTTCATGAATTGCTTTTTGCTCTTCTTTTGATCCAACTTTATTTATTACTCTTTTTGCTTCCCTAAATCTTCCGAGATAATATTCTTGCTGTTTCTCATCAACCATATCTATTCTTGTAAAATTAACTAAAGTCTCTATAAGCAGTCCCATAGCACGGTTAATTGCTTTTATATTTTTATTGATTACATGTGAGGTAACTTTAGCTTTTATGACAATGGCTTTTGAGTCACTTTTAATCGGATCGCTTCTTTTAACAGCTTCTATTAAGTCAGTAACTTCACATTTGAAATAGCTTTCAATATTTTTAATGGAATTGTTTTCATCAAAATAAGTTTCTGGAAGGTTATCAATTGTTGAAAGTGTAAAAAGTTCCGGATTTTCAGTAATATTTACAGTAAATTCTTTTTGAGAAATAATGTTTTCTAAAGTGGTGCTTCCTTTGAATATACGGCATATTATACTGTCTTTGCCGGTACATATAACTCCAATTGGCGCTGCATTTCTTTTGCCCTCAGGGCTTAGTGTAGTTATTACTGTTTCATATTGTCTTCCTTTTTCCATTCCAACTGAAGATAAATTTATTTCCATAATTATAAGTTTGATAATATGTACTTAATTAAAGTATCGATTTTTAAAAAACATTTTTATATGTTAATAAACAATAGTATAAGTATTATATATTAATTTTAAGGAGTTTAAGTAATGAACTATAAAATGTATGATGAAATGATGGAGCAACCTGATTCACTTAGAAGGACATTTGCAAGCGAAATGTCTAAAATGGATAGTGTTTCAGAAGCTGTATCAAAAGCAGATAAAATTTATTTAATTGGTTGTGGCAGTTCTATTTCTACATGTTATAGTGTTAGGGATGCATTGAGAATGTCCTGTGATATGAGTGTAGAAGTATTTACAGGCTATGAATTTTATTATAATAAAAAATTAACTGACGGAGAAAATTCAATAGCTATTTTCACATCACAATCCGGTGAAACTGCAGATACTTTAGCATCTCTTAAAAGAGCTAATGAATACGGAATTCACACTGTTTCAATTTCTAATGAACCTGATAGTTCAATGATAAAAGAAGCTAAAACTCCAATTATAACACAATGTGAAAGGGAAACAGCAATTCTTGGAACTAAAACATATGTGACTCAGTTAGCCTGTCTTTATCAGATTTTATTTAAAGGATCCAATTATGACAATGCAGATGAACTGTTAGGTGATTTGAAACATATTCCCGATATTATTGAAGTATTGTTAAAAACAACCGAAGAAGACAATAAAAAATTAGCTGAAGAGTTTAAAGATGAAGATATCTTTTACTGTTTAGGCAGTGGACCTAACTTCGGCCTTTCATTTAAATTAGCTATGACTATGCTTATGGAAGGAGCAATTAAACATGCATGTCCTGTTTACTCTGCGGAATTTAGGCACGGTTTAATAGAACGTGCAGAAAAAGATGTTCCAATTATTTTCTTGCGTTCAGATTTTGAATCAGATGAAATAACTGACAAAGCTATTGAATTTTCTAAAAATTTAGAATTGAAGTCTGTTGTTTATAATTTGGAAGATTATGCAGATATCAATCCGTTATTATCTCCATTAATATTTGTAGTTCCTTTGGAATGGTTTGTTTATTATTTGGCACATTTTAATGGTGAAGACCCTGGTGCTACAAGACATATCGGAAAAGTCAGATATTAATTTTTTTTAAAAAAAGAAATATGTAGAAAATTTATTCTACATTAATTTTATTTTTTGGTGTTTTTAATTTAGGAATAGTTATTAAAACTGTTCCGTTGTTGAATTTTGCACTGATTTTATCAATTTCAATATTGTTGCTGAATCTGATGCTTTTGCTGCATTTTCCTTGTTTTATATCTGAAATTAAAACAGTTTTATCTTCTTCTTCAATTTCTTCAGTAAACGGTTTGAAAGTAGCTACAATTGAAATGTCTTTGTCTCCAGCTTCAATATCAATTTCTTCTTTTTCAATACCTGGAACATCTACTTTCAAGTAGTATTTTTCTTCAGTTTCTATTAAATCAACGTCTAAGCTGTGGATGGTTGCTTTTTTATAATCATCAATTTTCTGATCAATTATTTTTTGGATTGATTTAATACCTTCTTGAAGATCATCAAAGCCTCTGGATAAATCTTCCGTCATTTTTCCAGCCATATTTTTTGTCTGTTCCCTTTTTTCGTTTAATTTTTCCTTGCGGTAATTGATTTTTTCTTCAGCCTTTTCTTTGTGTTCGTCAATTTTTTCTTCAGCTTTTTCTTTGCCTTCGCTAATTTTGGTTTCGATTATATCTTTCTCTACCATATTTGTGACTCCATTATGTTTAATTAAATTTAATTGTTATTATGGACTTTTAATATATAAAGGTATCTTTAATATTCATCTTCTTCATTTCTTTCTATTTTTTTAACAGAGTCTAAAACTTTATTTATTTTATCAATACCTTCTCCTTCAATAGCTGATATGAAAATGGAGTTATCTAATTCATCAACATACTGTTCCACATAGCTGGTGTCTTCAATAAGATCCATTTTATTAAATAGGTAGATTACAGGAATGTTGTCAAATATTTTTTCAATCTGTTTTAATAAATTGTACTGACTTTCCAGACCAAATCCGCAGGTTTCAGATGCATCGAAAATAAATAAAATAGCATCCGCCAAATGTTCCAAAGCCACTATTGCATTTAATTCAATATCATTCATTTCTAAAACCGGTCTGTCTAAAAGTCCGGGAGTGTCAATAATTTGAATACTTTTCCAATGTCTTTCCACATGCCCTATTTGAATACCTTTGGTTGTAAAAGGATAGTTGGCTATTTGGGGGTCTGCTCCAGATATCTGGTTAAGAAGTGTGGATTTTCCCACATTTGGAAATCCTGCAATTACAATTGTTGTTGCATCAAAGTCAATTGTAGGCATGTTTCTTAAATTGGCCTTTGCAAAATCCAGAAAATCCAAATCCTTTTTGATTTTGTTTACAACAGATGCAATTCTACCGTATGCCTGTTTTTGAAGGGTAGTTGCCTTTTCTGACGGATTTTTCCTGATTTTACTTCCGTATTCTTTTTCAAGTTGTGTTAAAATACCATAAGCCCAGTTAAGCCCTCCAAGAGCCTGTTTCATATCATCCACACCAACAGTAATGTCAATGTAATCCTGATAAAATGGGGGAAGGTCTTCTATATCCGGAACACTATCTAAAATGGATTTTAATTTGTCTTTGATTACCTGACAAGAAGTTATAACTCTTCTTTCTTCAATTCTTTTTCCTTTCAGATGCTTTGGTATTTTCTGTGTTCTCATTAAATCTGCTTGCTTTTTCCCTCTGCTAAATCCTTTATCAAGTAATTCATCAGGAGTGGGTATTGTAGGTATCATCATTGTTATCACTTTAAATATCAGTTACTTATACTGCTTCTCTTATATAATATTTAGCTAGGATGCTTAATTAAACTTGTGGATAATGTCTTAGATTCATGAAATTAAAAGTTGGTTAACATTATTATAAACAGTTGATTAAGTGTAATTGAAATTATAATTTCCATAAATGTAAAATAATGTGGTGAAAATAAATAGAAATTAAAAAATTATCATTGTTCGGGGATATTGAAACTCATGAAAAAGTAGTACTAATTACATGTACTTTTAAATCAACTTTTTTATAAAATTTATACGAGGTTGTAATTTAATTTTTTGGAAAAATTTTCAATAGTGTTGTGGAGGTAATAAAATAAATCTCCACTTAAACATTTTAATAATCTGATATCCATTCGTCAAATACTGATTCAATATGAACTAAGCTATCTAAATTCACGTGTAAACTATATTTGTTGGGATCATCTGTATTGAACATTGTACTTGAAGAAATATCTGATTTAGCTATATTTTCTTTTAAATATTCAACAAATTTATTTAAAATGGTTTCATTTTTCACTACAATAAATGGGAAGCTGCGAATTCTACATCTAAAATCAAAACTGTCTTTACTAATTAATTTTGCGAATTTGCCTTCAATAGCATCTAAATTGTTAATAAAAATAGATTTTTTCACCATTTTTGTCAGTGTAGCTATGTAATTTAGGTACTGGAATTAAAAGTCTGCCTCCATCACAATAAGCATACTCACATTGAAAAATGACATTAGAATTATATTTAAATAATATATTACCGTACAGAATGGATTTATCTAAATAAAATGTGTTGAATGGTTCCACATAGTCACTTTCATTAAATTCTGTTAATTCAATTGAAAATTCTGGCACTGGTTTATACAATGCAGTTTCTTTTGTTTCAAATTCATCCATCTAGTTATCAATATCATCTAAGTAGAATTTAAATCTCTCTTCAACATCTAAATTAAGACCAAAACGTTCTTTCCACATATATTCAATATCTGCAAAATTCGCATTCTTGTCTTTATGAGTATTTCTATCACCGGTTCTTGTATAAATGTGATAAGCTTTTACAATACCATAATTCTTTTCTAAATAGTAAGGTTTATTTTTAGTATTTTTTATTATTATAACATCAATTTCTTTATTATTTATATTTAATGTACGAACATTAACAATGGGGATATTTCCACCACTAAATTCTATATTATTTAATATATCATTCAAATCAGCTTCTTTTTTTCTTTTTGCAGTTTTTTCATTTAAGCCAATGATTTTGCAATCATTTGAGGGGTCATCAACACCAATGATTAAAAACTGATCCCATTCATGTTTTGCATTAGATAGGCATAGAATATCATGTACTAATGTTTTATTGTCTTTATGGGGTTCTCTTTTAAAATCCCATATTGACCTTCAGTTTTACTATTTATTAAGTTCATTATTTCTAAATAAAAAGATTCATTAACCATATTATGTTTTGCTCCATAAATTACTTTATCCTGCACATTCTACCTATATTAGGTTTAAATTCTAATAATTCTTTATATCCTCAAATAATGGACTGTCTTATTGTTTTCTTAAATGTTTTTTTCATCAAAATAGAATGTTAATAAATTAAATTTATATTTTTCTACTAAATATTTTATATATTCATTTCATCAACTTGGATTATGTATTCCTCAGTTTGACTCCTTATCTCATTATAAATTTGTTTATATTTTGTTCTTTCATATTCAAAGAATAAAGTTCCATAAAAAATTTTAAAACAATACATAATGTTTTTTTCTCATTTTATTATCTGTAACTCAAGTTTTTCTGTTTTTGTATTTAGTGTCCATTCTAATGTATCGCCAGATTCTATGTTTAATGCTTTAACATATGTTTTGGGTATTGTTGTAATTAATGAAATCTTACCTTGATATCTGACATTTGTTTCTTCTTTTATTTCCATAATAGTAACTATGTATATGAGTATAAATAACATTTGCGGTATTGTTAAAATAGTTAAAAAAATAACATTTAAATAACATGAAAAATATATTATAATTAGCAAAACATATCATAATACAGTTCTGTATTTTTTTATATGTGACATATTTATTATTAATGGTTGGAGAAATAATATGTTAAGAGTATTCGAAGCGTTTGCAGGTTATGGTAGTCAAAGAATGGCATTGCGTAACATTGGCATTGAATTTGAGGTAGTTGGTATCTCGGAGATAGAAGGTGATGTTATTCTCTCATACGCTGCGATTCATAGTGATTTTTTGGAGAAGAGAGAACAAATTGATGACTATGTGCCTGAAGATAAAGATGAGATGATCTCTTATTTGGAAGAAATTAATGTTCCCTTAAATTACAAAACTTTTGAAAACAGAGCTAGGAAGCTTAGGTTACCAAAATTAAAAGATATGTACTTGGCAAACAAATTGATTAATAATTATGGAGATATACAAAGAATAGACCCAACAACACTACCTGATTTCGATTTGTTTACATACTCATTTCCCTGCCAGGATATATCTGTAGCAGGATATCAGTGCGGATTAAATGAGGATTCGGGTACTCGATCTTCATTACTGTGGGAGTGTTGTAAGATTATTGAAACTAAAAGACCCAAATATCTGATGATGGAGAATGTTAAAAATCTTGTTGGAAAAAGCCATAAGGATAATTTCTTGAAATTTTTAGATTATCTTGAAAGTTTAGGTTATAAAAACAGTTGGGCTGTTTTAAATGCTAGGGATTATGGTGTCCCTCAAAATAGGGAACGTGTTTTTTGTATCAGCGAACTTGAAATCAAAAGAGATTTTGTTTTCCCAGAACCGACAGAATTGAAATTTAAACTCGAGGATATTCTTGAGAAAGATGTCGATGAAAGGTATTATCTGAACAATGGTCAGGTTATGGACAAGCCTATTAAGCAGGAGTATAGCTATTGTTTGGATTCAAATTATTGGAAAGGGACTACCCTTCAAAGTTTTTTAAAAAAACGTAGAAGACAGCTTGTAACTGACAAGATCGATGAATCTGGGCAATATGTACCCAGAAGACTTACTCCAAAAGAAACATGGCGGCTGATGGGCGTTAATGATGAAGATATAGAAAAAGCAAGCCAGTTGGTAAGCAACACAAGCCTTTATAAACAATCTGGAAACAGCATTGTTGTTCAGGTTCTTGAGGCTATATTCAGGCAATGGTTTATTAAAATCCCAAATAAAAAGATTGGTTTAGACCGGTGGTTAGATAATGAGTAGAGCAGAAGATATTCTTGCTGTTAGAGAAAAGTTAGGAATAAGAAGAAAAGAATTTTCAGATGCTTTATGTTTTACCAAAGAGCAAGAAAAAATGTTAAAAGAATGGGAAACCGGAAAATCAGATGTCTCTGATGAAATATATGATAAAATAATGAATTTTCCTACCGAACCACTATTTAAAAACAGACCAATTGAAGAGTGCAGATTTAAGCAAATTGATTTATTTGCCGGAATTGGAGGTATTAGGCAGCCATTCCAGAAACATGGAGGATATAATGTATATTCTTCAGAATGGGATAAATTTGCTCAAACAACATATCGTATTAATTATGGAGAGGTTCCAGATGGTGATATAACTCTTGTTGATGAAAAAGATATTCCTGACCATGACATATTACTTGCTGGATTCCCTTGCCAGCCATTTTCACAGGCAGGACTCCATAAAGGCTTTGAAGATACAAGAGGGACACTCTTCTTTGATATTGCAAGAATACTTAAAGAAAAAAGACCGAAAGCATTCATGTTGGAAAATGTAAAGCAGTTAAGGGGACACGATAAAGGAAATACAATAAAAGTTATTTTATCTGTACTGAATGAACTGAATTATTATGTCCCAGATCCTCAAATATTGAACGGTTATCATTTTGGTTTACCCCAAAACAGAGAGAGAATAATCATTGTAGGTTTCAACAAGGATTATCTGCCTGAGAATTTTAAAGAGTTCGAATATCCTGTTGGACAAATAGATGAGAAAGTTTGTGTAGGAGATGTATTGGAAGAATCAGTTGGAGAGAGATTTACAATTTCAGACAAACTTTGGGAAGGACATCAGGCACGAAAAAAGAAGCACAAAAAGAAAGGAAACGGATTCGGATTTGCACTGTTCAATGAAGACAGCAAATATACCAGTACAATAAGTGCAAGGTACTATAAGGATGGTAGTGAAGCATTAATAGAACAGTCGGGAAAAAATCCGAGAATGTTAACTCCAAGAGAATGTGCAAGACTGCAGGGATTCCCAGACGATTTCATTATCCCTGTTTCAAATGCCCAGTCATATAAACAGTTCGGCAATTCCGTTTGCATTCCGGTAATTGACGCTGTGGCTGTGGCGATGCTTGATTATCTTGGTGAATATGGCATTTTATAGGTTTGTTAATTAAAAAATAGCAGATATGCAGTGTCATGTTCCACATATCTGTTTATTGTTTATTTGTATGTTTCAATAATTAGACTGTCCCAGAATTTGTTGTTTGCTCTCCATTGAGAATAAGGTCTTTTATTACCTTCATACATTCCACTGTCAAAGAATACGATGCCTTCTTTAACCAGATTAAGCCAATCATTGAAATTTACAGGTTCACCAAAGCATATTCTATCATATTCTCCACTTTCATCTGTTTTACACGTAAACCATCCTTTATCATTGAATTTATCTTCAAGTTTTGCTTTGAGACATTTGTCTCCCCTTTTGGATGTAGGGGACTTTTTTCCATACCATCTGGCTATTTCCAAGTTTTCGATTTGTAATTCTTCAGGAACAATGTATGCTTTGTCTGGTCTTTTATCCTGTGAATATGAATAAAAAGCAACAATGTCTTTATTGGGCTCTATTGATAAAATCTGTCCAAAGTCGTTGTAAGCGTCTATTTTAGGACAGGAGGATCCTGACCAGGAGTAACGCCCTCCCTTCTCTTCGTTTGGTTTACCAAAAATTCTTACAAAGCTATTCTGTTTTTCGTATTTTGCATCTCCATCAAAAAGTGATGAATACTTGGAGCTGGTAAATACATAGATATTTGCGGACCAGTCGCCAAAAGTTGTTTTGGATGTGGTTTCGTTTTTTAACTCATATCCGAATAAGTCAGCTTCGTTATCTGCATTTGCAGTTACTCCAAATTGTTGTTCTAGCCAATGACCTTTCCTTCCGTCATGACGTTTGTTTTTTCCTTCAACATTAGGAGTTTTTCCTTTAACATTCTTTCTAAATAAGTCAATAATTTGTTCTTTTGGTGTCATGATAATGAACCTCCTTAATTATTGTTTATAAATTCTTCCACCGTTATAATTTCCTTGGCTACTAAAGATTTTGGAAAACTATCCTCTTTAGTTTTTAAATAGCCACTAAATTCATCATTTAAAACCCATTGGTTCCTTTTTCTATAATATATTTTCTTTGGAACATCATATTCTAGTAAGCAAATGAAAGAAATGCGATTCAGTGTACTGGAAGGGATTGTGTCAAAGTCTTCAGGTTTTAGTGTATTACTTATTAAAACCCCTTCATTTTTGATTTTTGATAGTCCAACGCAAGTGGCACTCAGATTACACAGACTACAAGCGAGCGGATTAACTCCACGGTATTCTCTATTCCCATTAGTTCCATATCTTTGGCACCAAAGAATATCAAAAAAGTTTTTCATGTTTGTTTTATTGGATTGACTTGCAAGCCATATGACACGCTCTAATTTCCCCAGCATATCGAAGCTATCAAAAAAATCTGGCTTATTGTTTATTCCAAGGGGATACTTATAAAATGTTTCTATCCATGTATCTACAGGAATAATTTCTTCCTTTTCAAAACCCTGCTGCAAGAAACAAGCAATGACTTTTTCTGAATAGCCTTTAAGTTTAGAATCATTTGCATAAAATGTGTTAAAGAAATTTTTGCTCCATGTCCTATAATCAATATTTTCTATATTCATGAATGCACTGATGAAAAATGCTGCTCGCCAAGCATTACGATTAAATGCATCAACCAATATTTCTGAATAGTATTTGTCAATTTCAGTAAGTTGCCCAATTGAATAGTATCTTCCTGATACATTTTGTATGAACTCTTCTTTCTTCTGTTTCCAAGCTTCAGGCATAACTTTGAAAGTGACATTATCAATGGTGATTGAATTTGAAAAGTCTAATTCAAAAAGTTTTTTCATAGCTAAATATAGTTTCTTAAAATTAGGAAAATCCGAGTAATCCTTATTTATTACATCTGTATATGATGGGATTACGTAAAATTCTAGATGAGCCCAATCAGAAGGGAGAGATACTTCTTCACCAAATGCACTCATAAAATTATATAACATCCTCATTTCACTTTGCCGACCAGTTTTTGGTTGCCATGCTGCAACAAATCGTGGAATTGAAAACATTTCCTCATAAAATTGACCATAAGGTATGGATGGACCATAGGATTTTTCGATGTATTGCCATAAATCTGATAATATATTTATAAATTCAGAATTGCCCCTACAACAGTCTATTACAGTTTGTTTGTTGATGGGATTGCTGAATCCAATTCGGTTTTCAATTTCGTTTTTTATTTTATCCACTACTTCTGTTGTAGGCTCAAGATTAGTAAATACAAGAAATTTAGCATTGCATTTATCTTGTATAATTTCATAGCTGACTGACACAGGACAGCCAACAAGACGGCCGTTATTTACCTGTGTATGTATGTACATCATGGGAAATTGTGGCAAATCAGGATAGTATAATTCAATTTTAGGAATCCATTGTATGGGAATTCCATTGATTATTATTTCTGTTTTGTGGTTTAATTGATACATCTAATCACTCCAATATTAATATAAAATTTGTTTTGTTAATCACATGATATAACATTTATTATAATATTACAAAACCAAAACAATATTGTTTTAATTATGTAAAAAGTATAATATTTAAAATAACATAAGCTATAATTAATGATGATATAATAAATAATCAAAGTTGATTTATATGGTTGACAAAGTTAGCAAAGAAGTCCGAAGTTATAATATGTCACGAATTAGGAGTAAAGACACTAAACCAGAAATTCTTGTTCGCAGCTATCTTTTCTCAAAAGGTCTTCGGTTCCGAAAAAATGATAAACGATATCCTGGAAGTCCTGATGTTGTACTGCCAAAATATAAGACAATTGTATTTGTTCATGGATGTTTCTGGCATCTCCATGATGGGTGCAAATATACAGTAATGCCAAAGTCCAATGTTGATTTTTGGAAAAAGAAACTCTATAGAAACAAAGAACGTGATGAAGAAAACCAAAAAGAGCTGGAAGAAATGGGATGGAATGTCATCACTGTGTGGGAATGTGAATTAAAAAAGGACAAAGTTGAACAGACACTTGAAAATTTATACACCCAAATAACTTCTGAATTGTGAATTGCAAAAATTAATTAAAATTCAAAGATGCAATTGGTTCAGTGCATATATATTTTATAAATCCTGTCAAGAGTTAATATTTCGCCAGTCACTTTAAAGCAACTCAAATTTTTCATTAAGTTTATTTTCAAAATAGTATAAATCATCTTTAACTATTATATCAATATAATTTAAGCATTGATTTTTAATTGAGTCATCACCTAAATTTTCTTCATAAATCTTTAATATTATATCAGATATTCTAGTTGAAATTGATGCATCTATTTTTCGGATATCTATGCTATTCTTTTCAAAGTAATCAATGAAGGGTTTTATAGCATTTAAAATAAATTCATCTTCTTCTCCACCAGAAATTTCATAAAAACTATTTATTAAATGCAAATAGTAGTTATTATCTAAATCTTTAGAGATATATTTTAAAATTTCATCTTTAAAATAAGAACAGTTATTTCTAGTAATTTTGTCCATCACCTTAGATAAATTACTTAAAATTTCTGCATCAGTTTCATTTAAAAAACATAGAATAATTTGTTTTAAAAAGGAATCGTCATTTATTGCATCAAATTCTACTGAAATCGCCTCTATAATCCCTCTTTTTTTAAAAATATTATTGGAACTTACACATTTTTCTATATAATTTATGGAATTATTTAATATGGCTTTTCTAGTTAATATTCTGGATCCTATTTGGTTAATGATTCCATTTTCAGATTTTAACATTTTATTAATAATATATTTTATTTCATTATAATGATTTTTTAACATGAATGAGATAAATCTTTCAACATGGAATGTTTTTAATAGATTTTCATTATTATAATCCATTAGTTTTTTAAATAAGTTTAATCCAATTTGATGATTATAATTATAAACTGCTCCAATAACATTTGCTAGAATAGCTCTAATGGATAATGGTGAGTCCATAACCATTTTTTCTAGAATATCTATGAAATTAAGAGATAATTTTTTATTTTCATATAATATATTTGCTAAACTATCCAATGAAGAACCTCTTACAGTATTTATGCTTTCAGTAATTATCTCCTCAGAACTTCCTTCAATGCAATACTGTTCGTCGGAATCATCATATTCATAAATGTAGTACTTTATTAAACTAATGCCCGCATCATCAATTTCTTCTGAAAATTCTGTTAATAATTTTGTTATTTCTTTGCCACATGATTTATCTTCTAACTCATGACATTTTTTGCATACAGTTATAACTTCTTTATAAGATAATGAAGTGTTGTACATTCCTCTTAAGATAGCTTGATAATAGTATGGATGAATATCTCTAGTGAACCTTTTAATCAAGCCGGCAAATCTCTCTGGATCTTTTTTTACACAGTTTTCAAGTGCATTAGCTTCATCATATGGTCCATCAATACTTCGAAATAGAGATTTGTTGTTTTCTTTCATAAAGTTTATCCATTGTTCGTCAGTATATTTGCTTACATCCTCTGTAACAGAATTATAGAAAAATGCACGGGTTTTTTCTTTTTGGGGTTTATTAGAATATTTTTCATTCAAATAATTAAGTTTTTCATCATATTCATGAGTTATTTCTGAGATTGAATTATATAGATAATATTCATAAATTTCATAATCATGACTTGAAAAGTTATTTTTTCCAAATTCTTTGAACTTCTCTAACTCTTTTAACAGAAAATTTGCATCCATGTTTTCAATTAACTCAAGAATTTCACGATTCAATAAGCTTATTTGACTTTTTTCCAACGAAAATAAATATTTAAGTGCATTCCAGGATAGTTCTTTATTTTTTGCATATACAGATAAAAGTATGTATTTTGAAGAGAGAGAATTTGAATTTTGTAAAATATTTTCATATGTATTAAATTCTGTTAATTCTTTTCTACTTAAATTTGATAATGAAGTAATTAAAGTTGATAATATTAACTTATTAAATTTATCGTCCTCATTTAATTCATATATATTTATCCAGCAGTCCTGTTGGTTATTTTGTTCAATGTTTAAATTAGAAATTTTTTCTATTAATGGGAAAATCTTTTCAATATAACATTCAAAATAATTTTCAGATATTTTTTCAAAAATGCTTAAATCATCATCAAAAAATTTATAGTTTAAAATTTTTTCTACAGAATAATTTTTATTATTTAATATATTATTTAAAATAGAATTAATCAGTATTATGGTATTCTTTGGATTTAAAGTAGTTAATGCATTCTGGAAGAAATAGTGTAATAATGAATTTTCATCTTTTACATGATTTTGAATAATATTTTCATCAAATAATTTTATTAATAAATTAAATGTGCTTTCAAATTTTAGATTAGATAATAATAAAAAATGTATTGCATTGTTATTAATTTTTTCATTTTCATTGAAATGCTTTAAATAGAACTGTCCTGCCATTTCAGTTTTATCAGTTACATTTCTTAATAAACGAAAAATTCTATTTTCAAATTCTTTTTTATTGTATAATTCATCAATGAATCCTGTTGAGTGTAAATAATTATACCAAACTTTCGAGCCATATAAATTATTCCAAATGATATTATTTAAAGAATTGTCATTTTTAATAATTAATTCTTTTACAAGTTTGCCTTCTTTTTTTATTTCTTTAACATTTATTAATATGCTTAAAACAATAGCTTTTATATGATTTCTAATTTTTTGTTCATTTAAGATTCTTTTTACATTGGAAATATAATTTGAATATTTATGTTGTTTTTCATATTTTAAAACAGATGTGACTATAAACCTGCTAAATAAATCTTGTGAACCATTTATTAAATAGTCGTATAGATTTTTTTCAGAGCTAATAAAATGTTTTACAAAGAAAAATTCCAATAAATTATTGTGTGCAAATCGAATTTTCTGATTACTTTTAATAAAAAGTCCTTCCGAAATCATTAATTCAATAACTTCAGAAAATTCATCTAACTCATCTAAACTTATATAAATCTCTCTATTTTTTTCAAAAACCCTAAAAATTTTATCAAATATTAAACTCCATTGGTTTGGAAATTTAGATTGGATAATTTGCCTTTTATGCGAATAATATTCATCATATAATTCATAAAGATTATTAAATTTCAAATCGTAATCTTTTTCTTTTAAATTTTTTAAAATGTTTAAGTTAAATGGATTTGACAATATTTTTCTTTGTTCTTTATTAAAATTATTTTCAACACCAATTCTGTTAAGATATTCATTGATTTGATTATCATTAAAATCATTTAAAATGAGTCTATTTATATTATTTTCTTCAGCTGTAATAAATTTTTTAATTTCATTATCCTCTTTAAAATCAAAATCCCGACAAGTGATGATAAACGGAATTTTATTGTTTAATTCTTTTAAAAGTGCAAAAATAGAAGATTTTGAGTTTGTATTTAAACCTCTGCTTATACTAATAACATCTAATTGATCAATAATTAGTAAAGGATTTTTCAGGTTTTCTAAAATTTTTTCAATAGGATATTTAAATCCCATTTTATCAGATAATTCTGAACTATCTGTAAATCCATCATATCTTTCTAAATCTAAAATTAAATAATTGTATTCATTTAATTCATCTAATTTATTTATTATTTGATACAATAAAGTAGTTTTTCCAGTTCCTGGTTCTCCAAGTATGCATATGTTGTGGTTTTTTATATCATGGATTATTGTATCAGTTTCACCTCTATTAATTAGGGGGTTGTTGTTATATTTTTGTTTAAATTCATTATTTATACTATTGATTCTATTTAGATTTTCATTATTGGGACTGTCGATTGCACCATAATCTTTAATCAATCCTTCGTCTTCACATTCTTGACTAATAAAATCTTTTGTGATTTTTGATTGGTTTTTCGAATGCCATTTGCTTATTAATTGACAGTATTTATTTAAATTACTTGAAGGTTTAATTATTTCAAAACCATACAATGTTAATTTATCGTTAATCCTAGTTATAAGATCTTCTTTAGTCATCCCTTTTTTAAATCTAAATGGTTTTAAAATTTCTTTTAATTCATCATCAGAGCAATTTAAATGATTTATAAATTTTTCTCTAACTTTTCCCATTTTACTTTTAGAGGTTTCACCTTTAAATAAAGTTTCAAGTGAAATTTGACCTTCTTCATTTGATATTAACTCATATAATTCATCATTTGGATTTATATCATGGGTTGAAATAAAAATGTAGTGGATATCATCAGGATTATATTTTTTATTTAATTCTTTCAATCTTTCTAAAATGGATGTTTGGGCACCAATATATTTTTTATTAATTAAATTATCTATACTTAATAATTCAGTATTTCTAACATGGTATTTGATTTGAAAAAACTCTTTAGAAATTGAATTATTTAAATAATTTTTAGGATAGGATTCTTTTTTATAAAAAACAACAAAGTCATCAAAATATTTTCTTTCATTTGATTCAAACTCAATTTTTTCAATTCCTTCATCTGAATTAAACAATTTCATGGCATAATACCAAAAATAAAGTTGTTGATATTCGTCCCCGTCTTGTCGTGCTTTAATGCTTTTATTCATGTTTTTCCTCTAAATTTATTTTTCATGTTTTTATATTAAATAACTTATGAAAACATAATATCACAACAGATAATGTTTGAATGTAAAAAATTACTCATGATTGGGTTCTGCCCATTTTGATTCTCATTTTTTAATTGAAAGTAGATTTGTGTATTTTTTTATATGAAAATTAAGCCCCAATATTTGTTAACATTTCATAACTATTCTATTTGATTTATTTTTATTTTATCCATTATTTTAAATTATTAATCATTATTTTTCATATTCTAAAAATTTTAAAAAGTAGCCATCATATATAAATATTTATATATTATAAGTAATAAATTAAATAATAAATTAAGTAATATCTGATTTGAGTGGAGGACATATATAATGGTAGATTCAATTATTTTACTTGAAGAAAGAAAAGAAGTCACAACATTCTTATTGGATGGAGGTACAATTACTGCAAACACCGTAACTACTCCTACTGGAGAAACTCCGGGATATGAATATGCAGGTAATAAAATCAAAGTTGACGATGCCGTAACATTATCAGCTAATTCAGATATCGGAAAACCTACAGTTAAAAAATATACTGCAGCTGACGGTGAAATCATTTTGGGCATTGCAGTCAACAATCCGATTACCATGACCGGAGGTAAAAGGAAAACTGCACTCCTAGTATTGGGACATTTATTCAGATTAAAATTAGCTAGCGGTTTATCAAACATTGCCGTTAATGATAGAATAGCTTTAACCAGTACCGGAGCTATCAAATCAGATGATGACGAATATATTGCAATGCATCCTGTTGCAAGCTCAGACGATTACAAATATATTGAAGTATTCAGACCATACGATATCGGAAACACTGGTGAAACCTAAAGGTGATAATTGATGATTACAAAAGGAAATGATACTAAAGTACAAAATGAGGTAATAACTCAAACTATTACTGATGAAACTGCAAAGAGGTTAAAGTTAGCCAGATTGTTTCCTAAACAAGAAATCAAAGAGAACTCTGACTACTACACATATTTCAGACAAAACATCAATCTTGATGAAGCTATTAAAAAAGGTCTTTTGGGAGAAGCCAAAGACATTGCTCTCGGTGCATCCCTGCAGGAGTTGAACATCAGAAAACCGGTAACAGACATTATCTCCATTGATACTGTCGGAGGAGTACTTAACGTCAATAAGGATGTTTTCGACTCAGATATCGTTTCATTTGAAGACTTGTTGGGAGATGTTGCTACCGTTATTGCCAATAGAATCGAGTACAACATTTACGATACTTTAATAAGCTCTCCAAATGTTCCTGTCTACAATACCAGTGAAACTCAGGATACAATGGATGCTTACGGTAAATTTGTTATCAAAGCACAGGAAGCATTCAAAGGTAATGCTGGCGCAGGTGCTGATTTAACAATAATGGTTGAGTCTTACAAAACCTTAAGCTATGTCAAACAGTTAGCTTACTCATCCAACAAGTTAGTTCAGCCTGTAGAAGATATTAAGGAATACTATGGTATTGATAATATTGATCTTTTAGGAACAACCCAAGCTGATGGTGGATCTCTAATAGGTGACAAACAATACATCGGTTTCGATTTAAGAAACGCTCCGTTAACAGTATTGTATTCAAAATCTTCTGGAACTACTGTTGCACCTATTACAAGTGATGAAAACATTGCAGACTTCTATCCAATCATTGAAATCATGAGAAAGGACATCTATGATGAGTTGCCTCAGTATACAAAATTATTCATACAAAGTAAAGTCGGAATATTATTAAACAAGCCGAGTCTTGCTTTAAAAGGCACCGGCAGGCCATAAGGAGTGAATGTTAATGTTAACCAAAAGGAAATGATGCTAAAGTACAAAACGAAGTGATGGCACAGATTGTTGCTGACACTTCTGCCAAATGGATGAAATTCACAAGACTTTTACCAAAGCAGGAAATACGGGAAAACTCACAATATTACACTTACATGTCTCAAAGAGTCAATATCGGGGAAGCTATTCAATCTGGAGTACTTGGGGAAGCTAAGGATATTGCTCCAGGTGTTACTTTACAGGAACTGAATGTCAGAAAGCCAATCAGTGAAACTGTCTCAATCGACACTATCGGTGGAGTATTAAGCGTTTCAGCCCAAATGCTTGATTCCAATTTAATCTCCGTTAATGACATGCTGCAGGATGTCGGTATTCTTATCGGAAGAAGCATTGAAAAGGCAGCTATTGATATGATTATGAATTCTTCTAAAGTTGCAACCTACAACTTCGAAAGCGGTGACGATACTGGTATGACCATCCTCAAGGCTCAGGATAAATTCAAGGAGTCAGTGGGAAGTTATGCTAATTTAAACAGTATGACTGTAAGTTACAAATCATTAACAACTTTAAAATCAGATATATTCTTAAGCAACAGACAAGTAGAGCCGGTTGAATTAATTAAAAGCTATTATGGTGTAGACAACATTGACATCCTTGGAACTGCAGTATGTGATGGAGGTTCTGAAATGGGTGACAAAACTTATATCGGTATGGACTACATCAACCCAGGAATGAAACTGTTATACTCAAGAACTACAGGAACTACAGTAGCTCCATTAGGTCCTGACGGTGAAATGTATGATTTTTATCCGTTGATTGAATTCATGAGAAAAGACATCCGTGATGAACTACCTCTGTATACAAAGCTATTCATACTATCAAGTGTTGGTGTTTTGATGAATGCGCCAAATAGAATCATTAAAGGTAATTCAGGGCATAACGCTGGGAGGGGGGGTTATTTCCCCTTCAACTATTTATTCAAAAAGCAGCCATATTATATACCAGAGGATAATAACATGAAACTGATTTTAGACAGTCAAAATTCACATCCGGCAACAATAACAGTCAAAGGAAAGGAGATAACATTATTATTGATAGAATCAAGCATCCTTATTGACACCTCACAGATTGCCAAGTTATTTGACAAAAAGAAAAAGACCGTAGCCGGCAAAGTCCAAAAATCCAAACTGGAGAAATACGAAACAGATAATGTGAAGATATTAAAGAATTACGGGCTGATGAATCTTGATGCAACCAAACCAAGGCCTTTTTATGATTTAAGGTTAATGCTGGAAGGACCGGCATACTACTATTTTAAAAAGGAAGATGAAACAGATCTTATTGATGTTATTGTCAGGGTAGCTATTGGAAAACACAGGGAATGGATTCACAATAGAGACATAGATATATTATAATTATCCATCTATGAACGTTAAATATATTGAAAAGTTATTTTTCGATTTGTTTTGCATACAAAAAACAATAATAATTATTTGTAAGTGGTTACAAAATTATACTTATTAATTTATTTTATTATCTGGGAGAGTTATTATGAAAAGACCAAAACAACACAAAATTGATAGTCGTGCACAAAAAATATTTTCATCTAATTGTCCAGATAATTGGTCGAAATCTAAACTTAGCAATGATTATGGGATAGATTATTTTGTTCAAGTTTTTGAAGATGATGATGACGGGGAGTCAACAAAAATTTCATTTATTATACAATTAAAAGGAACAGAAAACTATAATCAAACTGATAATAATGTTAAATTTCCAATGAAAGTGGATACATTAAAATATTATTTTAATAAAGTTTCAATACCTGTCTTTTTAGTTGTCGTTGATGTTATTTCGGAAGATCTTTGTTGGTTATTTCTTCAGAGATATATTAATGATGAATTGGAGATAAATAATCCTTCTTGGAAATCTAAAAAGACAGTCACATTATATTTGCCTAAAGCTAATAATTTTTCAAATCCAAAAATCATAGAAAAGTGTGCACATGAGGGTTCATCATATTGTAATTTATTGGTTAATGGATTTCCAACTCAAGAGGTGAAATGGAAAGTAAAAAACATTATAGATTCTCCTTTGGATAAATCTAATGATATTAAAAATGAATACTCAAAGTTATATGATGCTCAAACAAGAGTTGGTTTTGAATTAATGCATAAGGAGAATAATCCATCTGAAGCAAAAAAATCTTTCCAATCAGTTTATGATAAAACAAATGGTGACGAGGATAATGTTTCAGCACATCTTAATTCAATTGCAGGGTTGATTCCATTTTATGAATGGCAGAATGAAGATGATGTAAATCAATTATTTGAATATATTGAAGAGGGATTTAATTTAGCTAAAAAAAATAAAATCCGACATTATGAATATTATTTTTATGGGTGTTATTTAGAAAAATCATGTTTTATACTACAAGAGCAACTGAATAGATTATTGCTCATTCAAAAAATATCCAGTATGGGAAGAAATAATGCATTGTCGAATTTAATGGAAATTACATCAAATGAAGAAACATCAAGTATTTTTAAACCAATTTTTGAATGTTATGACCTTTTTTCTAAAAATTTAATGAAAACATTAGATGATATGGAATTATTTATCTTTGTTGAATTATTGCGAATGTTAATTGCTATGCAAATTCACCATAGCAAGGTAATGTATAATTTTGTAGATAAAAATGATTCAAATTCTTTTTTTGACCATATAAAAAAATTAATAGATATATTTGAAGATATAATTAGTTTTTCAGATGATTTTTCAATTTTTGTATATGATTTATTTACTTTTAAAGTAATGTATTATTATTTCATAGAGGATAATAAATATGTTGAAGTTATTGATGAGTTTATTGAGTATGCAGAAGTAAATAATTCTAAATATTTCATTGAACGAGCAAATTCTCTAAAAGAACGTTTATCTATTCCTTTAAAAAGAGAAAAAGAAATTTCTGAAATGTCTGATAGTGAGATTCATGGATTATTTAAAACATTAATTCTTACTATTGAAGGAATTGATATTGATAAAGATGAAAGTGATGAAGCATTTATTTTAAAAACTGCTGTTGATGATCTTAATCCAAAAAAGGATATTGGATAATTGTTGTAATTTGGAATTGGCTTATTCTAGTGGAGGATTATATTCCAGATTCTTTGGATTGTATACAGATGGTTTTAAGATGTTATATTGTCAATATGGAGGTATTAAATCAAATCGTAGTTTAGATAAAGCTTATGAAGAATTTTATAAAGATTATTGTGTTGATTGCGAGCATAAATGTGAGCAGGATGTTAGATGGAATCCAGATAAATTATCATATATAAAATCTGATAAATTTAAAAATATACTTGAAAAAGATTTTTTTAATTGGTTTATAAATGAGTAACTTCATTCGTTAGATGGCGGCATATTTTTACAAAAACCATTGAACTGGAATTTGCATAATGTAATTGATATAATGGTAAAATCCATCAAACACAACAAAAAATCAAATAGTGCTAGAAAAAGCTACAAATTGAATTAGATAATAATGGTAATGATAAAATAATTATCATCTTTCTAGGTATTGCTTTTCATATTTTATTATTTATAATATATAAAAAATATAATAAATAAGATAATATAAATTATAATATATGTCAAGTGATAATATTAGTTGGACAAGTTTTTGCCAAGCTATGAATTCAATAGCATACTGGCTACTCCAAAACAAAAAGAAGTACAAGAAACGTGACCATTACCAGATATTAACATTAAAAGGTAGTTGTAGCGATATAGAAAAGAAAGCAAAGAAATTGGGAAACGATAAGCTAGTTGCAATGTATACAATGGCTTTAATCAAAGACAACACCTCTTGGGATTTCCTTCCAAACTATGTAACCTTAAAAGATAGGATCCAAATTGACAAGGCTGAATATGTGGACATGGCCATAAGAACTGAAGCATACATTAGAGCAAACGGAAGACTTCCGACTATAGTATACAGAATGTCCAAGCTTCAGAATTACAGTGATTCCACAATGAAGCTATTTATCAATACATTTAACTTCAAAGGAAATACAATTAATGAGGCATTGGCAGTAATAGCTAAAAAGAAATTATACAACAAATACTTCGATTCACAAAAGACAGACAAGAAAACCATTAACGACGCTAAAGCGGGTAAAGGTTCCAACTGCGTGGACTGGGGACAGGTATATTACAGGATAGCAAAATCATTGGGGGTATGATGTCCAGTTTGCCCATGTTAAATGCAGAGTGTCAGGAACCGACCACATCAGATTAAGATTAAAGCATAAGAAACATACTGGAGGGAACTGGATTAACAGAGATCCCGCTGCAGTGGCAGATACAACTTCAGGTAATGTCAGGTCCATCTGGTGTGAAGATGGATATCTAATAGCTTATGACCCCAGCTGGATTTTCACAGATTTGTACAGTAGTTAACTGTATTGTTAACTATTTTATTTTTCAAATGGTTACTAATAAGATTTAATTGTATTTTTAAGTTTATTGGTGATTGGATAAATCATCTAATGTTTTCGCATGTTTAACTTATGTATATTATAAAATTTTTTTGTTAAATGCTGATTTTACAATCAAGTTATTTTTTGTTCATCATCAACTTCAATTTTTAAAATCATTAACAAAAAATTTATCCTACAGGTTATTTCACTCATAATATCATAATTATTTCAACATAATATTTATTTTATTTATTAATTAATGCATAATGTATTTAATTATTCTGGATAAAATTGTTATTATGTGTTATAATAATGAATTCATTAAAGAAATTGAAATTAATAATTATGATGATTTAGTTAAGACTATCCAAGGTAAATCTAATAAATGTGATGACCTTCGTGATAAATTTATATTTAGGGGTGTGGAAGATAGTGATTTTAAATTAATTCCCTCTGCTCTTCGTGGAGATAATATTAATGATTTTGTTGATGAAAGATTTAATATTACATTATGGATTAATTCAGAAAATGTGGATGAATTTAATAGTATCACTGGAAATAATTTAGAATATTGTGAAGGAATGTTATATCCTGTTAGATTTAATAAATATCTTGATGTATTGGATCAGGATATTGTCAATCAAGTTCATTCTTTTGGAGAAATACAGTTTAGAAAAGAACTAAATGCATTAATGAATTTTTTAAATTATACAGATAAGTCAGGATTAAAAATTCCAATCAAGCAGGAAACACGTGAATTAATCGAACATGATATTGGTAAAAAATTCAATGGAAACTCATATTGGCCGGATTCTGATTTTTATGAAGTAATATCATTAGCTCAACATTATGGAATACCAACAAGGGCCTTGGATTGGTCTTATGATTATAGGGTAGCATTATACTTTGCTGTTAAAAATATATTGGCTGATGATTATCTCACTAATGATAAAAAACCAAATAATGCAGTATTATGGGCATTTAATTATAAATATTTTGAAGTTAACCATATGTTTGATGCATCAATGCCTTTTCCAGTTCAATATTACCGTCCGGAATATAATTCAAATCCAAATTTAAATGCTCAAAAAGGTTTGTTCACATTTATTGTTGATGATTTGCATAATATTTCAAAACAACCCTTTGATGAATTTGTTGAGGATAATTTGTCTGGAAAATTAGATGATTTCATTGGTTTTGATGGATCAAGTAGAGTTTATTTACCAAAAGATGAAAAAGCATTTTATAAGTTTATAATTCCCGAAGGTATAAAACCTGAAATCCTTGATGAATTGTATCATGAATGTTATTCTGAAGAATATTTGTTCCCAGGATATGGTGGTGTTACAAAATTTGTTGAAAATAGGATTAAATTGGATAAATTACTTAATAATTTATAAAATCAATACTGTAATTTTTATTTGGTTCGTGGATAGACCAATTTGTCGGACACTTTGATTTAAAAATATTTTGTGTGTGATTTATCTGTTCTATGGTTTGATGGTCTTTTCAATTAAATTCTTCCTATAACTATATATAATAACATAGATTATATAATGTTTTATGGGTGAGTTAAAACAGTTTGTTTTGAGTGTATTGGGTGGAATTATATCTTCATTTATTTATAGTATTATTTTAGTATTTTTTGGCGTAATAAATAATAGCAATGATTTAAGTATTACTTCATTTTTAATGGTTCTTATTAAAAATTGGCTTGTTCTGTTGGTTATATTTGTAGTAATGGCTTTAATCATTTTTCAAAGATTAAGAATAATTAAATCGTGTAATGTTAATAAATTTCAGAAGGCAATGCCTTTTGTTGCAATAGACTTTATTCGTGCATTTGATTTAATTTGGCAAGTTAATATTCAGGATAATTTTATTTCACAAACTTTACCTAATTTCACATATAATTTAAATGGTCCTTTTTGTTCAAATATTTTTGATGAGGATATATGTTTAACACCACTTAAAATAAAAAATAGATTCTTATTTTATGAATTAAAATGTCCTACATGTAATAAAAGATATTTTAAATTCAAAAATTTAAATTGTTATAAAAAGGATATAGAGTTGAAAATTTATCCATATTTGATTAAGAATAAAATTTCAAGTTCAGAGCAGTTCATTGAATTTATAAAAAATAATAAGTACTTTTAATAATGCTTGTTTGCACATTTGTTTGGATTACATGTTATATGTTAAACCCATATAGTGCAGTGATGGTTATCCCGTAGCTTATAATCCAAGTTGAATATTTACAGATTTATACTCAATTTAACAGTTAATGTTAACTATTTTTCTTTTTTACTTCAACTATTAAATTAAACTATTAAAACAAAGTTTTAAAACAGTTTAATGCAGTTAAAACGGATTTTTATTATCAGTTTTTCATTAGCTTGAATAATTATCAAATGGTCTCGCACTTTCTTTAAATACATTTCATATTAAACATATTTATCATAATATCAAAAATATGGTGGTTAGAAACATGATTAAGAAAACTGATGACAGTTTATTAAATTGGATTTATAAGCATGTAGTTGACTTTACTCTGGAAAATGACAGCTCAGGTTTAAGCTGAAACAGTACAAACAAAGAAGTATTAAGTTTCATGAACTGCATTCCTAAAAAAGAAAAAGTTCAAAAATACGGTGTATATGCTGCTAAAAACTATCTGTTTGTAGTAGATGAATTTGATGATATCAAGGAGGGTTTGGAAAAGGATGTGATATCTGAAAAGACTTGTAAGATGATTTATTCCCGGAACAGTGAGGTCGGATGTGAAAACTGGGACATGGGGATGTTATGAAGGCATTATATCCTCCATTTGGAAGACCCATGAGGCGGAATTTTTTTTATACGGCTATGAAAGAGTTAGTGGACCTTGGGGTCATTGAGTGTGTAAATCCTGAAGTAGAACACGGCAGAATGTACATAATAACCGAAAAAGGTGAGAGAGTACTCGGACTATTATAATTCATTATTTAAACTGAAATAACATTAACACTCACCATACACTATTCAAAAACCACATCCCGAAATACTTGCATATACACCATTTCAAAAACCAGACCGGAACCAAAACCATAGCCGTTAATGTTAAAACCATTGCATTAAATTAAAAGTAAAAATGCATCTATTAATTATATTGTATCTAACATCAATTATTCTATAGGAAACATCACTATGAAAAATCATTGATGTTAATCATGGACTGTAATGATAATTTTATATAAAAGTAATAATAAAATATTATATTAATTATTATATACAGGTTGTAATAGCTATGGCCAATATAAATAATACATCATCCTACATGGATGAAGACAAAAAGCAAATTATCAAAGAGTCAAACTATACCTATAGAGATGCTCTTGAAGTTTCAGCTTTTCTTATTGAAACCGGAAGGTTCGAAAGATTCTACAAGGAAATGCAGATTGCAGACCTTCAAAAGGAACTAAAGGAAATGGATGAAGAATAAAGACTTCAAAACTTGTCTCCAGTATATAACTCTTACAAAAAACTATTTTTGATTTGAAAGGTAATAACAATTTTATTATTACTTTTATATATTTTTTCTAATAAACTTTTATATATAATACATAATAAATATATGTATTATGTTACTTAAAAAAACAAATATCAGTGCAAGAGTAGGGATTACACTCAAAAAGATTGTCGAAGATTATTCTTTTACCCATAAAGACGCTTATGAGCTTGGAGCAAAGCTTATAGCTATGGAAAATGCAGAAGACACCTTGGCACTGATTAACACCAGTCTTGATTTTGAAAGATCATAAAAGAAACTGAATACAGGTTAATCGAAGCAAGAAAACTGGAACTTGAAAGGGAATTAAGAGATTTATAGGAGATTCGTCACCATGGCAGAGGAAATTCAGATGTTATATGCTTTTTAGAGCAGCACGAACAGGAGATTATAAACTGCTGCAGAAAAGGAATGAGCAACAACGAAGTCAGAGAACTTCTAAAAATAAAATATGAAAGGGATGTGGCAGACAGCACCTACAGGAAATTCAAAGCCAAATTGAATCTGACAAAAAATGATTTTCTCGAAACGATGCTTGATGAAATAATAGCTATGAAGACATCAGGAGCAACAGATGCAAGCGTCAGAAGATGGCTTGCAGAAGAACATGAATTTGAAGTAAGCAGAGCATCATTTTCAAGATTCAAAAAGAAATATTACTTAACAGATAACAATAAAGACCCAAGAGCAAGCAATAAAGAGGCACTAACAAACAGGGCTATCACTCAAAGACAAATAACATGCAATAACGTTTACGAAGACAATATTGACGTGGCTATTGATACCATACTTCAGCAGCAGGTAACAGACATTAAAACAGGTCTTGAAAACCTGGATAAAATAACAAAAAATGCAGTAGGCATTGAAATTGACTTTGAAAAGCTGGAACGGGAAGTAAGACACGGTGCAAATGAAAAAATCCTTCCAAGATACTTAATTGATTTGGAAGAGCTAAAGATTCGCTACCTAGAATTATCTGTCAAAGCATTTGAAACTAAAAACAAACTTTTCAAAGATGAAATGGACAGACTGTTCAAAAACAGAGTCCTTGAACTGGAAGATAGAATTGAAATGTCTCAAAAAGACATCATGAATGAGATAGAGGTTCTGGCAAAACAGATTGATGATAATAATGTATGATGAAAACGGAAAATTCTATTTGGGCGGCAAGGACAAAGCTATTCTTCAGAAATGCGTATATGAAAACCCATATATTCCATTCTCTCCTTTTCCAAAACAGGCAGAGATGATACTGGCAACAGAAAAGGAAGTGTTAATTGGAGGAGCTGCAGGGGGAAGTAAATCAATAAGTCTGTTGATGAAAGCGCTGTTTTATGTTGAAGATGATGTTAATGAATATCATGCGTTAATCTTGAGACGTACATTATCTGACCTGAAGCGTAAAGGGGCTTTAATTCAAAGGCCAGTCAATGGTTAAATAGAAAGGAAATTCATAATAATCCTGCTATCAGACCAAAGTGGGATGGAACTGAACACTCATGGACATTTCCCAATGGCAATTCATTAACTTTCGGATATTTAAGAAACATTAATGACCTGGATACGTATCGAGTTACACGTGAGCAATTAATGAACGGGAACTGGTATGCAACTATCAAAGGTCAGCTATTTGATGAGTCAGATTTCCACTTGATTTCTAATAGCGACTTTTTGAAAATATCAATAATAAGGATTATCAGATATTGGGATCTTGCAGCAACTGAAGTTCTCAATGATGACAGACTGAAAGGCAGTGATCCGGATTACACTGCTGGAGTATTGTTGGCTAAAGACATAAACGGCAATATCTACATCGTTGATTCATATGAGTTTCAGCTAGAATCAAGAAACCTAATCAATGAAATCCTCAATACTGCAGCACGTGACAAGTCAGACGTGCAATATATTGAGTTGGACGGTTCCACAGGAAAGAATTTCGGGCTGTTAATCATTGATGAATTAAATCGGAGAGGATTTACAACGGGCACTGGAAACTCAAGAGAAAACAAAGTTGACCGTGCAAGAAGAGTTTCAGCGGATATTCAAAAGAATGGAATATGTCTGGTTGGCAAGGATAGGACAGGGTTCACCAAAAAGTGGGCTATGGAATTTCTTGAAAAAATTACACTTTATTCAAATGAAGCTATTGGTGGTGTTGCATTTATGGAGGATATGAAAAATAGCCTAAAAGAGTTGATGTGGATAAATGGTATTTCCACATAACACTTTAGATTATTATTTGTCTTTATTTTCGTCGTATACTTTTAATAATTCTTGCCAGAAGTTATCACTATTTAAATATTTGCCCCTGGAATGTGTATACATCACAGCTTTCGTCTAAATAGCTGTCTGCACTAATTCCTGCTTTCATACAGGTATGTTCTAAAAAAGTTTCTACATCAAAGTTATTTTCAGTTGCTACTTGAGGAAGCAGCAATCCTTTTGAATATCCTTTTTTAATCATTAATCCATCTTTGCCGATTTTGATATTGTTTAGATATTCACTTGGATGTGCAATTTCCATTAATTGGGGTTTTGTTAAAACTGTAACCTCAAATTCCAGATTATCGTATTCTTCAGGAATTACCTGTGGAAATCTTGGGTCCTCAGATGCCGCTGCAATTGCTACACTGATTGTTGCCTGAATTGCACTTTCAATAGGTTCAGGATATCCGATACATCCTCTTAACTGATTATTTTTGTTTAAAGTTACAAAAACACCTAATTTTTCTTTAAGTTCTTCAGGACAGTCTTCAGGAACAAGAATTTGTTCGCCGGTTTCAAGATAAGTTTTTACCGCTTTTTTAGCTATATTTAACAAATATTCTCCATGTTCTTGGCTTATCATTTTTATTACACCTCTTTATTAGCTACTTCCGCCAACTAAAGCATTTAAAATTCTTGTATGTGGTCCGCCGTCACCTACCGGTGCAGTCTGACCGTCTTTTCCACAGAATCCAACACTTAGTTCAAAGTCATTGCCGATAGCGTCAACATTTTTTAGGGTTTCTAATATATTTCCGGATAATGAAACATCTCTTAACGGAGTGGTTATTTCTCCGTTTTCTATTTTAAATCCTTCTGCAGCATTGAACTGGAATATTCCTTTTCCGGTATCAACTTGTCCGCCTCTTGAGCCTTTAAGATAAATTCCGTCAGGAATATCTTCTATCAGCTCTTCAAAAGACATCTCTCCAGGTTTTAAGTAAGTGTTACTCATTCTTACAATTGGTTTGTCAGCTATTATTGATCTTGCATTTCCTGAAGATTTCATATTTAATTTTGATGCGGTTTCTCTTGAATTTAAAAGAGATATTAATTTACCGTCTTTTACTAGCTGATTAGGTTTGGTTTTAACTCCTTCCACATCATAAGGATAATATCCGAATCCGTCTTTTAAGCTTGCATCATCGTAGATATTGACTATGTCTGAACCTATTTTGCTTCCTAATTTATCTTTAAGAATTGAATCATTTTGCAAAATCAGATCTCCTTCTACTGCATGACCTAATGCTTCATGAACAAATACTCCGGTTAAATTAGGGTCAGCAATAATTGGGAATCTTCCTGAAGGTGCACTTTCAGCTTTCAATAATCTTACAGCCTTTTCACCTATTTTTCTTCCAAAAGCTTCAATGTCTTCGTCACTTATAGCTTCAAAGCCTTTTACTCCACCAATACTGTTGTGTCCAATTTGCATCATGGTTCCATCACTTGCAGCAGCATTTAAAAACATTGCAACCCTATTTGTGTTCATTTCAATGCTTGTACCTTCACTGCTTAAGATAACTTCCTGGCTTTGTGAATCGGAATAGGAAACAGTAGTGCTGGTTACTTCTTTTAAACTGGCAGCTTTGCTGGCTTCAGACATTATTTCTTTTTTTTCTTCTATTGAAACATCACTGAAAGGTATTTTAACATCAGTAGATACTTTATCCTGAATTATATCTGCTTTAGACAAGGATTCATCTCCTTTAAGGGAGTTTGATATCTTTATAGAAGTTTGTGCTATTTCATCTAATTTTGATAAATCATTTGTATAAGCAAATCCCCATGCACCATTATTTAAAACTCTTATTCTTATACCTAAAGAGTTTCCTGTGTTGATTTCCTGTACTTCTCCGTCTTTCATGATTATGGAGGTGTTATTTCCGTTTCCGCCTCTGATATCCACATAATCTACTTTGGGAATGGTTTTGTTAATGACTTTTTCAAATAAATCAAGATTTTCATTCATTGTTTCATATCCATGATAATATATTATTATCTATTTTTAGAGTTTAAGTTTAATATATGTGTTGTAATAAAGGGAATTCTTTTTTTATTTCTTTTTCCAAATATATCCTTTGTGTTTAAATACAATAAAAAATATAACTCATGTTATAGATTTTTTTTAAAAGTTATAAGGTGATTAAATGGTAATAATTGTAGGTTCTGGAGCAGGAGGAGCAATATTAGCAATGGAATTAGCTAAATCTAATGTGCCAGTAACCATAATCGAAAAAGGAAAATATATTGACTCTAAAGATGCTTTTAATTATTATGATAAATACAATGGAAGTGTTGATTTGCTTACAGCTACATGTGTTGGAGGTTCAACAATGGTTTCAATGGCTAACATGGTTAGGGCATTAGATGAGGAGTTATATGATTATGGAATTAATCTTTCAGAAGAATATGATTATGTTGAAAATCTGATTAAGGTTCATGGTTTGGATGACACTCATATAGGCAAAGGAACACAATTATTTTTGGATGCGGCTGAAGAGCTGGGTTTAAATCCGATTAAAATGCCGAAAGCTATTCATGAAGAAAAATGTATTCAGTGCGGTCAGTGTGCATTTGGATGTCCTGTTGATGCAAAATGGACAGGAAAACACTTTGTTGACATAGCTATTGAAAATGGTGCAGAATTCATTGATGAAGCTGAAATCACTGGCTTGATAATTGAAGATAATCGGATAAAAGGAGTCAAATTTATTAAAAATGGAAAAGAGGAAATATTGCACTCTGATACAGTGGTATTGTCTGCCGGAGCTATTGGTTCTGCTTTAATTTTAAGAAAAATAGGGATTGATGCCGGAAGAGAACTGTTCTTTGATCCCTTTGTTTCAGTAGGAGGAGTTATAAAAGACATTAACTTCAACACTGAAGTTCAGATGGCAGGTCTTGTTGCTGGTAAAAACTTTGTTCTGTCACCTCATTACTCATCATTCATTCCGTCTAAAATAGGGGGGGATGCTGAACCTAAAGATATATTGAGTATCATGGTTAAAACATCTGATGAATGCAAAGGATACATAACTGATGACGGGGATGTTGTTAAAATAAACACTATTAATGATATCAGGTATTTGGCTGAAGGTGCAGCTGCTGCAGGTTTTATTCTGGAAAAAGCAGGTGTTAATCCAGCTACAATAGCTTCTACAGTTTACAGAGGAGCACATCCCGGCGGCAGTGCAGCTATTGGAAAATTTGTAGACAGCAACCTGGAAACTGAAATTAAAGGTTTGTTTGTTGATGATGCAAGTGTGTTACCAATTTCTCCGGGAAAACCTCCGATTTTAACTATCCTGGCATTATCTAAAAGATTGGCTGATTATTTAATTGGCTGATTTTTTTTATAAAAAAATAAGTGGAAGATTATTCGAATTGTTTTTCGATATCTTCTGTTTTAATTAATTTTTCACAGTAATGGCATCTGACAACTGGCGGATGGTTGTTTATAACATTAAATTTAGGAGCTATAGGTTCATTTGCATAATTGGTTATGCATTTTGAGTTGGTACATTTGATAATTCCAGTAATTGTATTAGGCAGTATAATTTTATCTTTTTTCACGGGTTTGTAGTCTCTGATAATGTTAACACTGGCTTTAGGTGCAATTAATGCAATTTGGTCAAGTTCTTCGTGGTTTAATTCTCTGTTTTCAATTTTAACTATGTCCTTTCTACCAATTTCTTTTGATGAAACATTCATAGCTACTGTAACATTTTTAGTTTCACTGTCTGGAAGCCCTAGTATTTTAAGGATATGTAATGACTTGTTTGCAGTAATATGGTCAATTACTGTACCATTTTCAATAGCTCTAATTTTTAATTCAGATTTTTTATCAACACTCATAATTTACCCACTGTACATTTTTAAGTCTAATATGTCAATAATTACTTCAGTATCATTGATTAAAGTTTCAATATCTTTATCCTTTGTGTTTAATGTAAATGTCTCAATAACTCTGGCTCCGCGTGCTTTTACTTTTTCAGCCATTCTGTCTACTGTAGCCTGTCCCCCTCTGCCGGTCATTGTTGCAAAGAGGTATAGGTCTTTTCCTCTTAAATTGCATCTGTCAATTAATGTTATAATTGCAGGTGTTGGTTTTCCTGCCCAAGTTGGAGTTCCTATGTAGATTGAATTATATTCTGTTAAATCCACTTCAGAAGGAGCTATTTCAGTTTTTGTTTCTTTAATTGAGTCAATACAGGAAGTTAGTTTATTTTTAAATCCACTTCTATTTTTTAAATCAGTAACCTCGAGTATATCAGTTTTCAACTCTTTTGCAAGTGTTCTAGCTACAACTTCTGTACTTCCGTGTTGGGAATAATAAATTATTAAAGTTTTCATATTATCTCCCTCTCTTTGATTTTATTTGTTTGTTTTAGGGTGTTATATATTTTATGGATTAAGTCCAAAATGGTTTAATCCTGTTGTTTCATCTAATCCAAGCATTATGTTCATATTTTGTATAGCTTGACCTGATGCACCTCTAACAAGATTGTCGATACAGGAAAGCATTACAATTCTTCCGGTATCATCAATTTCAAATCCTCCAATATGAACAAAATTGGATCCTCTAACAGAACTTAAATGAGGAATTTCTCCATCATCCATTAATTTAATGAAGTATTCTTTACCGTATGTTTTTTCATAGAATTTTCTTAATTCATCAGGAGTAATGTCTGAATGCTCTTCTTTTAAGAAGCTATGGCTTGTTGTTTGGATTCCTCGAATAACTGGAACTAAATGTGGGGTAAATGAAACTTTAACATCTTCAAACCCATGTAATTCCTGCTGAATTTCAGAAACATGTCTGTGTGAAGAAATTTTGTAGGGATTGACATTATCTGCAATATTGGGGTAATGTGTGGTACTTGAAGGATTTACTCCGGCTCCGCTAACTCCTGTTTTTGAATCAATGACTATTCTGTCAACCAAATCATTATCTACTAAAGGGTAAGAGGATAATATTGCTCCTGTTGGGAAACATCCAGGATTTCCTACCAAATCAGCTTTTTTAATTTCATCTCTGTAAATTTCCGGAAGACCATAAACACCTTTAATGTCACTGGTATGTTCCAATCCGTACCATTTTTCATAAACTTTGGTGTCACGGTATCTGTAATCTCCGCTTAAGTCAATAACTTTAGCTCCGGTTTCAAGCAAGTCCGGAACTATTTTCATTGATGCTCCGTGAGGGGTGGCTGTAAATATTATATCTGCGTCCAATTCATTTGGCTGTTTATTTTTGAAAACTAATCCGGAATCTCTTATGTGCGGGTGTATTTTATGTGCAGGTGTTCCGTCATATTTTCTTGAAGTAATGTCATTTACTTCTACTTCGCTATGATTTAATAACATTCTGAGAAGTTCTCCACCAGTATATCCGCTTGCTCCTACTATTGCTACATTATACATATTTATTTACCTCACTAATCACAATTATCGTTTATTTTTCCTTTGAAATCCATTTTTTTTATTTTTTTAATAATTTTACAGCTGCTGTCTAATTCTGCATTGTGGTATGCTTTCACACGTTCCACTTTAGCTTTTAATCCTCTTTTGTTAATAGCTTTTTGTAATTTAGTAATGTCATGTCTTTGATCAGCACCAATAGCTATTATGTCAGGATTAATTTCTTCTACAATTTTAAGGAAGTCTCCATTTTCATTACCAAGATAAGCTTCATCCACTCCTTTTATCATCTTTATTAACTCTAAACGTTGTTGTTCTCCAACTATGGGGTATCTTTTTCTTTTTTCAACAGTTGAATCACGAGCAATTACTACATAAAGTTTAGCGTCTTCGCCTCCAAGTTTTTTAGCTTCGTTAAGGTAAATTCCATGTCCCGGATGCAATAAATCGAATGTACCTGTTGCCATTACTTTTTTCATAATTTCACTACCTGTTTTGGTATTTTAAAGCTTCTTTTAAATCGATTTTATCTTTGTAAAGTGCAGAACCAATTACAATACCTTCAACACCACTTTCATTTAATTGTTTAACATCGGAAATACTGGTTATTCCTCCGGAATAAACAATCGGCAAGTCAACAGAGTTTTTAAGCTCAATAACCGGCTCAGTATAAAATCCTCCTAATAAACCTTCAACATCAACATTGGTAAAAAGAATACTTCCTGCTCCATGTTCTTTAAATTCATTTGAAAGTTCTGCCGGACTTTTATCAATCTTTTCCTGCCATCCTTTAATTACAACCCGGTTGTCTTTACTGTCAAGTGAAATCATTATTCGCTCTGATCCGTATTCATCTGACAGCTGGGTTATGGTTTCAGGATGTTCAATTCCCATAGTTCCGATAATTAATCTTTCTATGTCTAAATCGAGAAGTCTTTTGGCATAATCAATGCTTCTTATACCTCCGCCTAATTGTATAGGTACACTAACTTCCTTCAATATTTTTTTAATTACATCGAGGCTGGTTTTTCCGTCAATCGTGCCGTCCAAATCAATAATATGTAAATTTTCAGCTCCCAAATCTTCCCAGTGTTTTGCAACATTTTCAGGGTTTTCAATAGCTATCATTTCACTTCCGGGTTGTCCCTGGACTAGCTGTACACATTTGCCATTTTTAATATCAACTGCCGGCATTATTAACATTTCATCTTTTTTAAATGACATTTATAACTCCATTACTAAATTTTTAGGTTTATAATATTTTTATAATTAATATGGTTTAATAGTTACTGTTAAATGCAAATCTTTTTTGGAAAAAATATATATGATATTGCCAATAATAAATTTAGGTATGACTAAATATTTATATAATATTTTTATATAATATTTTAATTAATATCTTATTAAGTGATTTAATATGAGTGATATTGTAAAATTTGAAAATGTGGTCAAGGAGTATAAATCCGGAGAGCATATTTTAACAGCTATTGATCATATCGATTTTACTATTGAAGAAGGTGAATTTGTTGTTATTTTAGGTCCTTCGGGAGCTGGAAAATCAACTCTTTTAAACCTTTTAGGAGGTTTAGACACTGTCACCAGTGGTAAAATTATTGTAGATGGAAATAATATTGAAAGCTTCAATGACAATCAGCTGACTAAGTACCGAGCTAAAAACGTTGGTTTCATATTTCAATTTTATAACTTAATTCCCAATTTGACTGCTCTTGAAAATGTTGAACTTATGAAGGATATTGTAGATGTTGATATTGATGGAATGAAAGTTCTGGCATCTGTCGGATTGGACAGGCATGCTAATCAGTTTCCTTCACAGTTGTCAGGTGGAGAACAACAAAGAGTTTCAATAGCTAGGGCTGTTGCTAAAAAACCGTCTATGCTTTTATGTGATGAACCTACTGGAGCACTGGATTCTAAAACAGGTGTTTCAATTTTGAATTTACTTCAGAATATGAGTGTTAACAACAATTCCACTGTAGTTATTGTTACACATAATGCAATTCTTGCTGAAGCTGCAGACAAGGTTATAAGAATTAAAAATGGTAAAATTGAAAGCATAACAATTAATGAAAACCCTAAAAAAGTAACTGATTTGGAATGGTGATTTTATGTTGTCTAAAAAGATGATTAGGGATATTAAAAATCATAAATCTCAATTTCTTTCAATCTTTTTAATGGCTTTTTTAGGAGTATTTGTATTTGCAGGAATCGGTGGGGAATACACTGGTTTTGAGCAAAGTGTAAATGATTATTATGATGCTACAAATTTAGCGGATGGATGGATTTATAGCAGTCATCTGGATAATTCTACTGTAGATAAAGTTGATAATCTAAGTGCAACTACAGCCAGTGAAAGACAGCTGGTTATTAATTCGGTAGGTGATTTTGATAATGACCCTGATGTGACGCTGCACTTTGTAGAAAATAATGATATTTCTAAATTTTATCTTGTTGAAGGAAAAGATGTTGATATTGATGATGAAGATGGTGTGTGGTTAGATAAACGTTTTGCCGATGCTAAACATTTAAATGTTGGGGATAACATTTCATTTTCAGTTAACGGATTAACCATTAATAAAGAAATTAAAGGTCTTGGTTATTCTCCTGAAAATGTTTATACTCCTTCAGATACTTCAATTATTACAGATTTCAATAAAACAGGTTATGCTTACCTGTCTTATAAGGCATTTCCAGCACAAATACAGTATAATGTATTGCTTGTTGATTTTAATGGAAATCCGAATGATTATGTAGCTGATTTGGATTCAGTTATTGGTGGAAATTACAGTTCATTTGTAAAACAGGCAGATCATCAAAGTGTTTCTCAATTTAATGAGGAACTGGATCAGCATAAAATGATGGGTGATATTTTCCCGGTTGTTTTCATATTGATTGCTGTTTTAACTCTGTTAACTACAATGGCAAGGATAATTAATCACCAGAGAACTCAGATTGGTGTTTTAAAAGCAGTAGGTTTTAAAGACAGAACTATAATGCTCCACTATATTTCGTACGGTTTCTGGCTAGTTTTGGCAGGAAGTATTTTGGGATTAATATTGGGGCCATTGACTATTCCAAAATTGTTTTTAGAATCAATGCAGGCTGTTTATACATTACCTGGATGGAGTGTTGGATACAGTATTAGTTTTGTCATAGTTGCAGCATTAATGGTTGGTGTATCATTAATAGCTTCTTACTGGGCAACAAGAAGTATTTCTAAAGAAAATCCTGCAAATTCAATCAGGCCAAAATCTCCTAAAGTTGCAGTTTCAGGATTGCTGGAAAAGTCAAAGATATGGAAAAAATTCAGCTTTAATGCACGCTGGAATTATAGGGATGCAAAAAGAAATAGAACAAGGTCACTAATGACAATTGTAGGTGTTGCAGGATGTACTGCACTGCTTGTTTCAGCATTTGGAATGTATGACGGAATGAATGATTTGCGTGACTGGGAATATGAAGACATTAATCATTATTCATCTAAATTAATTGTTGATAATGATGCTTCAATTAGTCAAATCAACAGCATAACTGATGAGGTTAACGGTACTCAATTAATGGAAGGCAGAATAGAATTTGATGTTAATGACCATAGGGATTCAGGTTCGCTGCTGGTTTTAAATAAAAGCAGTTTGGTAACTCCAACAGATAAACATAGAAATCCGACAGAAATTCCTGATGACGGTGTTTCCATTTCCATGAAGATGGCTGATAATTTGGGTGTTGAAAAAGGAGACACAATCAAATGGCATATTGTAGGAAATGACAAATGGGTATCTACCAAAGTAAGCTCTATTCATGCAGACCCTATATCTCAGGGATTAATAATGACTCCTGATTATTTTGAAGATTTGGGATTGAATTATACTCCAACAAGTATTGTTACATCTCAGAATGTAACTTCAGATTATAATGGAATCAAAGCAGTAAATACTTTAGATACAGCTGTTTCAAATTGGAATGAGATATCTGAATCAATGCTTTCAATGGTATCTATTTTAATATTCTTTGCAGCATTATTGGCTGTTATTGTCCTTTATAATTTGGGATTGTTGTCATTTACAGAAATTGAGCGGGAAATAGCTACCTTAAAAGTTATAGGATTTGAAACAAATAATTTGAGAAAGTTATTATTGACGCAAAATTTATGGTTTACTTCAATGGGTTTTGTTTTGGGAATTCCATTCGGTTATCTCTTAATGAAATCAATGACGGATTCTGCAGGACCTTCATTCCAATTTCCTATAACCTTAAGTCCTGGAAACTTAATGTTAAGTTTTATAATAACATTTTCATTATCCATAGTGGTTAACTTAATGTTTTCAGGAAAAATTAGAAAATTAAATATGGTTGAATCATTAAAAGGTGTTGAATAACCTTTTACTTTTTTTTATTTTTGCAAAATTTATTTTAATTAATATTTATAATAATATATTATTATGAAGAGGACAGCTTTAAAAATTGGCTATATCGGAACTAATTTTCATGGTTTTCAAAGACAACCTGATTTAAGAACTGTTGAAGAAGAGCTGATTTACCATTTACGTAAACTAGGTTATATTGATGATTTAAAAAAGTCCAGATTTAGAATAGCCGGCAGAACTGATGCAGGAGTTCATAGTTTAGGTAATGTAATCAGTTTCCAGTCTGAAAAAGAAGTTAGAGTTAATGAAATCAATAACAGTTTGCCTGATGATATTCAGATACTGGCTAAAGCTCCGGTAAGATTTGGTTTTAAACCGAGGTATGCTGAAATGAGACAGTATCGTTATGTTTTATTCAGGTCTGATTTGGATTTGTATAAACTGAATGAAGTAGCTGAAATTTTTAAAGGAACTCATAATTTTACTAATTTTACTAAACGATTCCAAAAAACAACAACCAGAACAATTGATGATATTAAAATCACCAAAGCAAATCTCAATGATTATCATAAAAAGGAATTTCCAAATTTGCATGACACACTTTCACCTGTTTTTGTAGATATTTATGGGGAAAGCTTCTTATGGAACATGGTTCGTAAAATGATGCGTGTTTTTGTTGATGTAGCTATTGGGAAGTTATCTTTGGAAAAAGTTGAAGAATTATTAAATCCTGCAGAGAATGACCCTAGAGCCAATATTAAAGTTTTGGATCCGGATTATCTGATTTTAATGGATATTAAATATGATGGGGTTAAATTTGTTTATGATGATTATGCCTGTGAACGCTTTAAAAGAAATTTAGTTGATTCACTAGGCGATTTGCAAAGAAAATATGCTATAAGAGAATCCATGATAAAAAGTTTGGAAGATCTGAACGGATAAACTAAAAAACAGGTAATTTTTATTGTTACTTGAGTTTATTATGAAAAAATTCTGCATTAAAAATAAGTTTTGATAAAAAAGAAGAATTCGGGAAATAAGATGTCCCAAATTCTATTTTTCCATTTCAAATGAAAATCTGTATTCTTGATTTACAAGAACCATGTCTTTGATTTTAGCATTCAAAATCCCTGAAATTTTGTATAAATCTTCCATGGTAACTAAATTACCTTCATTTATACTTAAAAAGAAGGTTACAATATCATCTGTAATAAGATAATTTAAATTGTAGTCTTCGTCTTTGTGATATTTTTTTAATATATCGTATATTTTTTCTTCAATTTCTTTATCAAGGTCGGTCATAATAATCACCCCAATGTGTATTAGTAGAAGTTTATACTATTTAAATAACCAACATTTATTATTCATGATTAACTAATTTTATATAGGTCGATAAAATGAAAATAGCTATTATACTTGGAACTAGGCCGGAAATTATTAAAATGGCTCCAATTATTGATGAAATTGAAAAGCGAGGTATAACTTCCTGCCTTATTCATACTGGCCAACATTATGATAAAGAAATGTCGGATAATTTCTTTAAAGACTTGGAAATCAAATCTCCAGATTATAATATTCACGTTGGTTCTGGTTCCCATGGAAAACAAACTGGTTTGATGATGCAGGGTATCGAAGAAGTTTTGCTTGATGAAAAACCGGATATAGTTCTTGTTCAGGGAGATACAAATGCAGTTCTTGCAGGAGCACTGGTGGCTTCTAAATTACATATTGCTGTTGGACATGTTGAAGCGGGACTCAGATCATTTGATATTACGATGCCTGAAGAATTAAATAGGATGGCTGCAGATGCCTGTTCTTTGATGTATTTTATTCCGACTGAAGAATCTGCAATTAATCTTTTAGCTGAAGGAATTTCAAGAAAAAAACTTTTTATTACAGGAAATACTGTAGTTGATGCCTGTTTCAGGCATTTGGAAATAGCAAACAAAGCGGGAATTCAGGAAGAGTCTTTGGCTAACTTGGACATTGAAAATATGGATAATATTTTAACTTTGACTATGCATAGGGCAGAAAATGTTGATGATAAGGAAAGGTTAATAAACATTATTTCTTCTTTAAAAGAACTGAAAGATATGAATATTATTTTTCCGATTCATCCAAGAACTAAAAAGACTTTGGAGAACTTTAATTTATTTGATGAATTAAATGAATTGGACAATGTCCATATTATTAAACCGTTGGGATATTTGGACTTTTTAATTTTAACTTCACATTCTACTTTAATTTTAACAGATTCCGGAGGTCTTCAGGAAGAAGCAATTACTTTGGATGTTCCTGTTTTAACTTTAAGGTATAATACTGAAAGGCCTGAAACAGTCAGTGCAGGGGGAAATATTTTGGTGGGAGCTAATAAAAATAATATTTTAGAAAACGCTAAAAAGATTCTCAATGATGAAGAATTTGCAAATAAAATGAAAAATGCTAAAAATCCTTATGGAAAAGGGGATGCAGCTATTAAAACTATTGATGCAATCGAAGAAGCATATAATAATGGTTTATTGGATATTAAAGCCCCTGAAAATATAATGTCATCATTTGACCGTAAAATGATAAAAATTAATGAAGATGTTTCTGTTAAGGAATTTGAAGAAAATGAAAATGCATTAGTGCATATGGTTTTTGATGGTGAAAAAATGATTTTCCCATTGAACAATTTAAATTTAAAAGGTATGATGATTACTTATGATGTCTATCAATGATGATTCAATTTTACTGTTCGAATATTTTACAGCTTCCGGTGAAAAAGATAAATGTATTATTTCAGAAGCAGAAGCTTTAATATTTTCACTTTTAGATGATTTAAAAGATTATAATGTAACAGTTGTTCTTAATGAATCTTATAAGGAGATTATAGAGGATTATGATAACGTTACACCAATATTTATTAATGAAGATATAATTTCCTGGCTTGAAAAAAATGCAGCTAGTTTTAAAAAAGCTATTTTCATAGCTGCAGAAAATAATAATAGCCTATACAATATTACAAAAATTTTAGAAGAGAATAATGTAAAAATTTATAATTCATCTTCTGAAGCATGTTACAATTCCTCTGACAAATTTGTTTCTTATGAATTGTTATACAATATTGTTCCACAGCCTAGAACTTTTAAATTAAAAATAGACAAAGTGGGATATTGGAAAAGAGCATTGGAAAACCTTTATAAAAAATGGCATGCTGAAAAACCATTGGATGATTTAAAACTTATAATCAAACCTCTTGTTGGTGTGGATTGTGAAAATATTAAAATAATAAACGGCATTGATGATTTGGACTATAGTTTGGAAAAAATATTTCTTCCAGGTTCCAGAGTAATAGTTCAGGAATTTATCGAAGGAACAGATATTAGTGTTAGTTTGCTTTGTGACGGCAGTACAGCTATTCCAATAAGTTTAAATAAACAGATTATAGATTTAACTGCTGATAAGGGAACTTATTTAGGGGGACAAATCCCATTTGAAAGCAAATTTAAAGATTTGGCTTTTAAAACAGCCATTAAAGCAGTTGAATCAATTGATGGCTTAAAAGGATTTGTTGGTGTGGATTTGGTAATCAGCAATGATGAAAAAGACATTGAGGATGTTTATGTCCTTGAAATTAATTCCAGATTCACCACTCCTTACGCAGGTCTTAAAAAAATAGCCAATATTAATATTGGTTCATCTATCATTGATTTGATTGATAAAAATGTAGATATTAAAGATTTAAATGGAAAAATAGATTTAAATGGAAAAATTGAATTTAAAAAATCAGGGGATAATTTAGTAATTAGGAGTATTTAAGAATGAAAGTAGCAGGTTTTGATATTGGCGGTGCAAACACTGACTTGGCAGTTGTTGATTTTGAAAATAATGAAGTAAAAAATATTGAAGTGGATTTTGCTTATCTTCCGATGTGGAGCAATAATGAAGCATTACCTAAAGTTTTAACTGAATTGATTGAAAATATTTGTCCGATTGATGAAATTGATGCTGTAGGAATATCCATGACTGCAGAATTGGTGGATGCATATGATACAAAAAAAGACGGAGTTTTAGATGTTGTTAAAAAATGTGAGGAAACTTTTGAGTGTCCGACAGCTTATGTTGGAATTGATGGGATGTTATCAAAAGAAGAAATTGAAAAAACTCCTTTAAAGGCAGCAGCTGCTAACTGGATAGCTACTGCCCAAATAGCTACATTAATAAGTGATAATTGTATTTTCATAGATACTGGAAGTACAACAACTGATATTATTCCAATTAAAGACGGAAAAGAATGTGCAATTGGAAGATCAGATTTTGAAAGACTGGCTACCGGCGAACTGGTATATACAGGAACATTAAGAACCAATTTGGCCAGCTTCTTGGATAAGGTTCAGTTACATGGAAAAGAATACAGGGTAGCTTCCGAGTTATTTGCACAAACTGCAGATGTTTATACTGTTTTGGATTTAATAACTTTAGATGATTATGTTTGTGATACTTTTGATGGTGAAAATAAATCTAAAAAAAGTTGCATGAAAAGAATAGCCAGAGTATTGTGTGCTGATTTGGATTCATTAAGTGAAGCAGATGTTGTTGAATTAGCCAAATTCACCCATCAAAAGCAGGTTGAACAAATTGCAGATGCTTTAAAACAGGTATCTGAAACTCAAAATTTGAATCTGATTGTAACTACAGGTCTTGGAAAAGATATTTTAGATAAAAAAGCTGCAGAATTCTTAGGTCTTGAAGTTAAATCTATGGATACAATTTTAACTGATGAAGAATGTGTTGTTGCACCGGCAGTTGGTACTGCAGTGATGATGAACAGATTTTTAAATTAAAAAAAGTTTAAATGTGTGGTTTAATACCATACATCTTTTATTCCTATTAAGTAAGCTCCTGTATTGGCCACTAAATGTATAATCAATGTTAATACAACAGCTATTGCAACAAATGTTATGGAAAAGCTCACCATTACTGAACTGAATATTAAAGCAACAATAAGAAAATCAATCTGGTCTAAAATTGGGGCAGGTTTTCCCTGTCCAATTCCCACTCTTCTTTTTAAAAAACTTCCTACTGCATCCCCAACCATTGCACCGAATCCAAGTAAAAATCCTACTATTATTCCTTCTACTAAATTTGTACAGATTGGAGTATAAATAAATTCTCCAAAGTTTTCAAGTATTATTGGCCCAAGCAATCCCTGAATTGCTCCCATAAGGGTCCCCATAATTGTCCCACCGATTAATCCTCTCCATGTAACTCCGTTACCTATCCATCGGTTGCCATTTTTGTCTGTTTTTTTGAAATCTAAAGGAAGGCCTCCTCCAAAGACTAATGCAGAACCGTTTGACACATAAGCTGGTAATATAAAGTATAGGATAGTAATACAAGCCATTATAAAAATTTGGGTATTATCAACCATGTATGTTCCTCATTTTTTTATTAAGTTTTATCTTTGTATGTGTTATCTTTTATATTTAATGTTAAAACATTAATTAACTTTAAATATTAAATTGAGTTAATATATTTATATTATGTAATGAATGGTTAATAGTTTATTAATTATTAGCAAAGGGTGATTTTGTGAGAATAAAAATGACAAAAAGTTTGTGTCCAATTTGTTTCAAACCACTTGATGCAGAGGTTTTTGATGAAGATGGTAAAATCTTGATTAAAAAAACCTGTGATGAACATGGTGAGTTTGTAAATACATATTGGAGTGATGATAAGCTTTATAATAGGGTTAAACAATTTGAACCTACAATAACTTCAGTTGAAAACCCTTCTGTAGAGAAATTCGGAGATTGTCCTAATAATTGTGGGCTTTGTGAAGACCATGAAACCTCCACTGTGTTAGGTTTAATTGATGTTACAAATAGATGTAATTTAAGATGTCCTGTTTGTTTTGCAAATGCGGCTGTTTCCGGACGTTTGTATGAACCTACACAGGATGAAATTAGGGAAATGTTAAGGAACCTGAGGAATTTAAAACCTCATCCAACTCCAGCTATTCAATATGCAGGTGGTGAACCGACTGTTAGGAAGGATTTGGTCGAACTTGTAGCTATGGCTAAAGAAGAAGGTTTTACTCATGTTCAAATAGCTACTAATGGTTTAAGATTAGCTAGAAAAGAAAATTTTGCAAAAGAATTAAAAGATGCTGGTTTAAACACAGTATACTTGGCTTTTGATGGTGTAACTCCTGAACCATATATCAATAACAGAGGTAAAAATTTACTTCCTCAAAAGATTCAGGCTATTGAAAATTGTAGAAAAGCAGGTCTTGGTGTAGTTCTTGTTCCAACATTAATTAAAGGTGTCAATGATCAGCAAATCGGTGAAATTATTAAATTTGCATTTGATCATAGGGAAAATGTTTATGGAGTCAATTTCCAGCCGGTTTCATTTTCAGGAAGAACTCCTGCAAGTCAGGTTGAAGAACAAAGGATAACTATTCCGGATTTTGTTAATGAGATTGCTAAACAAACTCATGGTGATGTAAATGTTGATGATTTTTATCCTCCATCTTCTGTAGAACCATTTGCACGTTTTATCGGTGCTCTTGAAGGCGAAAGTCCGGGTGTTACTTTAAACTGTAATCAGCACTGTGGAATAGCTACTTATGTGTTTATGGAAGAAACTGAAGGGAAAAATACATTAAACAATTTGATTCCTATTACTAAATTCATTGATGTTGAAGGGTTATTTGAATTATTGGACAAATATTCCGACAAACTTGAAAAAGGCGGATTTGGAATTAAGAAAAGGGTTGAAGCAAGTGCTGTGAAAAATCTTCCTAAATTGATTAATACTGATGAAGTACCTGAAGGTTTGGATATTAAGAAAATATTGTTAAATGTATTTACTAAAAGATCTTATGATGCTTTAGGAGAATTTTCAAAAGATGCTATGCTTATTTCCTGTATGCACTTTATGGATCCATTTAATTTTGATGAAGATAGAGTTAAAAAATGTATTATTCATTATGCAACTCCAGACGGTAGAATTATTCCGTTCTGTACTATGAATTCCATGTATCGTGAAAGTGTGGAAGAAGAATTCTCAACACCTTTAAAAGAAGATAAAAACTGAGGGTTTAAATACATGATTATTAAGTCACCTTCAAGACTTCATTTAACTTTAATTGATATGAATGGGTCTTATGGAAGGATAGATGGAGGAATAGGTCTTACAATTAAAGACCCTAACTTTGTCTTATACGGAGAACCGGCAGAAAAAGGAATCACTGTTGATTTCAAGGATAATACTCAATTTAACGATGTGATTCGTAATGAATGTGTATCTAAAATAACTTCTGCAGCACAAAAAGTAATTGACCATTTTGATATTGACGAAGGATTTTATTTTAGAGTGGATAAAGCTTATCTTCCCCATTCTGGTTTAGGTTCTGGAACTCAAATGGGTTTATCAACCGGAAAGCTTATTGCTGAACATATTGGTGCTTATTCAAACGGATATTCTTTAGGAGAAATTATCGGACGTGGAGGAACTTCCGGAATTGGTGTGTTTTCATTTGATTTTGGGGGATTTATTGTAGATGGTGGACATAGCTTAAAATCAAAATCATCATTTTTACCATCATCTGCTTCACAAGCTAAACCTCCTCAATTATTGGCTCACTATGATTTTCCTGATGATTGGGAGATTTTACTGGTTATTCTTGATTCCAATAATACAGTAAACGGTCAAAAGGAAGTAAACATATTTCAGGATTACTGTCCTGTTCCTAAAAATGAAGTGGAACAAACTTCCCATATTATATTTATGAATATGATTCCTTTTTTACTTGAAAGGGATTTGCCAGCATTTGGCCATTCAATTGATGAAATTCAAAAAAGAGGATTTAAAAATGTGGAAGTTTCGCTTCAGTCTCAACAAATCAGGGATTTGATGGATAAATTAAGGGAAATTGGAGCTTATGGTGTAGGTATGAGCTCTTTTGGACCTACAGTTTATTCAGTATTTGATAAAAATAATAAACACATAGTTGAAGAGATTAAAGAGTATGTCGGAAACAGAGGCATAGTTCTTACAACTAAAGCACAAAATTATGGTCATGAAATCCAAAAATAAGTGGTATATATGGATATAATTAAAGGAAAAACATGGACTTTTGGTGAAAATATTGATACGGATGTTATTATTCCAGGAAGATATTTGAGAACCTTTAATCCTCAAGATTTGGCTGATCATGTACTTGAAGGAGAACGTCCAGATTTTACAAAGAATGTTAAAAAAGGAGACATAATAGTAGCTGATGAAAATTTTGGTTGCGGTTCATCAAGAGAGCAGGCTCCAGTAGCTATTAAAACTGCAGGTGTAGATGCTATTGTGGCTAAATCTTTCGCCAGAATTTTTTACAGAAATGCAATTAACATTGGATTGCCAGTAATTGTTTGTGATATTCAGGCAAAAGACGGAGATATTATAAACATTGATTTGTCAAAAGGAATATTAACTAATGAAACTACTGGTGAATCAGTTACTTTTGAACCTTTTAAAGAGTTTATGTTAGATATTTTAGAAGATAATGGTCTTGTTAATCATTATCTAAAAGAAAAACAATAATTTTTATTTTTTGGAGGCATTAATAATGGAGTGTCCAATTTGCGGTTCTGATGATTTTGATATTTTAAATTCAAAGCAGAAATCATCTAAAAAGAAGATTACGGAAGAATATTTATTAAAATGTGTAGATTGCGGTCATGTTTTTAAAAATGTTGTTTCATCTAAAAAACCTCAATTGTATAGGGTTATTATTTCAAAGCAGGGTGAATCTATAAAAACATTCATAGAATTATCTCCTAATGATGAATTGATTGTTGGAGATAGTTTGCTTACTGAAGAAGGTCAGGTTAAAATAACAAGTATTGAAACTGAAAATAAACGTGTTAAAAAAGCTTTAGTTGAAGATATTGTTACAATATGGGCCAATTCAGTTGAAATTCCTGCACGTATAGGATTTTCTGTTGATTTGCATGGTGAAGTCGATTCATATAAATTGGATTTGGATAGGGATTTCCAGATATCTACAGAAGATATTGTTAAAATTGATAAGCACATTGTTAGAATACATGTTATTAAAACACAGGAACGTAAAATTACTTCCGGATTTGCAAGAGCTGAAGTAATTAAAAGAGTTTATGGAAAACCTGTTAAATTCAATAATTTTGATTATGATTTAACCAAATATATTGTTAAGAAAACATTAAGCGAGTAAGTTTCATGAAAGTATATATTGACACATATGGCTGTACATTCAATAAAGCCGATGCTCAGATAATGGGAGGAGTTTTAAAAGAAAATCATATTGATTTGGTTGATTCTCCTGAACTGGCAGATGTTATAATTGTAAATACATGTTATGTAAAGCTCCCGACTGAAAATAAGGTAGTTTATAAAATTCAGCAGTTGCAGGAAAAATTTCCAGATAAAAAAGTTATCGTAAGCGGGTGCATGGTTGAAATTGATCCTGAAAAATTAGAAAAAGTAGCTCCTGACTGCAGCTGGATAGGACCTCATCAACTTAATAAAACAGCAGATGTAGTTAACGGAACTTATTGTGGCAGGGTTATTCGTGAGTGCGGATTTTCAAAAGACAGTAAAGTTGGGGTTCCTAAAGTTTCTGATGGTTCTTTAATTCACATAATTCAAATAGCTGAGGGCTGTTTGGGAGCATGTACTTTTTGCTGTACTCGTTTTGCAAGAGGACCATTAAACAGTTATCCGATTAAGGATATAGTTGCCGAAGCTAAAAAAGCTATTGATGATGGTGCTGTTGAAATTCAGCTTACTGCTCAGGACACTGCCGCTTTCGGATATGATAGTGGCGAAAAACTGTCTGATTTAATTAAAGAAGTGGCTAATTTGGATGGAGAATTTCGTGTTCGTGTTGGAATGATGCATCCTAAAAACATTTTAAATAATGTTGATGAAATAATTGATGCAATTAAACATCCGAAGGTATATAATTTCATTCATTTGCCTGTACAAACAGGAAGCAATAAAGTTTTATCTGAAATGAGAAGAGGCCATACACTGGATCAGTATCTGGATATTGTTTCAAAATTTAAAAGTGAAATTCCGGATTTGACCTTGGCGGTAGATATTATTGTCGGATATCCAACTGAAAGTGATGAAGATTTCCAGTTAACTGTTGATTTACTTAGAAATATAAAACCAAGTTTGATTCATTTGTCAAAATATCAGCATAGGAAAGGTGCAGTTTCATCTTCTCTTAAGGAAATTCCCCATGAAGTCATGAAAAAAAGGTCTAGGAATTTGTCTAGAATCAAAACTGAAATTACTGAAGAAGAAAACAAAGAATTAGTTGGTTCTGTTCAAAATGCCGTTGTTGTGGAAGTAGGTTCTAAAGGTGGATTTATAGCTAAAACAGATTCTTATATTCCAGTAATTGTTGACGGTGTTAATTTAGGAGACTTTATTAAGGTTAAAATCACTGATGCAACAGCTACTTACCTTAAGGGTGATGTTGTGTCAAAATAATTTTTTATTTTTCTGTTATGGTTTATTTTTCTATCATTGCTTATTTTTGTTCTTCAATTATTAACTTTGTTTTTTAAATTTTCCAATTTGGAAAATGATATACTATTATGTTTATGGTTATTGTATAAAGGGTAAATAGCCATTATTGCCGATACATTTATATACTATATGGTACTATGTTTTAATTGGAGGTGTCATTATGAGTGAATTACCAATCGCACCAGTCGGTCGTATCTTAAAAAATGCTGGCGCACAAAGAATTAGTGATGATGCAAAAATTGCATTAGCTGAAGCATTAGAAGAAAAAGGTGACGCAATTGCACAAAAAGCTGTAAATTTCGCACGCCACGCTGGTAGAAAAACTGTAAAAGCTGAAGATATCAAATTAGCTATCAAATAGGCTTTTTAACAATTTATTAAATCTATTGGCCATTTTCTTGGTCAATTTTTTATATTTTTATTTTTCATCGGTTTTTATTGTAACAGATAACTTTATATACTATGTTAAATAAATTAAGTAATGTTGCACAGGACCGGTGGTCTAGGGGTATGATTCCTCCTTGACATGGAGGAGATCACGAGTTCGAATCTCGTTCGGTCCATATGCCATGGTAGTTCAGTTGGGAGAACGCCAGACTGAAGATCTGGATGTCGCTGGTTCAAGTCCGGCCCATGGCATTAACTACTTTTAAAATATTTATTATCTTTATTTGAACTGACTATTTTTTTAAAATATTGTTATTTATTAAAAAAAGTTATTTTTTATTTAAATTTAAAAAAGTGATGGATTAAGATTCTAATCGAATCTTATTGGTTTTGGTGTTACTTGAGTGTTTTCTCTTAAAGTACGGTATTTATCTACAATTTCGTATCCGTTGTCACTGCCGATTAAATCAGCCCCACCTGTTAAAAGCTGATTAGCTAATTTATAGGTATCTACGCCACCATAAATTTCAATTTTAAGTTGTGGTGCATATTTTTGGATTATGTTAATATCATTAACTTTTGAATAAATATTGTCTGGGGCAATGAATCCTGTGGATGTTTTGATGAAATCCACTTTATTTTCTTCCAGTACTTTTGCAATACTTGCTTTTTCACTGTCTTCTATTGCCTGCATTTCAACAATGACTTTTAAGGTTTTATCTCCTAAAAGTTCTCTTAACTGGCTGAGTTCTTCATGGATTAAGTTATATTTATGATCTTTTAGGTGGTTTAAATTGATTACTGCTTCAATTTCATCTGCTCCGTCTTCAAGAGCTTTAGCTGCTTGTGCTACTTTACCTTCTGTTGTTTCAAAACCTAAAGGAAATCCGACAACAGTACTTATTTTTGTAGTACTGTCAGCTAATTTTTCTTTAGCTAATGATACATATGTCGGACTTATTGTAATGGAATTAAAGTTTAGTTCTCCCACTTTATCTAAATATTCTTCCATTTCTTCTTCACTTATCATGTTATTTAAGTTTATACAATTGATAAGGCTTGCTAACTCTTTTGAGTTTTTTATTTTATACATTATATAACACTCCTATATAAGTAATTTAATTAGTACTATTACGAATAATCTATATAATACTTTTGTCTTGATTTTTTCAGATTAATTTTTTAGCCATATATGGACCTTTTCTTTCATATCCAAATTTACGATAATAATTTCTGGTTCCGATTCCGCTAATTATAGCTATTTCATCTTTTCCTTTCTTGATAGCTAATTTTTCAGCTTCTTTTAATAGTTTTTCTCCAAATCCTGTGTGTTGACCTATTTTTGGATTTTTACCACCTATTTTAATCATATTTCCATAGACGTGCAATTCACGTATAAGTGCAGTTTCATCGCTGATTTCAGGTCTGTAGTGATTTGGTGAATGAATTCTGAATCTTAAAAATCCTGCGATACTTTCTTCGTTTTTATCTTCAATTGATAAAAATGTTTCTTCACCGCCGCATGCATTGTATGATTCTTTAAATAATTTAAAATCATCTAAACTATATTCCTGACTTGTTTTTTTATGACCTATTTCGCGGCAGCGGATACATTGGCAGTTAATGTCATGTTCTTCTAATTTGTTGTAAACCAGTTCTCCAAGGTTGGATTTTTGAACTCCTGCTTCAATTAATGTTGATGGAATGTCTCTTTGAATTCTCATGGTTCTAACCCATTTTGGAAGAATCTGTTTAATTTTAACAATTAAATCAACAGCTTCTTCATCAGTATACGGATTATATTTTCCTTCTTTCCACAGGTCATATAACTCGCTGCCTTTGGTAACAAGACATGGGTAAATCTTAAGCATGTCAGGTTTAAAATTATCATCGCTAAATAGCTTTTTGAACATATTTAAATCTTCATCAGGACTTACAAACAATCCAGGCATCATATGCATTGCTACTTTTACGGCACTGTCACGAAGAAGTGTATTTGATTCTATTACATCAGCTATTGTATGGCCTCTTTTAATTTTAGTGTATAATTCGTCAGATAAAGTTTGAACACCTAATTCAACTCTTGTAACTCCAAAATCAAGCATTCTATTTATGTGTTCTTTTTTACAGTAGTCAGGACGTGTTTCAAATGTCATTCCGACACATCTTACTTTGGAATTTTCATTGGCTTTTTGAACATCATCAATAAGTACATAATTGCTTGGTTCATAGCTTTTAAGAATATCTTTTTCAAAGCATTTTATTTCTGCAGGATCTAAATTGTATTCGTTGTCTTCAGGTTTGTTTTTAAGTATCAATCCAAAATCAACCATTGCCTTTAGACACTGTGATACAAACCATTCCTGATAACATAAGTCTCTGGAAGGGAATGTTCCTCCCATTATGATGAGTTCCACTTTATCAATTGGGTGTCCTATTTTTTTAAGCTGTTTCAAACGGTTAAAACATTGTATATATGGATGAAATTCATACATTCTACCTCTTAGGGCTGCAGGTTCTTCACCGGTATAACTTGGTGGTGCATTGTTACTTTTTGGACAGTAAAAACACCTTCCGTGAGGGCATTCATGAGGATGGCACATTACAGCAACTATTGCAACACCGGACATTGTTCTGGTAGGTTTTTTCTTTAAGATGTTTGAAACAATTTCTTTTTCTTGGGGAGTTGCATATTCCAAAATATCTGCATTGCTCATAAATCTGGATAGCTTTAAGTCACGACATAACTGTCTTTTTTTGACTTCCAGCTCTTTTCTGGTGTTTATTTTGTTTTTTAAAATGTCCTCAATTATTATGCGACAAGCATTTTCCATATTATTCTAACCTTTTATAAATTTAATAGTTAATTATTTATATTGATATAATTATAATATTTACTGTTTTATAGAAGATATTTTCTTTAAAATATCTAAAAATAAGGTGATAACTATGAATATTAAAGAAGTTTTAAACTCTAAAGTTTTAGATAAAAACGCATATGAAGTTGGAACTGTAACTGATTTCGACATTGATCAAAAAGAAGGAACTATCAATTCCATGATTGTTTCTTTAAAAAAAGGAGTATTTTCTAAAGAAGAACTTGAAGTACCTTTCGAAGACATTGAAACCATTGGTGGATATGTTATTTTAGCTAAAGAATTACCTAAACCTGAAGAAGCTGAAGAAGAAGTTGAAGCTCAAAAAGTCGAAGTAGAAAAAGAAGAATAAATAAGTATTCTTAAAAAGGGGTTTTTAAAAATGATTGTTGATGCAAGAAATAGGGAAATAAATCTTGGATCACATGTAAGATATGTAGATACTGGAACTGTTGGTGAGGTTACTGACAGTAAAGTGGAAAATGATGCTTCCTGGGTTAAAATCGATAAAACTAATTTATGGTATCTTGCAAATAAATTAGAATTATTAAATGATGAAGATTTTAAAACTAAAACTTATCATGATGATAAGGATATAGATATTGAAGCCATTAAAAACTCTGAAAAAATGTTTGAGGATGTTGAAATATCTTCCAGTGCAGCTAATGGTGGAGGATAGTTTCATCCTTTCTTTTTTTAATGATTCATAGTAAATATTTTAACTTTACCTGCAAGTTTGGGACCGATACCTTCTACTTTTTGTAAATCTTTTTCACTTGCTTCACTTAAATTATCGCCGAATGTTTTCATAAGAAGTCTTGCTCTTTTTCTTCCAAGTCTTTTAACTCCTACAACAAGAGGGATTATATCTTCTTTTACTCCGTAATATAATCTGGCAGATAAATAATCCATGTCTTTCAGGTTGGAATAATTGCCAAGAACTTCAAGTGTGTTTTTAGCAAATTTAACTAAACGGGAAGCTTCATAAGCTGATCTTCTGGTAGATGCTGAATAAACATTGTATGCATTTTCAATTTCATACTCATTTCGCTCATCAATCCATTCGATTAAAGAAACGGCAGTAGCTTCAGGGTTTCCTATATCAACTGCAAAAAGGCCGCATTCAGATAGTTTGTCACGAACAGGATCTTTGCTTTTTCTTCCTTTAAATGAAATTAATGGTAAATCAGGAGTTTCAGCTAAGGCATAAATCATTTCTGCAGGGTTTAATTTTTCCATAGTTGAAACATATTCCTTAATTTTTACAGCTGTTTCAACTGCATAATTTGATTTAGCTATTAGATTGCCGAAATCTGTTGTTTTAAGTCCTTCTGGGGTGGCTCTTATTATTCCATTTTGAAGCAGGAATTCAAGAGCACTTTCAAGCTCCCAGTTTAAACTGTCTTGAGCAAACATGGACATGGAAGGATTGTTTTTCATTTGGAATCCGTATAATGTTTTTCCAAAGAAATCATTTAAATCATCAAGGTTTTTGGAAAGTGAAGATGCGATCTGTGCTATAATCTGTTTGTAGATGGCATCTTTGTTGTCTATTAATTTTGAATTTGTTAATTCAATTTCACCGTTAACATAACGTGCTTCCAAATCAAATGCCTCATCCATTGTTTTAGCTACCAAATAGGAATAACCTACATCATCATATTGCGGTCTTCCGGCTCTTCCGGACATCTGTTCATAATCAAAAACAGGTATTGATGCAGGACCGTTGCTTGTCCATCGGGTGTGGTCTCTGATTACCACATATTTTGATGGCAAATTAACACCGTACATCAAACTTGGAGTTGCAGTAATCATCAGTATATTCCCTTTTCTGAATTCATCTTCAATTATTTCTTTCTGTTCATTGAAAAGTCCTGCATGATGGAATACAACTCCTTTTTCAGCAGCTTCAGCTAGTTTAAGACAGGTTGTAGTTGGAAGTGATCCTTTTTTCTTTGGAACTTCAAGTAATTTATCAGCTACCTGTTTAAATTTCTGTTTTTGTTCCTTTGTTGTTTTTTTATCTATTTTTTTAGCAACATAGGTAGCTAAGCTTTCTGTAAATCTTCTTGTTGACACAAAACTTAATGCTTGTGAATTGTCTTCAATAGCTTTTTCAACAATTTTTACAATAACATCGTTTTTATTTTTTGTATTGAACATTTCAGCATCCAAAACTTCTTTATTTAAAGGCACTGGTCTGTAATTATGTTCTACAGTTTTCCCGTCAAGCCACTGTTCAATTTCATCTATGTTTTTTAAAGTAGCTGAAAGAGCAATTATTCTTAAACTTGGATTGATAATTTTAGCTCTTGTAATAGCTGATTCTAATGTGGGTCCTCTTGAGTATTCTCCGATCATATGGAATTCGTCAATAATCAGTGTATCTACTTCACGAAGTACATTCCAGGAAAATCTTGTAAGCGCATCAAATGATTCAAAAACCATAACAGATAAATCGGAGTTGGATGGGTGTTTGCCTACTTTAATTCCATGTTCTTCAAAGGCTTTAAATTCTTTTACTTTTTCATTTTGAATTGAAAGAAGGGGTGCTGCATAAATGGCTTTTCCACCATTTAAAATAGTTTTCAGAGCAGGCAGAATTCCAAGTACTGTTTTACCACTGGCCGTTGGAATTGATATAATATAATTAGATTTATCTTCTAAATATCCTGATTCGATTACTGCTTTTTGCGCGGGATTGAATTCCTTTATGTAGGGATAAGCAGTATTTATTATTGTTTTTATATCATTTGACAAATTTTCCATAGTAATCATTTAAAATTTATTTTTTTCATATATAATAAATATTTGTAGTGTCCATTTGATGAATAATTTTTCTTAAAAACTTGTGCTAACAGTTATATATAAGTTTTCATAAATTATTCAATCAATTAATTTAATAGGAGATAAAAACCATGGTAGTGAAAGTAGAAGTATTTACATCTGATAGCTGTCCTCATTGTCCGGCTGCAGTTAATGTTGCTAATGAAGCAAAAGAAGTTTTAGGTGATGCTGTGGATATTATTATTTGTAATATTGCTTCAGAAGAAAATAGGCAAAAAGCAATTGGCCTTGGAATTATGGCTGTTCCTACAATAGCTATTAATGATGAAGTGGCATTTGTTGGAGCACCTGCTTTAGATGAACTTGTTAATAAAGTTAAATCTTTGATTTAATTTTATCTTCTTTTTTTATAACTTGTAAACATGACAAATGAAAATTATACTGGAGTTACTACTGGAACTATAGCCACTGCCTGTTCTCTTGCAGCTTTGGAATCTATTTTGGATACTTCAGATATTGATTGTGTCAAAGTCAAAACACCTAAAAAAACTTTAGACATTATAATTGATGAATGCAAAAGGTTATCTCATTCTTCTGCCTGTGCTGTAGCTCATAAGAATCCTTATAATGATCCTGATGTTACTGTAGGTCTGGCTATTGTTGCTACTGTTGAATTATTGGATAAAACCAGTGATGGAGATAGTGTCATAATAACTGGTGGTGAGGGTGTTGGTAAAATAACAAAACCTGGCCTTCAAATTCCAGTGGGGGAATATGCAATAAATCCGGTTCCCCTCAGAATGATTAGGAAAAATTTGGAAAGGATTTTGCCGGAAGATAAGGTAGCTAAAGTAACAATTTCAATTCCTGAAGGTCGAAAGATAGCTAAAAAAACAATGAATCCTAAATTGGGTATTGTTGGAGGAATATCTGTCATTGGAACTACTGGAATAGCCAGATCCATGTCCAGTGAAGCTTATAAAAATTCCATTGTTACTCAAATAGATGTTGCATTGGCTTTAAATTTGGATAATCTGGTTTTTGTTCCGGGAAATATTGGTGAAAAATTGGCATTAAAGCAACTTGACATTACAAAGCAGCACATTATTCAGACTGGAAATTATGTTGGTTTTATGTTTGAGGAAGCCAAAAAAAGAGGAATTGATGAATTTACTTTCTTTGGTCACATTGGAAAGCTGATTAAAATAGCCGGCGGAATTTTTAACACCAAACATGCAATAGCAGACGGAAGACGGGAAATAATGATTACTCATGCAGGTATTTGCGGTGCTGATACAAAAACACTTCAAAAACTGTATGATTCTAAAACAACTGAAGACATGTTGGATATTTTAGATGAAGAAAATTTGCATTTGGATGTTTGTAATAGTATTGCATTGGCTATTAAAGAGAGATGTATGCAGAGATTTGATTTAGATTTAAATGTTATTTTGGTTGATATGGAAGGTAACTATTTAAATGATAATTTTGAAAGGTTTTTATTATGAAAATAGCAATGGTCGGTCAGTTTCCGCCTCATGTAGGTGGTGTAGGGGTTCATATTCATACTTTATCCAAGGAACTTGTAAAACAAGGTCATGAAGTTTATGTAATAACTTATCCTCATAAAGATATTGAAGATATTGATGGTATTCATGTAATCGGAACCAAAGGAGTTAATATTCCTGGAATCCGTGGATTGATGTTTAAGATAAATGCAAAAAAAGCATTGGAAAACTTATTAAAAGAAGTTGACATTGATATTATCCATGGCCATTACCTGTTTCCTGCAGGGGCAGCAAGTGTTGAAGTTGGAAAAAAACATGGTATTAAAACATATATAACTGCACATGGTTCTGACATGTTTGAAATGTATAAAAAACAGTTTTTTATGAGGCCTATTATTAAAAAAGTATTAAAAAAGGCAGATGTTATTTTTGCAGTAAGCAATGCTTTGAAAGATGAAATATTAGCTACTAAAGTTCCTGGAATTGAAAATAAAACAAGGTTGTATTGGAATTCTGTGGATATTGATAAGTTTAATAATAATTCAAATACTCAGTTCAAATCACAATTTAAAAATGATAAGCCAATTGTTCTTTTTGTAGGCAATATTATCAAACGTAAAAATGTAAATTCTTTACTGGAAGCTAAAAAAATAGCTAAAAGTGATTATAATCTTGTTGTTGTAGGAAAGGGTCCTCTTTTAAAACAGCTTAAGGATAAAGCAGAAAAAGAAAATATTTCTGATGTTTATTTCACAGGGGCCAGAAATGATGTGGAAAATATTATGCCATGTGCAGATATGCTTGTATTGCCGTCTTTTTCAGAAAGTTTCGGGCTGGTTTTAATTGAAGCTCTGGCCTGCGGAAAACCCGTTATCGGAAGTGATGTTGGGGGAATTAAAGAAATTATAACTCCTGAAGTAGGGCTGTTAATTGACCCGAACAGTCCTGAAACTATATCTGATGCTATTGATAAGATGATTTTGGATGATGAATTTAGAAGTAATTTAGCTTCAAATGCAAGAAACAGGGCTAAAATATTCAGTAAAGTTGAAATTCCTTATGATGAGGTAAAATAATGAAAAAATCAGTAAGGTCTCCAGGTTCAGCAACAGTAATTAATGCAATAGCTACAGGTTTCGGTGCTGCTTTTGGTATAGGTTTGGATATAAAATGCTGTGCCAATACTCAAAATAGTTCTATAACCTGCTCTAATGATGTTGGAGCACCAACTACATTGATGGAGATTTGTGCTAAAAAAACTTTTGAAAAATATGGAATTTCTTCAGATGATTTTGGAATGAATTTTAAGACAGAATCCGAACTGCCGATGGCATCAGGATTATCAAGCAGCAGTGCATTATCTAATGCTGTTGTAAGTATATCTTCCAAAATTATTGCAGAAGAATTTAATTTAATGCCTCTTGATGATTTGGAAATAATCAATTTAGCTATTGATGCATCTCTTGAGGCAAAAGTTACTATAACCGGATCATTTGATGATGCAACAGCTTCATATTTTGGAGGAGTTGTTGTTACAGATAACAAAAATAGAAAATTCATCATCAAAGAGAAAATGGAAGAATATCCTGTTTTGGTTTATATGCCTAATTTTGGTTCTAAATCCGGAAGTTCTGATGTTGGCCGTATGAAAGTGCTGTCACCACTTGTTGAAACAGCTTTCGGATTGGCAAGATCGGGAGATTATTTTAAAGCACTTAATTTAAATGGTTTAATTTATGCAAACACTTTAGGTTTTGATTCCAATATAGCTATTGATGCTTTGGAAGTTGGTGCAATAGCTTCAGGTTTATCTGGAACGGGATCATCATTTGTAGCTATATGTGAGGATGAAGCAATTGATGATATTAAGGAAACTTGGTCCAAATATGAAGGAAGGGTTATTGAAACAAAAGTTGATAACATCGGGTGTCAGTTTATAGGATAATAATTTTATGTATGACCAAAATAAATTTTTATTAGAAAAGTCAAATAATCCATAGTATTAAATAGTATAATACTAATAAATTATATTATTATCATTATTATCAAAAGATGGTGATTTCTTGAAAAATAATTACAAGCTAAAATCTTTTAAAGATAAAAAAGATGCCGAGAAAGTGCTTTTAGACTCTAGAAAACGCATTGATGAAATTGATAATGAAATTTTTGATTTAATTTGTCAGAGAACTTCATTTGCTATGGATATAGCTCTTGCAAAGGACTATATTGGCATGCCTGTATATGATAAGAAAAGAGAGGATTCAATTCATAAAAAAATTGGGGAGTTGTCTGAAAAAAACCATATTGATGTTGATATTAGTAATCAAATCATGGATATGCTAACTACATTAAGTAAAAATGAGCAAAAAGAAATTTTAAGGAGGAATGTTAATGGGTAATATTAGAACTTCATTTGTTAAACGTTTAGCAAAAGAGCTTATAGAAACTCACAAAGGAGTCTTCACTACTGATTTTGACCAAAATAAAAAATTAGTTATGGAATATTCCACTGTAAGTACTAAACATTTAAGAAATAAAATCGCTGGATATGTTACAAGACTTGTGAGATTAGAACAAACTCAAGAATAAGTCTTTTTCATTTTTTTTAATTTTTTTTATTATTATCATTATTTTGTTCAGTTTTATCATTCTACTTTTTTTAATTTTATTCTTTTGTAACCTATTTTAAAAGTTTATTAATGTGTTTATTCATATAAATAATTAGGTATTTTTGTTTAATCAAAAATCTAGTGAAATTTTTATGGAAATAGGTGAATATTAATGGATTTAATAGTAGCGAAATTCGGAGGTACATCGGTTGGAGATGGCTCCAGAATTAGAAAAGCAGCGCAATCTGTGGTAAATGAATATATGAAAGGCAATCAATTAGTTGTAGTTGTTTCTGCAGTTAATAATGCAACTGATGAGTTAATTGAATTGTCTAATGAAGCTATTGGTGGAGGTTTAACTGATAAGCAAAAGGCAGAAATAATGGCTATGGGTGAATTAACTAGCTCAAGATTATTTGCTGCAGCTATTGAATCTTTAGGTGTAAAGGCAGAATTTATCGATCCATACAATGATAAATGGCCGGTTATAACTGATTCCAATTCACTCAATGCCAAAATTGATTTTGCAACAACTGATAAAAAATGCGAAGGAATAAAAAATCTTATTAGCCAAGGTATTATCCCAGTTATTTGCGGATTTTTAGGAAAAGGTCCTAGTGGTGAAATTACGACTATTGGGAGGGGCGGCAGTGATGTAACTGCATTTTTACTTGGGCATTGTTTAAGTGCCAATAATGTAGTTATTGTCACTGATGTTGACGGAGTAATGTCAACTGACCCTAATAAAATAGAAGAAGCTGAATTATTAGATGAAATTTCTGTTGAAGAAATGAGGGACTTAGCTACTCATGGAGCACAGGTTTTACATCCTCATGCTCTAAAATATAAAGACCCGCTTATAAGTGCAAAAATTATCAACTTCAATAATGGTGATTTAAGTTCTGAAGGTACAAAAATAACTGGCCCTTTTGAAGGAGACATGTTAAAAACTGTATCTTTGTATAAAAATCCTATTTCTGTCATTGCTATTGTTGGAGAAGAAATGCTCAAAAAAGTGGGACTTTTAGCAGATTTAACTTCATGTCTTGCAGAAAATGAAATTAACATATTTGGCATTTCAGCAGGTCAGAATTCTATAACTGTATTTGTAGAAAAAAAGGATTCTGATAAAGCATATCATTTATTACACAGTTGGGTAATTGATGAAGATGTTTTAAGTTCATTGTCTCTTGGTGATGATACAGCTATGATTACTGTAGTCAGTCCTGAGTTTATCGATGAACCTGGCATTATTTCTAATATTACAAACCCGCTTAGAAAAAACGATATCAACATTGTTGAGATTTCTTCCTCTCAAACTGCGGTGGTATTATTTGTCGATTGGAAAGATGGTGAAAAAGCACTTGAATTAATTAAAGAGGTTTTAAAATGAATTTTGAAGGAACATATGTTGCAATGGTAACTCCATTTACTGATGATGGTAACATTGACGAAGAAGGATTTAGATCCAATATTAATTATTTAATTGATAAAGGTGTAACTGGTTTGCTTGGTGCCGGAACTTCTGGTGAATCAGCTACATTAACTCATGAGGAACACAGAAAAGTAGTGGAAATTTTAATTGATGAAGTTGGTGGCAGAGTCGAAACAGTAGCAGGATCTGGTAGTAATTCTACACATGAAGCTATTGAATTGACTAAATCTGCAGAAGAATTAGGTGCTGATGCCGCTTTAGTAATTACTCCTTATTACAATAAACCACAACAGCATGCATTAATTAAACATTATCAGGCTATTAGTGATGCAACTGATATTCCTATTATAGCATATAATGTTCCGTCACGTACTGGTGTAGACATGAGTGTTGAAACTATTGTGGAATTAGCTAAAATTGATGGTGTGGATGCAGTTAAAGAAGCTAGTGGGAGTGTAAATAAAGTATCCGAACTTTATAAAGCTTTAACAAAAGAAGGTCTTGAAGAAGATTTCAATATATTGTCTGGTGAAGACGGCTTGACTTTACCAATCATGGCTTTAGGAGGAACTGGTGTAATCAGTGCATCAGCTAATGTTGATCCTAAGAGGATGGTTTTAATGGTTGACAGTATATTAAATGATGATTATACAAGGGCTCAGGAGCTTCATTACGAAATGATTGATGTAATTGATGCTCTTTTCATTGAAAGCAATCCTGTACCTGCAAAAACAGCAATGAACATAATGGGTCTTCCTGCAGGACCTCTCAGGGCACCGTTAACAGATATGAAAGATGAAAATGTTGAAATTCTCAAAAATGCTTTAAAAGAAGCAGATTTAATTTAAGTTGGTAATATTATGATTAAAGTAGCAGTCACCGGAGCAGCTGGAAGAATGGGCTCTGGTATTATTAGAAAAATAACACAGCAAGATGATATGGAAGTAGTAGCAGCTATTGAAATTCCTAATTCTCCATTAGCTGGAGTGGATGCAGGTATTCAAGCAGGTGCTGGTGAACTTGGAGTTAAAATAGTTGGTGCTGAAAAATTAGAAGAAACATTAAAAGAATCTAAAGCAGATGTTTTAGTTGATTTCACCATAGCTCATGCAGCAGTTGAAACAGTTAAAAAAGCTACAGCATGTGGTGTTAATGTTGTAGTAGGTACTACTGGTTTTACTGATGAACAAATGGCTGAAAATATTAAAAATGTAAAAGACAATGATGTAAAAGCAGTTATTTCATCTAACATGTCTATTGGGGTAAATGTATTTTTCAATACTTTGAAAAAATTAACTCCTATCTTAAATGATTTTGACATTGAAATTATTGAAGCACATCACAATCAGAAAAAAGATGCTCCATCTGGAACTGCAATGACTGCATTTGAAGTAATAGCTAATGAACTTGACCGTGACCCTGAAGAAGTAGGAGTTTATGGAAGACAAGGAATGGTTGGTAAAAGAACCAAAGAGGAAATAGGTTTACATGCTATTCGTGGTGGAGACATTGTTGGAGACCACACTGTAATGTTTATCGGAGATGGTGAAAGAATAGAATTCACTCACCGTGCTCACACCAGGGAAGTTTTTATTGCAGGTGTAATTAGAGCTATTCGATACATTCCAGATGCGGAATCAGGTATTGTAAGTAGTATGAATGATGTTTTAGGATTAGAATAGGTGTTATCTATGGTGAATGTTGGTATACTTGGTGCAACTGGAATGGTTGGTCAAAGATTTATCCAATTACTTGATAACCATCCAGATTTTGAAATTACAGCATTAGCTGCATCTTCAAGATCTGCAGGTAAAAGATATGAGGATGCTACTACATGGTATCTTGATAATGAAATGCCTGATTCTGTTAAGGACATTATTGTAAAAGAAACTGATGCTGATGCAATGGATAATGATGTGGATATTGTATTTTCATCTCTTCCAACAGAATTTGCAGCTAAAGTTGAAAAAGATTTTGCTCGTGATTATGTTGTTGCAAGTAATGCTAGTGCTCACAGGATGAAAAAAAATATTCCTTTAGTTATCCCTGAAGTTAATCCGGAATATCTGGATATGATTGATGCTCAGCAAAAGGAAAATAATTGGGATGGATTCATCGTAACCAATCCTAACTGTTCAACTATTGCTTTAACTTTGTCATTAAAACCTATTGTTGATAATTTTAATGTAGATGCAATTAGAGTATCAACAATGCAGGCAGTATCTGGTGCAGGTTATAATGGTGTGCCTTCTATGGCTATTGTTGATAATCTCGTTCCTTATATTGGCAGTGAAGAGGAAAAGATGGAAAGTGAAACATTACATCTTTTAGGTAACTATGACGGGGAAAAAGTTTCCAATGCTGATTTCAAATTAAGTGCTTCATGTCATAGGGTTCCTGTTATTGACGGCCATACTGAAGCAGTATTTGTTGAGTTGGATGATGACTTTGATATTAATGATGTTAAAGAAAAAATGGCTAATTTCAAAGCATTGCCTCAAAAATTAAATTTGTTCTCTGCACCTGAAAATCCAGTAATTGTCAAAGAAGAAATTGACAGGCCTCAACCAAGAATGGACAGAAATGCTGGTAATGGTATGTCTGTTTCTGTTGGAAGGTTAAGGAAAGACCAAGCATTTGATAACAGTTTCAAATATGTATTGGTTGGGCATAATACAATTCGTGGAGCTGCTGGAGCTTCTGTATTAAATGCTGAATTAATCAATGATAAAATACTCTAATTTTATCCTTTTTATTTTCTTATTTTTTCTAATATTTTTTTTATTTTTCATATAATTTCTGTTTAGTTTTAATTTCAATTTTTGGTGGTTTTTAGAGTTTAATTTAAATAGTATGAATTTCATAATACTTTAATAGTTATAATATTTGAATTTTTATTATTCAACTAGATATTGGGATAAAAATTTTTGAATTAAAGGGATAACATGGAATTAGGTGCTGGTATTGAAAACGAAACCTTACAAAATTTAATTCGTGATTGTTTATTGGAGCTAAACAGGCTTAAATTCGATTTAACTGAATTGGAAATAGCTAAAGCTAGAGATACCACTCCTCAGAAGATTCAGGAACTCGAAAATCATATTCTTAACAAAGAAAAAGAAGTTTCTCTTATTAAATTTAAAGCTGAGGATGAAATTAGTCTTTTGAAAAAACAGCTAGAGGAAAAGGATGCTTTAATTAAAAATCAGGAAGATAGAATTTATGAATTAGATTATGTAAACAATTCTCTTGATGAGATTAAAGAATATTTTGCAGAGCAATTAAGGGATTATAAGAAAAAAGAGCTTGCTGAAGTTAATGAAAGATTAAACGAATCTTTTAAAAGTATTGCTGAGAAAGATGCTCAAATTAATACACTTTCAAGAACTATTGATGATTATAAGATTCAGGTTATCAAATTAGAAAATAATGCAGAATTCAAAAGCAGGATTTCTGATCTTGAAAGGGAACTTGAATATAAAAATAATGAGTTGTCTGAAAAAAATAACATGATTACTGCTAAAGAAAATGAGGTATCTCTTTTAAGAGAGTCCACTATTCCTAAAGATAATTACATTAATCTTCAAAAAGAATTGTCTTTTTTAAGGGAGTCTACTATTCCTAAAGAAGATTACATCAGTCTTCAAAAAGAATTGTCTTCCAGAGATGATAAAATTAAACGTTTGGAAGAAATCAATAATTTCTTTAATGAGCTTCAGGAAGAACAGGAAGCTTATGAAACTATGGACAGAACTCCTCCATTTAGGTTGGAGAAAAAGCGATTTAATAAAAAATAATCTATTTTTAATCTTTTTTTAGAAATGCTCTGACTGGAGAAGCTTCTGCTTCAATATTTAACGGAATAAAGAATGAACTATAGCTAGTTTTATTTAAATTATCACAGTTGGTTATATTTTCAACAATCCACACATTATTTTCAAGTAACTTTTTATGATTTGTATCTTTTCCATATTTATCTACTGAACATGTATCTATTGCAATTCCTTTAAAGTTCTTTTCTATGATTAACTCAGTTAATTCATCTGAGAGGTAAGGATTTTCATAGAAGTACTTATCACTACCAAAATATTTGCTCCATCCTGTGATTATTATGGCTATCTTTTCTTTTGAATTTTTTAAATTACAATTTTTAACTAAAATTTCTTTACTTTTGCTTTCCACATAATTTATACTAGCTTTACCAATAAAATTTTTAAGAGGTAATTGGGATATTTTTTTGCCGTTTATGATATAATGGAATGGGGAATCCATATGTGTACCTGTATGGAGTCCAGTTTCTAATTTAAGCAATGTGGAACTGTCAGTTTCATCAGCTTTTTTAAAATAATTAAGTTTTGTTTTAGGATCTCCTGGGTATTCTGAGAGTTCATTTTTTATTTTGTGTGTAAGATCAATATATTCCATTTTTTACAACCGATAAGTATTTATATAACCTTAAACTCACTATATGGTAGAAGGGTTATTCAACAATATAATTATTTTTCATGTTGATATTTAAACTGTTCTATAAATAATAAATTAATTTTAAAAGGTGATTTTAATGGCACAAGGTGGACAACCAATTTTTATTTTACCTGAAGGAACAAACAGGTCTGTCGGAAGAGATGCTCAAAGAAACAATATTTTAGCAGGAAAAGTACTTGCTGAAACCGTAAGAACCACATTAGGTCCAAAAGGAATGGACAAAATGTTAGTGGACGGACTTGGAGATATCGTTGTAACCAATGACGGTGTTACAATCTTAAAAGAAATGGATATCGAACATCCTGCAGCTAAAATGTTAGTGGAAGTAGCTAAAACTCAAGAAGACGAAGTTGGAGATGGAACTACTACTGCAGTAATCATTGCTGGAGAATTATTGAAAAAATCCGAATCTTTATTAGATCAAGATATTCACCCAACAATCATTGCAATGGGATACAGACAAGCAGCTGAAAAAGCACAAGAAATCTTAGATGATATTGCAATCGATTCAGTTGATGAAGAAACTTTAATTAAAGTAGCTATGACTGCTATGACTGGTAAAGGAACTGAAGCAGCACGTGAACCATTAGCAAAATTAATCGTAGATGCAGTTCAAAAAGTAGCTGAAGATGGTGCAGTAGACACTGATAATATTAAAATTGAGAAAAAAGACGGTGCTGTTGTAGAAGACTCTACTTTAGTTGAAGGAGTAATTGTTGACAAAGAAAGAGTACACCCAGGTATGCCTTCTGAAGTTAAAGATGCAAAAATCGCATTAGTTAACTCTCCTCTTGAAGTAAAAGAAACTGAAGTTGATGCAGAAATCAGAATAACTGACCCTGCTCAAATGCAAGCTTTCATTGAACAAGAAGAAAAAATGGTTAAAGACATGGTAGATAAAGTAGCTGAATCTGGTGCTAATGTATTATTCGCACAAAAAGGTATTGACGATTTAGCACAACATTACTTATCTAAAGCAGGTATTTTAGCTGTAAGAAGGGTTAAAAAATCAGATATTGAAAAATTAGCTAGAGCTACTGGTGCTAATGTAGTAACTAACTTAGAAGACTTAACTGCTGACGATTTAGGTGAAGCAGGTATTGTAGAAGAAAGAAAAGTATCTGGCGAAGAAATGATCTTTGTAGAAGAATGCAGTGTAGCTAAATCTGTAACCTTATTCGTAAGAGGAAGTACCAAACACATTGTTGATGAAATCGTAAGAGCTATTGAAGACGCAATTGGTGTTGTAGCAGCTACTGTTGAAGATGACAAAGTTGTAGCTGGTGGAGGAGCTCCTGAAATTGCAATGGCTAAAAAACTCAAAGACTATGCTGATTCAATCAGTGGAAGAGAACAATTAGCTGTAAATGCATTTGCAGAAGCTTTAGAAATTGTTCCTAAAACCTTAGCTGAAAATGCAGGTTTAGACAGTATCGATTCATTAGTAGATTTAAGAGCTGCTCATGAAAACAGTGCTGTAATGGGATTAGATGTATTTACCGGTAAAGTAGCAGACATGAAAGAAGCTGGTGTAATTGAACCTAAACGTGTCAAAAAACAAGCTATCCAATCTGCTTCTGAAGCAGCTGAAATGATTTTAAGAATTGATGACGTAATCGCATCTAGCGGTAAAGGTGACGCTGACATGGGCGGTATGGATCCTGCTGCTATGGGCGGTATGCCTCCAATGATGTAAATCTAAAAGAAATTATTTAATTTCTTTTTTTCTTTTTATTTTTAAGGTATTATCTTGCAAGCTAAACGACTTATTTTTAAAAATTCAACTGGAGACAGAGCATATATCTGTGAAAACTTTATAGTGGTTGAGTTTGGAGTTTGCAGGAATGGAATTTCAACATCTGATTTAAATGGAGGCTACAAAAAAGATTTTAAAACAGCTTTCAACCATTATTTATCTCAGGAAAACATTGATTTTTTAGAAAACCACAGCATAAACGATTATCTGCTTAAGCAAAGCGAAATTTTAGGAATTGATTCTGATTTTACAACAGGTCTTTTAACTTCCGCTCAGATGGAAAATGCATGTGTTGTTACAAAACATTATAAAAATCTTGAAGTCAGTGCAATAACTACTGCAGGTGTAAGAGTAAATGCCTCAAGAGCAGGAGACAGTGCAAGCTATTATGAGGAAAATGGAGAGTTTCACTTTGATGTTGGAACAATCAATATAATTGTTTTAACTAATGTTTCGTTAGAACCCGGAACATTAGCTAATGGATTAGTAACTGCTACTGAAGCAAAAACTGTAGCTTTAAACAATTTAAGAATTCCCAGTCAGTTTTCAAATGGATTTGCAACGGGAACAGGGACTGACGGAATAGCTATTTTTTCAAATATGGAATCCAAAAACAGATTATCCAATGCAGGAAAACATTCGAAACTTGGTGAATTGATAGCTAAATGTGTTATTGAATCAATAAGTGAAGCTATTAAAAGACAGGTATGGATTACAAAAGAATCTCAATGCAGTGTTTTAGCTCGTTTAAGAAGATATGATTTGGATATTAATGAGTTTTATAGTAATATTGGTGACGATAAGGAAGAATTTATAAAATCATTACAGGAAGCTGCAAGAAAACAGGAAAATGTAGCCGTAACCACTTCAATTTTACATTTAATTGATGAAGTTGAAAATGAACTGCTGGATAAGAAAGTAGCTTATGGCTTAGCTGATTCTATTTTGGAAAATAATTGCAGGGATTATCCTATTCAAAAGATTTTAAGGTTTTGGATTAATAAATTTTTAAGTTAATTTTTTATAATAATAGCTAGTAATATATATTGCATGATAAGACTGGCAAGTATAAGAGACATCAGGGGAATTAATGAACTGCTGCTTCAGGTTCAGAAAGTTCATTCAGACATTCGTCCGGATTTATTTAAATATATCGGAACAAAATATAATGATTCTGAACTTGAGGGGATTATAAAAAATAGTGAAACTCCAGTATTTGTTTATGAATCAGATAATAAGGTAGTGGGGTATGTATTTTGTATTGTAACCAATTATCATAACGATACTTCTTTTTGTGACCATAAAACTATTTATATTGATGATTTGTGTGTTGATGAAAATGCAAGGCATGAAGGAATTGGAACTGCATTATACGAGTATGTTTTGGAATATGCAAAAAGTATCGGATGTCATAATGTCACATTAAATGTCTGGGAAGGCAATGACAGTGCCATAAAATTTTATGAAAATATTGGAATGAAAATTCAAAAGGTTTCCATGGAACAAATATTATAAAAATCTTTAATATTTTAATACTTCTTTGAACATATATATAACTGATGTTAAAATTTAGCTGAAAAATTGAATGTTCTTAGGAGTTTTTAATATGGTTGCTTTCGAAAGAATAAAATCAGGTATTCCGCAGCTAGACGAAACCTTAGATAATATTCGTTTAGGAGATAATGTAGTATGGCAAGTTTCTAATTTAGATGAATTTTTATATTTTGTGAAGCCTTTTGTTAAACAAGCTCAGGAAGATAATAAAAACCTGATTTACATAAATTTTGGTCAGCATGAGCCATTAATAGACATGACTGCTGATGATTTTTTAAAGTTGGAGGTTGAAAAGAATAATTCTGAAACTGACTTTGCAATGATTGAACGTGACGGAATTAAAATTTATCATGTGGACCCGAACAAGCAGTTTGAACCTTTTACTTTGGAAGTTCATAACATCATTACAAAAGAGGGTAGGGATGCTTTTTATGTATTTGACTGTTTGTCTGATTTACAGGCTGCATGGTCCACCGATTTGATGATGGGAAATTTCTTTAGAGTAACATGCCCTTATTTATTTTCTCTTGATACTGTAGCTTATTTCCCGATTATTAGAGGTAAGCATTCTTTTGAAGCGATAGCTAAAATTCGTGAAACAACACAGCTTTTTTTAGATTTGTACTCTCATAGGGATGATGTGTATGTGCATCCTCTGAAAGTATGGAACAGATATTCTCAGAATATGTTTTTAGGTCATAAATATGAAACTAAAAAAGGAATTTTAACAACATTGACTGACGGTTTGGAAGTAAGTAATTTTTATAAGGTTGTTAACAGGGCTGCTGATTATCATAATGAGCAAAACACAGATAGTTGGGAAAGATTCTTTGAATTGACCAAGTTACAGCATGAAAATAATGAGGATATTTCTGATAAATGCGATTTAATGTGCAGAATGCTCATGACTAAAGATAAAAACATGATTCAGAAAGTTAAAGAATATTTTGCACCTGAAGACTATTTTTCAGTTTATAATCGTGTTGTTGGAAGTGGTATGATTGGAGGTAAAGCCTGCGGTATGCTGCTTTCACGTAAAATCATAGAACATGACCGTCCGGATATCTATGCTGATTTTGAACCTGATGATTCATTTTACATATGTTCTGATTTGTTTTATACATATATTGTTTCAAATGATTTGTGGGATATTCGGGTAAAGCAAAGAACTAAAGAAGGTTATTACGAGGCTGGAAAAGAACTTGAGGAAGGTTTGAAAAACGGTACTTTTTCTGATGATATTCGTGAGAAGTTTAGAAGGCTTCTGGATTATTTCGGTCAAAGTCCGATTATTGTAAGATCAAGTAGTTTTTTAGAAGACGGTTTTGGGAATGCATTTGCCGGAAAATATGAGTCTGTTTTCTGTGTTAATAGAGGGTCTATTGAAGAACGGTTGGAAGCTTTTGAAGAAGCTGTTAAAACAGTATATGCAAGTACAATGAATATATCTGCTTTGGAGTATAGGAGCTTAAATGATTTGGATGATAATGATGAGCAAATGTCTTTACTTGTTCAGAGAGTGTCAGGGTCTTATTATCAGGATTATTTCTTCCCTTCTGCAGCAGGAGTTGGATTTTCATATAGTCCATATTCTCCATTGCCTGATATGGGACATAATGGGGGAATGTTAAGATTAGTCATGGGTTTAGGTACAAAAGCGGTAGATAGGACTCAAAGAGATTATCCCCGTATTGTTAATTTGGATAAACCGAAAGCTATGGAAGTTCCAAGTGTTGTTGAGAGGCATAAACATTCTCAGCATTATTTGGATGTTTTGGATTTAAAAAATATTAAAGTAAGTGAAATTTCTGTTGATGAAGGTATTGAGGTAGTTCCAATTTATGCAAAAAGGGCAGTAGTTGAACATGACACTGATGCAGAGCGCAGATTTCGTGAAAGGGGTCAAAGAAGAGAGGTTACCTTTGTAAATTGTAACGGTTTAGTTAACAATGATAAATTTACATCATTGATGAAGGAATTGCTTCAAACTTTAGAGGTAGCTTATGACTATCCTGTTGACATTGAATATACTGTAAATGTAGGTCCTGAAGGTTCTTTTGTTATTAATCTGTTGCAGTGCAGGCCTCTGCAGGTTGCAACTACTAAAGAGGCTGTTGAAATTCCTAAAGATAATGGGGAAGTATTTTTCCATATTAAGAATTCTTCAATGGGAAGGTCAAGAAAACAGAACTTTGATATTTTAGTTTATGTTGATCCTCATAAGTATTATGAATATCCATTTACTAAAAAAGCTTCATTAGCTAAATTAATCAGTGCTATTAATGCTTACTGTAGAAATCATGACAAAGAAGCTATGCTGATTGTTCCAGGCAGGTTAGGCACTTCTTCACCAGAACTTGGAATTCCCGTAGTATTTGCAGACATTAGTAAATTTTCCGCTATTCTGGAAGAGTCCTACAGTAAAGTTGGCTATGTTCCTGAATTGTCATTTGGAAGTCATATGTTCCAGGATTTAGTTGAAACGGATATATATTATGGAGCTATTTTTGAAAATAGCAACAGGTTAGAGTTTAATAAAAATTTATTTAAAGATTATCCAAATAAATTATGTGAATTTATTCCGGAATTTGATAAGGAATTGTATGATATGGTTAAAATTTTTGAATTCAATGAAAATAAGCTTGAATTTTATCATGACCTGCAAAATGATGAAAGTATTTGTATTTTAGATAGCAAATAAAATTTGGAAAAATTTAATATATATCGAAGTTTATAATAAAACATATTAAAAAATTAAGGTGATTATTTATGAGGATTAAAGAAGATTTAATTAACAAAGAAGTCCTTGACGGTGGTGCTGAGTTAATTGGTAAAGTTGTTGATGTTGTAATGGATAAAGACACTTTTGAAGTAACTGATTTGGTTATTAAAAAAACCGGTATTGCAGACCAAATTAAAGCTGGAGGGGAAAATGTTGTTCCTAGTGAACTTGTAAAAGTTATTGGGGATAAAATTTTACTTAAAAGTGATGATGATATTTAAATTTTGGTTATTTAGATGATTACTAAAGAATATTTAATTAATTTATTAAAAGAAAATGGTGTTTTCTTAAAAGGGGACTTTACATTATCTTCCGGTAAAAAAAGTGATTATTACATAAACATGAAAAAGGCTATTACTGATCCTGAAATCCTGTCAACAATAGCTAAACTAATCACAAAATCTATTAGTGAAGATAATATTGATAAAGTAGCAGGTCCTGCACTTGGGGCGGTTCCAATAGCTACTGCAGTTTCTCTCGAATCTGAAATTCCTTTGTTAATGATTAGAAAAGAGAAAAAAGGTTATGGGACTTCCAAACTTATTGAAGGTGAATTAAACGAAGGTGATGATGTCATTGTTGTAGAAGATGTTACAACTACTGGAGGATCATTACTTAAAGCTATTAAAGCTATTCAAGACAATGGAGGTAGTGTAAAAAGAGCTTTTGTTGTTGTTGATAGGCAGGAAGGAGCTATTGAAGCTTTTGATAGTGAAGGTGTTAAATTAGAACCTTTAATAACTGTTGACGAATTTTTTTAATTAAAAAAAGATGATGAATGGTTAAGTTCATCATTTTAAAATTTTTATTTTTTTGCATGGAATACTAGATGAGGGAATTCATCTATTATGATGTTGGATGCTGTTTTAACTGCATTAGGTGAGCCTGGCATTGAAAAAATCACTGTTTTTTTATATACTCCTGCTGTTGCTCTTGAAATAAGCGCTCCTGAACCGATTTCTAAAAAAGACTGATGTCTGAAAATTTCACCGAAGCCTTCAATTTTTTTATCAAAAAGTTCTTCTACAGTTTCAACAGTTATATCTCTACTGTCTAGTCCTGTTCCTCCGGTTGTTAAGATAACATCAATATCTTCATCAACCATTTCTTTAATAGTCTTAATTAATGCTTCTCTGTCATCAGGTATTATTATTTTGGATTTTAAGGTGTATCTTTTTGATGTTTCATCTGCAAGATATTGTCCGGATAAATCATCTTCATTTGTAGTGATGCTGTCACTTAATGTTATTACACCACAGGTAATATCAGTAGATGATAATTTTTTATGTTTTTCGGTTGTTTCACTTTTCATAATTAAATCCCCTTATATTATGCAGTTATTGTCATCATCTCTTTTATTTTTTCGTATTCTTCATGATTTTTTAGCAGTAAATCTGTAGGATAGTATAATGAACCATAGCTGTCAGATTCACACATTACTAATTTGCTTTTGCATAAAATCTCTAAATGGTATTCAATAGTATTGTAATCCATTTCTATGATTCTTGCTATCTGACTTCCGTTATATGGGCGTATCAGCAGCAAATCTACAATTTTTGCAGAAGTTTTTCCTCCTTTTCTTTTTAAAAAGATTTGGTGAAGTAACTTTTTAATTGTCATTGGTTCCATCTCCACTCTTTTGTTTGATTATATAATAATGCTCCCCATTTCAATCCTTCATGGGTTTTATCAATTAGGATTTGTGAGTCATCGTAGTGCCCGTCTTTAAAAAATAATGTAAGTGACATAAATTCATCCCCCAATGTTAAAAAGGTTTTTAAAGGATTTTTTATGCAAATTATTTTTACATTTTCATTATTAATCAGCCATTTTTTAAATAATGGATTTCTATGAATTAATGGCAGTATGTCCTGGTGGGTGATTAATTCAAGTTTGTGCAGTGTTTTTTCTTGGATTAATTGAACAATTTGCCTTAAATGGTTTTCTGAAAAAATAGGTAAGGTTATTTTTAATTCTTCGACATTTTCAATTAATTTGGTGTAGCTATTGTAAGCTTTTGATAAATTACTTGTTGTAGAAGATATACATTCTGCATTTTTTAAAAGATAAATGTTTTTAAGATTTTCCTGGGGGATGGCTGTTAGATCATGGGAATTCCAAAAATCTTCGTTTTTGTTAGTTGCATACCAGTTATCAATTAATTTGATCATGTTTGTGGTTAATAGATAACCGTTTGATGTTAATTGATAATATTTTTGAACTTTTTTAACAAAATTTAAAGTTTCCAATTCTTTTAAACCATGCAGTATTGTTGCTGATGGCTTTTCTAGTTCTATTCGTAAATCATCTAAGTTTTTTGATTCATTATAAATGCTTAATAATAATTTTGTTCGCATTGTTGATGTAAGTATATATTTGATACCTTGATATTCCTCTTTTAAATCATTTTTAATTTTTGTTGCCATAATAATCACCAATTCGCTTTTACGTTTTCAAAAAGATTATTAGCCCATTTTATGGCTTGCTGGTTTTCAGATGTTAGAAGTCTGTTCTGATCAAAGCTACCGTCACTTTTAAAAAGTCCTAAATTAGTATTTTTATCGGATATAATCAGATATAAGTTTAAATTCTCTTTTAACTCATGCACTTTCAAACATCCGTTTCTAATACTTTTCTTTTTAATTTCTGTTTCTATATTATCCATTAAACTTTCAAAAATTTCATCATTTATTATTAATTCAACGTTACCTCCTTTTTGTAGTACCTGCTCAATAATAACAGGATAATCAGGATGTAAATATGGGAATATTGCTTTAATGTTGTATGACATTAATAGCTGTCCTTTTATGGTATTATGAGTTTTATAAATGTCAATAGGGGTTGTTTTAATTAATTGGGAATCATGCAAACTGGTTATATTTTTCAGGGAATCTAAATTAATCTGTTTTACATCATGCTTATCCCAAAATTCATCAAATTGATCTATTAATTTTATTGCATTTTTAAACTCTAATATTATATTTAAGTACATTTTTGTTGTTTGGGTTAAATAATATTTGTTTTTTATTTTCTGAATATATTTTTCTTGCTGTAATTTGTGGAGATTACTTGATAGGGTGCTATAAGTTATTTGTGTTGTATTGACCAATTCTTTTATATTTTGGGGATTTTTATTTAGTATGTTTAATATATGGAGCCGTATTCCAGACTTTGTTAAAAACTGTATTTTCTGATTTATATTTTCTACTTTTGTTGACATCATTTTTGCCTCATTTAATTTTTCAATATGTACTCCAATTTTCAATTTTTGTACAATAATTGTATAATATCAAGTTTCTTATACAGATTTAAATAGATTTTTCAAATTTTCATCAAATTTTCCTCCAATTTGTTCCCAATTTTCCTCCAATTCTTTAATAAAATTTTTGAACACTAATGTCTTTTTTAAGCTATTTTTAAGAATTTTTTGTACACTTTAATGTAAATTTTAATTATTTTGTTAATTAGTTAATAACTTGATTATAACTCTTTTTTAATGGGTTATGTGGATTTGACAATATTTATTAATTTTTAAAATCATAATAAAAATCATGGAAATTTATTTTGTTTTAGATGCATCTGCTTTTATCAACGGTTTTGGCTTGGAATCAAATAATAATTATACTGCTCCTGAGATTACTCATGAAGTTAAAGATTTTGAGTCAAAATTAACATTGGATATGGCTATTAGAGATGGAAAATTAATTATTCAGGATGTTGATGAAAAATACATTAAAGAAGTTAATGAAATCATATCAAAATCGGGGGATGTTTTACGTTTATCTGTTCCTGATAAAAAATTAATAGCTTTAGCTTTAATGCTTAGAGATGAAGGCAAAAATATTAAAGTTATAAGTGATGATTATACTATTCAGAATACTTTAAAAATTATTGATATTCCTTATTCAGGAATCATGACTGATGGAATTAAAGGTGTTTACAATTGGAAAAAGGTTTGTGAAGGTTGTAAAAAAGAATTTGATGAAAATTATCCTTTTGATGATTGTGATGTTTGCGGATCTAAGGTTTTTAAAAAGAGAATAAAATTGTAATTCGGTGTTTTTATGGAAATTGGTGTAGTGGTTCACGGACCTAATATTATTGATTCTAACTGGGCTTTAAAGTTAATTAATTTATTATCTGGATATGGGGATGTTTCAGCCAGATTAGGTGGGACTATGGGAAGAACTGCGGTTATTGATGGGTCTTTAGAAGATATTATTGACATATCTAAAAAATTAGTTCCAAGCGACTCTTTAAAATTATTCAATGATGCAGATGTGGATGTTATATTTTTAATAAACTATGGAAAATCTGATGTAACTGGTCAGGTTTTTGGCTATAAAGTTTATAATCATTATCTCTCAAAAATAAATAAAAATAACATTCCGGTAATTCAAATTGAAAGGCCCGGTGAAAGTGATGGAAGCATAATTTCATGGAATGGAAATAATAAAAATCTAGTCGATGATTTGTCTCAAAAATTAGATTTGAATATTGTCACTCCTGAAGAAATTTATGACAATCATTTTAAACAGGATAAAATAGATGATACTAAGATTCAAAGAATAGTGCATGGTGTTAGCCCTGATGAGAATATAATGGTTAACAGTATTGTTATTGGCAAATCAAATAGTGATAAAATCACTTTGATAGCCAAAGACGGTTACATTACAGAAATCATTGGCGGAACAATAAAAGAACACGGTGTTGAAAAATTAGGAAAAGTTGATTTGGCAAAGGCTATTGTAAAAACAGGGCTTTTAAGAAAATCTAAGGTAAAACCTAGAGTCCTGAAAAAAAATGAATCTGAAGATGTTTTTAAAATAGCTTTTCTAGACCATGCCGGAGAGGATGTTTATCAGTTTAAGGATGCAGATCTGGTAGTTACTGTTGGAGATGATACTACATTAATAGCTTCAGATATTTTATATAGATTCAATATTCCAATTGTCGGGATTACCGATGGTGATTTGGATAAAGTTGTTGAAGATGGTTTTAAAGCTAAAAATTCCATAATATTTGAATTTGAAAGCGGAACTGATGATGTTGTTGGTAGAAAAATATTTGAATTGATTTTTAAAAAGGAAAAGATTTTAGTCAAATCCAGAAATTCTAAAAATATTGATGAAATTAGGGATGAAATCATTAAAATAACAAATCTTTTAAATTGCAAATATAATATTATAAATATCTAAAAAAAATGATGGATGGTGTTTTTATTTCAGATTTTAAAAACCTTGTAAAAGCAGTTCAAGAATTTGAGGGAGTGACCCGTAAGTCTTCTATTGATACTGTAACATCTCTTTTGACTGAATCTTATAATGTTTCAGGGGATGTTGTAATTGACATTGGTGATGATGCTTCAGCTATTGATATTGGAAATAATCAGGTAGTTTTAATAGCTGCAGATGGCATATGGGGTCAAATAATGAATGTTAACCCATATTGGGCGGGTTATTGTTCTGTTCTTGTTAATGTAAATGATATTGCAGCTATGGGTGGAAAACCCTTGGCTATGGTTAATATAATGTCAGTAAAACATGATGAAATTTATGAAAATTTACTGGCAGGTATTAAAGACGGCTGTTTGAAGTTTGGTGTGCCTATGGTTGGAGGTCATCTACATCCTGATGGTGAAGTTGATTCTTTGGGAGTAGCTATTGTAGGAATTGCAAAGAAAGATAAATTAATCACTAGCTTTGGAGCAGAAGTAGGTGATAAAATCATCGTTGCTATTGATTTAGACGGCAAACCTCATGAAATGTTTGAACTAAATTGGGACACTACTTATGATAAGGATAAACAACTGGTTCAGGACCAAATTACAGCGGTTCAGTATTTGGCTGAAAGAGATTATATTAAATCTGGAAAGGATATTAGTAATCCGGGTATTTTAGGAACTTTGGAAATGTTGCTTGAAACATCTGATAAAGGAGCAATTGTCAATTTGGAGGATATTCCGAAAAATGAAAATATCAGTTGGGAAAATTGGTTAAAATCATATCCAGGTTCTGGTTTTATATTTACAGCAAATGAGGAAAACTGTGATTTTATTAAAAAGTATTTGAAGGATTATTCTATTGAAGCAAATGTTGTCGGTGAAGTTACTGGGGAGTGTTCTTTATATTTGGTTAATGGCGATGGTGAAAAACTGGAAGTTTTCAATCAAAAAACCAATCCGGTTTTTAAATCTAAAAAGGAATAATTATTTTTATAAGCTTTAAAATTTATATATTAATTAAAATTCTTTGTGGGAGATTATATGTTAATAAAAATTAATGGAGAAGAAATGAATGTAGCAGAAGGTTCTACAATTCAAGATGTTATCGATGAATCTAATGCTCCATACACTCCCGGCAGTATTATCTGTTTAATTAAGGGTAAAAAAGAACTTGAAAAGAATGTCAGTAAATTTAAAATTAAAACAACACAGGGATCAGTTATTTTGGAACTTCTTGATACTAAAGAAGCACAACCTTTAGTTGATGTTTGGAAAAAACAGTATAAGGATTTTGAAAACTTGTCTATTAGGTGGTCAACTTCAAATGAAGTGGCTATTGGTCCTGTTGTTACTGATTTGGAACCTACTTCTGAAGAGTATAAATATTATGAAGGGGATGTTGTTTTAAGTTTATCCAGTTTTAGTAATGAGTCTACACATTTAATTCTTATTAAAGAAAACACTACTAATGTTTACAGTGTTCCTCCATTTAATAAAGGAATATTTGCACGAGTCATTGGTGGTAAAAAAACTTTAAACTTACTGACAGATGATGATGAAGTGAAAGCTATTGAACCTATTATTGAGAGAAGCACAACTACAGATTCTTCTGCAGTATCTGATTTGGACACTGTTTTGGAAGAAGGCAATGAGTTATTTACTTATGTTTCACTGGAAGTTGACAATGATTCTCCGGTTTCTGTTGAGCATATGTTTTCAGTTATTAAAGACGGCAGAATTAAAGTTGATTTTGAATCAGAGTCATTTTTAGGATTTTATGAATTGAAAGGAATAAATAAACCTAAAGAAAATGTTGTTTCCAGAACAAGAGGAACTGTGACTGTGAGAAACAGTGGTGTGGGTGTTGGAAAATTATATATTTACAGAGAAAATAGGGTTTTAAGTCCAAATCACACCAATGTAGGTAAAATCATAAAAGGAATGGAAATTGTTGATATAGCTAAAAAAGGAGATTTTATAACTATTAAATCTAATCAGGACAGATTAATGTTGCTTGGCCATAATCAAAATGAAATTGATGAAAAATTAGCTAGTTTAAACATTGAACATATTAAAGAGGGAGTAACTGGCGAGGATGCTTTAATTGTAGAGCAGACTCCAAAATATACTATTGATATTTTAAATGAGGGAAAAGTGACAACTAAATCCATCCATAAAGATGATTTATGTGAAATTAACTTTACTGATAATGCTCCAAGAACGGTCAAATACTTTAAATTAGTATCCGGTCTTTTGGAAGAGCCGATTGGTAAAATTAAAGTTCATTTTTCAGTACCTGGAATGCACATATTAATATTTGAAGGTGATTCAAATACTTCAAAAGGTCTTGTTCCGGAAAATACTCCTGAAAATATTGTAAAAGCATGTGAAATCGGTATAACTAATATGGCTGCAAAGAATGTTGGTTTAATCGGAGTAAGATTTGAAGATAATAAAGAATTCGGACCGACTGCAGAATCATTTAATTCAACAAACATTTTAGGTAAAGTTGTCTCTGATTATTCCAAACTTGAAAAATTTAAAGATGGAGAGATAGTTTATGTTAAGGAATCTAACGATTAGTCCGGAATTGGATAAGGAAGATTGGGACCCTGATGTAATTACCCGTATGATTATAATTGCTCCTGGAGCTCATGTTAGTGAAAGTGAAATTGTTAATGAGTTGCATATGCTTGATTTGCCCCTTACAATAAAAAATACCTGTTATGGTTCTATGGTAAGTGGAAAAACAAAGGATGTTTTTGAAGCGATTCGCGAAATAAGAAAATTGGATCCTAATCACATTTTCACAAAAGAAAGAGGTTTTGCTCCTGGAGATCCTAGAAGATGCAGAGGCCACAGATTTGGACCAAGAGAAGGTTTCCACCAAATGGAAGATGAATACAGATTACTTGGTGATGTGGCAGATGCTTTGGAAAATCCTCGTGATGTGGAAGTTGAAGTTGAAAAACCGATTGATGTTGATGAATTTAAAAAAATTATGAATGAATGTTTAGAAAATAATAATGATAGGTGAAAACATGGTGAAAGTAGCTATTTATCCTCCAAATTCATTAATCTTAGCAGATTTAATTGAAAGGAAAGGTCACACTCCTTTAGTTCTTCAAAAACAAATAAGACAAAAAATTAAAGATCCGGAAATTGATTCTCCTCCAATGAATATTACTGAAGAAGACCCGATTAAAGGTCTTAAATACGCAGCTATTGAAGTTCCTTCAGGTGTTCGTGGAAGAATGTCTATTATAGGTCCTTTGATAGATGAAGCTGAAGCAGCTATTTTAGTTGATGGTGCTCCATTTGGTTTTGGTTGTGTAGGTTGTGCTAGAACAAATGAATTGTCAATATTCCTGCTTAGGCAAAGGAATATTCCTATACTTGAAATTACATATCCAAAAAATAGGGATGGAACATTTTTAATGGTAAATCAAATTAATGAGTTTTTAGACTCTCTTAAGGAGGAATAATAATGGTTAAAATTGCTTTAGTTTCATGTGGAACTGAATATAGTGGAATTCAAAAAGAAATTGAAAAAGCAGCTAATACTTTTGGTGCAGAAATTATTCTTCCGGAAATTGATTTGGATTATATTGATGAATCTTATGCCAAATTTGGATTTTCTGCTCAAAGTTCAAGTTTAAAATTAATGATTGCAAGAGCAATGGCAATTGTTGAAGGAAGATGCAAACCTGATGCAGTATTTATTGCTTCCTGTTTCAGATGTGCAGAAGGAGCTCTTGTAAGAAATGCAGTACGTAAATTCCTGCAGGATAATACTCGTATTCCTGTAGTTACATATTCATTTACAGAAAGAACAAAAGCAGATGAATTGTTTATTCGTATGGAAGCACTAGCTACTACTGTAACACGTAGAAGTATTCTTGCCCGTGAAAAACAGGAAGGCCTTACTTTAGGTATTGATTCAGGTTCAACAACTACAAAAGTTGTAGCTATGGAAAATAATAAGGTTATTGGTACTGGTTGGACAGAAACAAAAGATATTATGGGTTCTGTTTACAAAGGTGTTGAAGAAGCTTTTGCGGATACTGAATATACCATTGATGATGTTGATGGAATTGGTACTACTGGTTATGGTCGTATAAATATTGGTAAACAGTTAAATGCAGAATTAATCCAAGAAGAATTATCTGTTAATGCAAAAGGTGCAGTATATTTGGCAGACCATCAAAAAGGAGAAGCAACTGTATTGGATATTGGTGGTATGGACAATAAGGTAATTACTGTTAATGACGGTATTCCTGACAACTTTACTATGGGGGGAATTTGTGCTGGTGCATCTGGAAGATTTTTAGATTTGGCTTCCCGCCGTTTAGATGTTTCTATTGAAGAGTTAGGTCCTCTTGCTTTACAAGGGGATTATAGAAATGCATTACTTAACAGTTATTGTATTGTTTTCGGTATTCAGGATTTAGTTACTACTCTTGCAGCTGGAGGTTCTAAAGCTGATGCAGCTGCTGCAACTTGTCATTCTGTAGCTGAACAAGTTTATGAACAGCAACTTCAGGAAATTGATTTAAGAGAACCTCTTATACAGGTAGGTGGAACTTCATTAATTTCTGGGCTTGTTGAAGCAGTTAGTGAAATGTTAGGTGGTATTGATGTTATTGTACCTCCGTATTCTCAACACATTGGTGCAGTAGGTGCTGCTCTTTTAGTATCTGGAATGGGTCACAGGCAAGATAATAAATAGTCAAGAGTTGATTTGATGTTAGTAGAATGCTATGATGAAAAAGGCGCAGAAGTCTATGAAATGATTATTAAACAGATTTTTCAGGATTTGGTTCTTGGTCCTGCTGTTGAAGATTTAAAAGCTTTTGCTAACCCTGATGAAGCAGTTTTTATTTTAGCTATTAAAATGAAAAAGACTTCTGGAGTTATTAAATTTGGTGATGTGGCTAACTTCACTTATGATAAAAATAATAATGTTACTAAGATATTTATTGAAAATGAGAATTATCTTCCAAATATTTTAAAGTTATTGTGGAGAAGATATTCCAGAGATGAACTTTATCAGCCAACCAGATACAATATTGATCTTGACGGAAATCAGATGGAATTGGAAGATTTGGTTGTTGATGATCCTCATTCAAATCTTCAAAGAAGAATTTATGATGCAATCTTTAGAATTTTGCCTGAAGGATTTAAAATAATTAAAGATGTTTCTGTTGGAGATATTGTGGCAGTAATAGCTACTGATGAATTAATTAAAGATGATTGGATTGACAAAGCTAATGACTATATTGCAGAGTTGAATAGAGGTTTGTAGATAACTTTATAATATAGTTCGATTATATACAAACATAATTACAAGTAGGGGAGTGATGTTATATGAATGAACATAACGGTTCCAGGTTTGCACACATAACTAAAGCACATCCATGTTTCAATGAAAAAATGCATGATAAGGTAGGTAGAGCTCATGTGCCTGTAGCACCAAAATGTAATATTTACTGTAATTTCTGTACTAGGAATATAAATGATGAGGAAAATAGACCTGGAGTTACTAGCTGCATAATGAAACCAGATGATGCTATCAGCCATGTTGATGATGTAACTGCAGAAGGACCAATTTCTGTAGTTGGTGTAGCCGGACCTGGAGACTCATTAGCGAATGAGGAAACTTTTGAGTTTTTTGAAAAGCTAGGTAAAACTCATCCTGATTTAATAAAATGTATGAGTACTAACGGTCTTTTACTTCCTAAATATGCAGACAGATTGGCTGAACTTGGAGTAAATTCTGTTACTGTGACAATTAATGCAGTTGATCCTGATATAGCAATGGATATTTACTCATTTATTAAATATGAAGGGAAAGTTTACAAAGGATACGAAGCTGCTGAAATATTAATTAAAAATCAGTTGGATGGTGTTGAAAAAGCAGCTAAAAATGGTATGGTTGTTAAAGTTAATTCTGTTTTAATTCCAGGATTAAATGATGAACATATTGTTGAAATAGCTAAGGAAGTTAAAAAACGCGGAGCTTCTTTAATGAATGTTTTACCACTTATTCCATTAAATAAAATGAAAATTTATGAACGTCCTGGATGTTCCATGATGGAAAAGGTTCGTGAAGAAGTTGAAGAAATTATTCCTGTATTTAGAGCATGTACCCAATGTAGGGCAGATGCTTATGGTATTCCAGGTAAAAAAAGCGAAGACCATCATTTAGGAATGACTCCTCAGAGTCATTACTAATTTTTCTTTTTTTAATTAATTTTTTTCATTTTTTTTTATTATTGCATCCATTCATTTTTCAGCAATTAATAGTATAAAATAATAAATATTTAAAGAAATAAAACTTATTGTATAGCTTAGATTTTTTACTTAATTTAAGAATTTAAGATATGTTTAATAGATATTTTGGTGTTAAAATATGGATAAGAAAATTGGAATTATTGCTTGTATAATCGTCATAATAGCTTTAATTGTTGGTGTGGCGGCATATTCTGGCGTATTTGATGGGGAAAGTAAAGTAGTTAACGATGATAAGACATTAGTTGTTGGATTTGATGCAGAATTTCCTCCATATGGTTACAAAGATGACAATGGGGAGTATGTAGGTTTTGATTTAGATGTAGCACAGGAAGTTTGTGACAGAAACAATTGGACTTTAGTTAAACAACCTATTGACTGGGATGCTAAAGACAGTGAATTAAATTCCGGAAGTATTGATTGTATCTGGAATGGATTTACTATGAATGGCAGAGAAGACCAATACACCTGGTCTGATCCTTACTTTGATAACAAACAGGTTATTGTTGTTAAAAACGGTTCAGGTATTGATTCTTTAAGTGACTTAAAAGGTAAAAATGTAGAAACTCAAAAAGATTCCTCTGCATTAGCTGCACTTCAAGGTGATCAAAAAGCATTAGCAGATACATTTGGAAACTTAGTTGAAGTAGCTGATTATAATACTGCATTTATGGACTTAGAATCTGGAGCATGTGATGCTATTGCAGTTGATATTGGTGTTGCACATTACCAAATAAATTCAAAAGATAATGGTGGCGATTTTGTAATATTAAATGACAATATATCATCAGAACAATATGCTATTGGATTTAAAAATGGTAACACTGAATTAAGAGACCAAGTACAATCCACTTTAGATGAAATGTTTAAAGACGGTACTATTGATAAAATTGCTGACAAATACAGTGATTATGATATTAAAGATTCTCTTATAAGGAAATAAATTAGGCGAATAATATATGTTATTAAGTACTGTAATAACAGAATTATGTGGAGGTATGATTACCTCCATAGAAATTTTTTTACTCACTTTATTATTTTCACTTCCTCTAGGTCTTGTAGTAGCTTGGGGAAGAATGAGTAAGTTCAAACCGTTAAGATGGTTAATGAAAGTGTATATCTCAATTATGAGAGGTACACCATTAATGTTACAATTAATTGTAGTGTTCTTTGCACCGTATTATGTTTTTGGTGCTTCCTTATCTCCTGATTATAGGATGATATCTGTAATCATTGCTTTTTCAATTAATTATTCTGCGTACTTTGCTGAAATTTACAGAGGGGGAATTGAAGCTATTCCTAAAGGACAGTATGAAGCTGCACAGGTATTAGGTTATAACAAATTAGAAACATTTTTTATAATTATTTTGCCTCAGGTCATTAAAATAGTCCTTCCTTCAATAACAAACGAAGTAATTACTCTTGTAAAAGATACATCTTTGTCCTTTGTAATAGCTATTCCAGAAATGTTCACAGTAGCTAAGCAAATTGCTGCTGCAGAAGCTTCAATTATGGCATTACTTATAGCGGGTGTATTTTATTACATATTCAATGTAATTGTTGCATTTGTAATGGAATACATTGAAGAAAAATTGGATTATTATGATTAGGGGGAAATATCATGAGTTTATTAGAAATTAAAAATCTTAAAAAAAGTTTCGATAAAAATGAAGTATTGAAGGATATTTCTCTTAAAGTGGATAAAGGTGAAGTTTTATGTATAATTGGACCGTCTGGTTCAGGTAAATCTACATTACTCAGATGCATAACTGGTTTAGAAACCAAAGATAGTGGAATCATTGATTTTGACGGAACATTTGGACTGGTTTTCCAGGATTTCAATTTATTCCCTCATCATTCAGTTATGAAAAACATTACTAATGCACCTATTAAAGTTCAAAAAAGAAATAAAGATGATGTTTACAGGGATGCCAGAAATTTACTTAAAAAGTTAGATTTAACTGATAAGGAAGATTCTTATCCATGTGAATTATCTGGTGGTCAACAGCAAAGGGTTTCTATTGCAAGAGCTTTAGCAATGAATCCTAATATTTTATTCTTTGATGAACCAACATCTGCCCTTGATCCGGAGCTAACTGGTGAAATTTTAAGGGTAATAAAGGATTTAGCAACTGAAAAGATGACTATGGTTATTGTTACACATGAGATGAGCTTTGCTAAAAAGGTTGCAGATACAATTATATTTATGGATGACGGTTTTATAGTTGAAAATGGAAGTCCTGAAGAAGTATTTGCTTCTGATAATCCAAGAATGAAAGAATTCTTAGGAAAATTCTATGATTAATTGATATACAAGATTTTATCTTGTATCTTTTTTTTAATTTTTATAAAATTTAGGATTAATTAAATTAATTCACTAATATTTTTTGGTATTTTTTTATTTTTCTTCAATAAAATCTTAAAATATATATAATATTTCAAATATAAAATATAAGTAGATGTATTTTTACATCTCTAATCAATTTCCAATATAATGGATATTTCATTAGGAAGAAAAGCATAATTTTAAAATTAAAAAACTATTAATTATATTTTTAATTAATGGATTTAAATTAGAAACTAACGGGGAATTATGCTTTTCCTTTTTTTAAAGATTTATTATTTCTAATTAACAGAAGGTATTATTTATGAAAACACTTGAATGGGAAGATAATAAATTAAAGCTTATTGATCAAACAAAACTTCCAGATGAATTGACTTATGTTTATTGTAATGATTATAAGGAAGTTATTGTAGCTATTAAGGACATGATTGTTAGGGGAGCTCCAGCTATTGGAGTTGCAGCAGCTTTTGGAATGGCATTGGCTGATTTGCATGGTGAAGATTTAGATAATGCTGCAGATGAAATTAAAGCAGCAAGACCAACAGCTATCAATTTATTTTGGGCAGTTGACAGGGTTTTAAATAGTGATGACCCATTGGAAGAAGCTTTAACCATGTATAAAGAAGATATTGATACTAATTTAGCTATTGGGAGATATGGTGCTGAAATAATTGAAAATGGGGATACCATTTTAACACATTGTAATGCCGGAGCATTGGCCTGTGTTGATTATGGTACTGCTTTAGGTGTTATTCGTTCTGCATTCCATCAGGGAAAAAATATTAATGTAATATGTGATGAAACACGTCCAAGAGGTCAGGGAGCCAGATTAAGTGTTTGGGAAATGCAGCAGGAAAACATTCCAGTCAAATTAATTCCTGATGTGGCTTCAGGTTATTTGATGTCTCAATACAAAATTAATAAAGTTGTAATTGGTGCAGATAGGATAGCTAAAGGTGGTGTTGTAAATAAAATAGGCTCTTTAATGGTTGCTTTAGCAGCTAAGCATTTCCATGTCCCATTTTATGTAGCTGCCCCATTATCTACTTTTGACATGGATGCTTCTGTATTTGACACTGAAATTGAAGAAAGAGATGGCGATGAGGTAAGATATTATGGCGGATGTAGGATTTGTCCTAAGGGAACTGAAGTTATTAATCCTGCATTTGATATTGTGCCGAAGGAGCTTATTACTGGTATTATAACTGAAAATGGAATTATTGATCCAATTTAGGTGATTGATATTAATGAAAAATTTTCACAAAAGCATGTTATTTTGTTCAGCATACTTTTAGCATTGGCTTTTGTTGTAATTTTTGGATTTGGGGCAGTAACAATTGGTTTAATATTTATACTGCCTCCGGAAATACTTAGTTTGCCCGCAATGGATTATGTTTTATCTTCAATTAATAATCTTTTTGCTTTTGTTATTTTAATAATTATAGCTAAAAAAATAGGGTTATTTGAGGACATTCCATGGAATGTTAGGGGGATTTCTAAAGGATTGCTTTTGGGAATTCCGGTTTTATTGTTCTGTTTAGTTCAGCTATCTGGAATTTTAGAGGCAACCTATGATTACAGTATTGCAGTTAATGTATTTGGTGTGGTTGCTGCTTTAATTTACTGTGCGGCAATAGCTTTGTGGGAAGAATTTCTTTGCCGTGGAGTTATTCTTACAAATATGCTTAAAAAATGGGGTAACTCTAAAGGAGGTATTGTTAAGGCAGTGATATTATCTGCATTCATATTTGGATGTGCTCATATTATCACAGGTTTTGGCGGAGACTGGACCAATACAGCTATTCAAATAGTTTATGCATCATTTATGGGATTATTATTTGGAGTTATTTATATCAAAACAGAAAGTTTGGCTTCAACCATTGTCCTTCATTTCATATTGAATTTAACTGCCTATACAATGCCTTATGTGATGCCAAATTTCCAGGCTATGAATCCGGTAACATTTATATTGTCAATATTTGGATTTGTTTGTCTTTGGGTTATTGAAACTTATGTTTTGATTGATGATATAACTAAGAAATTACTTTAGCGTCAATTGCAACATGCCACATTCCGGGACTGCTGGATTTAACTTTGCGGGTATTTAAAATCTCGACTTTTTTATTTTCTTTTTTTGCAGCTTTTTGCAGGCGTTCTATTCCCTGTCCGTAGGAATCAGAAAACTCATAATAATTTATAATTCCATTATTTGCTGTTAATGTCATGGCCAAATCCAGAAACTCATAAGCAAGTCCTGGAAGATTCATTATAATCCGGTCATATTTTTTATTTAGATTTTTACTAACTTCATTAATGTCGCCGCAGATAGCTTCAATATTATGTAGTTTGTTTAAGAGGATATTTTCATTTAAGTATTTTATTGCATTTTTATTAATGTCAACAGCAGTAATGTTTACATTATTGTTTTTAGCTATTACTACAGGAAAAGGGCCGATTCCACAGAACATATCCAGAATATTTTCATTTTCCTTCACACTGTCACTTACTCTTTTTCGTTCAGTAGCTAGTCTTGGTGAGAAATAAACTTCTTCAACATTTAGCTTTAAGCGTGTTCCATGTTCTTTATGGATGGTTACAGGATTGTTTTCACCTGCAATAAGTTCCAAATCCCTAATTCTTATTGTTCCGTGTATTGCGCTTTTTTTCATGTAAACTGATTTTCTTTTGGTAAATTCAAGGGTAGCTTTTCCGATTTTTGATTTTTTTTCTTCCAAATTCTCTGGAATTTCTACAATTACAATGTCTCCGATTATATCGAAGGATGTTTTTAAATCTTCAATTTCTTTAGAAGTTAAATCATCTTTAAGCAGTTCACTTATGTTTTTAGGATATCTTTTCATGGCTTCTAATTCGACATCAACAATTTCATAATTGCACTTAAAATCAGCATCAGTATTTATTGGTATGAAACCATATTCATCTTCTGTTTTTATTTTATAATCCATATTCATTAACTGTTTTTCCATCAGCTTTTTTCTTGTGTTATTTAATTCTTTTAATGGAACTTTAACTGATTTCATACTAAATACCTCTAATACTCTAATCTTTGTTTTAGTTTTATTATAATATTTTCTAAAAAAACACTTTTATACTATGTTTTTAAAATCTTATACTATGTTTTATTTAGTTGGATTAGGATTATTTGATGCAGGCGATATCAGTCTTAAAGGTTTAGAATGTTTAAAAAGTGTCGATAAAATTTATGCGGAATTTTTCACTTCCAGATTATTTGGTTCTAGCTTTGATGAGATTGAATCCCAGATAGGTAAAAAAATTGAAGTTTTAGTTAGAAATGAAGTTGAAGAAGAAAGTAAATTTTTAGATGAAGCTATTGATTTGGATGTAGCTTTAATTACTGGTGGGGATCCTTTAATAGCTACTACCCACAGTGATTTTTTAGTTCAATGTTCTAAAAAAGGCATTGATTACGAAGTGATTCACGGATCATCTATTTTATCTTCTGCACCGGCTATTTCTGGACTTCAAGGCTATAAGTTCGGTAAGGTTACAACCATTCCTTTCCCTGATCATAATTTCTATCCAAAATCTCCATATACAGCTATTGAAGAGAACTTGGCTATGGAGTTACATACTTTAGTTTTACTTGATATTCAAGCTCATAAAGACCGTTACATGACTGTTAATCAGGGTTTGGAATATCTGATGAATATTAAAAATACTTTAGATTATGATGGGGCAGTTACTGAAGATACTCTTGCTGTTGGTATTGCAAGGGTAGGCTCTAAAGATGTTGTTGTAAAAGCTGGTAAAATTAGTCAGTTGATTGATTATGATTTTGGAGGACCTCTTCACTGTATTGTAATTCCTTCCAAACTTCATATCGTTGAAGCAGAATATCTGGTTGAGATAGCTGGAGCTGACAGTGAAATTCTTGATGAAATTTAAATTAAAATAAGGGGAGAGAAGTAGAACGTGTTTTTTGGATTTTCTACTTCTTAAATTCAATGAAACATATCCTAATATATTTTTTGGAGATTATAAAATGGTTGACTGATGTTCATTGTCTGACATGAATTTTACTTCATATCGTATTATACTTTATTTTCATCACATATAAATGTTTTTATTTGTTTTTTTAGGAAAGTGATGTAATTTTTGTTTTTTGTTTAGTGAATTTATGTGAAAAAACACTTACTAATTTATGTATAATAAGTTACAGTACTATTATACATGACAAAAAACAAACGTGTAACCATTACTATCAATAATGATTTGGACTTGCATTTTCGTAAACTGGCTTCTTCCAAGATGCTTTTTGAAACGGGGTGGTATTCTAAAGCTGTTGAAGAAGCAATGGAGCTGTGGATTGAAAATGAAAGTCTTTAAATTTTTATTTTTTTATTTTTTTTTATCCATTTGGCTGTGGCTAAAATATATGGTAGTAAGTTAAATGATTTGCAAATTGGAAACAAAATTGTAACTGCTTAAATGGATTTTAATTAATTTCTTACTTTTTTGGATAAACTATTTAAATTAATAAGTTGTATTTATTATTAATAGGTGTTCAAAATGGAAAATGATGATTATAGAACTGTCAGAGTCTATACTAAAAAGTACACTAGCAAAGACAAAGACGGTAATGCTATTGAAAAGGAATCAAAACAAAAACAGGTTAGTCTCAAAAAAGAAGACCCTTTTGAAGATAATGATCTTGTTCGTGTTCTTTCAAGTGAAGAATATGAGGAATTGGTTGGCAATCAGTTTTCTCAGGATAAATTAAACGAGTATGAAGAAATTATTAATAAAAAAGACAATCAGATTGCCGATTTAAATAATCAGATAAATATACTTAAAAATTCATTTTTTGATAATGTGGACGATTTAAAAGAACAGATTAATGATAAGGATGAACTGATTAAAGCTAAGGATGAAATTCAGGAACTTAATAAAAAACTTAATAAAGTAGATGAAGAAAGAGTAGCTATTTTTAAAGAGCTTGATTATAAAAATAAGATGATTTTAGCTTACAATGTGGAATTAAACAAGTCTATTCTTAATGCAATTAATGTTGTCATTGATGAAGCAAGAGACAATATTAATAAGAGAAATGCTCAGTTAGTTGAAGATTTAGAAAAATCCATATCTAAAGCTAAACATGATGTAAATGAGAAGAATAAAGCTATAGCATTTGAGATAAATAGTACTATTGATGACATGAATGAACAAATTCGTGAGACAAGCATGATTAAAATGCTATTAAATAAAAACAAGATTAATTTAAAAGTACCTACTGAGGATTTGCTTAAACCTTTTGAGTTTGATTTCAGTGTCGAACAGTTTTTGTCAGGTCAGGCATTAGAACTTGATGCGTCTGAAATTTTAAAGGAAGTAATGCCTAAACTTCCTGAACCATTTTCCAAATATATTGACACATTAGATGATGATGAAGATGAAACAGCACCTATTGATGTTAAACACAAAAATGGAGATTAGATTATGGAATTTAGAAACGTCAATACTTCTAATTTAACATTCAAATATCCTGTAACCTGGGAAAAAGAAAAAGCAGACACTTATAATAATCCTGATTGTGTAGCTACATTGTCTAAAGGGGAAGAAAATTTACTTAATGTTGTAATGTTTCCAACAAGAACAAATATTGAAGATTATAAGTTATTTATGGAGGATGCTATCAGTGATGATGGTGGTGTTATTTTAGAATCCGATTTTGTTGAAATCGCCGGAAAACATGCTATTAAAACACATGCAAATATGGATACTCCAGATATCAACTTTGACATTCACAATTATGTGTTTATAGAAAATGGAAATATTTATATCTTTGAATTGAGAACTGTTGAAGCTTCTTTGGAACCAGTTACAGAATTTAAAGATATGATTAATACTTTAGTATTAAAATAATTGACTGTATTCTAAAAGATAATCTTTATGTTGTTTATCTAATATTTTTAAAGCAGAAACATTTTGAGGACTGGTAAGTGACCTTTCTTCAACTAAATTTCTCAATGAACTGTTTTTCATATGAGTTTGGATTTCTTTAATTACAAAATTAAGAGCTTCAATATTTTTTTCTTCAAGTTCTTCTCTTGTTATGTTTTCATAAATGGGGTAAGTTTCCAGGTCATATGTTTTAGTTGGAGTTAACAGAACATTTAAATAACTATAATAATTGCTGGAATCCGCTAAAAATCCATCAACACCCATGTAAGCTAAAAGAGGCATAAATGATGGTTCAGCAAATGAAAATATTAAATAGCTGGTTGGGTGCATATTTTTTCTTAAATTAACAATCATATTGCTTAGATCTTTCGGATGTAATAATAATTCATCACTGTTAGCTATTATAAATCCGTTATAACCTATTTCTTCTAACTGTTTTAGACAATCAATTCTTAAATCAATATATTTTGAACCTTGAATTACAGCTACATTGCATTTATCTACATTTTCTTTAGCTAGTCTTAAAGTTTCTTTAACATTGAATTGGGCAATTTCACGGTCAATATTATATGCAGACCCTTCAGAAGGTGCTATTTTAATGTCATTTTTAAAAAATAATTTGGGGGTAGCTGCATCGTTTATTTTTCCAACTCTTCCAGGTCCATCATGTGATTTTATTTCAAATTTTTCAATCAATTTAAACATTCCATTTATTTTCTTAACATTATATTGGTTTTACTTTCTATTTTAAGGTTATCCAAAATATAACTGGTAGTGTAATCTTTTAGCTTACACTTTTGAAAAATTTAGTAACCTTTATATATGGTTTTTTGACAGAATATTAGTATGGATTTGAGGAATATATTCCGATGATTATCCGAGGTGTGTTTTCAATGTCTATTATTGATAATCTAAAATCTTTATTTAAAAGAGGTAAAGATAATGAAGAAAAAGGTATTGATGATTTAAAATCTGGAGATACCAAAGTTACATCTTCCAACAATCTTGATAAAAGTGTTGTTTCAGGAACTAAAACTACTGAACCTATGGTTAAGATTAAAATTAGTTCAGATGACACTGAGGATATGACTTTTAAAAAAGACGTTAAGACTTCTGAAACTAGTGATGTTGAAGAAAACGAAGAAATTGCTCCGGAAATTGATGATGCAGAGGAAAAAACTGAAGTTCTTGACGAACTAGATATTTTAACTGATGATTCAAATGAGGATGATGAAGTTTCTGAAGATGAAAATAACACCACTGAAACTGAAGACGAGTCAATTGATGAGTCTGAAGAAGTAGTTAACGACGAAAAAGTTGAAAACGAAGTTTCAAAAGATAATGATAAAAAGAGAGATAATATGACTTTATTGACTGATAAAGAATTATTAACCGATGCAAATCGTGATAAAGAATTTACAGCAGAATTCATTGATGCTGGAATCGAAACAGTTAAACATTGTTTCCAATGTGGTACCTGTGGTGGAAGTTGTCCTTCTGGAAGAAGAACTCCTTATAAAGTAAGACAAATAGTAAGGAAATGTTTACTTGGTTTAAAAGAAGAAGTAATTTCCGATGATGCTTTATGGATGTGTACTACTTGTTACACCTGTCAAGAAAGATGTCCTAGAAGTGTTAAAATCGTTGAAATCATTAAAAAAGCACGTAACGTTGCTGCTCATGCTGGTTACATGGCTCTTGCTCACAAAAAAACTGGTTTATTTGTAATTAAAACCGGTCACGGAGTACCTATTAATGATGCAACTAAAGCTTTAAGATCCAAAATCGGTCTTTCAGAATTACCTGCAACCACTCATTCATTCCCAGAAGCTTTAGAAGAAGTACAAAAAATATGTGAAATCACTGCTTTTGATGAATTAATTGGTTATGATAAAGCAACCGGAGATTTAAAAGAATAATTTAATTGAGGAGAGTATTAATATGGAAATTGCATACTTCTTAGGTTGTATTATGAACAACCGTTACCCTGGTATTGAAAAAGCAACCAGACAATTATTTGACGCATTAGATATTGAATTAAAAGACATGGAAGGAGCATCTTGTTGTCCTGCTCCTGGTGTATTTGGTTCTTTTGATGAAAAAACATGGGCTTCCATTGCAGCTCGTAACTTATCCATTGCAGAAGATATGGGAATGGATATTATGACTGAATGTAATGGTTGTTTCGGTTCTTTAACTGAATGTAATCACATGTTAAAAGAAAGTGAAGACAAAAAAGCAGAAATTAATGAAGTTTTATCTGAAGTTGGTAAAGAATTCAAAGGAACTACTGAAGTAAAACACTTTGCACAAATCTTAAGAGACGATGTAGGATACGAAAAATTAGCATCCCTCATTGAAAAACCTTTAGACTTAAATGTTGCTGTTCACTACGGATGCCACTTCTTAAAACCAACTGCTGAAATCGGTATTGAAGAACAAGCAGAAGACCCATCTATCTTAGATGATTTAGTAGAAATCACTGGTGCTAAATCTGTACCTTACGAAGACAAAATGATGTGCTGTGGTGCAGGTGGAGGATTAAGATCCAGAGATTTAGATGTAACTTTAAGCTACACTAAAGAAAAACTCGAACACATGACTGAAGCTGGTGTAGATGCTATCGTTAACGTATGTCCGTTCTGTCACTTACAATTTGACCAAGGTCAAACTGAAGTAAATGATAAATACGGAACCGACTACGCATTACCTGTTTTCCACTTAGCTCAATTATATGGATTAGCTATGGGATTAACAGCTGATGATTTAACTTTAGATGCACAAGCTATTGATGCAGCTCCTGCTTTAGCTAAAGCATTAGGTGAAAACGCTAAATAATTGTAAGGATTAATTTCCTTTCAATTTTTTCATTTTTTTAGACACTGAAAACACACTTTGGTTTTAATCATTGAATGAAATTATTTTTTCATTCATTTTTTACAGATTTTTTTTTTAATTTTATTATTTTTTTATCCTGCATATTTGCGATTTTAAATTTTAGTTTTATATTTTACGAATAGTTCGTAATTAACTTTATATATTATTAGTATAAAAGATATGATTGTTAAAATTCAATGATTTAAATTAAGTATATTTAAGGTGATAATATGTTTGTAGCAACATTAGATGGTATATTTAAATATCCAGATATTCCTGAAGAGTACGAACCATACGTACAATTCAAAGCAACTATTGAAAAAAGAGAAGTAAAAGATGGGGATGATTTAGCTATATTAAGTATTTCCGGTACTGATAGCCACCATGTATTATTTTTAGATTCTTATAATAACATTAGAGAAATTGAAAAAGAATTAAAAGATGCTGATGCTAAAATTAATCACACAACCTTAAAAATCATAGGTGGACATTTATGAGTTTACCTTCTGAGCAAAATTGGTTAATTGTTTTTAATCTTTTAACCGATTTAAATAAAAAAGGTTATGATATTCCTAAAGGAATTAATCCGGAATTAGGTTTAATCAGATCTTCAATAAGCTCATATAAAAAAGACCCATCTCATCCTGATTTAATTAATAGTTTAGCTAAAGCTGAAATGTCTTTAAACAGTATTCAAGAAACACTCTTGGAATTAGCTTCACAAGAAGGTGAAGAATATGTTGACAAATGGTTAGGTTTATTCAAAGATGCAATGCATGGTAAAGAAGTTTTTGAATTTCCTAAATCCCGTTCAACATTCATTGTTAACACTCCTCCGGGATTAACAACAGGGAGAATAACATTGAAAAAAGCATTGGCTGAAGAAAGAGTTCAAGAAATAGCTGAATGGAATGGTCTAATAATTGAATTTGAAGATGATGTTACTGTCGATCTTCATGGAGATAAAGAAGACCTTAAAACAGGTTTGAAAGAAATGGGGTCTTTCTTTTTAGAATAAGGTAAGTGATATTTATGAAAATTTTAGCAATAAGTGACGTTCACGGAGAAGACAACGAGAATTTATACAAATATCTTAATAATAATGACATTGATATTGTCATTATCACTGGAGATATTACTAATTTCGGCCCATTGGAGTTTGTTGATGAATTTATTGGCAAAATACTTGATTGTGGCTGTGAAGTGATGGCTGTTCCAGGTAACTGTGATCCTGCAGGAATATGCAATGCAATTAGAGAATCAGATGCAATCTGTTTACACAATAACATTTTATCTTTTGATAATGTTGTTTTATTCGGATACGGTGGTTCCAATCCTACACCATTTGATACTCCTGGTGAGATTCAAGATAATAAAATCTATGGGGATGTTTATGAATTATTAGCTAATTATGATTTTGTAGCTAATGATGAAGTACCTAAAGTAAAAATATTGGTTACTCATGCTCCTCCTTATAATACTGGTGCCGATTTAACTGAAAGCGGAGATCACGTCGGCAGTCAGGGAATTTTAAAATCTATTCACGAGTTCCAGCCTCAAATTAATATCTGCGGTCATATTCATGAAGCAAAATCTATTAGTAAAATTGGAAATACTACAGATGTAGCTAATCCTGGAATGCTTAAGGATAATGGTGCAGTTTTAATTGATGTTGGTGAAGGTGCGGATTATACAATTAATATAATCTCTTTAGATGAGTAAATATCTTACTTATCTTTTTTATTATTTTTTTTAGTGGCTGAAATCAAATCACAAATTTTATTTAATATTAATTTAAGATATCTATTTATATTTCTAAAATTAAATAATTAGTTTGTGATTATTATGATTATGATTAAGGGTGCTGTTGGTAAAAAGGAGTACAAAGAACCTTTTTCGAAAGGTATAATGGCTCGTTCTTTACACATCACTGATTTGGGACATGATGAAGCTTATGAAATAGCTTCATGTATTGAAAATAAACTTCTTGAAGAAAATATTTCTGAAATTTCTATTGAAGATTTGGCTATCTTTGTAACTAATTATTTGAAAAATTATGTGGACCCTGTTCTTGCAGAGAAATATATCAAGTGGAGAAATGTTAGAAAATCAAAAGAGCCCCTTATTATTTTAATTGGTGGAGCTTCAGGAGTTGGAACTTCATCTATGGCATTTGAATTGGCCAGTCGTTTAGGATTAAAAAACTTAATCAGTACAGATATGATACGTGAGGTTATGCGTAAAATAGTTTCTAAAGAATTAAGTCCTGTTATTCATAAATCTAGTTTTAATGCATATGAGAGTATTAGAACACCGCTTTTAGGTCCTGATCCTGTTGTTGAAGGTTTTATTAGTCATGTGGATGTTGTGAATGTAGGTGTAGAAGCTGTTATTGAAAGAGCATTAAAAGAAGGAATAAGTATCATTATTGAGGGAGTTCATATAGTACCGGGATTCATAAAAGAGGACCTTATCCGTAAAAGCAATGTGATTTTATTTACCTTGATTGTTAGGGATGAAGATACACACAAATCCAGGTTTTATTCAAGATGCAGACAGCCATGGGTTAAACGTTCACTTGATAATTATTTGAGTAATTTTCATTTAATCAGGAAAACCCAGTCTTTTATGATTGATCAGGCAATAAAACATAATTCAAAAATTATTGATAATGTTGATGTTAAATATACTATTGATATAATGGTTAATGACATTATTGAAAAATATGGAGGAAGTTATGATGTTAGACAAGAAAGTAAAGGAAATAATGACAACTGATGTAATTACTACACCTTCTAATGTAGATGTGGTTAATGCATTTGAAGAACTTATGGAACATAAAATAAGTGCAATGCCGGTTGTTGATGATGGTGAACTGGTAGGTATTATCACTGCAACTGATTTGGGTCATAATTTAATATTGGATAAATATGAATTAGGAACTGATGTTAAATCTATTATGATTAAAGATGTTGTAACTGTTTCACCTGAAAATACTATTCAGGAAGCTATTGAAATCATGCAGTCTCACGCTCCTGATTCAAACATATTAAATCAGTTGCCTGTTGTTAAAAATGGCAAATTAGTAGGAATTATTTCCGATGGAGACATAATTAAGTTAATATTATAAAATCCTTTTATAATTTCTATTTTTTTTCTTATTTTAATAAATTTTATTGGTTTACTGTAATAAGTTTTTTTTCCAGTATTTTATTTTCTAAGCTATATTTTTAAAAATAACGTGATTTTTTGATTTTGAAGTTTGTTTATTTAAAATATCTTTTATTTGGGGTTATTGAATTTTAAACTTCTGTTTTTATATATGTGGGATTTACATAGGTTCTTGTTGGATAAATTGGATTATATTTTAGTTTCAGTAATAAGTTTTTTTTCCAGAATTGAAATTTTTTACATAACATTTATATAATATTAATTTCATATATGTATATGGCTAGACTGGAGGGTTAGGGGTCCTCTGTAAGCACACACCCCCTTTGGTGCAGTTGAAGTTCAAAAGGCGGCTTTTTAAGGAATTATGAGCCTAAGAAAAACGACATAGAAACTTCGTCCTACAGGATTGATGGTGATGGGACTTTTACTGGAGGGTAAAAGTTAATTATCTTAAATATGGGAATGTGTCAGGCCCGGAAGGGAGCAGCTCTACCATTAACAGTTGATGCTTGTAGAACCACGGGGTGGAGTTGGGTTTTTTAGATAACTTGTAGTTTTGAGATTAGTCCACTTTTGAACATGCCATTTTTATAAAAAACAATTAACTTTATTAATAAGTTTAAACAGATTATATATTACTTTGTTTTTTTATGTATTGTCGGGATGGCCCAGCCTGGTACGGCGTCGGACTGCTAATCCGATGATCTTATGATCACACGGGTTCAAATCCCGTTCCCGGCGTTTTTTAATTTATTTATCTATTTCTTGTTTATGGTCATATTCTATTCCTGCTGGACAAGCATGTATTGTTACTGATTTTACTAATGGAACTTTTTTAAGCACATTATTTTGAGCTCTATGAACTATTTTATGTGATTCTTTTAAAGTCATGTTTTCATCAAGTTCAATATGCAGTGAAACAACGGAATAAGACCCCAAATATTCCACTTTAATATTATGTGCTCCCAGTACCTGAGGAGTTTTGGTAGCTGCTTTTTCAATATCTTTAATCAATTCTTTAGAAGGTATTTTTCCCATAATATTATCTATATTTTCTTTTCCAATAGTATATGCAGTTTTTAAAACAAATAATCCAATAATAAGACCTATGACAGGATCAATTATAGGGTATCCACTATTTGATGCAAAAACTCCAACCAATATAGCTACTGATGAGAAAATATCTACTTTCTGATGATTTCCGTCTGCTACAATAGCAGGACTTCTTATTTTTTTTCCAAGTGCAATAATATATCTGCTTATACAAAGATTAACGCCTATTCCAATTAATGCCATAACTGCAGCAAGATAACTTGGGGTTGTTATAAGTTCGGGATGGACTATTTTGTTTATAGCTCCAGTCATGATTTCATAAGCTACCATAGTTAAAAATAATACGATTATAAGTCCGGCAATAGCTTCAGCACGGCCATGTCCCAAAGGATGTTCTTCATCAGCAGGTTTTTGACCTATTCTAAATCCAAGATATGCAATTATGGAAGTTGCAACATCTGATAAAGTATGAGCTCCTTCAGAGATTAATGCATAACTTCCGGATATGATCCCAATTCCAATATTAAAAATAGTAAGGAAAGTATTTGAACCTATTCCAACAATTGCTGCTTTTGTTCCGCCTTTGGTTCTAAATTCATCCATATATTACTCACCTTTTTCTAGAATATCCATAGCTTTAGCTATATTTTCATAGGAGTTTGCATAAGACATTCTTACGTGATTTTTACCATTTTGTCCAAATGCAGCACCAGGAACGGTTATGACTCCCTCTTCAGCTGATTTTTTAACAAATTCTTCAGGATTTTCAATTTTTGGAAATACGTAAAAAGCACCCTGGGCATTTACGGTTTCATATCCCATTTCATTTAATCTTGATACAATCAGGTCTCTTCTCTTTTTAAATTCATTAACCATTTTGTTAACTGTATCTTGAGGTCCTGTTAATGCTTCATAAGCTCCTCTTTGGGCTGTTGAGTTAGCACATGCTATATTGTATTGATGGATTTTAAGCAGTTCTTCCAAATATTCCTCTTTGGCATTTAAATAACCTATTCTAAGGCCAGTCATTGCATATGTTTTTGAAAATCCGTTGATTGTTATTACATTGTCACTATATGCTGCAGGGGAGTAATGTTTTTTATCATAAATGATTTTTTCATATATTTCATCAGATATGATTAAGAAATCATGATCCATAGATAAATCTGCAATAGCTTTAATATCTTCTTTATCCATCACTGCTCCAGTTGGGTTTGACGGTGAATTTAAGATTACAGCTTTGGTATTTTTGTTTATTTTTTCCTGAACATCTTCTGCCTTTAATTTAAATTCATTTTCCATTTCACAGTTAACTCCAACAACTTTTCCGTCAGCTAACTTTATACATGCTTCATATGAAAGGAAACTTGGATCTGGTAAAATTACCTCATCATTTTTCTCAATAAATGCCTGTGCACACATATATAATGCTTCACTGGCTCCGGCAGTAACTATTATGTTTTCGGGATTTGTGTTTATATTGTTGTCCTTTTTGAATTTTTGAGTAATTGCTTCTCTTAATTCAATATAACCTTTGTTTGGTGTATAATGTGTTTCATTATTTTTTATTGATTGTTCCATAGCTAATTTAATGTTTTCAGGAACATCAAAGTCAGGTTCTCCGATTCCTAAGTTTATAGCATTAGGATTTGTAACTTCAAACATTTTTCTTATCTGGGATAATTCAATTGTACTGGTTCTTTTTGCGGGATTTATCATATTTTTTCCTCACTAAGTATTATTATTTATTATATTATTTTTAATTTAAAAATTTTTTCTAGTTGCATGGCCCACATTTATAACATGGGGAATCTCCACACCATGGAGTTTGCTTTTTTGTTTTTAATCTTCTGTTTTCTGTTTTTAAAAAATTAGATTTAATTCCAATATCAATTTTATACCAAGGTAGTTCATCATTGATATTATAATTTGGCAAGTAACTCTGCCATTCTTTCAATGTTACCTCTTCTGTTAAAGATTTTTCAATAAGTGCACCAACTTCCCTATTTCCACAAGATAATATATATTGAATCAACCCTTTTTTAGGACTTTCGAATTTAACATTATATTTCCTTAATTTCTTTTTCAAATATCTTGTTTTTGATTTAATCTCTTTAAAATTATAAACTTCCCATTGTAAGGGTGTTTGAGGTTTTGGGATAACTGGATTGATACTGAATTTTATATAGTTTCTGTTTTTATGCATATTTGCTATTTTTTCAATATAGTTAGCTAACTCTTCTATATCTTCTTTACTTTCATAGGGAATTCCAATTAAAAAGTATAATTTAATATTGAAATCAAGGTCAACTGCATTTTTTATTACAGAAAATATTTTTTCATCTGAAATGCTTTTATTAATTCTTTCACGTAGTGTTGAAATAGACTCCGGAGCAATTGTAATGCTTTTCAAACCACTTTTTTTTAAGGTTTCTAAAGTTTCCCGGCTAAGTGAATCTATACGTAGAGATGGTGTGGCTATTTGAAAACCTTCACTTTCAAGAGCTTTTGTAAGGCCCTCCAAATCATAATAATCTCCAACAGCTGCTCCGATTAATGTTATTTTGTTTAAATTAGTATTTTCTCGTGTTTTAAGTGCTATGTTAACTAATTCTTTTATTGTAGTTTCTCTTAAAGGTCTGTAAAGATAGCTGGACATGCAGAATCTACAACCTCTTGTACATCCTCTTGAAACATTTAGCATAATTGAATCACTGAACACAGTTTTATAATCTGCCTTGTCAGTTTTGGTAATGATTGGCTGTGTTATATGGTATGCATTTTTCATATCATCTATGAGAGCTATTTTTGCATTATTGTTGAATTCAGGAATGTATATTCCATCCATATCTAAAAAATTATCCAAATTTTTATTTTCAAGGTATATGTCTAAAAATTTATTTATAGTAACTTCTCCTTCACCGATTACAAACACATCAATATAGTCAGATAATGGCATTGGGTTTGCAGTTGCACATGGTCCTCCAGCTATTATTAAAGGATCATTTTCACTTCTGTCTTTTCTTTTAAGGGGGATTCCTGATTGTTTAATCATTTTCAAAACATTAAAATAATCTTCTTCAAATTGTAGAGAAAAGCTGATTATATCAAAGTTTTTCATAGGATTATTTGACTCAATAGAATTGGTATGGGGATAAACGATTCGTTCACACCATGTGTCTTGCCTTTCATTAATTAAATTATATAATATATTATAACCTAATGATGACATAGCTGTTTTATAAATATTTGGATATGCAAGCCCAAATCTTAAATCTATATTTTTATGGTTTTTCTGGAAAATATTTTTCTCGTAAATCATGGAATCAACTATGAAATTTTTAGGTTTTTTTGAAAAATTTACTTGTTTTTAGAATATTTAACTTAAATTCATTATTTTCTAATTCTTGAGTTCTATCATGGTATTTTTTATTATAAAAATAAATTTTCAATGTATTTTGTATTTAAAACTTCCTTATAATTAGATTTTAAATATGCTAATTGGTTATATGTAAGATTTATTTTTCATTGTGTGTTTAATTTTTGAATTTGAATTGAAGATAGTTTATCATTTTTTTACCTATTTCAATGTTATTTGTTTTTAATTTAAATTTTATAAAAGTTTTAATCATTTTCTTACTGATTTAGCTAATTTAAATGGGTTTTTTTATCAATAAACTTGTAAAAACATTTATATAATAATAAATCCTAAATACTTAATTACTCATTATGAATACTATATGTTAGTATAATATAATATTTTTATTAAAATTTTCGTAATGAGAACTAAGAGGTGGAAAAATTTCAAAGATAAATAAAGCATTGTTCATTTCAATTATATGTGCATTCTTCCTAATGTTAGGGTCTGTATGTGCAGCGGATTTAAATAATGTTTCTGATATCGAAAATTCAAACTTGATACAAGATGATAATCAATTATCTTATCAAAATTTAGAAGTTTCTAGTAATGGATCTATCTCAGACAATTATTCTTATAATTTTAATGGTGAATATTCCGGCAGCGGAGTAATCAAATCTAATTATGAGAATAATAATGTTATAGGATCACAACAGATTTCAAACAATGTTGTTATTTCTGAACCTCAAAGTTCTGTTTCAAATACTACTTTAAGTGGTAATGATACAACTTTGTATTTTAAAAATGGTACTTCTTATAATGTAAAATTAACTGATATTGATGGTAACGTATTAACTAATCAAACTGTTTCATTTTTAATAAATGGTAAACTTTATAATCGTACTACTGGCAGTAATGGTATTGCATCTATAAATATTAATTTAGGTGCTGGTAAATACACTGTTGTAGCAAGTTATGCAGGTTCTTCAATGTATGGAAGTTCTTCAGTTACAAGTTTAGTTGAAGTATTATCTACAATATCTGCAAATGATGTTGTGAAATTCTATAAAAACGGTACTCAATATTATGCAAAATTTGTTGATGGAAATGGAAACCCTTTAATTAATACAGAAGTTAAATTTAATATTAATGGTGTTTTCTATATTCGTAATACTAATGGTAGTGGTATAGCTAGATTAAACATTGCTTTAGATTCTGGTAAATATATATTGACTGCTATTCATCCTAATGGTGAAATGTTTGCTAATAATATTACTGTTTTGTCTACTATTAATAGTGGTGACATGACTAAATACTTTAAGAATGGTACTCAATATTATGCAACTTTTTATGACGATAGTGGTAATCCATTGATTAATACAACCGTTAGGTTTAATATTAATGGAGTTATTTATGAAAGGATAACAAATGATAAAGGTACTGCAATGTTAACTATTGCACTTTATCCGGGTAGTTATATATTGACTGCTATTCATCCTAATGGTGAATCTAAGGGTTATAATATTAAGGTATTGTCTACTTTGATAGATAATAAGGATATTAATATGTATTATATGGATGGTACTGCATTTACTATCAAGGTTCTTGATGGTCAAGGTAAACCTTTAGCAAATACTACTGTTAACTTTAATATTAATGGTGTATTGTATGGTAGGGTTACTGATGAAAATGGTATTGCAAAGTTAAATATTAAACTTTATCCAAATAATTATATTATTACAAGTAGTTATAATGGTCTTGAGGTATCTAATAGAATTAATGTTAGTAGTTCAAATACCACTATAATTGGTAAAGATGCACATGTTATTATGGATAGTATTAATAGTAATTATACTGTAACATTAGTTGATGTGAAAGGAAATCCGATTGGGAATAAAACTGTTTACTTCAGATATGATAATAAACAGGTAACTGCAACTACTGATAAAAATGGTAATGCTACCATCACTATTTCTGGTTTGAAAAATGGTGACTATAATATAACTTATGGTTTTGATGGAGTTGAGGGTTATTGTTCTTCCAGTTCAAGCAGTATCTTGCATGTTGTAAATTCAACTACTATTTTGACAGGTAATGATTTAACCATGGTTTATAATGATGGTTCTGAATTTAAAGTTAAATTAACTGATTTATACGGTAAACCTTTAGCTAATAAGATTATTACTTTCGTGATTAATGGTATTGCTTATAATCGTACAACTGATTCTAATGGTGTGGCTAGTTTAAATATTAGATTGGATCCGGGAAATTATTTAATTTCTTATTATTATTCTAATAAAGGTGCTTTAGATTACAATAATGGATCAAACAATGTTATTATTACTAAACAAACTTTAAATGTTGAAGGAAAGGATTTAGTAATGTTGCCAAAAGATGGTTCTGCTTTTGAAGTTAAAATTACTGATAAAAATAAAAAGCCGGTTAAAGACATTGCTGTTCTATTTACAATTTCAGGAGTTACTTATACTAGATATACTGATCAATCTGGTGTTGCTAAATTAAACATCAATCTTAATGTAGGTTATTATACTATTTCATATGCAATTAATGATACCTTTTGTCAGGGTTCTGGATCAAATATGATTTTGGTTAATGGGACTATAATTACTGCAGATGATATTAACATAAATGCAGGAACTAATGGAACTTTTTCAGTTAAATTAACTGATGCTAAAGGCAATCCAATTAGTGGAGCATCTATTAAGTTCTATTATGAAGGCATTACTAAAAATGCAATTACTAATGCTGAGGGTATAGCTACAATAACTGTTGATCCTTTAGGAAAAGGAGACTATCCGATAGCTTATTATTATTATCCTACAATTGGAGGTAATTATTCAAACAGCGGACAGTCATATATTCATGTATCTGGCACTATCTCAATTGCAAATATAATTGATGCATCTAAAGTTGTAAAATCATTTATTGAATCAGAGGGCAAATTGCCAGATTCCGTTTTAATAAATGGTGAAAGTTATACTCTAGCACAATTCTTATATCTTGCAGCTATAGCAACTATAAATATAAATAATGGTGATTTCAGTGATTTGGATTCTAAAGATGCTGCTAATCCTGATAACTACAATAAGTGCGGTAATTTAGGTAATCTGGTAGATTATATTAGTGTTGCACAATCTATTATAGATTATGTAAATGCTAATGGAAAAGCTCCAGGATCAGTACCCTCTAATGTAGGAACTATAACTTTTGACGGTTTGGTATATGCATTTGCTCGTGTTGTTGCATTTTATGGTAATAATCAACAGCTGCCTGCTTATGTTACTATTAAGTCAATAGATTCTGAATCTTCTCAATTTGTAATCAATAGGGTCAATGTAAAAGCTACTGAAAGTGAATTGGCTAATATTAACACATATTTGCAGCCTACTGCTAATTGTCAAGTTAATGACCCTACAATTGTTGCTTTAGCTCAGAGATTAACTGCGGGACTATCAACACCAACACAAAAAGCTAGTGCAATACTTGATTATGTTATTGATAATATAGCTTATGCTGGTTATTATGATACTACTCGGGGTGCTAAAAAAACTTTAACCGATAAAAGAGGTAACTGCTGTGACCAGGCTCATTTAGTTATAGCATTATTTAGAGCAGCAGATCTTCCAGCAAGATATGTTCATGGAACATGTACTTTTTCAAGCGGACCTATAGGTCATGTTTGGGCTCAGGTATTAATTGGTGATACATGGGTAGTTGCTGATCCAGTAAGTTCTAGAAACTCATTAGGTGTAATAAAGAATTGGAATATTAATACATTTACTTTTAAGAGTTATTATACATCTTTACCATTCTAATTTTTATTACTCTATTTTTATTTTTTTTTAATTCTTTTTTATCCATAAAATGATTTTTTTAATCGCTAATATTTTATAATAGTTTATATAAATTTATATTAGCAAACTAATTATAGGACAATATTATGGATCATAAAAAATATAAGAAAATAGCTGTTGGGGGAACTTTTGATAAGTTCCATGATGGTCATAAAAAGTTACTTGCAACTGCTTTTGAATTGGGTGAAGAGGTTGAAATCGGAGTAACTTCTAATGCTTTTGGTGGTCTTAAGGGAGATATTGATTCCTGTGAAGATAGGATGAGATGTCTTAAGGAATTTTTTAAGGACAGATTAAATTACACTGTTATGGTTTTAGATGATGCATATGGGACAACTGTATTCGATGATGAATTTGATGCAATTGTTGTTAGTGAAGAAACTGAACCTGTAGCAGTTGAAATTAATGAAATTAGAGATTCTAAAGGAATGTATCCATTAGATATTGTTGTTGTTAGCTTTGTTTTAGCAGATGATGGTCATCCTATTTCGTCTACACGAATTAGGAGTGGTGAAATTAATAAAAAAGGAAATATTTTAAAATAGTATTTTATTATCGAATTAAATCGACATGTTTATATATGCAGTTCGACAATGTATTAATTGATATTAAAATATTATTTTTTCATAAAATAATTTTCATATCAAATTTGAGGTGGTTATATGGCAGTAAAAATAGATTCAGATCTTTGCGGTCACATTGAAAATTGTCCAGTACAAGGTTTATGTGTAAAGATTTGTGAACAAGGCGCTCTCATTGAAGAAGATGGCGATGTAACTATTGTCCCTGAAAAATGCGATGACTGTGACCTTTGTATTCAAAACTGTCCTAATCAAGCTATATCTAAAGCATGAGGGATTTTATGTTTAATGTTGAGAGGAGCGGGGAAGAAACCCGTAAGTTATCACATAACAATGATAGGTGTGTAGGTTGTGGAATTTGTACTGATGTATGTCCTACATCTTCTTTGAGATTAGGACCTATTGTACCGATTGCACGTGGTTTAATTGAAATGGATTTAGTTTCTGTAACTTCTAATACTTGTGTTTTATGCGGATTATGTTCTGTTGCATGTCCATTTGATGCTTTATCATTAACCATTAACGGTAATGATATTAAAGAAACAGGAAATTATCCAGTATGGGAAGTTGAATCAGAAATTAATGATGATGATTGTATATACTGTGGAAGATGTTATTCTGTTTGTCCTAGAGACACTATCTTATTTAAAAGAGAGTTACCGTCTAGAGAAGATTTGGTTATTGGTGAAATCAGTGTCGATGAGGATAAATGTGTTTACTGTAGTATCTGTTCAGAAATGTGTCCTGCAGGAGCTATTAGTTTAACTAATAATCCTGAGTTCTCTAATGACAATCTTAATAATACTATTGAAGTAGATACTTCCAAATGTATTTATTGTGGTGTTTGTAAGAGGGCTTGTCCTCAAGATGCAATTAAAGCAGTATGTTCAACATGTATGCTTCAAGATCAAATTAAAGCTCCTGAAATTAATGGTACTGCATCCATTCTTAAGGATGGCTGTGTAAACTGTTCTTGGTGTAAAGAAGTTTGTCCTGTTGATACAATTAATGTAACCAAACCGTTTGAAGGAACTTTAAAACTGGTTGAAACAGATGAATCAACATGTAAAGGGGACGCCTGCCACGCATGTCAAGATGTTTGTCCATGTGATGCAGTAGAAATTATTGACAATAAGGCAACTATTAATTTAGATTACTGTAATTTATGTGGTGCCTGTGTCAATGCATGTCCACAAAACATTAGGGAAGTCACAAGAACTTCAATGAAATTAAATAATATCAACTCCGAATCCTGGAGAGATATTTTAACTTCTAATCTTTTAAGTTAGAAAGAGAGATTTTACGCTCTTCTTTCTAAATTTTATTTATTAAAAAATTTCTTTCTTTTGTTATTACTGTTTTTAATTTGTTTTGAGTAGTGTCTGTTATGTTGGAGATATATGTTCCAATGAATAGAATTATTACAATTAGACCTCCAATTATTAAAATTAGTTCAGCACTGCTTTGTCCTTTGTTGTCTGTTTTCATTTTATCCTAATATGCTGTTGTTTTCACGAACAGTGGTTCTAACCTCTGATATATCATCTTTTACTTTTAAATTACTGTCGCTTGTTTGCATATATGATTTGTAGATGGTTAAAGCGAAAATGGCTATAACTATTACTCCTCCAAACAATAATATGTATTCTGCTGCGCCTTGTCCTGATTTGTCATTGCTGATTTTTTCTAAAATTTTCATATTATCACCGGTAGTAATAATTATTTTTCATATTATATTAATATTACTATTTTTATAAAAGTTATTATCATGTCTTTTTTTCTAAATTTCTCTTGAAAAATAGTGTTTTTATCAACATATTTATTAAGTGTATTATACAAAATTTAATTAATAGAGTGATTATAATTATTAACAGGTGAGATAGTGGGAAACACATTGAAATTAATTTCAGGTTTTATTTTATTTGTAGTTGGGGTTCTCATAATATATGAGGCAAATGTTTATAATTTGATAGACCTTTTGCTGGTTGTTGGATTTATTATTGCAATAGTTGGTATAATTATGATTATCAGCTATTTTGTTGATGCTAATGCCGATAAAACATCTTCTATTTTTAAAGAATTTTTAGAATCTAATGATATCAAAGCTCCATCATTTAATAAACATTCTGATACTTCTAATGGTCCTTTAAAAATTAGAGATACTTTTGACAATTATTATGAAGATGATCTTCCAGAATATGTTGAAGAAGAGTATTATGAAACATCTCCAAGTGAATTTTTTGATTTTAATCAGGAAGATGATTCTAAATCAGTTTTAAGAGTTAGCAATGACAAATCTACAACCAATTTTGGAAATAATCTTAAGTTCACTCCAAATTACGACAAACCTTTAAAAATCACTAGAAAACCTAAAAAACGTTCCCACAGCTATGCTCAATCTGAATATGATAAATCTGAAGAAATTAAAAGGGCACTACGCCAAGATGAAGATTATATAAAAAATGATACCTTTGAACCGCCTAAACCTAGAAAAATAGGCGAACCAAGAGATATCCAAATAGATGTTAATCATCCTGAAAGTTTGCCTGTTCCTAAGTTGCTTAGAAGCTTTGTTGTTTATGATGGAGGTTTAATAACTTCCAGTGAAGCATTTGATAAACTGGCTAATGATGTACATAAAGAGATAATGCTGGAAATTCCATCATTAAATGATTTGTCTGACAGGTTTTTATCACATGTTCCGACAGTATATTCAAGGGTAATTATCAATGATTTTGATGTATCTGATATGTCTTACATGATTTTAGTTTCTTCACTTCTTAAACAGGGAGTACAAATTAAAACAGTTCCTCAAGTACATTCAATTAACTTAATCACAGATGATTCTAATGCTATGATTATTTCTAAAGGTAGCAATAACAGTGATGTGGAATATGGAGCTATTTATGAAGATAGGAAATCTATTTCTGAAATCAGAACTAGCTTTGAGAAAACTTGGGATATTGCAGCAAACTTGGATGAAAATTTAGTTGCAAATTATATACAGTAAAGGTGATTTAAATGGAAATTAGATGGTTAGGTCATTCAGCTTTTGAAATAATAACTGAGGAGGGTTTAAATATTTTAATTGACCCTTTTATTAGCAATAATCCGGCTTGTCAAATTCCTGTTGAAGAATTTAATCCGGATATCATATTGGTTACTCACGGACATTCCGATCATTTGGGGGATGCAATGGAACTGTCCAATAAAAATAATGTTCCTGTAGCAGCAATTCATGAGATTTCTTTATTTTTATCAAAACAGGGAATTAACAATATTGGTGTAAATATCGGCGGCTCATTCATATACCGTGGAGTTAAATTTACAATGCTTGATGCTAAACATTCTTCAGTATTGGATATTGTTGAAGAGCCACTTCCTGCTGGAGATGCAGCCAGTTTTTTAATAACACTTGAAGACGGAACTAAACTGTTCCATGCTGGGGATACTGGATTATTTGGGGACATGAAAACAATTATTGGGGAAATATATAAACCAGATATTGCATTGCTTCCTATTGGAGATAAGTTTACAATGGGTCCTTTTGAAGCAGCACTGGCTACAAGGTGGATTGATTCAAAAGTAGCTATTCCAATGCATTACAATACATTTCCGCCAATTGAACAGGACCCTTCTATTTATGCTAACTTTGTCAGTCAGTTAAATCCGAATATTGATGTGGTTATTTTAAATCCAGGTGAATATTTTGAATATAATCCTGAAAATTATCAGGATTAATTCTTTTCATATTTTTTTCTTAAGTGATATTCTTCGTCAACATCACATTTTCCAGATGGTAAAACTCTGATTATATCATCTAAAGTTATTAAGTCGTCTTCATTTATTTCATGAAGTATTTTTTTAGCTATTGCTGTTTTTTTAGTATATCCGGGTTTCAACACAATAAAATTGTCACAATGTGTTTCTAAAGCATCAACAGGACCTGCCATTAACCTTTTTCCTTCATAATCAACAATTCCAATAGCAATTCTGACTTTTGCACTGCGGATGTAATTACGGTTACCTCTTATTACAAATGATCCTTTTGGCAGGAATTCTCCGGCTTCAGGTGTTTTTGTAACCTGTTCAGGGTTGACCCAAAATACATCCTGTGTTGTGAAACCTTTGGACCAAGCAGTTGAAAATGATGCTGCAAACTCTCCGGATTCTTTAAGGATACTATCATTTACTTTATTGCCTTCTAGTTTTATCACAGTTGATGTTGCTCCATGTATATCTGCATGTAAATAAATATCATTATTGTCCATATATTTTTTTACAACAGCTTCATTGGTACCGGCATCTCTTCCCCCAATTACTAAAACATTATCTGAAGTTACAAACCATCTTAATTTCTCGTACCATTTAAGATTTTTCTTAACTCTCTTTTTAGGAACTGAAATGTGTTCCATAGCCACTTCTTTTTTAGCTTTGATTTTTTCAAGTTGCTTTTTAGTATTTTCAATAGCTATTGTAGCACCTTTTGTTTTCTTTTTAGCTTTTTTAGCTTTTTCATAGTAAATTTCAGCATTTTCAGGAATAGTCAATTTTGGATTAATGTTTATTGAAGTTTCATTTAGTTTAAGTGTTAAAACGCCCATTTTATCAATTGATTCAAAGATTTCAGCTTCTTTTAGACCGTTCTTTTTAGCTTCTTTCAGTGTTTTTCCAATTTCTTTGTAAGAATAATCTTTACTTATAGCGTTGTTTACTACTTTTACCAAATTTTCTATGGTGGTGTAATTAGAATAAATTACTTCTCCTTTATGTTGGCTAGTTTCAATTGTTTTATGAAAATTATCAAGTGTTTCTTCCTGTAGCTTTAATCTTTTTTCGAACTTGTTTACTTTTTTATTCCATGCAGCTTCTTTAATATTTTTAATGTCAGTGTTTACCTTTTTGGAATAAAATTCATCACAGGCCTCATTGAAGTTATCAAAATATGTTTTTTCAAATCCGTCATATTTTACTAAATCAAAAGCAACAACATCTTCTTTGCTGTCTTTTTTAACAATTTGAGGTTTGAAATGTTCTTCTTGCAGGTTATCAAACAGCAAATGGATAGCCTTATTTAGGTTAGCTATTTGACTTCCACTTAAATCAGCTGAAGGAGTATGTTTGTCAATTTCTTCAAATTCGTTAGCTCTTTTAATAATTTCTTCAGCATATAGGCTTCCCAAATTATTCATAGCTAATGTTCTAACTAAATCCTTATCTGAACTGGCAAACAGTTCTTTCAGTTCAGTTTCACTTATGCTGATAGGATCAATTCCCCTTTCTTCTGGAAACTGGTATTCTTTTTTAGAACTAATGTCCCTATCACTAAAACGTTTCCTTTTAAGAGGCAATATTATGTTGTTGTCTTCATCTAAAAGGATAATATTTCCTTTATCGAACAGTTCAACAACAATGGTGTAGTATTTGTCTTTTTTAACTTTAATTTCAATAATCCTATCAAAATTATGTTGGGTTATACTAACTACATTGGCACCTTTTATCCTTTTTCTTAAAAGCATTGGAAAAACAGGAGGATTAATAGGATTTTCAAGAGGATATTTGCTGGTGTGGATTCTTTTACCGCATTCCATTACTAAATCAATCCTTCCGGTTCCAGCTACATGAAATCTCATTACAACAATATCTTTTGTTGGTTGAAATGATTTGTCTACTCTTGCACCGGTTAATAAATTATTTAATTCATCAGTTATTGTAAAAATGTCTACATTAGACATAGGTTTCATTGTTTACACCTTTTTATTATAAATATCAATAGTTTAATATAGTATAATTAATAATAATTATATTTATTTAATTTTTTGGAGGAAATAAATGGACACTACAATTAAAATAACAAGTCTTCATTTAGTAGTTGGTATCATTACAGGTATTATTTCTACTGGATTCACATTAAGCTGGTTTGGAATTAAAAACGATGTTTTTGCAACCGCACTTGCATTTATTATACTATATTTTGTTGGGCAACTTGCTCAAAAACAATTTGGAGATGAAATATCCGGATTTTCCCAATGGTTATGGGATGGAATAATGCCGTTCCTTGTTGGATGGGTTATGACATATACTTTATTGGTGGCATATTTATAAACCACCATAAAATATCCAAATAAATACAATTACTAATGCAGTAATTAATAAAACTGGAGCTATAATTTTACTAACTGCAACAATTGAACTGATTGTTGATATTAATTCTGTTGAGTTATTAGGACCGAATGTATGGAGATTTTTAATTCTTTTTGTTCCAGTTCCAACTTCAACTTCTTCTAAATCTTTTATAGCTTCATTAATACTGATTTTAACATATTCAATAATTTCGTCTCTTTTTACAATTCCAATTGGGTTATATCCTCTGGATATTGTGTTGACTGTATGGGTATCAGTTGTCATCACTTCTATTTCATCAATATCCAAATCTTTTGTAGCATCAATAATTTCTTGTCTAAATCCGATTTCCATATTGTTTGAATCAAACAGGACATATGCAGTTCTCTGATTAGCTACTTCTACAACCATGGTTTTAATACCGCTTTCACCGACACCTTCATTTTTATTTAAATCCTGCATTATGTTTTCATAACATCCTATTTTTAGAGTATCTCTTTGATGATTGCATTGGATTTTATCAATAACATCAATTAATTGGAATACCTCTTCATTTCCAGGTAAAACTTCTCCACTTTCAGGAGCAAATGAATTGTGACAGTCTACAATGACGGAGTCTTTAACATCACATTTACTTTTACTTTGAGTCATCATTGTAAGACCTACACCAAATTCAATGTCATCACTGTCATTTGGTGCAAATGTACTTAAAATAACCATACCTTTATTAAAGAACTGCACTCCAATGTTTGCTTTTTCTGAATTGTATCTGGTAAAAATACTTGCATCTTTCGTGTATTCAATTTCTTCCAAACCTTCTTTTACGGCATTTTCTATTTTGTCAATTTCAGTTGTTCTGACAGGATTGAAGTCATGGGTTGAAGGTCCGTGAGCCACCATGGTAAAATGGTCAAACTTATTTGCAAGTATTGTCGGCATATTGGAACCGCCCAAATCCCCCAAAGGTCCCGGATGGACAAATGGTGAAATAAATAAAGATTTTATCCCATTTTTTCCTTTGAAACTAATAAATGTAACCATTGTTTCAACAGTTTCACTCATGTTTTCAAACAATGATTCGAGAGAATTGGATCCTTCATTCATATGAGCAATAAACAGACTGAGCAAATCAAGCATTCCGATACCAAGATTTTTCTTTAAAGGAGATCCTGCTATTGTAATAAATGAGTAAATAGCCAATATAAAAATGATACTTGCTATTATTACTTTTATTGTCATTTGGATTAAATCAGAACCTAAAAAGCTTGTGTCAGTTACTAAAAAAGTAATCAGCACATACATGGCCAGCATGATTAATGGTTGGATTATTCCAACAGTTGCAGCTTTTGTAAAACTGATTTTGGAGGTTGTCCAAAATACCAGTGTATTGACTCCGTAAATTAAAACACATCCGAACAGTAAGGAATTCAAAAAGAAGTCTGTTTCAAAAAAGTGTGTAAGAATTCCGCCGATTATTAAAAGAATACAGACAATAGTCATTGAAAGTGCAGATAAAAACATGGAATGTTTGATTTTTAAGTTAATACCATGTAGACCACTTACGATCTGTTGATTGACTCCTCCACCAATTATTGAACTGATTCCAAGTATTATTAAGCTGAATAATCCTCCTAAAATAATATTTTCCACCATACCAAGTTCGGGGCTTGGATTAATTATAAAGTAGATTGCTCCTGATATGAAGCTTATAATAAACATGGCCGTTATTGATTTTTCAGTTTTGGGTAAGGTTGTAATATATTTAGATAGTCCTGCAACACTACTCATACTTGACATGGTAATTTATCCTTTTTTGTTTTATACTCATATAAAAGTTGGTCCTAACAAATATATTAAATTTGTCAAAATAGAAAACATTTTCCTAATTGACCAGAGCATACTTTATTTAATTAAAAATTTGGTCACGGCAGTATATTAAATTTAACATTGATTAGTTAATGCGGTGTATGTTGAAATGTTTTATATCAGAGCTGATATAATTAAAGGCATGAATGAAAATCTTTTTGAATTATTTGGTGATGTGTTTGTCACTGACTTTTCCATAACCGGGGATGACTATAAAAAAATCATTGATTTGGGTGAATACGGTCAGTTTGAAACATATTCTCTATTCCCCGGAATAGTCTTAGCATTTATTGACATCAATTTGCAAAATCATGAAAATGTATATGTTGAAGAAAAAATTTCTTCAAGATTGCTTATGATAAATCATTGTTTGGACGGCAGGTATGCTTATAGTGTTGGTGATGATGAAATAATTTATTTTGGAAAAGGGGATTTGTGCATTAATATTTATGATATGACAAAAACATGTTCTGACTTTCCATTAGGATTTTATAATGGTTTAGAGATTTTCATTGATGTTGATATGGCTAATGATTATGTCAAGCAGTATATTCCTGATTTTGACTTGATTGAATTTTATGAACTTCTGAAAAAATCTCAAGGATATGTATTGCTTCGTTCAAATAATAAAATTGACCATGTTATTGGTGAATTGTACCATGTTGACAATAGAATTAAATTATCTTATTTTAAATTAAAATGTCTTGAATTATTATTGTTTTTCTCGATTACAAACTTTGATGTTCATGAAAATATTTCCCTTACCAAACAGCAGGTTAAAATTGTTGATGATGTAAAAAATGAGCTGATTAATGACTTGGAAAGTAAAATTACTATAGATGAACTTGCAGATAATTATGGCATCAGCAAAACGACTTTAAAAAAGTGTTTTAAAAAAGTTCACGGCAAACCTATTTTTAAATGGAGAAAGGAATATAAATTGGAATATGCCTGCAAACTAATCGAAGGAGGTTCCTATACAATTTCTGAAATATCAAAAATGGTAGGTTATTCATCACCTTCAAAATTCACTCAGGCATTTAAAGAATATATCGGTTGCACTCCGTCGGAGTATAAAAAATAGATTTTGTCTTTTTGGTATATTTATTGTCTTTTTAGTTCAAAAATATTTATATATTTAATTAAATAATACTTTATAGTAAATATTAGGTTATCTAGTTATTTTTAATTAAAATACATTAAATTATTTCTTAATTGTTTTTTTAGAATATTTTTAGTGTTTTGTCCTTTTAGATTAATTTTAAATTTTTAGGTAAACCTAAATTATTATTTGAGGCGATAATGATGCCAGAAACTCAAAATAAAAATAAATTTATTAGATTATTGAATTACTCGGGTAATTATAAATATTTGACAATTGTAGGTATGTTTTTATCAGCTTTAAGTGCAATATGTTTATTGGTTCCATTTGTTTATATATGGAATGTGGTCAATGCCCTATTGGCGGTTGCCCCTGATTTTACAAAAGCTCAAAACTTGGATGTTTATGCGATAAATGCGTTTACATTTGCAGTACTAGGAATAATTTTAAACTTTTTTGGTCTGATGGGTACACATTTGTCCGCATTTAAAAATGAGAAAAACATGAAAGATGCAGCTATAAAGCATTTACTTAAGTTGCCTTTAGGTTATTTTTCAAACCATACAAGTGGAGGTCTTAGAAAGATAATTGATTACAGCACTGCAAAAACTGAAATATTCCTTGCTCATCAATTGTTTGATTTGACAGGAGCTATTATGACTCCAATAGTATTTTTAATTTTGTTATTTAGTTTTGATTGGCGTTTAGGGTTAATCTGTCTGATTCCAATCATATTATGTTTTGTATTTATGTATCCTATGTTTTCAAAAGAATCCAGAAATAGCATGGAGAAATACGAGAAATATTTGGAGGAAATGAACGGAGAAGCAGTAGAATATGTAAGAGGAATTCCAGTTACAAAAGCATTTCAACAAAGTATTTACTCATTTAAAAACTTTATCAATGCCATCAAAAACTACGGAAAATTTTCGGCTGAATATTCTATGTCAACTCACATTCCTATGACTGCATTTACAGTATCCATCAACGGATTTTTTGCATTGTTGATTCCAGCAGGAATACTTCTTGCAGGATCAGTTGTAGATGTAAAATTCTTTGCAAACTTCATGTTTTACATTATTTTCACACCAATCTGTGCTGTAATGATGATGAAAATAATGACAGTTTCACAAGATTGGATGTTGGCAAGTTGTGCTTTAGACAGTATAGAAGCTATTCTAAATGAAAACCCTTTAGTTGACCCAATCAATCCTCAAAAACCTAAAAATCATTCAATAGAGTTTGAAGGAGTTTATTTTGATTATGAAAATGCCGATGGTGATGAACATATTTTAAATGATGTGAATTTAAAAATTAATGAAAATGAAACTGTTGCATTAGTTGGCCCTTCTGGAGGGGGCAAAACCACAATTGCATCATTAATTCCAAAATTTTGGGATGTTAATCAGGGTTCAATTAAAGTTGGGGATGTTGATGTAAGAAGTATTTCAACAAAGGAACTGATGAAAAATATTTCTTTCGTATTCCAGAATACGACATTATTTAAAGATTCAATTTACAATAATGTTGCAATTGGTCGTAAGGGTGCATCAAGAGATGATGTTAAAAAAGCATTGAGTTTAACCCAATGTGACGATATTATTGATGAGCTTCCGGACGGAATAAATACTGTAATAGGAAGTGAAGGAACCTATCTTTCAGGAGGTCAACAGCAAAGGATTGCACTTGCAAGAGCGGTTCTTAAGGATGCTCCAATAATTATTTTGGATGAAGCAACTGCACTTGCAGACCCGGAAAATGAATATCTGATTCAAAAAGCAATTTCAGAAATTACTAAAGACAAAACAGTCATTATGATTGCGCACAGGTTGTCCTCAGTTAAAAATGTAGACAAAATTTATGTGGTTGAAAATGGACGAATTGTTGAAGAAGGCAACCACCATACTCTGATTGATAGTGGGGGCATTTACTCTAGAATGTGGGATGAATTTAACCAATCAATCCAGTGGAAAGTTAAAAGCGAGGCGATATGATGTTATCTGAGTTTTTTACTAAAAGATTTGGACTTACAAAAGAGGGTTCTGACAACTTGATTAAAGGAATTTTCTATACTGCACTTTTGAACATATCATTTATGTTTCCCGTTGGTTTATATGCATTACTTATTTATCTGTGGGTGGAGCAATTAACAGTGGGTGAAATAATTGATCCAAATCTTGGAATATTTATTTTATTGATACTGATTGTTTTAGGAATTATTTTTGCCTTTGCATGGAAGCAGTATCACTTTGTATTCAATACAACATATGTTGAAAGTGGAAACAGAAGAATCAACCTTGGTGAGAATTTAAGGAAACTTCCATTATCCTTTTTTGAAAATAGGGATTTGGCTGATCTGACTGCAACAATAATGAATGATTGTACTGATTTGGAGCATGTTTTCTCACATGCGGTTCCGCAATTGATGGGTTCAATCATTTCACTATGTATTGTTTCAGTGGGAATGTTTCTATTTGACTGGAGATTGGCTATTGCGCTTTTATGGGTAGTTCCTGTTGCATTTATAATCTTATTTATCTCCAAAAGACTTATTTATATTGGTGGGGATAGAATAATGGCTGATTTGCTTAATTGTGGAGATGCTGTGCAGGAATGCATTGAATCAATTGGGGATTTGAAATCCTACAATTGTGAAGAGGAATATTATGGAAAAATTGGCAGTTTAACTTCAACAATTGAAAAATCAAGAATTAATGCTGAATTAATGGCTACCTCGGGAGTAATAGTTGGAAAAGTTGTATTAAATTTAGGAATTGTATCTGTAATCCTTTTAGGTTCATATCTAATAATAAATTCGCAAATATCAATTTTTACCTTTTTAATATTCTTGATAGCATCTGCAACAGTTTATTCTCCACTGGAAAACGGATTGATATTTTTGGCAGAAATATTTATGATGGACAATAAAATTACAAGGGCTCAGGAAATTGAAAGTCTTGTAGTTGAAGGAGGTTTGGCTGATTATTCTTTGGACAGTTATGATGTCGAATTTGAAAATGTCAGTTTTAATTACGATGATTTGAAGGATGTTTTAACTGATATTTCATTTACTGCAAAGCAGGGTGAAGTTACAGCTCTTGTAGGGCCGTCTGGCGGAGGTAAAAGTACAGTTTCAAAGCTTGCCGCAAGATTTTGGGATCCTGTATCAGGTACAGTATCACTTGGAGGTCAGGATTTATCAAAATTGGACTCAGAAAAGCTTCTGGAAAACTTTTCAATTGTTTTTCAGGATGTAATATTGTTCAACAATTCAATTTTGGAAAATATTCGTGTTGGAAGAAAAGATGCAACTGATGAAGAAGTGATTGAAGCTGCCCGTCTTGCAGAATGTGAAGAGTTTGTTTTTAAACTTCCAAATGGATATGATACTGTAATTGGTGAAAATGGTGAGTTGCTCTCAGGCGGTCAAAGACAAAGAATTTCAATTGCAAGGGCACTTCTAAAAGATGCAAATGTAATTTTATTGGATGAAGCAACTTCATTTTTAGATGTTGAAAATGAATCTAAAATCCAAAAGGCATTGTCTGAGTTGATTAAAAACAAGACAGTCATCATCATTGCTCATAGGATGAGAACAATAGCTAATGCTGATAGAATTGTTGTTTTAGATGATGGCAAAATTGTGGAGCAGGGAATGCCTGAAGAACTAATTGCAGATAATGGTTTGTTTAAAAAGATGGTTGATTTACAGAACTTAAGTGGAGAATGGCAAATTTAGATTCTCCGGATTATTTTCATTAGTATAATATAAAATAGGAGGTAATATTAATGAGTAAAATGTTAAATGTAAAAGATTTAATCACTGTAGGTATTTTTGCAGTGATACTGACAGTTTCAATTTTTATTTTTGGAATGCTGGGATATATCCCAATACTGATGATTGCATTGCCGGTCATTGTAGCATTAATTGCAGGAATTCCATATATGCTGTTTTTAACAAGAGTTGATAAATTTGGAATGACTTCATTGTTGGGTTTGGTTTTGGGAATTGTAATGTTTTTAAGCGGTCACACATGGATTCCAATTGTAGTCTATACGCTTTGTGGATTGATGGCTGATGTAGTTTTAAAAATTGGAGATTATTCCTCTATTAAAAATTCAATTATCAGTTATGGATTTTTCTCATTGGGAATATTTGGTAATATGCTACCGTTTTACATTTTAAGAGATTATTTTGTTGAATCAATTCGTGCGTCAATGGGAACTGACTATGTAAATGTAATTTTACCGTTTTTAACAAATGAAATGCTGATTATTTTGATAATTGCTACATTTGTTGTTGCTTTAATAGGTGCATATATTGGAAAAATTGTTTTGAAAAAACATTTTGAAAAAGCAGGTATTGCCTAAGGTGATATTATGGGATTAAAACTAAATTTTAAATTGGATCCAAGAACTAAAATTATAATTTTGGTTTTGATAAGTTTCATGGTTTTTAATGAAGTGCCGTTATACATTAGTGGAATTTTAGTTTTAATTCCATTTATTTGTTTATTTTTTTCAAATCGTATTGGTATTGCTTTAAGTTATATTTTAATGTATATTGTTGCAAAATATATTCAGATTTATCTTCTTCCAACTGCAACAGGCATAATTGCAATATTGATGATAATGTTTAGTTATACGACCACTAGAATGTTGCCTGTTTTGATGATGGGGTATTATACAGTCACAACAACAAAAGTGAGTGAATTTATAGTGTCCATGGAAAAAAGTAATATTCCAAAAGAGGTTACTATTCCGCTTTCAGTTATCTTTAGGTATATTCCGTCAGTTTATGAAGAAATTAAATCAATAACCAATGCAATGAAAATGAGAGGTTTTGGTTTGAATGTTAAATCATTGAAAAATCCTTTAAAACTGGTGGAATTTTATATGATTCCTATTCTGGTCAGCGCTATTAAAACAGCAGATGAACTTTCTGCAGCTTCTTTAACAAGGGGATTAAGTAATCCTGAACCCAGAACTCATTTTATGGAAGTTAAATTAAATAAAATAGATTATACATTACTGACAGTTTCATTAATCGGTTTGGGAGTTTATGTATATTATTTTTTAGGTGGTGTCTTTTTTGCTTAAAATAGATAATGTTTCATTTTCATATGACAACAGTAAGAATAACTGTAATCTGGCAGATATTAATCAGAATATTGAAAAAGGTGAAGTCATTCTGCTTTGTGGTGAATCCGGTTGCGGAAAAACAACATTAACACGTATGATAAACGGAATTATTCCCAACTTTTTCGATGGAACAAGACAGGGAAATGTATATTTGGATGGTAATTTAATAAGTGAAATGCCAATTTATGAAATATCAAGATATGTAGGTTCTGTTTTTCAAAATCCAAAAACACAATTCTTCAATGTGGATACAACAAGTGAAATAGTTTTCGGGTGCGAAAATCTTGCAATGAATACTGATGAAATAAAAAATAGATTGAATTATGTTGTAAACGACTTTAAATTACAGCATCTTCTTGATAAAAACATTTTTAAACTGTCTGGGGGCGAAAAGCAAAAAATTGCCGGAGCATCAGTATCTGCAGTTTTTCCCGACATATTTGTCCTTGATGAACCTTCATCAAATTTAGATTCGGAATCTAGTTGGGATTTGGAAGATATTATTAAGAAATGGAAAGAATCCGGAAAAACGGTTATTGTAGCTGAACATAAACTGTTCTTTTTAAGTAATGTTGTTGATAGAGTTATATTTATGGAAAAAGGGCAAATTACTAATGAATGGTCTATGGACCAGTTCAGACATATTGACCATAGGGATTACGGTTTAAGACAATTAAATTTGAAAAAATTGGTTGTTAATCATAGTGAGTATTATTCAAATAATTATGAAATGATTGAACTTAAAAATTTTAATTTTAAATATGGCAAAAATCAGGTATTAAATATTGATGAAGTTAAAATCCCAAAAAATGAAATAATTGCAGTCATTGGAAAAAATGGTGCTGGAAAATCTACTTTTGCAAATTGTCTATGTGGACTTAAAAAGTCCTGCAAAGGGGAAATTATTTGGGGAGATAATCATTTGAAAAGAAAGGAGCTGCTTAAAAAGACATATATGGTGATGCAGGATGTTAATCATCAATTATTCACTGAAAGTGTACTGGATGAAGTATTGCTGAGTATGAATGATGAAAATATCTGTGTTGCTGAGGAAATTTTAACAAACTTAAATCTGATTCATCTAAAAGAAATGCACCCTATGGCATTGTCCGGCGGTGAAAAGCAAAGAGTTGCCATTGCATCTGCTATTGCTTCAGGTAAGGAATTTCTGATTTTTGATGAACCGACAAGTGGGCTTGATTTGAAGAATATGATGAAAGTTAGCGAAAATTTAGTTTATCTTCAAAAATTAGGTGTTACTTCATTTATCATCACCCATGATTTTGAATTAATAATGGAAGTGTGTTCCCATATTTTGCATATGGAAGATGGAAAAATTATTGATAATTATAAAATAAATGAAGAAAAACTAGAAAATTTTTTCTTAAAAAACTGATTCGAAACATAATAAGTCATTAATTCCGATTATTTTAAGTTTTTTAAACAGGATTAAAAATTTTAAACTAATTTTTATCAGAAAATTTTAAATCACCAAAGTTTTGAAAAGAGCATTGGTGTCTACCCATTAAATTTATAAAAGCTAAAAATTTTATATATTTATAATAATTTACAAGGTGACCAAATGGAAAAAAATATTAAAGTGCCGGTTAAAAACGAAGATTTAACTGACTTAAAAATTGGAGATGTAATTACATTAACTGGAAATATTATCACTGCAAGAGACCAAGCACATAAAAGAATTCTGGAACAGGGTGCTCCGTTGGATATTGAAGGTGCAGCAATATTTCATGCAGGACCAATTATATCTGAAGATGAAAACGGATATAAAATGGTAGCTGTAGGTCCAACCACTTCCATGAGAATGAATCCTTATCAAAGTGATGTTATTGATATGGGGCCTAAAATAGTAATAGGTAAGGGAGGAATGGATGATACAGTAAGGAAAGCTTTAGTTAAAAACAATGCATTGTATGTTGTAGCTACTGGTGGATGTGCAGCACTTTATGTTGATGCAGTTGAAGAAATTGAAAGTGTTGACTGGCTGGATTTAGGAATGCCGGAAGCTATGTGGAATTTGAAAGTTAAAGATTTTGGACCGCTTATAGTAGCTATGGATAGTGAAGGCAACAGTTTATATGACTGATTTTTAAATCAAATAAGAATGCTTATATAATATGTGAATTTTAACTATAATTTAGATTATATATAAATAAAGTTTCAGGATGTGTTATAAATGCCAGATATAAATGAACTTGCTGAAAAAAAATTGAAATCAAGAGTAAGAAAAATCAAAAAAGTAAATAAAAGTGATGAAGAAAAAGAAAAGTTTTTTGTACAGTTAGGAGCTTCTGTAGAAATATTTTTCCCTAACAAAAAACCTGAAGAATTAAGTGACAGCTTAATTTTGTGGACAACACCTGAAGGTAAAATTACTGATGCGGAATATTCATATGAAGAACCTGAAAACGAACAGTTTGTTCAAATGCCAGTGCCTGAAAAAGATTTAAAAGCATTTGTTGAAGCTTTCAAAGACTTTACATTAGAATTCGACTCTGATTAGATGATAGTTAACAATTCTTTAGATGAAGTTAAAAAAAGAGAAAATGCTTTATCTATTATAAAAAACATCATTGAAACTAAAGGTCGTAATGAATTATATGATTTAACAGGTTTATCTGGAGGATTTATTGCTTCATTATCCCAATTAAGATTACTTGAAACTTATGTCGGACCGGCTATTTTTGAGGATGAAATTCAGGAAGTTGGAAAAAAACATTTAGGTGGAGAAAAAATTCTTCCACTTAACAGAACTTCTTCAGGTATATTGGCCACTATTCTTTCATTAGTTGATGAAGGTTCCAATGTAGTTCACTACCTTGCCCAATTGCCGGCTCATCCGTCTATTCCAAGAAGCTGTGAATTAGTTAAAGCTAATTATTTTGAAACTGATGATTTTGATAAATTTGAAATACCTGAAAATACTTCTTTAGTTGTTGTAACAGGCTCAACAATGGATCATAAAGTAATTGATGAAGATATTTTCAAAAAAGTCATTGAAATGGCTCACGAACAAAATATTCCGGTCATGGTCGATGATGCATCAGGAGCCAGACTTAGAACTGTTGTATTTAACCAGAAAAAAGCCTGTGATTTAGGTGCAGATATTACAATTACAAGTACTGATAAATTAATGCCAGGTCCTAGAGGAGGATTGATGGCTGGTCGTAAAGATTTAGTTGATAAAATTAAAGTTAAAGCTAACCAGTTTGGTCTTGAAGCACAACCGCCAGCTATTTTAGCTATGGTTAACGGTATTAAAAATTTCAATGGTGAAAATTTAATTAGAGGATTTTCAAGAAAAGAAGAGCTGTTTAAATTATTAAATAAGAATTTTAATGCTTTTAGTGAAACTCCGACAGGGGTCATGATTTCATCTCATGATTTAGCTAATGAAATCAAAGTTTCACATAATTTATCTGATGATGATTTGGCATTTATTTTTGCATTTATATTATTAAAAGAGCATGGAATTATTACAATTCCCCCAGTTTCAATGCCTGGTGCATCTACAACAATAAGATTTGATTTGTCTACAAAAGATGCATTTAATTTAGATTTAAATGATTTAAATAAAAAAATAGAATCTTCATTTAATAAGCTACAGGAAGTAGTTACAAATGAAGATAAATGCAGGGAGATTGTATTTACTTCTTAATTATACATTCTCCAGATATTACTTTTTCTAAAGTTCCGTCAATTTTTTCCACAACTAATGATCCGTCTCTGCTGATGCCTAAAACATAACCGTCATAAGGTTTGCTAAATGGTTCATGCACTTCTACGATTTTTCCGATGGTATAGGAGTTTTTTCTCCATTCTTTTAAGATAGTTTCGTATTCTTCATTTATGAACTGTTCGCTGATTTTTTCAAATTCTTCTAAGAATAACCTAATTAGAAGGTTTTCATCAACTTTTTCACCTATTTCCTCATTTAATGTTGTCATGTTTTCCTGCAATTCCTGAGGGAAGTTTTCAGTATTTATGTTTGCATCAATTCCAACACCAATGATGACACTTTCAATAGTGTTAAAGCTGGTTATAGCTTCGGTTAGTATTCCGCACACTTTTTTATCCTGAATTAAAATGTCATTAGGCCATTTTATTTCAGCATTTTCAATGCCTATTCTTTTTAATGTATTTTCAACAGCTACACCAGTTGCAAGGGTAATTAATGGGATTTTTGAGTGGGTTACATTTGGATTCAATATAATTGACAACCAAACACCACCAAGAGGAGATTCCCAATTTTTACCTGATCGTCCTCTAGCTTTTGTTTGCTTTTCAGAAATTACAACTGCCCCGTTTCCAACGCCGTTCATTGATAAAAATTTAGCTATTGTGTTTGTGGACATTACTTCATTAAATATATACATATCTTTACCAATGTATTTGGTATTTAGATTTTTTGAGATTTTGTCCCTTTTAATATACTTAGTTTCTTCTTTTCCAAGTTCTCTAACTAAATCGGAAAAATCACTAATTTCAATATTGCTTAATTCATCAATAGTTTTTTCAGATAATTTTCCCTCTTTTTTTAATAGCTTTACTATTTCATTTTGCATTTGTAAATCCCCAAATTTATTTTTTATTCATTTGTTGGTTTTTAGCAGTATTTAAGTAAGATCCAACAGCAGCAGAAATTGCAGCTATTTTTTTACTTGGCATGAAAGTGGATTTCATTTTATTTACATTTTCCAAATCTTCTGCAATTACATTAACCATTTCACTTTCAATACCGTTTTTGTATTGGTCAATAAAGTGAGTGTTTAAGTCACCGCTGATAAAGTTAGGATTTCTTAAGATAGCTTTATGGAATGGAATTGTAGTTTTAACTCCTAAAATAATGTATTCGCTTAATGCTCTTTTCATTCTGGCTATGGAGTCGTCTCTGGTTCTTCCCCAGGTTACTAATTTTGAAATCATTGAATCATAGAAAGTAGGAATGGTATAATTCATATAAACTCCACTGTCTAAACGTACACCAGGTCCTCCTGGAGATCTGTAACCAGTAATTTTACCAGGGTTAGGTGCAAAGTCATTTAACGGGTCTTCTGCATTAATACGACATTCTATTGCATGACCTGATACTTGTATGTCCTTTTGTTCGTAACTGAGTTCATCACCATTAGCTATTTTTATTTGTTCTTTAATCAAATCAGTATTGGTAACAAGTTCTGTAATTGGATGTTCTACCTGAATACGTGTGTTCATTTCAAGGAAGTAATATTGGCCGTTGTCGTACAGGAATTCAACAGTACCTGCACTGGTATAGCCGATATATTCTGCAGCTTTTACTGCACTTGCTCCCATTTCAGCCCTAAGCTCTTCAGTCATAATTGGAGAAGGTGCTTCTTCAAGTAACTTTTGATGTCTTCTTTGGATGGAACATTCCCTGTCTGCTACATGAATAACATTTCCATGTTCATCAGCCAATAACTGAAATTCGATGTGTCTAGGTTTTTCAAGGTATTTTTCAATAAATACAGTTGAGTCTCCAAAGTTTGTAGAAGCAACAGACTGGGTAGATTCAATTGCACGTACTAATTCATCTTCTTCATAAACAGCACGCATACCAATTCCCCCACCACCTGCAGAAGCTTTTACAATTACAGGATATCCAATTTGTCTGGCTATTTCTTTAGCTTCCTCAATGTCACTAACTCCTTCAGGAGTACCTTCAATAACAGGAACTCCAGCTTTTTTCATAAGAGCTTTTGAAGTTATTTTATCTCCCATTTGATGGATTACATCACCTGTAGGTCCTATAAGTTTAATTCCATTTTTTTCACATGCTTCACCAAATTTAGGGTTTTCAGCTAAAAATCCATATCCTGGGTGAATAGCATCTGCTCCGGATTCAAGTGCAATATCTATGATTTTTTCTATATTTAAATAAGACTTGGCTGGAGAAGGGTTACCTAAAGGATAGCTTTCATCAGCATAGTTTGTATAAAGAGATGTTGTATCTGCATCAGAGTATATAGCTACGCTTTGGATATCAAGCTCACGACAGGCACGCATAACTCTTATTGCAATTTCTCCTCTATTTGCAATTAATATCTTTTCAAACATTCGAAACCTCTTTTTAATTTTTATTAATAATATAATTATATAAGAAATAATAATTAAATATGTTGTTTAGATGAAGAAAATTACTAAAAAGAAACATTTGGAAATGGCCATACAAAAGGTTCCAAAGCATCCAAATCCGAAAGTAGACCTGGAACAGTATTCTACACCTGCCACTATTGCAGCAGATTTGCTGTGGAATGCATATTCTTTAGGGGATATCGCAGATAAAAAAGTAATGGATTTAGGCTGCGGAACAGGAATATTTGCAATTGCATCTAAATTATTAGGTGCAGCTTCAGCTATTGGTGTGGATATTGATAAGGATTCAACTGATTTGGCCAGCAGTTATTGCGGGGATGTTGATTTTATATGCAGTGATATTTGTGATTTGGAAAATGACTTTGATGTTGATACTATTTTTCAAAATCCTCCATTCGGATCACAAAAAAATGCAAAAAAAGGTGCTGATTTAAAATTTATCAGTAAGGCTATTGAACTGTCTCCAAAAGTTTTGTATTCATTTCACATGGCGTCAACTGAAGAGTTTTTAATTAGCTATTTTGAAAAAAATGATTTGGAAATTACTCATATTTTCAGATATAATTTTCCTATTCCTAAAATTTATGAATTTCATACAAGGGAATCTGCAAATGTTGAAGTAATAGTAATTCGAGCTTTTCTTTAAATTTTACTTATTTTAAATAGAAAAACAATACCTTTATATACTACATAATCTATATATTATATTAATATATTCCTTATGAGTATAAAAGTTGGTAGCATAATAAGATGGCTACGGATATTATAATTGATATAATATTTATAAAATGTATAAGTCTATTAGTGATAGCTATGTAAATGTAGGGAAATCTTTATATACTTTATTTTACTAATATTAAAATAATGTATAAAGATGAGCTATCTGTATTTATTCCGAATTCTTTTCTGTCTGAATCTAAAGATCTTAAAGTTCGTACTTTTAAAGTGGGAATTTTAGGCAGAGCTTTAGCAGTATTTCAGATTGATAATGTTGTTATTTATAATGATGACCATATTAAAAATGAAAATGGGGAAGAAGATGGAGAATTCATTGCTGAAGTTTTAAATTATATGAACACTCCTCAGTATTTGAGGAAAAGTGCATTTCCTATAAGACCTGAACTTAAGCATGTAGGTATTCTTCCACCACTTAGAGCTCCTCATCATCCAGTAAATAGTCAACCAGACGTGGGCGACTATAGACAGGGATTTACTGTTAAAAGAAATAAGAAAGGAACTTTTGTGGATATAGGTATGGATAAACTTGCATTCTGCAAAGAGCAACTTACTGTTAAGAAAATTTTTAACTTTAAGATTACAAAAATTGCTAAGAAAGAAGTAATAGTCACACCTGATAAACCAGATGACATTTACTGGGGATATAATGTAATATCTTCTAATAAGAGTCTTAAAAATAGCTTAAAATTAATTAAACCAGATTTTGTTGTTGAAACTACAAGATATGGGGATTATATTGATTCTATTTTTGATGAATTAAAACTTAAAGTAGATGAATTTAAAAATATTGCTATTTTGTTTGGTGGCCCATATTCTTCAATTCCGGAAGATGTTTCTAGTGGTAATTGGGAACATATTAAATTAAATACTGTACCTAACCAAGGAACTGAAACTGTCAGAACTGAAGAGGCAGTTGTCGCTACACTTTCTTTATTCAACATTTTGAGATTTTAATTCTCTTTATATATTATTAGTTTTTATACATGGCTAATAGATAATTTGCTCAACTTTTTATACATTGATGTTTTTAGGACTCTCCTAAAAATTACTTAGCGCAGAATAGTTTATACATTAAACGAGCGCTTAATTATGTTTCAATTAATTTCGCTCAAAAGAATATATTAAACTTTAATGTTTATTTAACTGTGATATTATTGCGGTTATTTATTACTCGGATAATTATTATACTTGGTGTAATATTGTCCAAATCTGAAAATAGCTATTTATAGCTATTGTTTAAAAATTTGAATATAATAAAATAAAGGAAAATATTAGTTAAGGAGGTAAAATAAATGGTAAGACATCACCAGCCAAGAAAAGGGTCTGTTGCTTTTAGTCCAAGGAAAAGAGCAGCTAAAGAAACCCCTAGGATAAAATCTTGGCCACAAAATGACGAACCAAAATTACTCGGCCTCGCAGGTTATAAAGTCGGTATGACTCACGCTTTAGTGACTGATTCTGACAAAAACTCTCCAACTAATGGTATGGATGTTTTCACTCCAGTAACCGTATTGGAAGTACCTCCAGTCGTAGTAATGGGAATTAGAGCATACGAAAAAACTTCTCGTGGATTAAAAGTGATCACCGAAGTACTTGCAGATAATTTAGATGAAGAACTCTCAAGGAAAATTTCTCTTCCTAAAGAATACAATAAATCTGAAGCTATTGCAAAAATACAAGGTGTATTAGACAAAACTGAAGATATTAAAGTTTTAGTCCATACTAATCCAAAAGTAACTAGCGTACCTAAGAAAAAACCAGACATATTTGAATGTGGTATCGGAGGAGCAAATCCTGAAGAAAAATTAAATACTGCATTAGAATTATTAGGTAATGAAGTAAAAGCTAGTGACATCTTAAACGAAGGTCAATTTGTAGATGCAATTGCAACTACTAAAGGAAAAGGATTCCAAGGTGTAGTTAAAAGATGGGGAATCAGAATTCAATATGGTAAAGCTGTAAGAGCAGGTAAAGGAAGACACGTAGGTTCTATTGGACCTTGGACTCCATCAAGAACCATGTGGACCGTAGCACAAGCAGGTCAAATGGGATACCATAAAAGAACTGAGTTCAATAAAAAAATCTTAAAAATCGCATCTGCTGATGAAGTTGATCAAATTAATCCGGACGGTGGATTTGTAAAATATGGTCTTGTTAAAAACGACTATGTTTTAGTAAAAGGTTCATTACCAGGTCCATCTAAAAGATTGGTTATTTTAAGACAACCTATTAGGCCTAATAACAAATCTGAGGACATGCCTCAAATAAACTACATAAGTACAAAATCTAAACAAGGGGTCTAATCATGAAAGCAAACGTTTATTCAATGGAAGGGGAAGTTAAAGAAGAAATTGAACTTCCAGCTATTTTTAATGAAGAATACAGGCCTGATTTAATAAAAAGGGCTGTTATTTCAGCACAAACCGCTAGAGTACAACCATGGGGTAATGACCCTGAAGCAGGTAAAAGAACTTCTGCAAAAGGTTGGGGATCTGGTAGAGGTACAGCTAGAGTACCTAGGATCAAAAACGGTTCCAAAGCAGCATTCGTACCAATGGCTGTTGGTGGTAGACGTGCACATCCTACAAGAGCTGAAAAAAATCATCACGAAAAAATCAACATAAAAGAAAGAAGATTTGCAATCAGGTCTGCTGTAGCAGCTACTGCAAATAAAGAACTTGTTGAAAACAGAGGTCACAGATTAGGAGACCTTGAACAAGTACCTATTATTGTTGAAGATGATATTTGTTCTGTAAAAACTACTAAACAAACTCGTGAAATTTTCCAAAACTTAGGAGTTTACGACGACATTACCCGTGCTAAAGAAGGTAAAAGAATAAGAGCTGGTAGGGGTAAAACAAGAGGAAGAAAATACAAAAAAGTAAAAGGACCTCTTTTAGTAGTCGGTGAAGATAACGGTATCAAATTAGGTGCAAGAAACCATGCTGGTGTAGATGTAGTAACTGTTGAAAACTTAAATGCAGAATTATTAGCACCAGGTACTCACCCAGGAAGACTCACTATTTTCACTAAATCAGCTGTTGAAAAATTAGGAGGTTTATTCCAATAATTTTGGATAAATAAGGTGATTATTATGGATTCATACTCAATTATTATTAAACCTCATGTTACTGAAAAAACCATGAATTTAATCGATAAAAACAATGAGATTACTTTTGTTGTAAAACGTGACGCTAACAAAAGTCAAATTAAAAGGGCTTTTGAAGAGTTATACGAAGAAAAAGTAGCTAGAGTAACTACTCATATCACTCCTCGTGGTAATAAAGTAGCATTTATTAAACTTGTTGAAGAAGAAATGGCAGAAGAACTTGCTGTCAAAATAGGAGTATTCTAAGGAGGAATTATAATGGGAAAACGATTAATAATTCAAAGAAGAGGAAGAGGAACTCCTGCTCACCGTGTTGCTTCTCATCGTTTTAAAGATAAAATCAGATACAGATCTTACGATGCATTAGAAAAAGAAGGTAGTATTAAAGGAATCGTTACTGATATTGTACATGACCCAGCAAGAACTGCTCCAATTGCAGAAGTGAAATTTGAAAATGGTGAAAAGAAATTTATCTTAGCACCTGAAAGCATTCAAATCGATGATGAAATTGAATGTGGTATTTCTGCTCCTATTAAATTTGGTAATACTTTACCTCTTGCTGAAATTCCAGAAGGAACTCCTATTTATGATATTGAAAATACTCCTGGAGACGGAGGTCGTTTTGTAAGATCATCTGGAACTTATGCTTCTTTAATTACTCATGATGCTAATCAATCTGTTGTAGAATTACCATCTGGTGAATTAAAATACCTCAACCCAAGATGCCGTGCAAGTATCGGTGTTGTAGCTGGAGGGGGAAGAAAAGAAAAACCATTCCTTAAAGCTGGTAACAGATGGCATGCTTACAAAGCTAAAGGTAAGAAGTTCATGACCGTAAGAGGAGTAGCTATGAACGCTGTTGATCACCCTCACGGGGGAGGTAACAGGCAACATCCTGGTCGTCCAACTACTGTTTCAAGACATGCACCACCAGGAAGAAAAGTTGGTTCAATTGCAGCTAAAAGAACAGGATTAAAAAGATAGATAGAGGGTGTTTCATTGGCAAGAAAAATATTTAAATATAAAGGTTATACTCTTGAAGAATTACAAGACATGTCTTTAGAGGAAGTAATGGAATTATTCCCTGCAAGACAAAGAAGGTCTTTAAAAAGAGGATTTTTACCAAGACAACAAATTGTTTTGGATAAAATGAGAAAGTTAAATAAAGAAGGCAGCAAAGATGGCAGGCCTGTTGTAATCAGGACCCATTGTAGAGATATGATTGTTTTACCTGAAATGGTCGGAACAACTTTCGGAATTTACAATGGTCAAAACTTTGTTGAAGTTACAATCGAACCGGAAATGATCGGTTGTTACTTTGGTGAATTTGCACCAACAAGACAAAAAGTTCAACATGGAGACCCAGGTATGGGAGCTACAAGATCATCTATGTTTGTACCACTTAAATAGGGAGATTAGATCATGGCTAATAAATATGCTTATAATAAAGAAACTAATGAAGCAAAAACTGCACGTGCTATGGCAAAATCTCTTAAGATTTCTCCAAAACACTGTGTTGAAATTTGCAATGCAATAAGAGGAATGGAAGTAACTAAAGCTAAAAATTATTTGGAAGATGTTATTGATATGAAAAAATCTGTTCCTTTCAAAAGACACAACAGACAAGTTGGTCACAGAAAAGGACAAGAAGGATGGGCAGCAGGTAGATACCCTGTAAAAGCAGCAGAACAAGTATTAAAAGTTTTAGAAAATGCTGAAGCTAATGCTGAATACAAAGGTATGGACACTGAAAACTTATTCATTGAACATATCTCCAGTCACAGAGGAGTTGTACTTCCTGGAGTTATTCCAAGAGCATTCGGTAGGATGACCCCATTCAACACTCCAACTACTCATATCCAAATAGTATTACAGGAGGCTAACTAATGATAGAAAAAGATTTCGTCACTGAGGGCCTTAAAAGAACCAGAATTGATGAATACTTAGAAAAAGAACTTGAAAGAGCAGGATACGGTGGTATGGATGTTCAAATTACACCTTTAGGTACTATGGTTGTTGTTTATGCAGAAAGGCCTGGTATGGTAATTGGTAGAGGTGGAAAAAACGTAAGGGCTATTACCAACACTCTTAAAAATGACTTCGGTTTAGACAATCCTCAAATTGAAGTTAAAGAAGTAAGTGTTCCTGAACTCAACCCAAAAATCATGGCTTATAAAATAGCTAACATGTTACAAAGAGGTATGCATTTCAGAAGAGTTGCTTACTCTACCATTCGTAGAATCATGGGCGCTGGAGCTCAAGGTGTAGAAGTTACTATTTCTGGTAAAATCAGAGGTTCAAGATCTGCTGTAGCTAAATTTGTTGAAGGTTACATCAAAAAATGTGGTGAACCATCAATCAGATTAGTTGAAGAAGGATTTGCTACAGTTCAATTAAAACCAGGTGTACTTGGTATATATGTAAGAATCATGCCTCCAGAAACTGTATTACCTGATTCAGTTGAGATTCTTCCTCCAAAAATGGAAATTATTGAAGACGATGAAGTAGTTGAAGTTGAAGAACTTGACGACAGCGAAGAAATCGTTGAAGAAGAAATTGTGGAAGAAGTAGAAGACCTCGATGAATTAGAAGAGATTGTTGAAGAGGAATCTGCTGAAGAAGCAAAAGAGGATAGTTAAATTATTAAAAATTTAATTATTTCAAAAGAGTTGGAACAATGGCGATTTTAAGAAGTAAAGAAATTTGGGACATGGAAGTTGATGAGATTCAAGATAAATTAGTTGAACTCAGAGCTGAATTATCCAAAAATGTTTCTAAAAGTGCAGCTGCTGGGGTAATTGAAAACCCAGGAAAAATTAGAGAATTGAAAAGAACAATTGCTCGTGTTCTTACAATATTGAATGAAAAACAGAAGGAGAATTAAATGTCAAAAATCTGTGATGTCTGTGGGCTTCCGGAAGAACTTTGTGTGTGTGAAGAAATTGCACGTGAAGTTCAAACTGTTAAAGTATTTACAGTAAGGAGAAGATTCGGAAAACTCATGACTATTATCGAAGGTATAGATGAACACGATATTGATATTAAAGAACTTACAAAAACTCTCAAGGCAAAATGTGCTTGTGGAGGTACTTCTAAAAACGGTCAAATAGAACTTCAAGGGGATCATAAAGTAAGAGTCAAAGAAGTTTTATCTGACATGGGTTTTTCATCAGATACAATAGAAATTCGTGAATCTAAAAAAAATAATAAAAAAAGAAGAAGGTAATTCATCTCTTCGATACATTTCAATAAAAATTTTATAATTTTTTGCTGATTACAGTTTTTTAAGAGATGCAAATATGATTACGGTAAATAATTTAGTCCATCATGAGTTTATAGGATTAAGTGTAAGTGTTACTAGTGTATCTAACGAGTCTCTTAGATTAAAAGGAACTGTTATTGATGAGACAAAGAATACCATTAAAATTGAAGTTGACGATAATGTTGAAAAAATAATTCCAAAAAAAGGTTCAATATTTGTATTCGAACTTCCAACTGGAGAGAAAGTTGAAATTAATGGTAATATTTTGTCAATTCGTCCTGAAGATAGAATAAAAAAAAGATTTAAAAAAATATAAATACGGTGATAATATGGTTGGGCTTAATGTTCAAGAACCAGAAACTACATGCGATGATCCTAACTGCCCATTTCATGGAACTTTACCTTTAAGAGGTCAAGTTCTTGAAGGAATTGTAGTGAGTAACAAAGCAGAAAGGACCATTAGTGTCGAACGTAGTTACTATAAATTCATAAAAAAATATGAAAGATATGAAAAAAGGAAATCCAAAATTAACGTTCACAAACCAGATTGTTTAAGTGTGAATGTTGGAGATTCTGTAAAAGTTGCAGAATGCAGACCATTAAGTAAAACTAAACATTTTGTTTTAGTTGAAGTAAAAGGAGAGTAATTGTTATGAAAGCATTAACATCAAATGTATCTAAAGCATTACCAATTGGAGCTACTCTCCAATGTGTAGACAATACCGGTGCACGTGAAATCCAAATTATATCTGTAAAAGGTTTCAAAGGTGTAAGAAGGAGATTAGATGTTGCTGGTGTTGGAGATTTAGTTGTTGCTTCTGTTAAAAAAGGAACTGCTGACATGAGAAGAGAAGTTGTAAACGCTGTTGTAATCAGACAAAAAAAGGAATACATGCGTGCTGACGGACTTCGTGTTAAATTTGAAGATAATGCAGCAGTTATCATCACTCCGGAAGGAATCTTAAAAGGATCTGAAGTAAGAGGTCCTGTTGCTAAAGAAGCAGCTGACAGATGGCCTAGTGTAGGTAGTGCAGCAAGTATTTTAGTATAGGTGAAAAAATGTCAAAACAACCAAGAAAACAAAGAAAAGCTCTTTACAATGCTCCTGCTCATGCACGTGGAAAACACATGAGCGCTACTTTAAGTAAAGACTTAAGAGCAGACATTGGTAAAAGGTCTTTACCTATTAGGAAAGGAGACAAAGTTCAAGTTCTCCGTGGAGATTTTAAAGGACATGAAGGTGCGGTTTTAGGTGTGGACTATGGTTCATACAAAATAACTATTGAAGAAGTAACTTTATCAAAACCTGACGGAACTGCAGTTTTCCTTCCAGTAGATCCATCTAACGTAATGATTATTGATGCAGATATGGATGACGATAGAAGAATTAAAAATGTAACAGGAGACAATTAAAATGGCTAAAATGGGATCTAGAAAACATTTAAAAACATACAAAGCACCAAAAACTTGGCCTATTCATCCTAAAGAAGATACCTGGACTGTCAAACCTTCAGCAGGTTCACATTCTATTGAGAATTCTTTATCTTTAACTTTAGTTATTAGAGATATTTTAAAATTAGCTGATAATTCTAGGGAAGCTAAAAGAATCATCAACTCAGGTAATGTTCTTGTAGATGGAAGAGTAATTAAAGATTATAAATTCCCAGTTGGTTTCATGGATATTATTGAAATCCCAAAAACTGGTGAAGTTTATAGAGTGCTTTTAGATAAAAAAGGAAGATTACAATTAAATAAAATTGAAGAAAACGATTCTAAATTATGTAAAATAGTTAATAAATCTACTATCAAAGGTGGAAAAATCCAAGTAAACCTTCATGATGGTAAAAACGTAATTATTGATGAAAATGATTACAATGTAGGAGATGTTATTGACTTAAAAGTACCTGATCACGAAATCAATGAAGTTTTCGAATTAAAAGAAGGTGCTTGTGTACTCATTACTGGTGGTAAACACACTGGTGAATTAGGTACAGTTTCTGAAATTATTGTAAACGAATCTTCTAATCCGAACACTATTATTATTGAAAATAGTGCTAAAGATGAATTTTTAACTTTAAAAGATTATGCATTTGTAGTTGGTGAAGATGCACCAGCAATATCTTTATTGGAGGTTAATAAATGAACCCAATGAACGAAGTACAAATTTCTAAAGCTACTGTCAGCATTGGTGTCGGTGAAGCAGGTGAAAAATTATCCCGTGCTATTACCCTTTTAGAACAAATGTTCGATCAAACTCCAGTTAAAACATTTTCTAAAGTTACCAACCCTGAATTTGGTATTAGAAAACGTCAACCAATCGCATGTAAATTAACTTTACGTGGGGAAAAAGCTGATAAAGCTATTGAAATGGTTTTAGAAGGAATTAATAAAAATATCAAACCTACTCAATTTGATGCTCAAGGAAACCTTTCCTTCGGTATTAAAGAACATATTGATATTCCAGGTATGAAATATAATCCTGATATTGGTATTTTTGGTATGAATGTATCTGTTACTTTTGAAAAACCAGGTTACAGGATTGCTAAAAGAAGAATCCAACAAAAGAAAGTTCCAGCAAAACATAGAATTTCTAAAGAAGAAACTATGAAATACATGGAAGATAATTTTAATGTCAATTACGTGACTGAATAAATGTTAAGGTGATATTTTGCCAAGAAAATATGGAAAAGCTGCAAAAAAATGTACTCGTTGTGGAGACCACTCTGCTATGATTAGCAGGTACGGTCTTAGCTTATGCAGACAATGTTTTAGGGAAATAGCTCCTAAAATAGGTTTTAAAAAATATAATTAGAGGTGTTTTAATATGAGTCTCATGGATCCACTTGCTGATGCTTTAACTAATATTAGAAATAACGAATTACAAGTAAAAGACTCTTGTGTTATTTCACCTGCATCCAAATTAATTGGAGAAGTTTTAAGCACAATGCAAAAAGAAAATTACATTGGTAATTTTGAATATATTGATGATAACAGAGCAGGTCAATTCAAAGTAGAATTAGAAGGTAACATTAACAAGTGTGGTGTTATCAAACCTCGTCACGCTGTTAAAAAAGATGAATTTGAGAAATTTGAAAAAAGATATTTGCCAGCAAAAAACTTTGGTATTTTAATCGTTACAACTCCTGAAGGAATTATGACTCATTATGAGGCAAAAGAAAGAGGAATTGGCGGACGTTTGTTGGCTTACATGTATTAGGTGATAAAATGGTAGTAGCTGCAGCTATAAGGGAAGAAATTGAAATCCCTGAAGGCGTTGAAGTTATAATTAATAATAATGAGGTCACTGTAAAAGGACCTAATGGAGAAGACTCCAGAAAATTTACATATCCTAACGTGGATATTACTGAAGTTGAAAACAATGTTGTTTTAGAAACTTCATTCCCAAGAAAAAAAGATAAAGCAATGATTGGAACCACAAAAGCTCACATTAGTAATATGATTACTGGTGTTACTGACGGTTTTGAATATCATATGAAAATCGTATTTGCTCACTTTCCAATGACTGTGAAAGTAAACAAAGACGTTGTAGTAATTGACAATTTCCTCGGGGAAAGACATCCAAGAACTGCTAAAGTAGTAGGTAGTGCTAAAGTAGTAGTTAAAGGTGATGAGGTAACAATTACTGGTATCAATAAGGAACATGTTGGTCAAACCATGGCTAACTTGGAACAAGCAACTAAAATTAAAGGAAGAGATCCTAGAGTATTCCAAGATGGAATATATTTAATTAGCAAAGAATAGGGAATTGGTGATTAAATGGCTAATAAAAGATTTAAAAGACAAGAATATGCTCGTTATAAAAAACTTGGAATCAAATGGAGACGTCCTAGGGGTAAAACCAGTAAAATGAGAAGATACGAAGCAGGAAAACCTGATATGCCTGCTATCGGTTATAGAACTCCTAGAGCTGTTAGGGACTTACATCCTTCAGGTTATAATGATGTTCTTGTTCATAATATGGCGGAATTAGAAGACTTAAACCCAGCTACTGACGCTGCAAGAATAAGCGCTTCTATCGGTAAAAGGAAAAAAGACTTGATGTTAGAAAAAGCATCAGAATTAGGTATTAAAGTTTTAAATAAATAAATATTATATTCACATTTATTCAAGTTGAATCAATTCCGGGTTTTTTGAATTGATTTTTCTGATTTAAAGGGAATTTAGATTTTTATCTAAATTTATCAGCTATGCTGAAAATGGAGGATTATATATATGAATCTTACAACTCAAAAAAGATTAGCTGCTAGTATACTTAAAGTAGGACTCAATCGTGTATGGATTGATCCTGAAAGAATGGAAGAAGTATCCATGGCAATTACTAGGGAAGGTGTAAAGCAGTTAATAAATAATGGAGCTATTAAAGCTAAACCTCAAAAAGGTATTAGTAGCTACAGGTCTAAAAAATTAGCAGAACAAAAGAAAAAAGGAAAAAGGAAAGGTAGAGGTAGTGTAAAAGGAGCTAAAAAAGCTCGTAATCCTAAAAAACAAGAATGGATGACTACAATTAGAGCTTTAAGAAAAGATCTTAAAGAAATGCGTGATGCAAACGAAATTGATGCTACTACATACCGTAAATTATATAAAATGGCTAAGGGTGGTGCTTTCAGAAGTAAATCTTACATGAAAACATATGCTCGTGACCATGATTTAATTAAATAGGAGGAATAAACGTGGCTCAAGGATCAAATTATAAAGTACCATTTAGAAGGAGAAGAGAAGGAAAAACTGATTACGCAGCTAGGATGAAATTAGTCGATTATGACAAATCTCGTTTAGTTGTAAGACTTTCTAATGCTCATGCAACTGTTCAAGTTATTGATTATGCTCCTGAAGGAGATATTACCTTAGCATCTGCAGTAAGTAAACAATTAGCTAATTACGGTTACTTAGGTGGGGCAAGTAATACTTCTGCAGTATATTTAACTGGTTACCTTTGTGCTAAAAGAGCATTAGCTAAAGGTGTTGACTCTGCAATTTTAGACATTGGTTTAAAATCTGCTATTAGAGGATCTAAAGTATTTGCAGCTCTTAAAGGTGCTGTAGATGCAGGTTTAGATATCCCTTATGGTGAAGCTGTTTTACCAGATGAATCCCGTATTAATGGAGAACATGTAGCAAACTATGCTGAGTCTTTAGATGATGATGAAATTGCAAAATTATTCTCAAAGTATTTAGAAAGAGGTCTTCAACCAGCAGATTTACCTAAAAACTTTGAAGAAACCAAAAAGAATATCGATGAGGCAGAGGAATAACTATGAGTTTTAATATAGATGAATGGGAACCTAAAACTAAAATGGGTAAATTAGTTAAAGAAGGAACCATTACAGATATTGATGAAATCTTTGAAAAAGGTCTTCCTATAATGGAATTAGAAATTGTAGATGCTTTAGTTCCAGATTTAGAAGAAGAAGTAATGGATGTTAACTTAGTTCAAAGAATGCACAAATCTGGTAGGAAAGTTAACTTCAGAGTAATTGTTGCTGTAGGTAACAAAAACGGTTATGTTGGATTAGGTCAAGGAAAAGCTAAAGAGGTAGGTCCAGCTATCAGAAAAGCTGTTGACAATGCTAAATACAACCTTATTAAAGTAAGAAGAGGTTGTGGAGATTGGGGTTGTGTTTGTGGTAAAGAACACACTGTACCTTTCAAAGTACAAGGTAAAGCAAGTAGTGTAAGTGTTTCCCTTATGCCTGCACCTGCTGGAGTAGGTTTAGTAGTTGGAGACGTCGGTAAAACTATCTTAAATCTTGCTGGTATTAAAGATGTATGGTCTCAATCTTTCGGTCAAACCCAAACTACTGTAAACTTTGCTAATGCTATATTCGATGCTTTAAAAACTTTAAGTGCTGTTAAAGCTAGTGAAGCTGACCTTAAGAAAATGGGAGTTAAATATTAGACGGTGATTAAATATGTTTTTAGTTATAAGAGTTAGAGGAACTACTGGTGTTATTAAAAACATCGCTGATACTTTAGACATGTTAAGACTTAACAGAATTAGCCATGCAGTTTTAGTTGAAGATACTCCAAGTTACAACGGTATGCTTCAAAAAGCTAAGGATTACATCACTTGGGGTGAAATTGATGCAGATCTTTTAGCTGAAATTATTGCTAAAAGAGGTAAATTCACTGGTAACAACAAAGTTACTGATGAATATGTAGCTGAAAATTCCGATTACAAAAATATTGATGAATTAGCTAAAGCTGTAATTGCTGGCGAAGTTAAATTAATGGACTTAGATATTAAACCTGTATTCCGTTTACACCCTCCAAGAAAAGGATACGAAGACATCCGTCTTTCTGTTAAAGAAGGAGGATCCTTAGGTTACAGGGGAGAAAATATTAAAGATCTTGCAGAAAGAATGCTTTAGGTGTATAAGATGATTAGATCAAAACGTAAAATTAATAAACTCAGAGGTTCTAGATCCAACGGTGGAGGCTGTACCAAAAAACGTAGAGGTGCAGGTAACAAAGGTGGTAGAGGTAATGCAGGAGCTTCCAAACAACATTGGACTTGGACTGCAAAATTTGACCCAGACCATTATGGTAAACATGGATTCAAAAGACCTCAAAAAATGATTAAAAAAGTAAATCCAGTTAATTTAAGTTACTTGGAAGAACAAGCTGATAATTTAATTGAAAGCGGTAAAGCATCTAAAGATGGAGATTCCATTGTTATTGATGTTACCGAATTAGGTTATGATAAAGTTTTAGCTAAAGGTAAAATAACTAAATCTTTCATTATTTCAGCACCTCAATTTTCTGCTTCAGCTATTGAAAAAATTGAAGAAATGGGAGGAGAAGCTATCGAATTATAGTTTCTTTTTTTTCTTTTCTTTTTTATTAGAGGAATAAAATGTCATCATTAAAAGTTTTAGAGCCATTATTTAGGTTTTTACCAGAAGTAAAATCTCCTGTTCATCATGAAGATTTTAATGAAAAACTTAAATGGACTGCTCTTATTTTGGTATTATACTTTATATTAACTGAAATACCATTATATGGTTTGAGTTCTGCAGCAGTGGACCAGTTTGCTCAGTTAAGAGCAGTTATGGCGGGAAGTTTCGGTTCAATTTTAACATTAGGAATTGGACCTATTGTAACTGCTTCAATTGTATTGCAATTATTAGTTGGTTCCAAGTTGTTAGATTTGGATTTGTCTTCTCCTGAGGATAAGTCACAGTATCAGGCCACACAAAAAATATTATCTATCGTCTTCACAATGTTTGAAGCTGGTGTATTGGTATTGACAGGTAGTTTAGTACCAATTGATAATTCATATCTTGGTGTATTATTCCTTCAACTTGTTATTGGAGCAATATTGATAATTTATCTTGATGAAGTTATCTCCAAATGGGGATTTGGTAGTGGTATTGGTTTATTTATTGCAGCTGGTGTTTGTGAAGCCATTATTGTAGGTACATTCAGTTTCATACCTGGACCTGGCGGTGTTTATGGTGGAGCAATTCCTGCATTTATCCAATCCTTCTGGTCAAGTTCTATTGACTTTTCAGTATTAATTCCATTAATTGCAACAGCAGCTGTATTCTTTGTTGTTGTATATGGTGAATCTATGAGAGTGGAAATTCCTATTTCTCATGGTTCAGTAAGGGGACATGGAAGAATTAGAGGTTCTGTTGGTAAATATCCATTAAAATTTGTATATGCAAGTAACATGCCTGTTATTTTAACCAGTGCATTGCTTGTAAATGTTTCACTTCTTGCAAGTGTCTTCCAAAAAATTGGTTTCCCAATTTTGGGTGAAATTGTTAACGGTAAGGCTGTAAGCGGTATTGCATTATATTTATCTACACCGAATGATGTTAGTTTATTGGTAACTGATCCTGTTCGTGTAATTGTCTATGCAATTTTCTTCTTACTTTGTGCAGTTTTATTCTCATATCTTTGGGTTGAAATTAGTGGATTAAATGCTAAGAAAATTTCAGAACAACTTTACAAGTCTGGTATTCAGATACCAGGTTTCAGAAGCAGTAAACGTCAATTATATAAAATATTGAAAAAATACATTCCGGCACTTACCATTATAAGTGGTCTTTATGTTGGTATAATTGCATTTTGTGCAGACTTAACTGGAGCATTAGGTGGAGGTACTGGTGTATTGCTTACTGTTGGTATTATACATAAAATATATGAGGAAATGGCTGAAGAACAACTCATGTCAGCAAATCCAGTACTTAGGAAATTTTTAGGAGGAGAATAATTATTCTTCTTCATTAATCTTTTTAAAATGGGGGATTAAATTGAAATTGGTAGTATTAACAGGTATTCCAGGTTCTGGAAGTACCACTTTGCTTAATAAAGCACTTGAAGAAGTAGATTATGTTCATTTAAATTATGGAGATATAATGACTGAAATCGCAATTGAAGAAAAAATTGTTGATGATAGGGATGCTTTAAGAAAATTATCTCCAGATGTTCAAAAAGAAATTCAAGAAAAAGCAGCAAAAAGAATTAAAGAAAGATCTGAAAGTGAAAATGTTATTGTAGATACTCATTGTACTATTAATACTCCATCCGGATTTTTACCAGGTCTTCCAATTTGGGTTTTAAATGAATTGCAACCTAATCTTTTTGTTATGATTGAAGCTAATCCTGATGAAATTATTTACAGAAGATTAAATGATGATACTCGTTCTAGAGATATTGAAAGAGCAAAAGATATTCAATTACATCAAGAAATGAACAGGGCAGCATCTATGGCTTATGCTACATTAACTGGTGCTACTGTAAAAATTATTGAAAATCACGATAATCATTTACCTTCTACAGTTTCAAAATTAGTGGATGTTTTAAATAAATAGAGGAATTTCATGATTGACATATTTAACATGGTATTTGAGGCACTAAATGCAATATTCAGTCCGTTGCTTGCTTTAGATCCAAATCCTCAAAATCCAGCATTGACTGTTTTAGTTATTGCATTCATTGTTTCATTAATAACTACAATAGCTAATAAATTATTAGTTGACCAAGACGAAATGAATGAAATACAACAGAAAATGAAAGACTACCAAAAAGAAGTTATGGAAGCTCAAAAATCTGGTGATGGAAAGAAATTAGCTAAACTTCAAGCTCAACAAGCTGAAATTATGCAAAATCAAAGTAAGATGATGACTAATTCTTTCAAACCGATGATTGTTACTTTTATCCCAATTATTTTAATATTCTTTTGGATGAGAGCTTCTCCAATTAGTGGTTTAGTTATCTCTATGCCACCGGGTGCATTTTATGTATCATTAGCTCCGATTTGGCATTTTATTGGTAGTTTTATGTATGGAGGCCATTCTGTCGGATATAATATTGGATGGTTATTCTGGTATTTCATATGTACCTTTGGTATGAGTCAAATATTAAGGAAATTTTTAGGTTTCAAACAAGGATTTTAATTAATCCTTAACCTATGTATTTATTAATAATGAAAACAATATAGTATAATATTCTATTTTGAATACGCTATTACACAATTATTAAATTTATTATTTAAAATTAATTTAGGTGATTAAATGCCTGCAAACAGATATAGATCAAGATCATATAAAAGAGTTTATAAAAACACTCCTGGCGGAGAAAATGTTTTAAGATACAAAAAGAAAAAACCATCTAAGCATGTTTGTGCTGAATGTGGTAAATTATTACATGGAGTTCCACGTGGACGTCCATATGAAATTAATAAATTAGCAAAATCCCATAAAAGACCTAACCGTCCATATGGTGGGTATTTATGCTCAAGCTGTGCTCGTAAACATTTCAAAAACGAGGCTAGAAAATAATGATAATTACTGTTGGTGGACTGGCTGGAACTGGAACCACAACAACTGCAGAGCTGTTGTCTGAGAAATTAGGTATTCCTTTTGTTTCTTCAGGCTCTATTTTTAGGGCTATGGCTGAAGAAAAAGGTATGTCTGTTCTTGAATTCAGTGAGTTTGCTGAAAGTAATGATAATATCGATAAAGAAATTGATAAAAGACAAGCTGAACTTGCTAAATCTTCAGAGAATTTAATATTGGAAGGAAGACTATCAGCTTATTTTGTTGAAGCTGATTTAAAACTTTGGTTAATGGCACCGCTTGATGTTCGTGCTCAAAGGATTAGTCAAAGAGAATCTAAATCTGTTGATGTGGCTAAAGAAGAAATTAAAATTCGTGAAGAAAGTGAAGCTTTAAGATATTTAGATATTCATAACATAGATATTAGTAATTTAGATATTTATGACTTAATGATTAATACTGACAGTTTTGACCCTGAAAGTATAACAAAAATTATTCTAACAACATTAAAGGTGATATAATGGCAGCAATTGAAGTAGGAAGAGTTTGTGTTAAAACCGCTGGTAGAGAAGCTGGCGAAAAATGTGCAATCGTAGAAATCATCGACGAAAACTTCGTTGAAGTAATCGGTGAATCTGTTAAAAATAGAAGATGTAACATTGCTCATTTAGAACCAACTGCAGATTCTGTAGATGTTTCTGGTGATGCTGACTCTATTAAAGCAGCTTTAGCTGATTTATAAATGGATAATTAATTAAATTATTCATTACTTATTTTTATTTACTTATTTTTTTTATTTATTGATTTTTAGTGATTTTTCATGAAAGACTTTCTTACAAAATCCAAAAGTTTTACAAATCCTGAATATGGATGTGCTCCTGAAGAACGTGAAATTTCAGATTATATTTCTCATGGTGTTATTAATTTAGATAAACCGTCAGGACCAACTTCTCATGAAATTGATTCATGGGTAAAACGTATTTTAAATTTGGAGAAATCAGGACACGGCGGAACTTTGGATCCAAAAGTTACAGGTGTTTTGCCTGTAGGACTTGGAGATGCAACAAGAGCTATTCAACTTCTTTTAACAGCTCCTAAAGAATATGTTTGTGTAATGACTTTTCATCATGAAGTTGATGAGGATAAAATTCGTGAAGTGTTTAATGAGTTTACAGGTAAAATTTTCCAACTTCCTCCGGTTAAATCAGCAGTTAAACGTGAATTAAGATCACGTAATGTTTATTATTCCACTATCTATGAAATTAATGGTAGGGATGTCTTATTTAGAATAGGCTGTGAAGCTGGAACTTACGTTAGAACTTACTGCCATAATATAGGTGAAGCAATTGGTGTTGGTGCACACATGGCAGAGCTTAGAAGAACACAGGTAGGTTCATTTACAGAGGATAACCATTTATCCACTCTTCAGGATGTTACTGATGCATATCATTTCTACAAAGAAGATGGTGACGAGTCATTTTTAAGAAAAGCTATTATGCCGATGGAGCGAGCTGCAGATTACCTGCCAAAAGTAGTTATTAAAGATTCTGCAGTTGATGCAATATGTCACGGTGCCAACTTGGCCAGTGGGGGAATAGCTTATCTGTCTGACAATATTCAAAAAAATTCCATAGTAGCTATTGAAACACTTAAAGGTGAACTGGTTGCTTCAGGTAATTCTTTATTTAGCAGTGATGAGATTTTAAATTTGGAATCAGGATTTGCTGTTAATGTTTCTAAAGTTTTTATGAAAACAGATATTTATCCTAAAATGTGGAAATAAATTATTAAAAACTTTATTTTTTTATTTTTAATTAAATTTACTTTTTTTTTGTAAGAAGTATATTAATAACTTTCAAATTACTTATATACATTAAATAAGAAAAATAAATGTAATTGAATACATATATTTTGATTATTTGATATTGAGGGATAATAAATGGTTGTAGAGTGTCCAATATGTTCTAAAGTTTTAAATAATGAAGAAATTTGTTCATATTGTGGAACTAATATTAATGAGGATATTTTTACTGATTTTACATCATTTCAAAAACTTAAAAATTCATTTTCAGGAACTTTCGGTAAAGGGTTGTCTAAAAATGATAAAAAAGATTTAAATGAATTTTTATTAAATAATGAAAGTAAAATAGCTGGTTTTATAAGTAAATATCAGAGTTCTTTTGAAAATTTGGTTTTGGATATTTCAGCTATTAAAAAAGAAAATAAACCTATTTATGAAATGATTTGTAAATTAACTGATTATTTTGAAGAAAAAAAGTTTAATTTGCCCATCAATCAAAGAAAGTCTTGTTATACATTTAAAAGAATTTATGATGAATTAGATGATATTATCCCTAAAAAGAATAATGAATATTGTATTGATACATTTAACAGTATTAAATTTAATTTAGAAAAGTTAAATGATTTTTTTTCAGTTTCAATTCCTAATGAACGTATTTCTAAAGATAAATTATCTTATAAAAACCATTTTAAAGATAGTTATGATTTAATTAAACCAATTAAAGATTATGCTTTAAATAATTCAGATGTTTTTAATGAGTCCCAAGAGGAAGTTATATCTAATTTTATTTCAAATTTCGATAACTTTAACCAGAATGTAGATGATTTAAACAATAATTATGATATGGACCAAAAGTTAAATTTAATAATAAAATTATCTTCTGAAATTTCAAGGTCCAATAATCTTGATGAGCTTTTAGAAGAAAAAGAAAATCATAAAGAGCTTTATAATTTAGCTATTGAAATGCTTGAAGATAATGAGTCATTTTATTATTTAAAAAATAAGATTGAACTTAACAGAAATAATTTAAACAATTTCAAAAAGGCTTATAAAAAATTAAACAGTAAAATAAAATTGGTTCAATCTGAAAATTGGATTAAAGATAATTTTAGCAGCTTGGAATCTATAAAAAATTATGAAACTAAATTTCCTAAAGAGTTTATAGATAATTTTAAATTTAAAGAATTCTGCTTTAATTTTAAAAGGTTACTTGTTAATGTAAACTGTATTTTGGATAATGGTATTGATATTAGCAACCAATATAGAAATCTGTTAAATGATTTTATAAAATATTATACGAAATTTCCATATATTGTTGAAGAATCTAATTGTTATTTTAAAATTAACAGTAAAACCGCTAATTTTAACAATATTGAACATTTCAAATCAGAAATTTTGCATAAATTTGAAAATAATTTATCATTTAAGTATGATTGTATAAAAAATGATTATGAATTATTGGATAATAAACTTGATGATGCCATATATGTTGATGATAATTGGAATAATTTAGTTTATTTTAATAGTTTAAAAAACTCTACCAGTATAAAAATAGACGATAAAAAGAGTTTTGAGAAAAAATATGCTGATTTGAATGAAAAAGTTATTAATGTTCGGGAGTTTATAACTGATGATAATAAAATAGATCTTGATGATTTTATTTTTAATTTTTTACATATTGCAGAGTATATTGATGAAATTAATTTTCATTATAATTTAAATTCATATTTGATTGAGATTAATAAAATTGAGCAGGTTTGTGAGTTAGATGATTTTGTAAATCAGCAATTGAAATTTAAAAAAGCTTATATTTATTCAAAAGATGCAATTGCCAATTTTTCAAAATGGTTATCTAAAAAGAATGAAGAAATATTAATTGATTTTATAGATTATTATGATTCTTTAGATGGTAAAATTCGGCAGATTAAGAGGAAACCGCTTAAGAAGTGGTTGAATGATAATAAAAGTGATTTTGTTAGGTTTAATTCTTTGAGGGAGTCTGAGATTACTGGTCATCTTGATGTGGATGTGATTAGGAATGATTATAGGCATTTGTATGAGGATTGTCTTGATTTGGATTTGGATTTGTTGGATATTTGTGATTTGGAGTTAGTTGATGAATTTAGGTCTAATTATGAGGGTATTGATGCTATTGTTTCTTATTTGAATAATCGTTTTGATATTAAAGATTTTTTAGGTTCTGTTTCTGGTTTTGTTTTAGGTGATTCTGTTGGTGTTTTGGAAAAGCAGAAGGAAGATTTTAAAGTTTTCTTTGATAAATGCGATTCTTTTGTTTCACGTGTTAGTGATGATTTGTTAGAATCTGAAAAGGTTAAGATTAATGAGTTTAAGGATGTTTATTCTTCTATTGATAGTAAAATTTATAAACTTAAGGTTAATAGCTGGTTAGATTCTAATAGAAATAACTTAATTGATTTTAATAATGAAATATCTGGGGAAATTTCTAATCTTGTTTTGGATGATGATGTTGAGGAGTTAAAAAGGAAAACTGAGGGTTTTTATAATAAAATTGTTGAATTTCAAAAGTATTGTCCTTTTTTACTTCAGAATGGGGTTGTGTCTTCTTTTGTTTATAATTTTGAAAATTTAGAGGATATAATTGCTGATAAAAATTGTAAATTTAAGATTAAACAAATTTTAAATGAAATAAATGCGAGGAATTTTGAAAGTAATTCTTCTGAGTATTTAGAAAAACAAAAAGACTTGTTTTCTAATTATTGTGTTATTTCTAAAAGGATTATTGATTCATTTGATGATAAAATTACTGATTCTCAAAAAATGAATTTTTAAATTTCATTGAAGAATATGACAATTTAGATAATGAAATTTGTAATTTGAGAATAGCTTCTTTTTTTAATAAACGAGGATGTGACGCAAAATTTTTAGTTGTTTTTTGTGTTTTTAATTTTTTGATAAT
>OIEN01000011.1_pt1 | contig 167833 bp, 166 predicted proteins | sample 1581741 | NCBI WGS metagenome assembly OIEN01 (sample SAMN01760944, study PRJEB22395) | human gut metagenome | reverse complement strand
AGGAATCACCCAAAAAGTGAACGAGATAACGATTGTTCGAGAAACTATTTAATTATACAAAGAGAGCAGTAAGTTAATTCTTACTGCTCTTTTTCTTTTAATGCTGTGGCTGATGCTCCTTCTGGGACTAAATTTGTACAATTAAATAACAGGTGGTTTAAAGTCGAACCTATAAGATGGAAAATGACCGATTTTGCTACCAATTTGTCTATCACAACTTCTGGTGGATGGGAAATTATTGGGCAGGCGATAAATGTTAGGGCTAACACAAATTATACTTTAAAATTGAATTATTCTGTGCCTAATTATACATCATTGTCAGGTTATAATGGCTTGGCGTTTATGGTCTTGTCTAGCAGTCCTTCCAATGACGATTGCAAATCAAAAAGTTTGAGTTATTGTGAACTTCCAACTCAAAGCAGTTCTGGGGAAATAAAATTACAATTCAATTCTGGAAGTTATACAACAATTTATGTCGTTTTCAATTTTGGATATATTGCCGATGGTGCAACATATAAATTTAAATTTGGTTATTTGAGAATTTCAGATGATTCTTTGACTTTTGAAAGAGATGTGGCAAAATGGAACAAATATACATATTCTAATGCCTTCTCAATATCAGAAGATCAAATTGTAAGTGCAATGGGATTGAACCTTAATGATGTTGCTTTAAGCGATAAAATCTTGACTCTTGGTGCCGTTGAAAGTGATTTAAGTGCTGTAAAAGAAGGTTGGGGATTTACAGATAGCGATTTGTATTCTATGGTAGACTCTTTAAACTCATTTATGAATGCATATTCAGATATGTGGACTATTTATTATGAGAGATTTGGTACAATGGGACAGCAGGATAAAGTTATGATTGACTATGATGTGTTTTATGATGCGACTAAGCCTTGGGTTGCTTCTGTTGAAGAGGTTTATTCTTCAAACTTCGCTAGTGCTGCTGCTAAGGGGACTGATTTGGTTTGCTATATTTTGGGATGCACTAGTGAAGACTATGTAAATTATTGGACAAGAAATTTGGGTTCAAGTCTAGATAATGGTAAAATTATTACAAAGTCTGGTTCTGAAAAATCTAATTGGCTAAACAAAATAAATGGTGTAAGATTGGCGACAATTATGCACTGGTAGAAAAAAATAAAAAGACTTAGAAATTTCTAAGTCTTTTTTATAATTCTGTGGTTAATACTTTCATGATTTTGTTGAAAGGTTTGTTTTTTTCTTTTTGTCTGTTTATTATGTATTGAATAATATTTGCTATTAAAACAACAATGTTTACTCCACCAATACCAACTACCAGCATTACAAAAGTGTAGAAAACTTGTCCTGTTGACAATCTCAACGCTTCCATAAATGGAATGTTGCTACTTAATAAATTGCAGAAGTTTACATCTAATATGTGTGCCATTGGTATTGCAACTATTCCGTAAATTGCAATTCCTAATGTTGCATATAAAAAATCAATCTTTTTAGGTTTATAAATATTTGATCCAATAAATATAAATAAAAATAAAATAATCAAATGATGATATGTCCAAGTATGAAAACTTCCAAAAGAGGCGAATACATCTGCTGATGAATTTCCTATTACAGAGCTTGGGTTAAAATAGAACAACACAATAAAGTATGTAGCGCAAACAAGGGACATTACTTTCCCAAATTCTCCAAGCTTTCCTTTGAAAAAACTTGCTATTGTGAAAAAATACATAAATAAACTGCAAAAATGAAGCGGAATTGACCAATATGAATAACCATCTTTTATGCTTAAACTTTGTTTAATTACTTCCAATATCAGCATTGTGACTGAAATGATCATTAGCGGTATTTTTTTGATGGTTTCATTTTGTTTGCGAGTTAAAAAACAGACTATTGTTGAAATTATAACAATAATCAAAAGTGCTATCGGTAATACAATTTTTTCTTCTTTAGTCCAATAAAACATGGTTTTTCCACTCGTTTGAGTTTAACACATACTATTAAAAAAGACAAGCATTTAAAAATCTTTGTTTAAAAATTGTGATCCAATTTCTTTTGCATAATTTACATTTTTTTGATGCTGGTCATCAATTCTGTTTGTTCCGTGCATTTTTGAATTTTTAAAGTGAAGGCAAAAATGTCCAGTGTTGTTTGTGTTTGAATAGCCGTGTGGATACCCAGCCAAACTTGCTGGAAGATAAGAAAAATCGTTTATTTTTACAAGGACTGGGCGCCTATTCCAAGTCCAATTTTTTTGATAAATATCTTGCAAAATTTCATAATCCTTTTCTTCTTTTGGCTCTATATCTGCGTGATTTTTTCCTCCTGTTCTAACTACACAAATTGTTTGTTCGGTGTTTAAATCTATCATCTCAAATTCACTGTCAATAGGGAGCAGGCATTCTATTTCTTCAAACCATTCCAAATCTAAAATCGAACTTGGTTGGTCGGTGCTGTTTGATAGCTCAATTTCTTTATAATTGTTGATGTCAAAAGCATTTTTTTCTGTTATGTTGTTGTAATTTGAAAAAATGGGGTATGGCAAAATACAAGCAAAAAGTGCTGATATCAACAAAAAAATCATTACATATATCAGTGTCGATTGTTTCATAATTTTAGTGTGCTTATTTTTGTCGCAAATATGACATTAAAGACAAAATATAATAATATAATTTAATATGTTCAAAGTTTTTGTCGTTGTTTTTTTGATTTTTGGCACTGTTGTGGGTTCTGGCTTTTCCAGTGGTAAAGAAATTATGGTCTTTTTTAGTCGTTTTGGGGTGTTGTCTTATCTCTATATTTTGATTGCTGGATTTTTCTTTTTTTTATTATTTTATTTTTTCTTGAATTATGGCAAAGAGATATCAAAATTTTTGGATAAATCTAAACTTATAAATTGGGTTGTTGCTTTTATTTCTCTCATTTTTTGTGCGTCTATGTTTGCTGGGATAAAAAGTCTTTTTGAATATCTTCCAAGTTGGCTTTATATTGCTTCTCTTGTTGGGCTAATTTTGGTTTGCGTAATTATCACTTTCAAAGGTCTTAAAGGTTTTGAAAAATTAAATCTGATTTTGATGCCAACAACTTCTATCATTTTTTTGATTGTTTTATTTTATGCACTTTCAATTTCTTCAAACTTTTCTTTTGAAACAAACTCGTGGGCGGGATTTTTATATTGTCCGCTTTATGTTGCTTTAAACACTTCTATGAGTGGTCTTGTTATTGCAAAGGTGGGTGATGGATTAACAAAAAAACAGACCTTTTTTGCAAGTCTGTTTTCTACGCTTCTATTGTTGGTCTTTTTGATGCTGGGAAATTTTGTTTTGCAACAAAACACAGAAAGTTTTGTAAGTGAAATGCCTTTCTTGTATCTTACAAAAAACAATTCTTTTATGTTTGTTTTGGCATACATTGTTGTTCTTGTTGGGTGTTTCACAACCTTGATTTCTCAATGTTTGACATTGAAATCTTTCTTTGAAAACATATTTAAAAATGAAGTTGTTGTTTCTTTGATTTCTGTTTTGATCCCGTTCTTGATAAGTGGATTGGGATTTTCTCAAATAGTTTCTTTTCTATATCCTATTTGTAGTGTGCTTGGTATTTTTATTTTGGTTTATATGATTTTATACGCTTTTGCAACAGGTGAAAACGATTTGTCAAAAAGTGATCACAAATTGCTACTTTGAGTGAGAATATCTCTTTTCAAGAAGACTGACTAAGAAATACATTCCATAGGCGAGTATGCACAAAATTGTTGTTGATGCCATAACCAAATCTATTTTGAAAATTTGCCCACCATAGACAATTAAATAACCAAGTCCAGCTTTGCTTGTCAGGTATTCTCCCATTATGCTTCCTACCCAACTCATACCTACATTTATCTTCAAAACTGATATAAATTCTGGCATGGAATTTGGCAAGATTAGTTTAAACAAAATTTGAAATTTGTTTGCATGCATTGATTTTAGAAGTAGAATTTTCCCTTCTTCTACTGACAAAAATGCAGACAGCATACTCATTGTTGTGATGACTATGCAGATAAGTACACACATCAATATAATGGCGTTTGTTCCCGAGCCTACCCAAAGTATAATCACAGGCCCGAGAGCGATTTTTGGCAAAGAATTAAGCACAACTATATATGGCTCAAATATCTTTCTTACCCTCTCATTCCACCATAGAAGAACGGCGATTAAATAGCCTAAAAATGTCGCTATTGCAAAACCAATAAGTGTTTCGTAAAGCGTTATCCAACTGTGCGTGAGAAGTGTTCCGTTGTGTGCCAAAGTGCCGATTTGTGAGATTATTCGTGATGGACTGCTGACAAAAAATGGATCTAAAACATTGCAATAAGTCAAAAGTTCCCACAATCCTAAAAAGGCAACTAAAACAAAAATTCTGAAAAATATTATTATAAATTTGTCTCTTTTAAGTCGTCTGACATATGCTTTATGCGACTTAGAAAAGTTGATCTGTTTCTTCTTTTTTCTCATTTGTAAGTTCTCTCCATATCTTATCAAATAGTCCAGCAAAACCTGGCGCTTCTCGCTTTTTTAAAGGCGTTTTGCCTTCTAAATTTAGGATTATGTTGTCTTTTACTGTTGCTGGTCGAGATGACAAAACTATTATCTTGTCTGACATTGATATTGCTTCTGAAATATCGTGTGTGACAAGCAGTGCTGTCTTTTTCTCACTTTTGATGATTTCATAAACATCGTCACAGACAGATAATCTTGTTTGAAAATCAAGCGCCGAAAATGGCTCATCAAGAAGCAGTAATTTTGGCTCTAATGCAAGTGTCCTTATAAGCGCAACTCTTTGACGCATTCCACCGCTTAAAGAACGAGGTTTTTGATTTCTAAAATTATATAAATCGTATTTTTTTAACAATTCTTCAGCAAAAGCAAGTTTTTCTTCTTTGTTTTTTGGCTTTTGAATTTCTATGCCAATGGTTATATTTTTCCAAACTGTTCGCCATTCAAACAGATGGTCTTTTTGGAACATATAACCTATTTTTTTTGTATCTATTTTACTTTCTCCATCAAGCAAAATTTCTCCTGAAGAAGGGGACAAAAGTCCTGCTGTCAGGGAGAGTATTGTCGTTTTTCCGCATCCACTTGGACCTACAAGAGAAGCAAATGATTCGTTTTCTATGTTGAAGTTTATGTTGTTTAATGCAAAGATTTCATCATTTTTTGTTTGATAAAAATAATTTACATTCTTGAATGTTAATATATCTTTCATTTTTCTCCTCTACAATTACATTGTATTTTTTTTGAAGATTTTTGTTAATGTTTAGTCCAAATAAAATTTTGACATATTTCATTGAATTACCGATTTTTCCTTAATAAAATTTTCACAAAAGTTGCAAACGAAAGGTGATGAAGTGGATGAAGAACAAATCAAAGATGCTTTATTGAAAAAAGCGTTGGGATATGAAAGTGATGAAATTGTTGAAGAATACACAACCGATGAGAATGGTCAATCAATTTTGTCTAAAAGAAAAATTACTAAAAAGTTTAATCCTCCAGATATAAGTGCTTTGAGATTTTTGCTGGAACAATCAAGTCTATATGATGACGAAATTTCACATATGACTGACAAAGAACTTATCAAAGAACGCGACAGGCTTTTGCAACTTTTAAAAGAAAAGGAGACAGAAGAAAATGAAAATGGAGATTTGTAAAAATCAACTCAAATGCGACTTCTATGGGTGCAAAAATTTGGCAAAATACAGTTTCAGCACAAAAGGTTTTATAAGGCGAGATTTGGTGTTTTGTGAAGACTGCATGAAAAAGATGTATGAATGTTTTTCTAAAGTTTGTGTGCCAAAAGCTATTGATGCACCATTCAAACGCAAAAGAGAGAAAAAGGAGAGAGTATGAAAGAGAAAAAGATTGATGCAGTTGTCAAAGAGACTTTGGAAGACTTTGAAAGCAGAGTGAGAGCAAGAAAAGGTTTTGACAGTCAATGGCAACTTAATATGAATTTTTATATGGGTAATCAATACTGCGATGTTGGTTATGGCGGATTTGTCAGAGAAATTGACAAGCAATATTTTTGGCAAGAAAGAGAGGTATTCAATCACATTGCACCTTTGATTGATATAAGATTGTCCAAACTTTCAAAGATAACTCCAAGGATTCAGGTTGTTCCTTCAACAAATGAGGAAGAAGACATATACACTGCAAAAGTTGGCAAAAAGGTTTTAGATGCTGTTTACGGAAAAATGAACTTGACTGCAAAAATCAATCAAGCCACAAAGTGGAGTGAAATTTGTGGAACAAGTTTTTATAAAATTTCTTGGAATTCCAACCTTGGTCAAGTGATTGCTTTGGAAGATGATGGCAAAAAAATTAAGACAGGAGATGTTGACATTTCTGTGTGTTCTCCATTTGAAATCTATCCTGATTCTGCCACTCATGAAAATCTTGATGATTGTCAGAGTTTGATTCATGCAAGAGCCTATACCGTCACTGAAATAAAACAAATGTATGGTGTCGATGTAGAAGGCAAAGACATAAATGTTTATTCTCTTGATGGTATAACATCTTCTTTGGGTGGGCTTGGATATTCTGGACTTGCCACTGGTTTGATTGAAACAGTGAGAAAAGACAGTGCTATTGTGCTTGAAAAATATGTAAGACCTAATGAAAATTATCCTGATGGAAGATTGATTATCGTTGCAGGAGATCAACTTGTTTATGATGGAGAACTTCCTTATGTCAACGGAATAGATGGAAAGAGAGAATTCCCATTTGTTAGACAGATATGCAATGAAGAAATTGGCTCTTTCTGGGGCGTAAGCATGATAAACAGACTTATTCCTATCCAAAGAGCTTACAACGCTGTAAAGAACAGAAAACACGAATATATCAATCGTTTGACACTTGGTGTGCTCGCAGTTGAAGATGGAAGTGTTGACATTGACAATTTGGAAGAAGAAGGCTTGGCTCCGGGCAAAATTTTGGTTTATAGACAAGGTGCAACGGCTCCACAATTTTTGGGTGGAGAACAAGTGCCTTCTGACTTTGAAAAAGAAGAAGAAAAGTTGCTTAAAGAGTTTTCTACAATAAGTGGAACTAGTGAAATTGGAAGTATGGACAATGTCTCTGCAAGTATGAGTGGGGTTGCTCTTGAACTTTTGATTGATGAAAATGAAACCAGACTTAAATTTACAACCGACAGCATAAAGTCTGCAATTAAGACCATTGCAAAACAAATTTTGAGGCTTTATAAGCAATTTGCCACATTCCCAAGACTTATGAAAATTGTTGGAGAAAATGGTGAGCTTGATGCGTTTTATTTCAAGGGAAATGATATTTCAAGTGATGATGTTCAATTTGACACTGACAATGAAAACAATGACACATTATCTCAACGCAGAAATATGATTTTTGAATTGTTAGACAAGGGACTTCTATCTGATGAGAATGGAAACATCACAAAATCAATGAAAGCAAAAATTATGGAAAACATTGGTTTTGGTGTATGGGATACTTCTGTTGATTTGAGTGATTTACATATCAAAAATGCTGACACAGAAAACAGCAAAATGAATGAAGGGCAAAGTGTGGAAGTAAAAGAAATTGATGACCATTCTTTGCATATCAATCAACATATTGCGTATATGCTTAAAGTTGTGTATGCAGGAGAAGTGGACAAGAAGATAGAAGAAATCTTCTTAAAACATATAAAAGCACACAAAGAAGCTTTGAAAAAAGGAGAATAATATGGAAGAAAAAGATATTTTAGAGGAACAACCACAAAACATTGAAACTTCAAACGATGTTGAAGAAAATGAAAATGGCTCCTCTGAGCAAGTTTTGCAAGAAAGTGAAAATGAAGCCAATTTAAGTGAAGCTGAAAGGGGCGTTCCCGTTGGAAAATTTAAGAGTGTTGAAGACTTATATGAGGCTTATAACAACTTGCAAGCAGAATTTACTCGCAAAAGCCAAAGACTTTCTGCTTTGGAGAAAGAAAAAATGTCAGAAAAATCTTCTTCAAACAATATGGAAGACAAATTTAAAACATTCCTTTCAAAAAATCAGGAGGCGGTTTTGTATGCAGATGAAATCAAATCTCGTGCAACACAAAACGAAAGTCTAAAAAACGATGACTCTTGCTTTGACAAAGTTTGGGCAGAAATGCTTTATGAAAAATTGTCTGGTCCAAACAAAGCAAAAGAACCTATCGTGCAAGATCTAATCTTAAAAGATAATGAATTAAAAAATTTAGTAATCGAAGATTATATGAAACAACTTCAAGAACAAAAAACTCCAATTGTTATGTCCTCTAACTCTGGCGAAAGGGTGACCAAAACGGTTGCCCCAAAACCAGATAGTTTTGAACAGGCAAAAAAGATTGTCCTTGATTTGTTGTCATAAGAAAAGGAGAAATTGAATGATAACATTAAGTAGTGCGGAAAATGTGCTTAAAGATGTTTATTTGGGAGTTATTGCTGACCAAATCAACACAAAAACAAATCCGCTTTTTAGTAGAATTAAAAGAAGTACAAGAAATATTGTAGGAAAAGAAGTTAGGGTTGTGGCACCAATTGGCATCAATGGTGGAATTATGGCTGGAACAGAAACAAGTGATCTTCCAGACGGAGTTGACACACCATATTTGTCTTTTGTTGCTCCACTTAAAAACCTTTATGGAAGATTTGAAATAAGCGACAAAGCTGTTAGATGCTCTTCAAGTGATGTAAATTCTTTTGTTAACCTTCTTCAAGATGGGATGGATTCTCTTCTTAAAGCAAGCATTTTCAATCTTTCAAGAATGATTTATGGAGACGGAACTGGTTGTCTTGCAACTATTACTGTTTCTGACTCTGTTGTGACAGTTGACAACACAGAAGCTGTTGCTCCAGGAATGTATGTTGATGTTTACAATGGAGAAACATTGTTTGCTTCTAATGTTTATGTAAAGAATGTTGACAAATCTTCTGGCGTTATTGCTTGGAATTTGCCAGCAGAAAAAACTGCTGTGACAGGTTATAAACTTTATTTGCACAACTCAAAAGGAAATGATATTATCGGGCTTAAAGGTATTATTTCAAATGAAACATTGTATGGTGTAAACAGAGCCGATTATCCAATTATGAACGCAAAAACTTACACTGCTCAACCAACAGATGCTTTTGATGAAGAATATGTTCAAAAGATAATTGATGACCTTGAAAAAGCAGGAACAAATGTAAACTTTATCAACTGTTCTTACGATTTGAAGAGATTGTATCACAAATATATGACTCTTTACAGCAAGAATGTTGATTACACAACTTTGGAAGATGGAACTAAAGTTATTACTCACTTTGGTATTCCTCTTGTTCCAACAAATCATATTGCATCAGGAGAATGTTATTTCCTTAACACTGATGACTTTATGTTCTATGAACTTGGTGATTGGAAATGGTTGGAAGATGAATCTGGCAGAGTTCTTAAACAACATCAATCAAAGCCTGCTTACAGTGCAACTTTGGTTAAATATACAGAACTCCTTTGCCATAAACCTTCTGGTGTTGCTTATTGCAAGAATATACCTACAACTGTTCAGTCTTAATATTTTTAAAAGGAAAACTGTATGAAAAAGTCATTTGAAATTGAAAGTGATTGCCTTGATATTATTCAAAGGATAAAGACCATTGATAAAGATTATTTTGTTATTTACAACTTGGATAAGCATAAGTTTGAACTGCACAATCATTCGCAGGGGAGATACACTTATTGCCTTACATTTCCTTTTGATCAACTTGATGAGAGAGCATATCTATACACTTTGAAAACAAGAGTCCAAAACAGTGACAAATTGTTTAAAGAAATGGAAGATGAAAATCGTAAGTTGGAAAAACAAAAAGTCAATCAAATTTTAAATGACTTTAAGGAGAAAATGTATGACAGTTAAAGATATAATTAAATTGGTTTGTGAATTTGTTGGTGAAAGAGAAATATTGTCAAAACTTAATGCCACAGAAGAAGTGAGTTATACAAGCAGGGAGCAAGAAAAGCTTGACATTATGATAAGATGCTTCAATCTTGTCAATCAAGAAATAGCAAGCGATTATTTGCCATTTATAACCAAGGAAGAAATTGATGTGAAAGATTCTATCTTGAATTTTTCAGAACTAAATAAACAAGTTGTAAATGTTTATGAAGTTAAAAATCGTTTCGGTTGCTCTTTAAGGTTTAAGTTGTTTCCAAATTATATGGAAATAAGCGGACACGCAAAAAGCATTGTTTATAGTTATCTTCCAGAAAACAAAACCCTGTCTGATGATGTCGAGATGTTTAATGGCTTGAGTGGCAGAGTTTATGCTTATGGGGTGGCAAGTGAATTTTTGCTTATTGATGGCTTGAGTGAGGATGCGGAAATTTGGGAAGATAGATTTAAAGAAAGCCTTTTTGTGCTTAGCAGAAGGCGAGGAGAACATATCTTGCCTAGGAGAAGTTGGATTTGATCTTTTATAAAAATATAAAAAAACATAAAAAGACTTCTCAAAAAGATATTGTCTTTTCTATCTTCGCAAATGGAGTTGTGTCCAACCAGGATGATTTGGTGTCAAAACCTAACGAATGCAAAGAATATTACAATCTTACTGTCAATGATGGGGCGTTGAAGACAGGGCTGGGATTTAGAGATTTGCAAGTCCCAGCTTCTGCTGACGACCTCGAAAATTGCCATGGATATAATTTTGCTGAAAAGATTGATGAAATTGACGGAATTTGGCTGGATAGATGGTATAACTCAGATATAGAAGCTTATGTGTATAACTTGCTTATGATTGACTCCACAAACTATTTGTGGGGCGTGCCTATGATTGATGAATATGAAGGTATTGTTTGGTCAAAATCAAACAAACTTTCAAGTTATCCTACCTTTCAGTGTCAATACAGAATTGAGAACACTGATTGCACTTTGTTTTTTACTGAAGAGGGTATGCTTTACACTGCCGCATATGGAGAAGGCTTCTATCCTGATGTTCCGGCACTTATTTCTGGGGTTGTACATTATGACAACTTCTTTGGAATTACAAACACAAACCGTAACACTCTTATTTACACAACAAATTTAAATTTGAAAGAATGGTCTGATGAAGAAAGTTCTGCTATTGAATTTTTGGATAATAGGGGCTCTTTTACAAAACTTGTTGCGTTTAATGATTATGTATATTTATTCAGAGAATATGGCATTACAAAAATCTCTATTTATACTTCCAAAGATGATTTTTCTTTTACTCATCTTTACACTTCTTCTTCAAAAATTTATGAGAACTCTGTCTGTGTTTGTGGCGATAAAGTGTTTTTTATGACTCGTGATGGACTTTACACATTCAATGGAAACACAGTAAGCAAAGTTGCAGAACAATATGATGATTATTTCAAAAATTTGGATAACTCAAATTGTTCTTCTGCTTGTTTGAATGGAAAATATTACATTGCCACAAAACACAACTTTAGTGATGATCAACAAATTGGTTGTGAAGAGTCAAACTTTGTCAATAATGTTTTGTTTGAAATTGATATTGACAACTTTTCGCTCAATGTTTATAGGGGAGTCGACATAAGAAAAATTTTGGCTGTTGACAATCCTTATATGAGCAAATTGTGTGCTTGTTTTTATAACAATTACAAACAACAAATTGGAGAGTTGACTATTGATGGAAAAACATTTACAAATAACAATGAGAAAAAATGGAAGTCATTTGAGACGGACCTTGGCTATAAGTCAAAAGAGAAAAAAATTAAAGAAATAATTATAAATACTTTGTATGATTGCAATGTTGAAATCAAATCTGATGAAGAAACAAAAGTTTATTCTTTCTCTGGCAGTGACAAAGAACAACGCTTGCCAGTTTGTGTTTATGGGAAGAATTTTCAATTTTCTTTCTTTACAGATGCTGAAAAATGTGAAATTTGTAAACCAATGATTGTTTTTGATGTTGTGTTATGATTGTAAAATATTTCGATAAAATTAAGTTTTTTAATAAATCTTTTTTCTATAAAATGGGGGATTATAAAACAATGAAAAATTTATTGAAATCACAAAAGGACAAAAACTAAATGGATATTTGGAAGGAAATTATCAGCATTGTTGTCAGCAATGGTGTCTTTGCTGTTTTGTTTGTTTGGTTGTTTTGCTATCAACTTAAAGACAGCTCTAAAAGAGAAACAAAATATCAACAAACAATAGAACAACTTACTTCTCATCTTCAAATTTTGGACGATGTGAAGCAAGATATTTCTGATATAAAAGATTATTTGAAAAGTGGAGATGAATATGAAGAACTTCTTTAATAAAATGAAAACTTATAGTTTTTGGGTAAGTTTTTCGGGTGCACTGATAATATTATTGAATGCTTTTGGCAGAATTTTTGGGTTTCAAATTGAAAACCAAATTGTTGAAGATTGCGTCATGTCTGTTGCAGGGATTTTGGTTGTCTTGGGTGTTGTGACTATGAATGGTGACAACAACAAAAATTCTGGAGATGACCAACAAAATGACAGTTTGGAAGAAGATGAAAAAACAGAAAGTATAGATGAAGAAAACGGTTCTGTTGAAGATAAACAAAATGAATAAATAATTATAATTATGTATAAATATACAAAAAGTTGCATAAATTTTTGTGCAACTTTTTTTTATTGCATTTTTGCATTTTTGTGTTTTATAAACAGAATTTTGAAATTTACTTGAAATTATTGAATTTTTATGCTATTATAATTCAAGATATAAAAGGAGATAGGTATGAAAAAAGTTTTGTATACAATCTTGTCAATTTTGTCTATTGTTTATATCGTATTCTTGTCAATGGACAAAGTTATGGACGAAACAGCTTGGAATCCAGATATGGGTTGGTTTACACAAGTGTTTGACTTTATTGTAAGATTTGGTGGAGTGGCAATTATCTTCTGTTTCGCTCTTGTAAATTTTGCAGGAAGTCCTCTCAAAACAGCTTTCTTTATAGTTTTGATTGTTGCAATTGTTGCTTACATCATTGTTTTGGTTGCTCCAGACTTCTTCTATAATTTGTTTAACCCATCAGACGACACAACTACAGAAACAATTGTAAACACATTGAAAATGATTTGCTAGTTGTTGTTTTATAGGTTATAAGTGAAAAAAATAATTATTGTTGATGGCAATAGTTTGGCAAATAGGGCATTTTACGCAATGCCCTATTTATCTAATAGAAACAAACAGCCTTCTGGAGCAGTTTTTGGCTTTGCAAATTTGATTGTCAAACTTATTGTAGAACAAAAACCTGATTATTTTGCTGTGGCTTTTGACCACGCAAGACAAACTTTTAGAAATGAAATATACAAAGATTATAAGGGGACAAGAAAAGAAACTCCTCCTGATCTTCTTGCTCAATTTCCTGTGATTAAACAGATGTTGCAAATTATGGGAATTAAAATTTTTGAATTTGCTGGAATTGAAGCTGATGATATTATTGGCACAGTCGCTAAACATTCTCAAAATCAAAATATTTTAGTTTCTGGAGATAGAGATTTGTTTCAACTCATTGATGATAACACTTCAGTTTGGCTTACAAGAAAAGGTGTCACAGAAATTGAAATTTTTGATGAGAAAAATTTATTTGACAAATACAAATTGAAACCTGCTGGCATTATTGATTTAAAAGCGTTGATGGGTGATGCTTCAGACAATATTCCTGGTGTGGCAGGTGTTGGAGAAAAAACTGCACTCTCATTGCTTGAAAAATATCAAACACTTGATGGTGTCTATCAACAAATTGACAATGTGACTGGCAAATTGAAAGAGAAATTGATTACTGGCAAAGATTCGGCTTATATGTCAAAGACTTTGGCAACAATAAAAACCGATTGTGAAATTGATTTTGATATAGAAAACTGCAAATATGAATTTCCATTTTCTCAAGCTGTGAGAGATTTCTTTGAAGAATGGGATTTTAGAAGTTTGATGAATCGTAAAGATTTGTTCGGCGAGGGTGTCAGAACAAACAAAAACGAAGTTAAACGAACAGTCTTTGAAGATTTGTCTCAAGTTGAAAATTTTAAGAACAACATAAAAAATTGTTTATGTTATGATTTGAAAAAAATGGAGTTTGCTGTAAATGGCAATGAAGTTTTTTATGTAAAAAAGGAAATTGATTTATTTTCTGTTGCAATTGATTTCAATGAAGTTTTAAAGATTTTAAGACCAATTTTTGAAAGTGAAAATGTTATCAAAATAACAAACAGCTCCAAAAGTGATATGAAGATCTTTGATAAACTTGGCATAAAGCTTAACAATTTCTTTGATATAGATATTGCAAGATATGTTTTGTTTGCTGGACTTCCAAAATTGCCTGATCCAGAAGTGCAAGATTATATAAATTTGAAAACTGAACTTGAGAAACAGCTTGTCGAACAAAAAGTTGACAGTGTTTATACTGACATAGAAATTCCACTTGTGAGAGTTTTGGCAAGTATGGAAGAAGAAGGTTTTAAAGTTGACGAAAATATGCTTGATGAATTAAGCAAAAAATATGATGAAGAACTTTCTTCTTTGACTGTAAAAATTTATGAACTAGCTGGGGAAACTTTTAATATAAATTCTCCAAAACAAGTCGCACATATTTTGTTTGATAAGTTAGGGCTTAAATCATTTAACAACAAAAAACAATCAACAAATTTTGCCATTCTTGATGATATAAGGTGGCAACACGAAATTGTCGAACTGATTATTGAATATAGAAAAATCAGCAAACTTGTAAGCACTTATGTAAATGTTTATAAAAACATTTGCAAAAACGATGGACCTGTTATTCATACAATATTTAATCAAACTTTGACTTCAACTGGTAGATTGTCTAGTTCTGAACCAAATATGCAGAACATTCCTACCAGAAATGAAGAAGGGAAAAATTTAAGAAAGATATTTATCTCAAAATATTCTGATGGAGAAATTATATCTGCAGATTACAGTCAAATTGAGTTGAGATTGTTGGCAAATCTTGCTGATGAAACAAGTATGATTGATGCTTACAAACACGGGATCGATATTCATACAAAAACTGCAAGTGAAATATTTAAAGTTCCAGTCGATGAAGTCACTTCTTCTCAAAGAAGAGATGCAAAAGCTGTTAATTTTGGTATTATTTATGGAATTAGCGATTTTGGGCTCTCTCAAAATATTAAAACTTCTGTGAACAAAGCAAAGGAATATATTGACAACTATTTTGATCGCTATCCAAAGATCAAAACTTTTATGGATAACAATGTTCAGTTTGCAAAGGATAATGGTTTTATTAAATCATATTTTGGCAGGATTCGTCATATTCCTGAAATTAAGTCTTCAAATTATAATGTTAGAAAGTTTGGAGAAAGGGTGGCAATGAATATGCCTTTGCAGGGGACTGCTTCTGATGTGATCAAAATTGCAATGGTCAAAATTGCAGAAAAATTGAAAGGAATGAACAGTCACATCATTTTGCAAATTCACGACGAACTTATTGTTGATTCTCCAAAAAATGAAATTCAACAAGTTATGACTATTTTGAAAGATACAATGGAAAATATTTGCAAATTCGTTGTTCCTTTGACGGTTTCAGTGTCTAGTGGCAAAAATTTGTATGAATGTAAATAACTTTCAAAACTGAACTTTTTTCATATAAAATGTTTGACTAAATTGATTTATTTAAGTAAAATAAGAATGGTGATATATGCAGTATTCAAGGAAAATGGGCTTAGATTATGGTAAAGCAAGAATAGGCGTTGCGTTTTCAGATTTGTCTGGCACAATAGCAAGTGCTGACCATATTTATAAAACTCAAACAGAAGAAAAAGATTTGCTTTATTTTGCCAATTTAATAAAAGACAAAAGCGTAGATTTGGTGGTTATTGGACTTCCTTTAAATGCTGATGGGACAGAAAGTGAAATGTCTATGGTTGTAAAGGAATTTGCTCAAAAACTGGAAAAATTTGCCAATGTCAAAATCGCTTTTCAAGATGAAAGATATACTTCTTTTGAAGCAGAAGAATATCTGAAAGAGGCGGGCATTAAATGGGAAAAACGCAAAGAACTTCTTGATAAAGTTTCTGCTCAAATTATACTGCAAGATTATCTTGACGAAAATCCAAAGAAATAAAGGAGAATTTATTATGGATAAGAAAAAAATTGAAAAAATTGAAGATGTTTCAAAACAAGTAGAACAAGAAGAAGAATATCGTGACATTATCGATATCCTTTTGGATGAAGATAATAAAGACCCAATCGTTCTTGTTGATTCTAATGGTAAAAAATTGTCATTTGAACAAATCGCTGTAATTCCTCACAACGACAAAATTTATTGTGTTTTGAAACCAATTGACAAAATCGAAAATGTTCAAGATGATGAAGCAATTGTTTTCTATGTTGACGAGAAAGAAGGTCAAGAACCTACTTTGATGGTTGAAACTGACGAAAAGGTTGCAATGGATGTTTTTGATGAATATTACAATCTTCTTGATGAAGCTGATGCAAAAGCTAAGAAGAACAGCAAAAAGTAATAATTTATCCTAAATAAATTTTTATTGATATTTGCATAAAGCATGCAACAAGTTTTTTTGTGCATGCTTTATTTTTATTGATTTATTGAATATTTTTCTGACTATTAAACAAAATATTATTACAAGGTAAAATTACCTTGAATAAGGGAGGTAAACTATGTTTGGTAGAAAAAAAGCAAGCAAGATGAATGCAAAAAATTCAAGCACAGAAGCAGCTAAAGAATCAACTTCAAGTTCAAAGCAATCATCAAAATGTTGCAGTGGAAAGAAATCTGGTTCTGTTAAATCTTGCAAATAGTTAAACCTAACCAATAAAAAGCTCACTTATTTAGTGAGTTTTTTATTTTATAAAATTATGCCATTCTTTTGGGAAATCTATCTCAAAATGTAAAAGTTGATTTGTTCTAAAATGCAGAAATGAAATTTCTTTTAATATAAGCATTGTGTGATTTGGAATATTTCCAGACATGCTTTCTTTACTAGTTTTACTGAAATAAATAGAATCTCCTAAAAGAGAGTGCTGTATAAAAGCAGTATGGACTCTTATTTGGTGAGTTCTGCCTGTTTCTAACTTGAATTTTGTCAAGCAATAATCTTTATAGTTTTTAATAAGAGTTATATGGGTTATTGCTTCTTTTCCTAAAGGAGAAACCTCTCGTTTCATTATGTTAATGCCGTTTATGTTTTTTGTTAGGATAGGCTGATTTATTGTTATTTCCTTTTGATCTAAATTTCCATAGCACAATGCATAATAGGTTTTGTCAATTTTTGTGATGTTTTTATATGCAAACAAATTTTTTGCAATCACAATTAAACCAGCGGTTTCTTTATCTAATCTGTTTAAAATTCTTAAAACAAAATTTGGATCTTTTCTTTGCATATAGGAGCAAATTTGACTGCCTAGATTGTCACTATAATGGCTTTTTGTAGGGATGCATGCTAAGTTGTGCGGCTTGTTTACAACCAAATAATCATCATCTTCGTAAACGATTGATAAATTCGAGCAATCAACAGTCGATATGCTTGATCCGGAGGATGATGGATTTTTTAATATCTCGATTTTGTCATTGTCGTTGATTTGTGCTTTTAAATTTGCAATTTTATTATTTAACAAAATGGAGTTTTCTTGTTTTCTTAATTTGCTTATATAACTCTCTGACAGGCCTATACTCTTAAGATAAAAATACATTATTTGTTTTTTTAATGAAGCAGAATTCCTGACTATAAATTTTTCATATTTTTCCATATTTGTATTTTAGCATATAAGTTTTAGAAGTCAAAATTTTTAGGGTATTTAGTTGACTTAAAACTTGTATAGTGATAAAATAAATATGTTTTTAAAGACTATGATGAAAGAGCAGTAGGCTATTGCAATTTTTTCAGAGAGTCCAAGATTGCTGAAATTGGATAAAATTGAATAGTTGAATTCACTTTCTAGTCGCTCCTTGAAGAAGTTTTGCTTTGTGTAGGGGATGCCGTTGACAAGCGTAAATTGTTTAATAAGACACTTTTTGTGTGAAGTTAGGTGGTACCACGATAAATTTGTCGTCCTAATATTTAGGGCGATTTTTTATTAAAGTAAGGAGAGTAGTATGAAAGAAAAACTTGAATCAATCTTAAAAAATGGGCTTAGTGAAATTGAAAGCTCTGACAATTTAAAAGTTTTGGATGAGATAAGAGTAAAATATCTTGGAAAGACAGGAGAACTTACTCAAATTTTGCGTGGAATGAAAGATGTTCCTGCAGAGGATAGAAGAGAAGTTGGAAGCTTGGCAAATTCAGTAAGACAAAAATTGGAAGCAAGCTTAAGTGAAAAATTGGCCCAATTGGAAAATGCTGAACTTGAAAAAGAAATGGAAAAGGAAAAGATTGATATAACAGAACCAAGCAAAGGGACAAAAAGAGGTGCTTTGCATCCTTTAACAAGATTTAACAACAAATTTATTGATTTGTGTGTTGAAATGGGATTTACTGTTATTCAAACTCCAGAAATAGAAACAGATTATCACAATTTTGAAGCTTTGAATGTACCTAAAAACCATCCTGCAAGAGATATGCAAGACTCTTTCTATATTACTGACAATATTTTGATGAGAACTCACACTTCTCCAGCACAGGTTAGGGCAATGGAAACCATGAAGCCTCCATTCAAGATTGTTTGTCCTGGAAGAGTTTATAGAAATGATGACGACAGTTCTCACTCACCAATTTTCAATCAATTTGAAGCTCTTGTAATTGATGAAAATATAGGTTTGAAAGATTTTATGATTATGGTTAGAGAAATGGCTGTAAGACTTTATGGAAAGAATGTTAAGATGAGGGTTCGTCCTGCTTATTTCCCATTTACCGAACCAAGTATTGAAATTGATGCTACTTGTCAAATTTGCCAAGGAAAAGGTTGCGCATTGTGTAAGGGGACTGGTTATTCAGAATTCTTTGGTGGTGGAATTGTAAACCCTGCAATTTTGGAAATGTCTGGAATCGATAGCAAAAAATATAGTGGTTTTGCTTTTGGTCCAGGAATTGATAGAAGTGTTATGGTTACAAACAGAATACCAAACATAAAATACTTGTTTAGAAATGATTTAAGATTTTTGAAACAAATGAGATAATCAATAAATTGTTGTAGTATGCAAGCATAATACACTATATAATGTGTGATATGCAATAATAAAGGAGAAGAATATAAATGAAAGTTTCATATAAATGGTTGAATGATTTTGTAGATATAAATGATATTTCACCAAAAGAAATTGCTGAAAAACTTACTTCTGCTGGACTTGAAGTAGAAGAATTGAGTTTTATGAATGAACATTTGCATGATGTTTATGTCAGCAAAATTACAAAAATTGAGAAACATCCAGAAGCAGACAGACTTCAAATTTGTCAAGTTGATGTAGGATTTAAAACTGTTCAAATCATCACTTCTGCAACAAATGTTTTTGAAGGAGCAATAGTTCCTGTTTCTTTGGAAGGTGCTGACTTGGTCAACGGAGTAAAAATAAAACCATCAAACTTTAGAGGTGTTAAGAGTGATGGTATGTTTTGCTCTGGAGAAGAATTGGGTATTGATGAAAACTATTTTGAGGGTGCTGGAGTTAATGGTATCTTGATTTTGCCTAATGATTTTGTCCCAGGAACGAAAATTGAAGATGCTTTGCTTCTTAATGATGTTGTGTTTGATATAAATGTCACACCAAATCGTCCTGATTGCAACAGTGTTGTAGGAATTGCAAGAGAAATTTGTGCCATTTACAACAAACCATTCAAAGATTTTGATGTTTCTTATAAAACTGTTGGAGATGATGTCAACAAATATATAAATGTTAAGATTGAAACTGAAAATTGTCCAAGATATATGGCTGCATATATTAAGAATATAAAATTGGAACGATCTCCTTTGTGGGTTAGAAGTCGTTTGCATGCTGTTGGAATTAAGACAATCAATACTATGGTTGATATCACAAACTATATATTGGTAGAACAAGGTCAACCAATGCATGCTTTTGATTATAAATATATTGATGGAAAACAGATTATTGCCAGACAAGCAAAGAAAGGTGAAAAAATTGCTGTTTTGAATGGGCAAACTTATGATCTTGATGAAAGTGTTATGGTTATTGCTGACAAAAACAAGCCTGTTGTTATTGCTGGTGTTATAGGTGGGGTAAATTCTTGTATCTCTGACACTACAACTGATACTGTTTTTGAATGTGCTGTTTTTGATTTGAAGAGTGTAAGATTGACAGCTAAAAAATATGGGCTTAGCACAGATTCTTCTGCAAGATATTCAAAGGGTGTAAATATCAACTTGCCTTCAATCGCTTTGAAGAGAGCGTTGCATTTTGTAAGCACTTTGGGTTGTGGTGAAATTGTTGACGGTGTGATTGACAAGGTTAACTCAAACAAGAAATTAAACACATCAGAAAAAGTTGTTATTTCTTATGAAAAGGTATGCAAAATTTTGGGAGTTGATATACCTAAAGACAGGATGTCACAAATTTTGAATGCTTTGAACATTAAGACAACAATTGTAGGGGATGTGATGACTTGCGTGCCTCCATATATTCGCGAAGATATAAAAAATGCAAATGATATTGCTGAAGAAATTATTAGAATATATGGTTATGATGTTTACAATGATATGGAAGGAAGATTGTTTGAAAATTCTACTATCACTGTTGGTCAATATGAACCTAGATTGGTGTTTGAAAACAATTTGAAAAACATTCTTGTTGATTCTGGTTTTTATGAAACATTAAACTATTCTCTTTATAATGCTTCTGCTTGTGATATGTTGTTGCTTCATAAAGATGATGTAAGAAGAAATGTAATTAAAATTGCTAACCCAATCAATGAAGATATGGCTACTGCAAGAACGGTTATGGCTCATGCTTTGCTTCTTGATATCGCATACAATTTGTCAGTTGGAAACAAAGATTTGAGATTCTTTGAAGTGGGAAAAATTTATTTGCCAAAAGAACTTCCTCTTAAAGAATTGCCTGTTGAAAACAATCGTCTTTCATTTGCTGTTTGTGAAAGTGGTTATGACTTCTTTATGCTTAAGGGTGTTGTTGAAAACTTGCTTTTGGGAACATCTTTGAAGTATAAACTTGAACGCTCAAAAGAACCATATTTGCACAGTGGTGTAAGCGCTGACATAGTCGCTGAAGATGGAACAATTGTTGGTTCATTTGGGAAAGTTCATAAAACTGTATTGAAAAATTATGATATAAATCAAGATGTTTATTATGCTGAACTTGACACAGACTATTTGTCAAGTTTGCCTGAGAAGAAATATTCTACAAAAGAAATATCAAAATTTCCTGTAGTTGAAAGAGATATTGCTGTTGTTGTTGATGAAGCTGTCACAAATGAATCATTGATAAATGCGATTAAATCTTCTTGTGGAAAAATTTTCTACGATGTATATTTGTTTGATGTTTATCGTAGCAATGCATTGGGAGAAAATAAGAAGAGTATGGCATACAAAATTTTGTTTATGTCAGAAGATAAAACTTTGACTGGTGATGAAATCAATGCAGTAATCAAAAAAGTATTAAAAAGTCTTGAATTTAGATATGGTGCTAAATTGAGAGCGTGATTATATAATTGGTATTTATTGTGTGTGTTATGCAATATTGTTTTGCATAACACACTATATATTGTATAAAGGAGAGTTATGATTTATCTTGATAATGCTGGAACAACCAAAATGTTTGATGAATGTGTAGATGTTCATCGTGAATTTTCTTGTGATAGATTTTTCAATCCTTCTGCACTTTCTGTAGAATCTATGGAAGTTTCTAAAAGAATTTCTGACGTTGAAAAATACTTTTTGCAAAAATTGGGTGCAAATGTTGGGAATGTTTTGTTTACTGGCTGTGCTACTGAAAGCAACAATTTGGCAACAAAGGGTAGTCTTAGAAATGGTGATTGGGAATATGTTTTTTCTGAAGGAGAACATCCATCTGTTTATAATGTTGCAAAAAAGTTGGAATTGGATGGATATAAAGTCAAATTTATTCCTCTTGACAGTCAAGGAAAGGTAGATTTGAATGCTCTTGAAGCTGCTTTGAATGAAAAAACAAGATTGATAAGCATAATGCATGTAAGCAATGAGACAGGTGCTATCAATGATTTGACTGCTATTTCAAAATTGAAAGATAAATATTGTCCAAGAGCTATACTTCATGTAGATGGTGTTCAAGGTTTTATGAAAATCCCTTTTTCTATGCAAAAGACAAGCATTGATTTGTATTCTTTCAGTGCTCACAAAATTCATGGACCAAAGGGAATTGCGGGTCTTTATGTAAAAAATAAGGGTGCTTTGAAAGAATTGTATCAAGGTGGAGGGCAGCAATATGGTCTGAGATCTGGGACGGAAAATGTTTCTGGTATTATGCAATTCAAAAAAGCGGTTGAACTTATTGATGTAAATAAAAACTTTGCACATACAAAAGAGTTGAGAGAAAAATTTAATGATGTTGTAGGAAAGTGTGAAGGGATTAAAGTCCTTGATTTCGGTGGTTCTCCTTATATTGAAAGTTTAATATTCTTTGGCGTGAAGGGAGAGACAATGCTTCATGCTTTAAATGAGAATGGAGTTATTGTTGGACTTGGAAGTGCTTGTTCTTCTAAAAAAGCGGGGAATCGTATTCTTGAAAAGATTGGAATCTCTAAAGATGATATAATTTCTAGTGTTAGAATAAGCTTTAATGCTTATCAATCTTTGGAAGAAATTGAAGAGGCTGGAAATATTATTGTAAAAGTTTATAAAAACATTAAACAAAGGGTGTCATAGTATGAAAAAAGTTTTAATGCTTAAATTTGGAGAGTTGTTTTTAAAGGGGAGAAACAGAAGAGAATTTTTGAAACAGCTTAAAAACAACATCGTTTTAAAATTGAAAGGTATAGATTGTGTTTTGACAGAAACTCAAGGGAGACTTATTGTTTCTGATTTTTCTGTTGAGATGGAAGAGGAAATCGTTTCAAGATTGCAGATGGTGTTTGGATTGATTGGTATTGCTTCTGCCTTGGAAATCGAAACTTCTTTGGATAATATAAAAGAAGAAATTTGCGAATTAGACTTTTCTGGGTTTAAAACTTTTAAAGTTGAAGTAAAAAGAGCCGATAAAACTTTTCCTATGAAATCTATGGATCTTGAAAAATATTTGGGTGGCATTGTTTTAGATTCTAATCCAGATTTGAAAGTTGATCTATATACTCCAGAATTAACCATCTTTGTTGAAATAAGAGTAAACAACAAAACTTATATATATAAGAATTTGTTGCACTGTGCTGGTGGACTTCCTCTTGGTAGTGCTGGTAAAGGATTGTTGTTATTGTCTGGTGGTATTGACAGTCCTGTTGCTGGTTACTTGATGTCTAAAAGGGGTTTGGCTTTAGAGGCGGTTCATTTCCATTCTTATCCTTATACAAGTGTTCAAGCAAAAGAGAAGGTTATTGAGCTTGCAAATTTGATATCTAAATATTGCGGGAAGATCAAATTGCATATTGTATCTTTTACTGAAATCCAAGAACAAATTCACAAAAATTGTGATCCAGAATATATGATCACTATTATGAGAAGAATTATGATGAGAATTGCTCAACGCATTTGCATGGCAAACAATTTGGGAGCAATAGTGACGGGTGAGAGTCTTGGACAAGTGGCTAGCCAAACTATGCAAAGTATGACGGTCACAAATGCAGTTGTAAACCTTCCTGTGTTTAGACCTGTAATCGCTTTTGACAAAGAAGAGATTATGGATATCTCAAGAAAGATAGGGACTTATGAAACTTCTATTTTGCCTTATGAAGATTGTTGCACTGTTTTCTTGCCAAAGAACCCTGTAATTAGACCAACTATCAAAAGAGCAGAATTTTTAGAGAAGAATCTTGACATAGAAAAACTTGTTGATGATGCTTTGAAGGGTGAAGAGATTATTGAAATAAACAATTATTAGTCTATAAATTTTTTATAGACTTTTTTGTTATCAATTCATTGAACGACAGCGTAGGCTGTCTTTTTTATTTTTATTGATAAAAATGGCACTCTTTGTTGAAGGTGGCGGGAGTCTATATTATTATATTTATAATTGCATTTGAAGTAGGGTGTGATTTTGGAGTTTTTTTTAAATGTATATTGATTTATAATTATAAATTTCATTTTTATAAACTTGCAAAAATGTATATTTTTATAAAAAATGAGTGAATAAATATACAAAAATCACTTGCATATTTATAAATTTTAATGTATAATAATCAAAAATGCATGAATAAACATAAATTTATATTTATGCATAAAACGCTACACATGCGTAATTTAGCGGAGCGTAGCGATTGAAGGAGTTTGAAATGGCAAGAAGTTCTAGACAATCAAAAATTTTGGAATTGATCTCAACTAAAGAAATTGAAACTCAAGACGAGTTGGCAAGAGAATTGAAAAATGCAAATTTTGATATTACTCAGGCAACTATTTCTCGTGATATAAAAGAACTTGGTTTGACAAAAATCTTGAGCAGTTCTGGAAAATATAAATATGCTATTCTTGGTTCTGAACAACAAGTCGTTTCAAACAAATACATAAATATTTTTAAAGAATGTGTCATCTCTGTTAAATCAGCTTTGAATTTGGTTATTGTAAAAACAATCAAGGGAATGGGTGTCAGTGTTTGTTCATTTATTGATAAACTCAATTTAAATGAACTTATGGGTGCGACCTATGGTGATGATACTGTTATGCTCGCTTTCCCTTCAACAACTTTTGCCAGCGAAGCAGTTGTAACTTTAAATCAACTTATGTTATAATATTTCAGAAAATAAGAGGCAAAATTGTAGCCTCTTTTATAATTAAAATTTATTGGGGTATGTTTAATGTTAGCTTCTCTCTCTCTTAATAATGTTGCTTTAATTAAAAAGCAAACTATAGATTTTCAAAAAGGATTTAATTGCATACTTGGACAGTCTGGTGCAGGTAAAAGTATCATTATAGATGCACTTAATTTCTCTTTGGGGGTGAAGGCTGACAAAAATCTTATTCGTTCTGGAGAGAACTCTTTAAGAGTTGACGCCGTTTTTACAAACCTTTCTCAACAAGAAAAGAAATTTTTGGAAGAAATGGACATTGATTTTGATGATGAACTCATTATTACCAGAACTCTAAATACCGATGGTAAATCGTCTATAAAAATAAACGGATATCCTGCCACAGCAAAAATGCTTAAAGATTTCTCTGAGTCTATGGTTGATTTTTGTGGTCAGCATGACAGTGTTGGATTGTTGAATGTAAACAATCATTTGGCTTTACTCGACAAATTTGCTGGAGAAGAAGTATCAAAAATAAAAACAAGAGTTGAAGCTTTGTTTCAAGATGTGAAAGAAACGGAAAAGAAGATTAAGGCTTTGGGTGGAAATGAGCTTGAAAGAGAAAGGACAAAAGATCTGTTAGAATTTCAAATCAATGAGATTGAAAACGCAAATTTAGTTCCAGGAGAGGATGTTGAACTTAAAGAGAAGCTTGATTTTATGTCTTCTGCTGAAAACATTTTTGAGAAAGTTTGTGAAGCTTTGGATAAACTTGATTCTCAAAGAGAGAATGCTTCTGCTCTGTTATACGAAGCAAAAAATTCTTTGTCTGGCTTTTCTAACTTTAAAGACATAGACAATTGCAGAGACAGAATAGAAAATTGTTATTATGAGATTAAAGATGTAGTTGACTCTCTTGAGTCTATCAAGCAAAATACTGATTTTGATTCAAAAGAACTTGAAAAGATTGATGCTAGACTTGATTTGATCAAAAACTTATCAAAAAAATATGGAAAAACTATTGATGATATATTGCAATATCTTGATAAGTGTAAAAATCAATTAGACGAATTGGAAAACAGTCAATTTACTTTGGATAAACTTCAAAAAGAATTAGATGAAAAACAAAGAGCATTGAAACAAGTCTCTATGGAGTTGACTCAAGTTAGAAAGAAATATGCAAAATTGCTTGAAGAGCAGTTGACAAAACAACTTGAAGATTTGGAAATGAAGGGGACAAATTTTGAGGTTTCATTTGAAGAGACCGAATGCACAGCAAAGGGTGTAGACAGCGTTAAATTTATGTTCTCTGCAAACAAAGGACAAGAGATTAAAGATTTACATAAAACTGCATCGGGTGGTGAATTGTCAAGATTATTGCTTGCATTCAAAAATGTTATGCTTGATAAAGAGAATGTTCAAACTGTAGTTTTCGATGAAATCGACTCAGGTATAAGTGGACATACAGCAGGTAGATTAGCTGAAAAGCTTGAGAATATTTCTAAATATACACAAATCATTTGTATCACTCACACTCCAGTTGTGGCAGCAAAAGCAAATGCATTTTTGCTTGTAGAAAAACAGGTTGTTGATAACAACACAATATCAACAGTTTATAGTCTTGATACAAATCAAGCTGTTTATGAAGTGGCTAGACTTATTGATGGCGGGAAAGATGTTTCAACTACCGCAATAGAACATGCAAAGAAGCTTTTTAATTTGCAATAAAGTTATAAATAAATAACTATTTTAAAATATACAAGATGCCAAATTTGGTGTCTTGTTTTTTATTTTGTGATGTTGAAGACTTTGTAGGCGTTTATCATTATAAAAACATATCATTCATATAATGTTATAGAATGGAGTTTGTCCTATGCTTGAATTCATTTCATCAAATTTTTCTGAATGTGTTTTCTTTGCTGTAATGTTATTGGCGATGATTCCTACTTTGGAGAGCAAGGTTGCTATTCCTTTTGCTATGGCTCAACAAATTTGGGGAGAAAATGCTCTTTCTCCCGGCTTGGCATTTTTATGTGCTTTTATTGGAAGCATGATCCCAGCTCTGTTTGTTATTTTGATTTCAAGATTTGTAAAAAGTAAAACAACAGGATTTGTATATGAAAAGTTTGTCACAAAAATACAAAACAAATTCAAAAACAAATTTGTTAAGATTGGAGAGCGAAAGTCTGTTTTTCAAAAGTGTCTGTTGCTTGCAACTTTTGTGGCTATTCCTCTTCCTTTGACTGGGGTATATTCTGGAAGTGTGATAGCAGGATTTACAAATTTAAAAATATGGCAAGCACTTATTTCAATCTTGATTGGAGATTTGTTTTCGTGTTTGGCTATACTTTTGATATGTTTGTTCTTTGAGAATTCTGTGTTTTATGTGTTTTTATTTTCTTTGCTGTTTGTAGGAATTTATTTAGCAATAAGCTTACTAATATATCTTATCAAAAAAATCAAACTATTAAAAAGAGTAAAATAATTTTTATGTAAAGTGAGGGGGAGTATTTGAGAATAAAAAAGAAAAGAGATGATTGTTTTGTTCTTATGAACTAAAATATCTCTTTTCACTTTTTAAGTTAAGACTTATAAAATTGTTTGTGAAATCTTAACTTACTAATATCTTGCACCGAAAGTTTTGTTTTATTCATTTATTTTGCAAATTTTTTATAAAGAATTTTTTTGATGTAATAATTTACTGGGAAAACAAGCAAAAGTCCATATATTGGGACAAGCAAAGAAGTTAAATATTGATTCATTGTTTCGTATTGCATGCCACAAATTATGTTTATAATGAGCACAACTATTGAAGCAAGAACAAATACTGCCCAATTTATCACACCATTATAGACAATGGCTGCCTTTTTGCTTGGGGAAACTTTGAAAACAATCAAAGTATAGATGCAATAAACCAAGAACAAAATAGGGAGAGTATAATACATAAATGTTGTGCCTGATTTGATTAAATTAACTGCACTTAATATTCCATACAAAACGCCACAACCAATGCCTGACAACAGGAGCAAAATTGTAGAACTGATTAGTTTGAGAAGGTTTGTGTTGTGATTTCTTTCAACTGAAGTTTTTCTATATTCTTTGAAATCTATTCCATGTCCAGCATAGTATTTCTTTAATGTGTTGTAATCTGCAAAACTTTCCATGTCAGAATAGTTTTGACTCTCTTCTGTTTGAGGGATTACATCAGCTTTAGCCTTTTCTTTCTCTTTTTTGCGTTCGAACAATTTTGCCATCATATCTTTGTAAGTTGGCTCTAAATTGCTGTCTCTTTTTGGAGCTGGGAGATTGTCATCATAAATGTTTACTTCGATGTTTGGTGGTGTAATCTTCTTTTGAATAGGAATTTGACTCTCGTCCATTCTTGGGTTGGTTATAAAAATTGCATCATCCTTTTTCTCTTCATCTTTCAAAACATCTTCAGCAATTTCTTCTTTCTTATATGTGAAATTGTCTGAGTTGTCAGTTGTTGTTTGGGATGTTGTAGCATTTGTTGAAGGTTGTTGAAGATTGTCAAATCCGTTTTGTCTTGCATTGAGCATAGATTGTTTAAGCTGTTCTATTCTGGCTTTTTGGATTTCTCTATTGTCTTCTGCATTTTCATATACAACAGACATTTCTATTTGATTTTCAGAGAAAGATTTTTTCTTTCTATATTTTTTAAGTTCGCTTGAGGTGTCATAAAGTCTTCTGTTTTGTTCCTCTTGCATTGGGGTTAAAGTCAACTTCTCTTCTGCATCAAGAAGTTTCCCATCGTCTTTGTGATCCTCTTCGTTTTGTTGAGGGTAATTGTTTGTCTCGAGTATATTTTGATAGTAATTTATTTTCTCTAAATCTTGTTCATTGTTTTCTTCTGCATTTTCAACGATTTCAGTGCTTTCTTCTTGATCTGCATTGTTTGAAACTTCTTCTGCTGTTTCGTAATTGTCTTCAACAACAGGAGGTTGTAGTGATTGATAAGAGAAGAAATCAATTTGATTTTCTACAACATCACTTTCTTCTTCGTCAATGGATTGACTAGCTGATTGAGTGTTTGTCTCTTCAGATTTAACCATATTGAAAATGCTGTCTTGTTGCAAAAAGATTGGCTTGTTTTGGGTTTCTTCTTCTGCGTTTACAGCGTTTTCAGTTTGAACAGTCTTGTTTTCTGTTTCTGGTGTAGAAGAAGAGTCTTCTTCTGTTTTATATTGCATATTTTCAAATTCAGGAGCAAGCTGTTCTAAAACCTTTTTACCTTCGTTTGTTATGGTGTAGTAGTGTCTTTTGCCACCAAATTCGCTTTCTCCCCAATATGATGAAGAAACCAAACCTTTTTTCTCCATTCTTGTTAAGCAAGAATAAAGTGTAGGTTTTTTCATAATATAACTTCCGCCAGTCTTCTGGGAGATAAATTCTATTATTTCTAAACCATACTTTGAGCCAAATGAAAGACTATCTAAAACAAGATATTGAATTTGACCATTTGAATTGAATGCCATATACAATTCTCCTATATAGAAAATTATAAATACATAAACAAATTTTGTCAAACAAAATTGAGGTATTATGCAAAAAATTTTTATTGCATAATATAACAATATGTTCCAGTAATATGCAATACATAATACTATATATAGTGGTAATACGCAAAATGATCTTTTATATATAGAAAAAAATAAAATGTTTGATTTTTAATATCAAAAGTGCTACAATAATATTATGAAAATTAAACTAATAAAAGAGAAAAGAAAAACAATAGTTTTGAAAGTTATTGACAGTGATAATGCTGTTTTGAAAGTTCCTAAAACTATATCTGACAAAAAGATAGAAGAGTTTTTGAAGAGTAAAGAAAATTGGCTTAAAAAGACTTCAGCTAGGATGAAAGATAATGAAAGTTTTTCAACTGACTTTGATTTTGAGAAGTTTATTTACCTAAATGGGAAACCTTTTGTTTCAACAAAGGAAATTTCATTGGAATTTGACAAATTGGATTCTGAAGGAAAGAAAGAAGAAATAAGAAAATATTATCTGTCAATGTTTTGGAAGTTGGAAGAACTTGCAGATAAGTTATCTTCTGAAACAGGATTGAAATACAATGAAATAAAAATTACTGATTCTGTGAGAATTTGGGGGAGTTATAACTGTAAAAGACAGATGAAATTAAATTTCAAATTGCTTATTTTGCCTGAGAATTTGATTGAATATGTGATTTATCACGAATTGTGCCACAGCATACATATGAATCACAAGCCACAATTTTGGAAAGATCTTGAAAAAATTTGTCCAAACTATAAGGCTTTAAAGAAAGAATTAAACAAATATTCGTTTGTGCTTAAAACAAATTTTTAATAAAAGGAGATTGGATGTTTTGTCCAATCTTTTTTTAACATAATTTTGACATTTCTGCAAAGACTATAATTGATTATGAAGAAATATTCTATTGCGTTTTTCTCGGTTTTTTTGGTCGTGTTTTTGTGTTGTTCTATCTACTTTCCATTACAAGAGATTATTGGGCTTGGAAATGGTTTTTTGGTGGAATATAACGACATTGAAACGGTGAATGAAAACAAAACTTTTGGCGACTTTTTTAAGGTTCAACTGAATGAAAAAGAAAAGATAGTTGGAGGACAAAAGGTTAAACAGGGAGAAGTTGTATTTAAACTGTTTGGATTTATACCAATTAAGAAGGTTGATGTTGTTCTGGCTTCCGATGATGATTATTATGTTGGAGGGGTGCCAATTGGGCTTTCTATTTATACTGATGGAGCTATTGTAGTAAGCGAAGAAAACAACATTGATACTTCTTTGAAAGAAGGTGATATCATAACTCAAATAAATGGTCATGATGTTGAAGATCTAAACCAAATACAAGACATTTTACAGCAGAGTGGGAATGAGGTTGAAGTCAAGTTTTTAAGGAAAAACAAAGAACTTAAAACTCTGGTAAAAACGACCAAAGATGATTCTACTGGCAAGTTGAAACTTGGTTTATGGGTAAAAGATGATATAACTGGCGTTGGGACGCTTACTTTTGTAAACAAAAAGACCAAAGAATATGGGGCATTGGGTCATCCTATTGTTGAAGCTAGTGGTGGAAATGTTGTGCCTGTTTCTAGCGGTGATGTTTATGAATGCAATTTAATTGGAATAAATAAGGGTAAGAAAAATGCTCCAGGGGAACTAAGATGTATATTTCTGCCAAACTCAAAGAGTAAAGGAACTATAGAAGACAACTCTAAATTTGGCATAAATGGGGTGCTGAATGATGTAAGTGGGCTTGTTGATGAGAATTTGACTGCAAAACTTGGTGGCAGGCTTGGTGTCAAAATGGGTAAAGCTTATATAGTTTCAAGTTTGAGTGGGATCAGAGAAGAATATGAAATTGAAATTATAAAAGCAAATTATCAAAAATCTGCAGATGACAAAAGTTTGGTTTTTAGAGTGAAAGACAAAAGATTGCTTGATATGACAGGAGGAATAGTCCAGGGAATGAGTGGTTCTCCTATTGTTCAAGATGGAAAAATTATAGGGGCTGTGACACACGTGTTTTTGAATGATCCGACAAAGGGTTATGGTGTCTATGCTGATTGGATGATTTAAAAAAATACTATATTTTGTGTAGTATGCTTTGAATATGTCTACAAAATATAGTATTATGCAATAAATTTTTGATTTTAATCTTCGTTGTGAATTTTTACTATGTTTGCAACTGATTTTCTCATATCTTCGCTTATTGCTGCGTAGTGTTTCTTTGTTGTGTTTACATCTTTATGACCAAGTACATCGGCAACAATGTAAATATCTTTTGTTTCTCTATACAGATTTGTGCCAAATGTTGAGCGCAATTTGTGCGGAGAAATCTTTTTTAATGGGCTACCTTCTTTTGCAAACTTTTTCACAAGATTTTCAACTGCTCTGACGCAGATTCTTTTGTTTTGAAGGGAGACAAACATAGCGTTTTCTTCTTCATCAAGTTTTAAAGTCGCTCTTTTCCTTAACCATTCTTGCAATGCTTCTGCAACTTCTCTTGAGAAATAGAGAATTGTTTGATTTCCACCTTTTCTTGTCACTTTGAAAGCATTTTGTGAGAAATCAAAGTCTTCTACATTAAGTCCGACAAGTTCGGAAATTCTTATGCCAGTCCCTAAAAACAAGGTTACTATGGCGTTATCTCTTTCTTGGGTGTTTTTGTTGTAGTTTTTTTGGCGTTCTGTAAAGGTTGTAGGGGATTGAACGGCATCCAACATCCTTTCTACTTCGTCTTGTTCTAGTCTTATAATTTCTTTATTATGAAGTTTTGGAGTTGATACTTTGCTGGCAACATTCGAAGAAATCATATCGTGATTGAACAAATATTTGAAAAAACTTCTTATACTTGCAAGTTTTCTTGCTTTGCCTCTTTCTGTGTTTTTTATCGTTTTGTTTTCTTCGTTTTGATAGAAAGTAAGGTATGAAAGGAAGTTTTCTATGTTTCTTGATTGCAATTGATTGAGATCGTTTAATGTAATTTCCATTTTTGGCTTTCTCAAAACATATTTCTCAAGATAATCAAAAAATACACTCAAATCCATGGCGTAATTTACACGGGTAAGACTGGAGGTGTTGTTTTCTATGCCTGTGAAGAAATCATAGCAATAATCAGGCAAATTGGAAAGATAATGTCCAACTGTCTGCATATTTTTTAAATCTCTCTTTTCATAATATGACAAATTACTCATACTATAATTATATCAAATTATACTAAAAAATCAAACAAATATAACAAGTTGTTTAAATGTGTTTTTCTACATATTGTTTGTATTATGCATAACACTCCCAACATATTGATTTTTTGTTGTTTTTTATTTTTTAGAGTCTGAAGAGCTTGAGAGAAATTTTTGTGTGATTGTGTTTATTTTTTATATGCAAATTTCGACAAAGACAGTAAAAAAATATTTTCGACAAAAAATGACAGGTTATGTGTCAATAATGGTTGCTTTTTAAACTTTAATATGCTAAAATCTATCAGTTAAACAACGGAGGTAAAAATGTTTAGTTTAAAAAAAGAAAATACAAAAGTTGAAATTGACTTGTCTATTGACAATGTTGAATGGGAAAAAGGGGTTCAAGAAGTATATGAATCCACAAAAAGCAAATTTAATATTGAAGGATTTAGAAAAGGACACGCTCCAAGAAAAGTTATTGAACAACTCTATGGGGACAGTGTATTCTTTGAAGATACTGTAGAAAAATTTGTTAACGAAACTATTGAAGAAGTTTTAAGCAAAAATCCAGAACTCGAACCTGTTGCTATGCCAACAACTCAGTTTGAAAGCTTTACTGCTTCAGATGGTTTGAAAATGAAGATATTCTTTGAAATTGTTCCTGAATTTGAATTGTGCAAATATAAGGGTGTCACAATTAAAGTTCACAGCAAAGAAGTGACAGAACACGACATTGAACATCAAATTCATCACTTGCTTGAAGACAATGCAAAGTTTGTTTCTGTTGACAGAGAAATCAAAAATGGCGACAATGCTTTGATTGACTTTACTGGCTATATTGATGGAGTTGCTTTCAATGGTGGTGCTGCAAAAGATTATCCTCTTGAAATCGGTTCTCACAGTTTTATTGACACTTTTGAAGATCAACTCGTTGGACACAAAAAGGGTGATAATGTTGATGTTAATGTTACATTCCCTGAAAACTACCAAGTTGACGAATTGAAAGGCAAAAAAGCTTTGTTTAAAGTTGTTGTAAACGATGTTAGAGAAAAATCTTTGCCAGAACTTAATGACAAATTTGTCGCTGATACGACAGAGTTTGAAACTGTTGATGAGTATAAAAAAGATTTAACTGCTCATATTCAAGATATGAAAGACAAGCAATTTGAAAACGAATTTGAATACAACATGAGAGAATATTTGCTTGCTAATACTAATGTTGAAATCCCTGAAATTATGGTAGAAAACGCTGTTAATGATGATGTTAAGAGAATGAAAGATGCTTTGGCTGCATATAATGTTACTTTGGAAGACTACCTTGCTCAAACAGGTTCTAACTTGAAAGATTATCTTGCTAACGCAAAAGAAAGAACTCTTAAGATGATTAAGACTCGTTATATCTATAGAAAACTTCTTGAAGAAAACAAAATCGAAGTTTCTGCTAAAGAATTGGAAGAAGCTACAAAGGGTATGAAAGACAGTCACGAAATCGTTAGAAAAGAAAACGAACTCTTACTTGACAAACTTCATAAATTCTTGAAAGACAACAACACTATTGAAGTTATTGAATAAAACTACTTTCTTTCCTTTTTGCTAGATTTTTCCAGCTTAAAGCATTGGGCTTTTACCTTGATGCGCAAATATATGGAGGTGTTTTATGTTGATACCTATGGTCGTTGACCAAACAGGTGCAAGTGAAAGATCCTATGATATATATTCTAGACTTTTGGAAGATAGAATTATTTTCTTGACAGGTGAAATCACTGACGCAACTGCAAATGTTGTCATTGCACAACTTATTTATTTGGAAGGGAAAAATCCTGACAAAGATATATTCTTGTATATAAACAGCCCTGGTGGCTCTGTAAGTGCAGGAATAGCTATTTATGACACAATGAACTATATCAAGTGTGATGTTTCTACAATCTGCGTTGGTCTTGCTGCATCTATGGGAGCATTCTTGCTTTCAAGTGGGGCAAAGGGTAAGCGTTTTGCTTTGCCTAACAGCGAAATTATGATTCATCAACCACTTGGTGGAACACAAGGGCAAGCAAGTGACATTGAAATTCAAGCAAAACATATGAAAAAGACTAAGAATATGTTGAACAAAATTCTTAGTGAAAACACAGGAAAATCTTTGGAAGAAATTGAAAAAGATACTGACAGAGACAATTATATGTCTGCTGAAGAAGCCAAAGAATATGGATTGATTGACAATATTTTTGTCACCAGAAAAGCAAACAAAAACCAAAAATAAGGGGTTAGAATGAAAGATATTGAAATGTGTGCTTGCTCATTTTGTGGCAGACCTCAAAAGGCTGCAAAAAAACTTATTGCCAGTCCAAATGGCGATGCTTTTATCTGTGATGATTGCATAAGAATATGTGCTGATATTATCAAAGAAGAGAATATGAAACTTAAAGTCTTTAAAGACTTGGTTTTGCCTTCTCCAAAAGAGATAAAAAAGTGCCTTGACAACTATGTTATCGGGCAAGAACAAGCAAAGAAAGTGCTTTCTGTTGCCGTTTTCAATCATTATAAGAGAATAAACTACAACGAACACAACAAAGTCAATGCAAGCAAGAAAAACAAAGAGAAAGATGCCATTGAAAATCCAAATGTTGAACTTGAAAAAAGCAACATTTTGATGATTGGTCCTACTGGTTCTGGAAAAACTTTGCTTGTGAGAACTTTGGCTAGAATTCTTGATGTTCCTTTTGCTTGTGCTGATGCCACAACTTTGACAGAAGCAGGCTATGTCGGCGAAGATGTTGAAAATGTCCTTTTGAAACTTATTCAAAATGCTGATTATGATATTGAAAAGGCTCAAAGAGGAATTATTTACATCGATGAAATCGATAAACTCGCTAGAAAGAGTGAAAATCGTTCTTTGACTCGTGATGTAGGTGGCGAGGGTGTTCAACAAGCACTTTTAAAGATTATTGAAAGCACAATTGCCAGTGTTCCTCCACAAGGTGGAAGAAAACATCCTCATCAAGAAATGATCCAAATTGACACTACAAACATTTTGTTTATTTGCGGTGGGGCTTTTGTTGGACTTGATGATATCATTCACAAGAGATTGTCTTCTTCTGCAATTGGATTTAACGCTAACATAAAAAATTCAGAAGAAAAAGCAAAGATTGATTTTTCAAAAGATGTTCAACCTGATGATTTGATCAAATTTGGACTTATTCCAGAATTTGTTGGAAGACTTCCTATCATCACTGGGCTTGATGACCTTGATGACAAAGCTCTTCAGAGAATTTTGGTTGAACCTAAAAATTCTTTGATCAAACAATACAAAGAGATGTTTAAGATCGATGGTTTTGATATTGATTTTGAAGATGATGCCATCGCTTATGTTGCACAAAAAGCTATTGCTTTGAAAACAGGCGCAAGAGGCATAAGAACCATTATGGAAACAAAAATGTTGGAACTTATGTTTGATTTGCCTGATCCTCAAATTTATAGCAAAATTATCATCACAAAAGATTTTATTGAAAAAGGAGAAAAACCTATTTTAATAAAGCGTGATACCGAGTCAAAAGAGGCTGTTTAATTACAGCCTTTTTTTGTTGAGTTTATGCAGTTTTTATAGAGTTTTACTTTGGGGCTTAATATACCTAATATAATAAGTTTTATTTATTTTATTTTTAAATATTCTTAATTTGTTTGACAAAGATTTCAAAAAAAGGTAAACTCTTTTTGTAAGTAAAAGTTTGCCTTTTGTTTTTCGTCATATTGGCAGCAATGCTTATTATAAAGGGGAATATAGTATGAGTGGTATGTTGTTGGATGTCGCTCCTGCTATCGTGTCGGTTATATCGGTTGTATTATTCCTTGTTGGACTTGCCATTGGGCTGGTAATATATAAAATTTATAGCAGTAAAAAAATTGAAAAAAACAAATCTAATGCTATTAAGATTATTGAAGATGCGTATGCAGAAGCTAAGACTATAAAAAAAGAAGCTATTATCGAAAGCAAAGAACAAGCTCAAAAACTTAAAGATGAAGTTGAGCAAGAAGTTAAAGAAAGACGTGCAGAAGTTGTTAAACTTGAAGAACGCTTGAATCAAAGAGAAGAGTATATCGAGAAAAAAGAACTTGCTGCAGACAAGAAAAACGAGCAACTTGACGAAGAAAAGAAAGAAGTTGTTTCGATGAAAGAAAATTTGGAAAAGTTGAAGCAAGAACAAGAAGATTTGAAAGCACAAATCTTGGAAGAACTTGAAAAAACTGCCAAACTTTCTAAGCAAGAAGCAAAGGATATGCTTATTGCAAATATGAAAAACGATGCTCAAAAAGAAGCATCTGTAATTGTTAAGAAAATTGAAGATGACGCCAAAGAAGAAGGCGAAAACAAAGCTCGTTGGATCATTGGGCAGGCTCTTCAAAGATGTGCCACAGAAACAACAAGTGAAATGACTGTTTCTGTTGTTTCCCTTCCTAATGATGAAATGAAAGGAAGAATCATTGGGCGTGAAGGTAGAAACATCAGAGCAATCGAAGCTGTTACTGGGGTAGAACTTATTGTTGATGACACACCAGAGACAATTACAATTTCTGGTTTTGATCCTATAAGAAGAGAGGTTGCAAGACTTTCTCTTGAAAAGTTGATTTCTGACGGAAGAATTCACCCAACAAGAATTGAAGAAATTGTTGAGAAAATGCAAAAAGAAGTTGACAGAATCATCAAACAAGCTGGTGACGAAGCTTGCAATGAAACTGGAATCTTCAATCTCAATCCTGAATTGGTTAAGGTGCTTGGCCGTTTGAAATACAGAACAAGTTATGGACAGAATGTTTTGAAACACTCTATTGAAACATCAATCATTGCTGGACTTCTTGCCAGTGAAATGGGTGCAAATGTCAAGATTGCAAAGCGTGGGGGATTGCTTCACGATATAGGCAAGGCTCTTGACCATGAAATGGAAGGCACTCACACTCAAATCGGTGTGGAACTTGCAAGAAAGTATGGCGAAAGCGAAGCAGTTGTTCACTGCATTGAAGCTCACCATTTTGATGTTGAATTTAAGACTATTGAAGCTGTCATTGTTCAGGTTGCTGATGCTATTTCAAGTTCTAGACCTGGTGCTAGAAGAGATAGTTTTGAAAACTATATCAAGCGTCTTCAACAACTTGAAGAAATCGCAAACGGTTTTGAAGGTGTTGACAAATCTTATGCTGTTCAAGCAGGAAGAGAAGTCAGAATTATTGTTAAACCAGAACAAATTTCTGACAGTCAGGCTATGTTTTTGGCAAAAGATATTGCTGCTAAAATCGAAAATGAAATGCAATATCCTGGTCAAATCAAAGTCAATGTCATAAGAGAAAGCAGATTTACTGAAACTGCTAAATAATGTTATGATATCAATTTAAAATTGATTTATCATATAAATTTATAAAAGGAGTTTAAAATGGCTGAAAAGAAGAAAAAATCATCAAGTTCAAGCTCAAATTCAAAAACAGTAACAAAATCTACTAGAACATGGTCTTCAACTAAGATCTTGGATTGCATCGCTTACTTTGCAATTATATTCATTGCTATTGCTTTGATTTTGAGATTGATTTTCAAGGAAAATAGCCCTCAAGTTGCTTCAGCTTTCCAATCTATTGGTGAATGCTTGGCTTACATCATCGCTATTTGGCTTGGATTCTATTGGACTAGAAGAAAAAGAAATATCTGGTGGTTGATTTGCTGGATTGTTGCAACAGTTGTTATTGTCGTTATCTATATTTTTGCAGTTATTTAATCATGAACTAAAGAGGAAAGAATGGCTTATATAATCACTATCATTGCTATCGTTTTGGCTGGCATTTTTGCCTTGCTTGTAAATGTTTGGGCAGGTTTTGCATACTTTGTGCTTGCCACTCTTTTCTTGTTGTCTATGTTTTGGGGTTGTTGGCTTATTTATAAGTATTTCACCGAATTTAAAAAAGAATTGGAAGAAAGATTTTCAATTTTTAGGGCGGAAACTATAAACAACAAACAGACAACTTCTCAATATTTTGATGACAATGTTGCTGTGTTCAAAAAAGAATTTGCAAAGAAAACACTTAAAGACAAAATAGTAAAATGGTTTATGATTCTGTTTTGTTTTGCTTGTGCTGTTGCGTTCTTGCTTGGAGCAATCTTCTATTAACAAAAAAAAGACAAATTTTTATGATTTGTCTTTTTTATTGTCATTTTCATGTTTTACTTCAAAACATTTTGATTAGTTTGTTTTTTTTGTTATACTTTATGATATTGGTTTAGAGGGTGATATGTTATCAAAAGTTCTTAGTTTTGGTTTGGTTGGTATTGATGGGTTTTTGACTCAAATAGAAACAGATATTGTGGGTGGTGTGCCTCATTTTGAAATAGTTGGGCTTGGTGATACTGCTGTCAAAGAATCTAAAGACAGAGTCAAATCTGCAATCAGAAATTCTGGTTTTGAATATCCTGTCAAGCATTATACAATAAACTTGGCACCTGCTGACATAAAGAAAGAAGGGCCATTATATGACCTCGGCATAGCTGTTGGTATTTTGGCTGCATCAGAACAAATCAAAACAAAAAATTATAAGGACTATATTTTTATCGGGGAACTCTCTTTGGATGGTTCAATCAAAAAAGTTCGTGGTGTTTTGCCTATTCTTATAAGCGCAAGAAATATGGGCTACACAAAGTTTATTATTCCAAAAGAGAACAGTGAAGAAGCAAGATACATTTCTGGAATGGAAATTTATGCTCTTTCAAGTCTTAAAGAAGTTGTTGATTTTTTGAATGAAGAAGAAAAAGAAAAGATCCCTATGTTGCAAACAAAATCTTTTGAAGAAGCGTTTAAATGCACGACAAACAAATTAGATTTTGAAAATGTAAAGGGACAGGCATTGGCAAAAAGAGCATTGGAAATTGCTGCAGCTGGTGGACATAATGTGTTGATGATTGGACCTCCAGGCAGTGGGAAAAGTATGCTTGCAAAGTGCTTTTCAGGAATACTTCCAGATTTGACATTTGAAGAAGCATTGGAAGTGACAAAAATTCATTCAATAGCAGGAGAACTTGATTTAAAGAAAGGTATAATCACAGAAAGACCTTTCAGAACTCCTCATCATACCGCGTCAACTGTAAGTTTGACAGGTGGTGGCAATCACAGTAAACCTGGGGAAATAAGTTTGGCACACAATGGAGTGCTTTATTTGGACGAATTTCCTGAGTATTCTAGGCACTTGATAGAAACATTGCGTCAACCTTTGGAAGATGGTTATATCACGGTTGCAAGAGCAAATCAAACCATCACTTATCCTGCAAGTTTTACGCTTATTGCAAGTATGAATCCTTGTCCTTGTGGAAACTATGGCTCAAAAGATAGAGAGTGCAAATGCTCTCCAGCACAAATACATAAATATTTATCAAAAATTTCTGGACCAATTATGGACAGAATTGACATTCAAGTTGAAGTTGACAGTGTGTCATACAAAGATTTGAATAAAAACCAAAAAGAAGAATGTTCTGCTGATATAAAAAAGAGAGTTGACAAAGCTAGAAATATTCAGCTTGAAAGATTTAAAAATTCTAAAACTTTTTCCAATGCTAAAATGAGCGTTCCTCAAACCAAAAAGTTTTGCCAAATGTCAAAAGAGTGTCAAAATTTGATGGAACAGGCCTTTAACAGTTTGAAATTGAGTGCAAGAGCGCACGATAGAATTTTGAAAGTTGCAAGGACTATTGCTGATTTGGAAGGAGAAGAGAATATTTTGCCACAGCACATTGCAGAGGCAATTTCATATAGAAGTTTAGATAGAAAATATTGGAATATTTGATGGGAGGGAGTTTGTTGACAGAAAGAGATAAGTTGTTGGTGTTTTTATCAGCATTTGAATTGTCAATCAAAAAACAGGAGAGTATTTTAGATTCTCTTGAAGATTTTTCTGTGGAAAGTGTTTTGAGAAATAGCAAACTTCTAAACATTTTGACAACAGAGGAATATCACAAACTTTTAGAAAATTATGATAAGAGAATTCTTGATTCTTCCATCGAAAATATGCAAAAGAATGGAATAGAAATCGTAACCATTTTTTCTGACAATTATCCAGAGAAGTTGAGAGATTTGCCTGACAGACCACTTATTTTGTATGCAAAAGGTGATCTATCACTTGTAAACAAAAAGTCTGTTGCCATTGTGGGGACTCGTATGCCTTCAAATTATGGTCGTGTCATTACTGAAAGATTTACCGAAAAACTTGCACAGAGTGGTCTTGTTGTTGTAAGTGGGTTATGTTATGGAATTGATGAAATCGCTCACAAAAAGACGCTTGCTGTTGGAGGTAAAACTATTGCTGTGATTGGCAGTGGTTTTAGCAATATTTATCCTGCTTCAAACACTTCTTTGGCACAAGAAATTGCAAAAAGGGGACTTATTCTTTCTGAATATCCGCCATCTTTTAAGCCTAAAAGATACACATTCCCAAGGAGAAACAGAATTGTGGCTGGTTTATCTGATGGGGTGCTTATTGTTGAAGCAGGCATAAAAAGCGGGACAATTCATACGAAAGAATATGCTTTGGAATACGGCAAAGACATTTTTGCTGTGCCTGGAAATATTACCAGTCCTAAGAGCGAACTTACAAACGATTTGATCAAGACTGGACAAGCAGAATGTGTTTTGTCTGCTGATGAAATTATTGACTTTTATGGTTTGAAAAAATCCGCAAAACAACAGGCTATTACACTCAGTTTTGATGAAAAAGCAATCGTAGATGCCTTGTCAGACGGAGAGAAAGATTTTGATTTCTTGTCAAGAAAGACCAAAATTCCTGTTAATATTTTGAATAGTTGTTTGACAACTATGGAAATTCGTGGTTTAATAAGAAAGTTGCCGGGTCAAAGTTATGCTTTGATTTGACAAATAAATTTTTATAGCATATCATTATACCTAAATTACGCTTTATGCGTGCTGAAAAGGAGTTTTAATTTTGAAATTAGTTGTTATTGAAGCCCCAGCAAAAAGGGATACATTGAAAAAATATCTTGGAAGTGGCTACGAAGTTTTTGCTACAAAAGGTCATATTAGAGATTTGCCAGCAAAATCGTTTGCTATTGATTTGAATAACAATTATGAACCTCATTATGAAAATAATCCAGACAAAAAACAATTGATTGCCGAACTTAAGAAAAAAGCAGCAAGTGCTGATGAAGTTTTGATCGCAACCGACCCTGATAGAGAAGGGGAAGCAATTTCTTGGCATGTTGCACATGTTTTGGGATTGGATCCGAACACAAAATGCCGTATTCAATTTAATGAAATCTCAAAGAAGGCTGTTCTTAAAGCTTTGACAGAACCAAGAGCTATTGACCTAAACTTGGTCAATGCTCAACAAGCAAGAAGAGTAATGGACAGAATCGTGGGTTATAAACTTTCTCCTATTCTTTCAAAGAAAATTGCTCCAAAACTTTCTGCTGGAAGAGTTCAGTCTGTTGCTTTGAAACTTGTTGTTGACAGAGAAAAAGAAATTCAGGAATTTAAACCAGAAGAATATTGGACTGTTTCTGCAGAACATGAAAAGGACCAAATTAAGTTTAAATCAAACTTGACTTCTTACAAAAACAAAAAAATCAAAATTTCAAACAAAGAAGAAGTTGAAAAAATCTTGTCTGCAATCAAAGGACAAAATTTTGTTGTTGAAACAATAAAAAAGACAAAGACAAAATCTCACGCTCTTGCACCATTTACCACAAGCACTATGCAACAAGATGCGTTAAACAAACTTGGTATGAGTTTGAAAAGAACAACTGCTTCAGCACAAGAATTGTATGAAGGCGTTGAAGTAAAGGGCGAGGGGAAGATTGCTCTTATTACTTATATAAGAACAGACTCTACAAGAGTTTCGACTGATGCACAAAATGCTTGCCGTGATTTTATTGTTGAAAAATATGGCAAAAATTATATTCCAGAAAAACCAAATATCTATGCCACAAAGAAAAACGCACAAGATGCTCACGAAGCCATCAGGCCTATTTCTATGCAAGTGACTCCAGAGATGGTTAAGGACTCTTTGACAAAGGATAATTACAGACTTTATAAATTGATTTATGAACGTTTTATTGCCAGCCAAATGAGTGATGCAGAGTATTCAAATGTAAATGTGACTTTCAATGTAAATGATTACAACTTCAAAGCAGTTGGCAAAACTCTTGAATTTGCTGGATATACAGCAGTATATAAAGAATATACAGATGATGAAAAACAAGAAATCAGCAAACTTCCTGTTTTGAATGAAGGCGAAACTGTTAAGGTTTTAAACATTAAAGAAGAACAAAAATTCACAAAACCACCTGCAAGATACACAGAAGCAAGCTTGGTCAAAGCTATGGAAGAAAAGGGAATAGGTCGTCCTGCAACTTATGCTGCGACTATTACTATTTTGACAGCAAGAAACTATTGCACAAAAGAAGGCAGATATCTTGTTCCAACAGAACTTGGAACAAAAATAACCGAATACCTTGAAAAGTTTTTCCGTGGTGTTATCAATGTAAAATTCACAGCACATATGGAAAATCGTTTGGATGACATTGCAGAAAACAAAGACGACTGGCACAGTGTTGTTGACAGTTTTTGGAATGGGTTTAAAGATTTGCTTGAAAAGGCCGATGCAAGCAGTGTGACTATGAAATCACAACCAATTGAAACTGACATTGTATGCGAGAAATGCGGTCATAAAATGGTTATAAGAGAAGGAAGATATGGAAAGTTTTTGGGCTGTTCAAACTTCCCAAAATGCAGAAATATCAAACCTTATGAAGATAGCGAAAAGAAACCTGTAGGTAAATGCCCACAATGTGGCAAAAATGTTTATGCTCTCAAAACAAAAAGAGGTAAAACTTTTTATGCTTGTGAAGATAAAGAGGGTTGCAACTTTATGAGTTGGGACATTCCAACAGGAGATAAATGCCCACAATGTGGCAAATACCTTATCAAAAAAGGTAAAAAAATAAAATGCTCATCTTGTAGTTATGAGGTACCATCAGAACAATGATAGAAAATATCACACCAAAATTTTCAAAGAAACCAATAAAGATTGTTGGTTGTGGGTTGGCAGGAGCAGAGTTGGCATTTATTCTTGCCAATAATGGTTTTGATGTGCATATTTTTGACAATAATTTTGATGAAAACGACGATAGGGATAAAAAAGATTTAAAATCATCATCAAAAGACTGTGACAATGAAGAGATTGAAAAAGATCCAATTTGTCACGAAAACAGTTATGATGATATTTACGAAACTTTTTTGATTGATAATATGAAATTTGAATTGGAGTGTTTAAACAGTCCAATTGTTTCTATTGCTAAAAGATACGACTTCAACAATTTTGGCTTTGTTTATGAGGAAGCATTTATGAAAAAAGTTAAAGAATTGTTGCAGTCTAATCCTAAAATCAAGATTTTTAATATGTCAATTGATACAATAAACGAAACAGAAACAACAGTTGTTGCCACAGGACACAACACAAGCAAAGCATTGCTTGATGAACTTTCAAGGTTTATTGGTGGAAAGTTTCATATATGTTATTTTCAACCAGAACAATTGGTTATTGATGCAAGCAGTGTTGATTTGTCAAAATTGAATTTCATTTCTAAAAATGAATGTTATGTCAATTTGACTGAAGAAGAATATCAAAATCTTTATCAAACTATAACAACGCTAGACAAAGAATACGAACTCCCATCTGAAATTTTGGACGAAAAACAAATCTCTGTAGAGAGTGTTGCTAGAAGGGGACTAAATGGGCTTAGAAACGCCATTTTTAGACCATATTTCAATGGAGAGATAAGCGAGAACAAAAGACCTTATGCAAGTTTAAAATGCTGTTATAATCAAAAAGAGAATGCCCTGATTTTGGAAGAATTCTTTTCGGCTTTTGATGATCAAGATCAAGACAAAATTTTGCGAACAATGGACATTTTAAAAAATTGTAAGATTGTTAGATACAGCAAAATCAAAAGGAAAACTTATTTGCTTGCTCCAACTTGCTTAAACGAAAATTTACAGATTTTGGGGCATGACAACATTTATGTTTGTGGAGGACTAGCTGGGCTTGCTGATCCGTTTGAAATTTTGCTTCTTGCAAATTATTGTGCTTACAACATAATTGCTGAAAGAAAAAACAAACTGGGGGTAGAACTTTTAAGAGAAAAAACTTGTATAAGTATTATCCTTGAGAACTTACTTAAAAAAAGTGTTGTAAATTTTAGGTTATTCAATTTAAAATATGATATAATCAATAAAGAAGATTTGGACTTGCAATTTTTTAATAAACAAGTTGAAGTTCAAAAATTTTTATCAAAATCTCAAATAGAAAAATTTAAGGAGAAATTTTATGGAAAATATTTTTAGAGGGACAACTATATGTGCAGTAAAGAAAGATGGAAAAATCTGTGTTGCTGGTGATGGACAAGTCACAATGCAAAACAGCATAATCTTTAAAAGTAATGCAAAAAAAGTTAGAAGAATTTACAACAATAATGTTGTGATTGGCTTTGCGGGGAGTGTTCCTGATGCTTTTTCTTTGAGTGAAAGATTTGAAGAAATGCTCAATAAATTTGCTGGAAACTTGCTTAGAAGTGCCGTAGAACTTGCTCAAACTTGGCGTGAAGGTAAAGCAGGAAGACAACTTGAAGCTATGATGATTGTTGCTGACAAAAATCAAATTTTGATTGTTGACGGAACAGGTGATGTTATCGAGCCTCAAGATGATGTTTGTGCAATAGGTTCTGGTGGAAACTATGCTTTGGCTGCTGCTAAGGCACTTGTTCAATATACAAACTTGTCTGCAAAAGAAATCGCTTATAATGCGCTTAAAATTGCAAGTCAAATTTGCGTGTTTACAAATGATAATATCATTGTTGAAGAATTATAATTTTTCAAAATAAAGGAGTAAAATATGAATTACACACCAAAACAAATTGTCAATGAGTTGGACAAATATATTGTTGGACAGACAAAAGCAAAAAAAGCTGTTGCTGTTGCACTTAGAAACAGATATCGTAGAAGCAAGTTGCCAACTGAAGTTCGTGATGAAATCACTCCAAAAAACATTGTTATGAGTGGTCCTACTGGGGTTGGTAAAACTGAAATAGCAAGAAGACTTGCAAAACTTGTTGGAGCTCCATTTGTAAAAGTTGAAGCTACAAAATACACCGAAGTGGGCTATGTTGGAAGAGATGTTGAAAGCATGGTTCGCGATTTGGTTGAAGTGGCTGTCAGAATGGTAAAAGACAAGAAGAAAAAAGAAGTTGAAGATAAGGTTATGCCTATTGTTGAAAACAAAATTGTTGATGCTCTTTTCCAAAACAGAAGAGTCACAATGGTTGAAGTCAACAGAGATGACTTGTTTGAAGAATTGCATAGCGGAAAGTGCGAAGATGAAGTCATTGAAGTTCAAGTTCTTGAAACTCCAAAACCAATGATGGCATTTGGTGGAAATGAAATAAATCTTGGCTCTATGTTTGATGGTTTGGCTCCACAAAGACATAAAAAGAAGAAAATGACTGTTAAACACGCAAGAGAAGCTTTGCTTCAAGAAGAAGCTGACAAGATCATTGATATGGACAATGTAAACGAAGAAGCAATCTCTTTGGCTGAAGAACAGGGGATCATCTTCATTGATGAAATTGACAAGATTATCGGCAAAAGTCAGGCTACAAACAGCGCCGATGTGTCTAGAGAAGGTGTTCAAAGAGATATTTTGCCTATTGTTGAAGGAAGTACTGTTCCAACAAAATATGGCAATGTAAAAACAGATTTCATATTGTTTATTGCTGCAGGGGCATTCCATGTTGCAAAAATGGAAGATATGATTCCAGAACTTCAAGGTAGATTCCCTATCAGGGTAGAACTTGAAAGTTTGACAAAAGATGATTTTAAGAAGATTTTGAGCACACCTAAAAACGCTGTGACGCTTCAATATGCAAATCTTTTGAAAGTTGATAATATAAATTTGGTATTTAAAGACGATGCACTTGATGAAATTGCAGAAATGGCTGAAAGAGAAAACGAAACAAGTGAAGACTTGGGGGCAAGAAGACTTCATACAATTATGGAAGCACTTTTGGAAGATGTTTCTTTCAACGCAACTGGCGAACATCCTATGCTTGATGTGATAATTGACAAGAATTATGTAAATAATGTCTTTAAAGACAGACAAAAGAAGTTCGATTTGAAAAAGTATGTATTATAATATCTTGTGGTAATATGCCAAATTATAATTGAATAATACCACAATATGTAGTATATAAAAGGATAAGTATTATGTGGACTGACAGAACAAAAGTGCTGATTGGAGAAGATGGAATTGAAACTCTTAAACAAAAACACATAGCAGTCATTGGTATTGGTGGTGTTGGAGGATATGTTTGTCTTATGCTTGCCAGAGCAGGTGTTGGAGAGTTGACTTTGGTCGATTTTGACAAAGTTGACGAAACAAACATAAACAGACAAGTTGTTGCAAATCTCGAAACAGTTGGCAAACTTAAAACAGAAGTTATGAAAGATATGATCTCTAACATAAATAAAGATTGCAAAGTAAATATTGTTTCTGAAAGATTTTGCGAAGAGATAACAGACAAATTGTTTTCAAACAAATTTGATTATGTTGTAGATGCAATTGACAGTGTGTCTGACAAGATTTCGCTTATAGTTTATTGCAAACAACACAACATAAATATTGTTTCTGCTATGGGTGCAGGCAATAGAATTGATATTCCAAATTTCAAAGTAATGGATATTTATAAGACATCTCACGATGGTTTGGCTAAAATTATGCGCAAAAAATTGAGAGAGAAGAATATAGGTAAATTAGATGTTGTCACAAGCGAAAGTCCTGCAATTAAAAACGATACAAACAAAAATGTGATAGGAAGCATTTCATATTATCCTGCTATGTGTGGCTGTGTTTTGAGTGCTTATGTTATCAATAAGATTTTAGAAAAATAAAAGGAGAAAATCTATGGAACTTATTACAGAAAAGAATTTCGAAGAAAAAACTAAAAGTGGTGTCGTATTGGTAGACTTTTTTGCTACTTGGTGCGGACCTTGCCGTATGATGGGACCTATTCTTGAAAATGTTCAAGCAGAATTAGGCGATTCTGTAAAAATTTACAAGGTTGATGTTGACGAAAATGAAAATTTGGCTAGAAGTTTTGGAATTATGAGCATTCCTACTCTTTACATCTTTGTAGATGGTCAAATCAAAGAAAAACACATCGGACTTTGGATGTTTGACGATGTTGTTGCTACAATAAAAAAATACCTTTAATTTGTAAGGTCTTTTAGGTTGTTTAATGGGTTGTTTTTAGAATTTGCCTATTGACAATCTTTTTTGTTGGTGTTAAAATTATTACATAAAAGGAATTGTTTATGGAAAGAAAAATTTATTTGGACAACGCTTCAACAACTTATGTTTCTAATGAAGTTTTAAACGAAATGTTGCCTTGCTTTAACACTATCTATGGCAATGCTGGTTCTATTCACAGTTTTGGTAGAGAAGCTATGGCTATTGTTGATAGGGCAAGAGACAGAGTTAAAGAGGCTATAAACGCAAGTAAAGCAAACGAGATATATTTTACAAGTGGCGGAACAGAAGCTGACAATTGGGCAATTATTGGTGTTGCTCACGCTTATGCTCAAAAAGGAAAACACATTATTACAAGTCAAATCGAACATCACGCTGTTTTACATGCTTGTGAACAACTTGAAAAAGAAGGATATGAAGTCACTTATTTGCCTGTTGACAGCACTGGTCTTGTAAAGCTTCCAGAACTTTTGCACGCAATAAGAAAAGACACTACATTGATTTCAATTATGTCTGTAAACAATGAAGTTGGAACAATTCAAAACATTAAAGCAATAGCAAAGATTGCTCATGATTATGGCATTTTGTTCCATACAGATGCAGTTCAAGCCATTGGAAATGTAAAAATGGATGTTCAAGATATGGAAATTGATTTGCTTTCTATGTCTTCTCACAAAATTCACGGACCTAAGGGCGTTGGTGCTTTGTATGTAAAAAATGGTGTAAGAATAGATCCTATCACTTTTGGTGGAAACAACCAAGAAAGAGGAAAGCGTGCCGGGACAGAAAACGTTGCTGGTATTGCTGGATTTGGAAAGGCAATTGAAATTGCAACCAAAAACTATATTATAAACAATAAAAAATTGAAGATGATCAGAGAATATTTCCTTGAAAAATTGTCAGAAAAGGTTCAATTTTTCCAAGTAAATGGTCATCCACATCAAAAATCTAACGCTATTTTAAACATTTCTTTCTACGGAATTGAAGGAGAATCAATTTTGATGCTTCTTGACCTTGCAGGAATTGCTGTTTCTACTTCTTCAGCTTGTACTTCTAAATCACTTTTACCTTCTCATGTGTTGAAAGCTATGGGAATTCCAGATGATATTGCTCAAGGATCAATTAGAATTTCTTTTGGAACAAACATTTCAAAATCAGATGTTGATTATGTTGTAGATGAAATTGAAAAGGTTGTCACAAAACTTAGGGCAATTTCACCAATTCAAGCAGGGAGGATTTAATTTATGAATTACACAAAAACAGTTTTAGATAGGTTTCAAAATCCTCGAAATGCTGGAGGAATGCATGGTGCCAATGCAATTGGACAAGTTGGAAGCACAACCAGCTGTGGTGATATTATAAAAATGTATCTCAAAATCAATGACAATGGTATTGTTGAAAACGCAAGATTTAAAACTTTTGGATGTTGCGCTGCAATCGCTGCTTCTGATATAGCTTGTGATTTAGTTAAAGGAAAATCAATTGATGATGCTCTTAAAGTTTCAAACAAAGACATTTTAAACATTTTAGGAGAACTTCCACCTCAAAAAATGTATTGTTCTATGTTGGCTGAAGAGTCAATTAGAGCCGCTGTAGAAGATTTCTATAAGAAAAAAGAGAAAGAAACAAAGGCAGAAATCAGAAAAACAAAGAAAAAAGCTGAAATAAATTCAGATGAAGAATAAAATAAAACAAAAATAAAAAACATCTATTATGCAAAAACAATAGATGTTTTTTTGTTGGTATTATGCAAAAATTGAAAAAACAAAATGATAAAGTTTATAGAAAAATTGAAATTTGTTAAATTATTGCATAATACAATATTTAGTTATTAAAAATTGCATAATACTCAAAATACAGCCTATCTCTTCGCAAAACTTGTGTTTTGCGAAGAGATAATGCTCGGTATTATGCAATAAAAATTCTATATTTTTGATTTACTCCTGAAGTTTTAAATGGATTTTACTTTACTTCATCAATCACTTCAACAATCTCTGCATCGCCTATAAAAAGGATTTCTTTAGTTTTGTTTTTGGATTTTTGATTTTGACTCCAAAATTCCACTGCTTTTTTCTTGTATTCATTATAAGAAACCCCTTCTCTACTTATGGAACAGTCTTTAACAAAAAATGCAGTTCCATTTAGCTTTACAGCTAAAGCTTGATATGTGTCATTTTTATTTCTTATTGAAAGTGTCTTAAAATATTTATTTGAGTTTTTCATTGTTTTATATTTGTTAAAAGCTCTTAACATATCTTCTTTGGTTTCTGTCAAAAACATACAATGAAATCTAGATGGAAGATCGGGAAATTTTTCTTTCCTTACTTCTTCAAGAGCTGTTTCTCTCATAAACAAATCATAATTGGATAAAGCTTTCGACAATTCAAACATAAGCTTTTTATCTTTGAATATTCCTTTCTTTGAACTGTCGAATGCCAATTTATATAATGGTGTGCCATTGTTTGTAAAATCAAAATCAAAAATTCTTGATTGTCCATTTAATTCATTTTCAAAATGAAGTTTATCCCCTACTTTGAAGTGCCCATTAGTAGCTATATGATAATATATTTTATTATTTATTTTCATAATAAACTACCATCCTCCCATAATTATTAGAATGCAGAAGTGATTTTATACTTTCTTAAGAAATCATCCTTAAACTCTGCAAAATAATCTCCTAATATTGCTTCTCGAGATTTTTCAGCAAGACGAATTAAAAATCTCAAATTATGGATTGATAATAGTTCCGCTCCCAACATTTCTCCAGCATTTATCAAGTGTCTTATATATGCTCTTGAAAAGTGCTTGCAAGCATAACAATCACATCCTTCTTCAATAGGTCTGAAATCTTCTTTATATGAAGAGTTTTTGATTATCATTTTTCCTGTGCTTGAGAAAGCTGTTCCATTTCTTGCTATTCTTGTTGGCAACACACAATCCATCATATCAACTCCCCTAGCATAACCTTCAAGCAAACAATCTGGACTGCCTACGCCCATTAAGTATCTTGGCATATCGTGTGGCAAAATTGGATTTAAAAAGTCTAGCATATCATACATAACACTTTTTTCTTCTCCAACAGAAAGTCCGCCAATAGCAATTCCGCACTTTGCAAATGGTTTACAATAGTCAACACACTTTGCACGCAAATCTTTATACATATTACCTTGAACAATAGGGAAAAGAACATGATTTCCGCCCTTATGCTCTTCATAACATCTTTCAAGCCAAAGTTTACTCAGTTTTGCAGCGCTTTCTGCCTCTGCATAAGTCGCACCAGCCTCTGTGCATTGATCAAGTGCCATATTTATATCACTGTCAAGAGCAAGTTGAATTTGCATACAAAGTTCTGGTGTCATCAAAAACTTCTCTCCGCTCAAATGAGAACGAAATTCAACCCCTTTCTCTGAAACTTTTCTTAAATCTGACAATGAGAAAACTTGGAAGCCACCACTATCCGTCAAAATAGGTTTTTGCCAATTCATAAACTTATGCAATCCACCTGCTTTTTCTACAATGTCTTGTCCTGGACGCAAAAAAAGATGGTAGGTGTTTGACAATATAATTTGTGCACCCATCTCATTTAAGTCTTCTGGTCTTAAGCCTTTTACAGTGCCTTGTGTGCCAACAGGCATAAACACTGGTGTTTTTATATCTCCTCTTGGAGTGTGTAAAATGCCTGCCCTAGCACCTGTTTTAGGACATTCTTTTATTATTTCATAACTAAAATTTACATCTTGCATACAATAAATATCCTTGTTTCTAAATTCTTAATAAATTATTGTTTTATTATATTATTCAATAAACATTGCATCGCCAAAACTGAAAAATCTATATTTTTCTGCAACAGCCAAATTATATAAATCAAGAGTTTTGTCAATGTCACCTATAAATGCCGCAATAAGCATAATAAGAGTGCTTTCTGGCAAATGAAAATTTGTTATCAAAGCATCAACCATCTTAAATTTGTATGGAGGATAAATAAATATCTTTGTTTCTCTTTTCTGTGGTTGTAAAAGTCCATTTTCATCTGTTCCACTTTCAAGAACTCTGATTGATGTTGTGCCAACAGCAATAATTCTTCTTCCTTCTCTTTTTGCTTTGTTAACCTTGTCTGCAACTTCTTGAGAGATCTCAAAATATTCACTGTGCATTTCGTGATTTTGAATGTTGTCTTCTTTTACCGGTCTAAAAGTACCAAGCCCAACATGAAGCAAAACTTCCAAAACTTCAACACCCTTTTCTTTAATTCTCTCAAGCAGTTCTTTTGTGAAATGAAGTCCGGCTGTTGGAGCGGCACTTGAGCCATCTACTTTTGCGTAAACTGTTTGATAGCGATTTTGATTTTTCAGTTTTTCTTTTATATAAGGTGGAAGAGGCATAGTCCCAATTTCCATCAAATGTTCTTCAAAAGTTTTGTTGTCTGCATAATCAAATCTCACTTCACAAGAACCATAATCACCCATTTTTGTGACAACACATTTGATATTTTCATTGAAAACAATTTCTGTGCCTACATCAAGTCTTTTTTGAGGTCTTGCAATAACTTCCCAATTTTTCAGATCAATTCTCTTTTGAAGCAAAATCTCAATTTTTGCACCTGTTTTTGCCTTATATCCAAACAACCTTGCAGGCAAAACTTTGCTGTTGTTTACGACCAAGACATCGCCTGGCTTTAAAAAATCAATTATATCATAAAAATGTTTATGCTCAATTTTCCCTGTTTTTCTGTTATAACACAAAAGTCTAGAATGATCTCTAGGCTCTATAGGTGTTTGAGCAATTTGTTCTTCTGGTAAATTATAATAATAAGTGCTTCTTAATAATTCTCTTTGCATTTTAGTGTCCTTTATTTTCTGTATATTCAATACCTAAATGATGGTAGGCATTTTCAAGAGCAACCCTTCCCCTAGGAGTTCTCGCAATGAAACCAAGTTGAAGAAGGTATGGCTCATAAACATCTTCAATTGTGCTGGAATCTTCGCTGATTGTGGCAGAAAGTGTGTCAAGTCCAACAGGACCACCACCAAATTTGTAAATGATGCTTTCCAAGATTTTTCTATCGATGAAATCAAGCCCCAATTCATCAATTTCCATTTTTGCAAGGGCTTTATCAGCAATTTCTTTTGTTATTTTTCCAGTCCCTAAAACTTCAGCATAATCTCTAACTCTTTTCAAAAGTCTGTTTGCAATACGAGGCGTCCCCCTAGAACGCTTTGCAATGTCAAGACTTGCTTGTTCGTCTATATCAATATTCAAAATTTTTGCAGAACGCTTGATGATGACTTGCAACTCTGCATCTTCATATAATTCCAATCTACAAATAACGCCAAATCTGTCACGCAATGGGCTTGTAAGCATTCCTGCCTTTGTTGTCGCGCCAATAAGAGTAAAAGGTTGTATTTTTAATCTCATATTCTTTGCAGAAGGGCCTTTACCAACGATAAAATCCAAGGCAAAATCTTCCATAGCAGGATAAAGGATCTCTTCTACACTTTTGTTTAATCTATGAATTTCATCGATAAACAAAACATCGTTTTTCCCTAAATTGGTCAAAATAGCGGCCAAATCAGCTGCATGTTCTATCGCAGGTCCGGAAGTAATCTTAAATTGAGACCCCAATTCGTTTGCAATGATATGTGCAAGAGTTGTTTTTCCAAGTCCTGGAGGCCCGTATAAAAGAACATGATCCAAAGCATCTTTTCTTGATTTTGCGGCTTTGATATAAATTTCAAGACTTTGTTTAACTTTCTCTTGCCCAACATATTCTGACAGTTTTGTTGGTCTAAGAGAGTTTTCTATCTCTGCATCAGTCCAATTTTTTGTGCTTGTTATAAATCTATCTTCCATAAACACACCTTTTATTTTTTATATTTAGTGTATTATTCAATAACTATAATTGCATAACACACAAGATATTGTATTATTTACCCTTATCTTCCAAGTTCTCTTAAAACTTTCAAAATGATTTCCTCAGCAGTTGTATCTGCTGTAGCTTTGCTTCTAGCAAGCCTGTATGCTTCGTTTTTGTTTACTCCCAAATTGATCAATGTTTCAACTGCATCGTTCAAAGCATTTTCATTGTAATTGCTGTCAAGAAGGTCAGACTGTTGAACATTCATTGATGTTGCAGAAATCTTATCTTTCAATTCAAGACAAATTCTTTCTGCACTTTTCTTACCTAAGCCTTTTATTTTTGAAAGTAAGTTTGAATCTCCGCTGACTATTGCAACCACCAAATCAGAGAGTTTCATCCCAGACAAAATAGTTATTGCCATTTTTGGACCAATTCCTGAAACAGTTATCAGTTTCAAAAACATTGCTTTTTCTTCTGCAGTGGCAAAGCCATACAAACATACCCCTGTGTTTTCACTTACTTGAAGATAAGACAAAACTTTTGTTGTTTCACCTTCAATAGGCAAACTTGCTAAAGTGTTGTTTGAAATTATAAGTTCATACCCAACTCCATTTACATTCAACACCAAAAGATTTTCTCGTTTTTCTTCAATAGTTCCAATCAAAAATGAAATCATATTTTCTCCTTAATTATTGCATCATATTGAAATTTAAGCGTGGATTTATTTGACTATGGCAAAGTGCAACAGCCAAAGCATCGGCAGCATCATCAGGTTTTGGAATTGATGCAAGCCCCAACACACTTTTAACCATAAACTGCATTTGATGTTTGTCTGCTCTGCCATTTCCAGTGAGCGCTTGCTTTATTTGAATTGGTGTATATTCAAAAGTTCTGCCACAATACTTTTGACTTGCAAGGACTATCACTCCCCTAGCTTGAGCAACCTGAATTACTGTTTTTTGGTTTTTAAAATAAAACAACTCTTCTATTGCCACTTCATCTGGTTTGTATGTTTCAAACAAAACTCTCAAAGATTCATCAATTCTTTGCAATCTAACAGGAAAAGCTTCTTCTTTTGGCGTTTCAATAACCCCATAATCTACAACAGCATTGTTTCTGTCAGTGTCAATTATACCATAACCAACTATCCCATAACCTGGGTCAATTCCTAATATTCTCATAGTTTAATTTTAATAAAAATGACTGTTTTTGTCAAATGAATAAGGTATAATCTCTACGATTATAAGTAAATAAAAAAGTAGGATCACTCCTACTTAATTTACAGTATTATAACAAATTTAAAAATCTGTCTTGAGAAGAAAAACTATGTTTAATTATTCTTCATCTTCTGAGAGATTTACATTGTGGTAAACTTCTTGAACATCATCCAAATCTTCAAGAGCATCAATCATTCTTTGGAATTTGCCTTCTTGCTCTTTATCCAAATCTACATACAAATCTGGAACAAGTGCGGTTTCTGAAGAAACAACATTATAACCTCTTTTTTCAAGAGCTTCTCTCATTTTTCCATCTTGATTTGGTTCTGTGATTATTTCAACAGCATCTTCATCTTCAATAACATCAACTGCACCTTCTTCAATTGCATCAAGCATAAGAGTGTCAACATCACTGAAATCAGTAACAACTACCACACCTTTTCTCTTGAAAAGATATGAAACGCAATTTGTTGAACCAAGACTTCCGCCGTGTTTATCAAAAGCGTGACGAACATCTCCTGCTGTTCTGTTTTTGTTATCTGTTAAGCATTCTACAATAACAGCAGATCCACCAACACCATATCCTTCATAAGTTGTTGCTTCATAATTTACACCAGAAAGTTCTCCTGATGCTTTTTTGATTGATCTTTCAATATTATCACTTGGCATATTGTTTTGTTTTGCCTTGGCAATAATATCTTTCAATTTGCTGTTTACATTAGGGTCAGGACCACCTGCTTTAACGCAAACTGCAATTTCTCTACCTATCTTTGTAAAAACCTTGCCTCTAGCAGCATCAGTTTTGCCCTTCTTGGCTTGTATGTTATGCCATTTTGAATGTCCTGACATTTTAAACTCTCCTTTTAAATTATCTTTAAGTAAATTTCAATAAATATAATAATACAATTTTTCTATTCTGTCAAACTCGACAAAATGAAACTAGCTAAACAAATTTTTGTTTATTTCATACATAATAATTGAGCCTGAAACACCAGCATTTAAACTTTCAATGCCTTTTTTCATAGGAATTTTAACAGTTTTAAAGCATAATGAAGCAATCTCATCGCTTACGCCCTGCCCTTCATTTCCTACAACAACTCCAATGTTTTCTTGCAAATTCTTCTTGTCTGCAAATTTGAAAATGTTTTCACCATCCATATCTGTCATAATAAGTTTGAAAGAATGTTTTTTTGCGAAAACAATAAAATCTGCTCTTGACATTTGATAAACTTTCGAATCAAAAACAGCACCTACAGAACTTCTGATAAGTTTACTGTTTTCTTTTCTGACAGAATCAACCAAAAATATAGTTTCAAAGCCACTTGCAAAAGCAGAACGGATCAAAGTCCCGACATTGCCAGGATCTTGCAATCCATCCAAAACCAGATAATTGGTTGTAGGCACTGAAACTACATTTTGTGTGAGGTATGCAATGCATAATACTTTCTGTGGTGTTTTTGTGTCTGAAAGTTGTTCGATTATTTTATCTCCAACTTTATAGACATTCACATCTTTACATTCAAATGGAAGTTTTTCAAGACTTGTCAAAATACAATCTACTCTTATTGATTTATTCTTAAGAGCATCTTTGATAATTTTGACATTATCCAAAAAAAGCAAAGACTTGTTTTCTCGTTTTTGCTTTTTAAGGTTCAATATGAAATTATTTGTCGCCTTCAACATAAAGTTATGCCTTTTTAGCAACTTCAACAAGTTTAGCAAAAGTTTCTGGTTCTCTTACTGCCATATCAGCAAGAACTTTTCTGTTAAGTGTCACGTTAGCTTTTTTGAGTCCGTTTATGAATCTGCTGTAAGAAATATCGTTGATTCTGCAAGCAGCGTTGATTCTTGTTATCCAAAGAGCACGGAAATCTCTTTTCTTTTGTTTACGGCCAATATAAGCATATTGTCCACTCTTCATAACTTGTTCTCTAGCTGTTCTGTAAAGTTTACTCTTTGCTCCAAAGTAACCTTTTGCTTGTTTTAAAATCTTTCTACGCTTTTTAACTGCGTTTACTCCTCTTTTAATTCTCATTATTCCCTCCTAATTACTTGCAGAGCATTGTCTTAATGTTGCTTGCATTCTTTCCAGCAATATAAGACCCTTTTCTGAGTTTTCTTTTACGATTTTTGTTTTTGTTTGTTAAGAAGTGACCTTTGTTTGGTCTAGCATACTTAACTTTTCCTGTTGCAGTGAGTGAAAATCTTTTCTTTGCACCACTGTGTGTTTTCATTTTAGGCATTTTCCTTCTCTCCTTTTATTTAATTCTTTTTAGGGTTGATTACAACAAAGACATTTTTACCCATAATTGCAGGTTCTTTGTCTATAGAACCATATTCTGACAAGTCGTTGACAAATTTCTTTACAATCTCAACAGCGTTTTGAGAATAAGCTTGTTCTCTTCCTCTCATACGCAAAGATACTTTGACTTTGTCCCCATCTTGCAAAATTTTTTGAGCATTTTTAAGCTTGAAGTTGATGTGATAGTCATCAATTCTCATAGAAAGTTGAATTTCTTTAACTTCGCTTATCTTTTGATTTTTACGGATTTCTTTTTCTTTTTTTACGGCATCAAACTTATATTTCCCGTAGTCCATAAGTTTGCATACTGGTGGATTGGCATTTGGTGACATAAGAACCAAATCTAATCCTTGTTTGTCAGCAATATCTTGAGCTTCTGATTTTGGAAGAACTCCAAGTTGCTCACCTTCTTCTCCGATTAACCTAACTTCTTTAGCAGTTATTTGGTCGTTAATAAATAATTCCTTAAAAATTGTCGTAATCTCCTTTTTATAAAAAATTTGGTAGGACGCAAAAGTTCTACCAAATTCACAAATCAAAAATATTATTATCTAACAAAAGATATTTAAAATTTTTGACCACACCAAAACGAAATTCGATGGGTGAGAAGGAGAACTTCTACTTTCTTACTGCCTTATATTATCACAAACGGAATGTTTATGTCAATCATTTTTCAAAAAATTTTCAATTTTATTTCTTAATTTTCTTTTTATCTTTATCTTTCACCTTCTTTTTAAAAGCAATCAAAGGAGAAGTTTCCAAAATCCCTGCCGTTTTCATAACAACATCAACACATCTATCCACTGCATAACCTTTCATAATTGCCTTACCAAAGATGGTGATGCCTGCAATCAACGCACTGACAACACAAGTGACGATAAAGTAGATGCTTTCATCTTGAATATGAATGTTAAGCACAAGACTTACTCCACCTGCCCCACTCAATATTCCACAGATGTCGCCCACCACATCGCCACAGAATGAAGACACCTTTTCTGTGTTGTTGCAAAGCCTAACTGCTGTTTGATATCCTTTTTCTTTTTCAAGTGGTTTTAATTGTTCAAGTTTTATTGAAGTCACTGCAACTGCTATCATATCAAATATAACACTTACAACAATAAAAAATGCAATGATAAAAAGCGACAAAAACAAAGTCAATTTTGGAAATAGACTTTGAGAGACAACGCTGAAAACAATAGATAAAAATATGGAGAGTATAAAAGTCTTGAATGCCCACCTGAGATTCTTTTTCTTCATATTTTATTATATTAAAAGTCTTTAAACTTTAGGACAACCGATTTCGATATTATTTATCCAAATTGAGTTTTTTAAAGTTGACAAATTCTGATTTATTTTTTATAAACCAATCAACAGCATCATTTACACTTTCTACAATATCTCTAGGCTTAAAATCAAGCTCTTTTTTCGCCTTTTTGTTGCTGAAATTGTGGTTTACATTTAAAGTGTAAAGAGAATATTTAGAAAAGACTGGTTTCTTTTTTCTCATTTTATAATACAAATTGCTTAGTCCTGCAAACATTCTTACAAACCATAATGCAATCTTTGGTGGCAATCTCTTTCTGCCCAATTTTTTATTGATAATACTGAGAAGTTCTTTCAAATCTACAGCACGACCACTGACAATATAACCTTCTCCCTTGCGTCCCTTTTCAACGGCATTGATTGTGGCATCAACAACATCTCTGACATCAACAAAATTATAACCCCCTTTGACATAGGCTATCAATTTGTGATTCATATAATCAAGAATAACCTGCCCAAGTTCTGAAATTTTGAAATCATAGGGTCCAATCACACCAGAGGGATACAAAACAGATGCATTTAGATCTTTCTCTTTGCAAGCATCAAAAATATATTTTGTTGCTTCAAGTTTTGTTTTAGCATAATTGCCAACAACCTTGTTTTTGTCAAAAACTTTAGGTTCAACCAAAAGGTCACCTTCCTCTTTTGGATCAATTATATGAACAGTGCTAAGGTAAATCAATTTTTTCGCTTTGTTCTCTACGCAAGCATCAACAACATTTTTTGTCCCACCAACATTGACTTTCCTTATAATTTCTTCTGGCATGGTTCCTATATCAATAATGCCTGCCAAATGCATGACAATAGAGTCTTTTTCAATAAGTTTAAACACTGCTTCTCTGTCTGTTATATCACCATAAACAACTTTAACATTCAAGTCTTTAATTGGAGACAAATCTTCATTTGGTAAAACAAAAACTGTTACATCTTTGTTCTGCTCACAAAGTTTTCTTGTAAGGACATTTCCTATATGTCCTGTTGCTCCTGTAACTATATATTTTTCCATATTATCACCTCTTTAAAAATTATTTATTTTTATTATATGGCAAAAATTTGGTCCCAAGTTTTTGTTTAAAAATATTGTTCAATTCTTCAACATTTCCTTCGACAATCTTGTCTTTTGGAAGCAAGTGCATTTGCGAAGATGTGATATAAAAAAGCCAATATTTGTTTGTTTCTTTAACAGAATAAATGTAAGAATAATCACCTTCAGTTTTGTTCGAAAAATTATTTGATTTCGTCTGCTCTATAACAAACTTATTTTCATCAAACTTGTATGTTTCAAAGGTATCTTCCCTAAGGATTGGATTTGATTTTCTTATGCTGTTTTGACTGTATTTTGTCAATAAAATACAACATGGGGTAAACAAAACTCCAATAACAATAAAAAGTATTCCTGACAATAACATATTTTTGTCTTCAACAAGAGTTAAAACTCCAAACAGAACAAAGAGAAGAGAAAACAGCAGATACAGCCACCAAATCTTTTTTATTTGTATGTTGATCGCAACTTTCATTGTGTTATCATCTAATTTTGTTCTGATTTCAACCATACCTCAACTCCTTATAAAGACTTTTCTATTTCGTCAAGTTCGTCTTGAATCATAACTTTCAATTCTGGTATCAAGTCTGCAATAGGAATAAACAAAGGTTCGCCGTCCTCTCCCCTTACTGTGACTTCTGCAGTCCCATTTGCCAAAGTCTTTGGACTGATAACCACTCTTATAGGCATACCCATAAGTTCACTGTCTGTAAGTTTCATTCCAGCAGAAACATTTCTATCATCAAACAAAACTTCAATGCCAGCACTTTCCATCTTCTTATAGAGTTCTTCAGCAACAGCACTTACATTTTCATTGTCAAGTCTCAAAGGACAGAAATGAACTTGCCAAGGAGCAATTGTCATTGGCCAAATAAGTCCCTTATCGTCTGCTTTTTCTTCAATAATGCTTGCAAGACATCTTCCAACGCCAATTCCATAGCACCCCATAATAGGTTCTTTTGCTGTTCCGTCAGGCATATTTATTTTCATACCCATTGGCTTTGTATATTTTGTTCCAAGTTGGAAAATGTTTCCTATTTCAATACCCCTATTGAGATGAAGTGGTTTGTGGCATACTGGGCACATATCACCTTCTCTAACAAGAGAAATGTTTACAAATTTTTCTGGTTTAACATCTCTCGAGATACTTACATTTTTGATATGGAATTCTTTTTTGTTTGCACCAGTTACAAAATTTTCCAAACCATTCAATGTTTCATCAAAAAATACATAAGCATTTTCTGGCACTTTCAAGTTTACGCAACCAATATTGCCCGCTTCCAAACCAAATTTTTCTACTTCAACAGGATACAATTCACTTTGAACAAGTTTCTTGAGCTTTGTTTCATTGACATCACAATCGCCACGAAGAAATGCTACAACAAGTCTTTCATCTAATGTTTGATAGCAAACTGCTTTTGCAGTGTGTTTTGGATCAATTTCCAAGAATGAGCAAAGTTCTTCAATTGTGTGAGCATTTCCAGTGAAAACTTCTTCCATTTCTCCAGCAACATTATGATCGTTTTCTTCCTTTATAGAGTCAGCAACTTCCATATTACTGCTGTAATTGCAAGAAGAACACAAAACAAGTCTGTCTTCACCTGCTTCTGTCACAGCCATAAATTCGTCTGCAACCTTTCCACCCATCATACCTGTGTCGCTCTTTACAGAAATAAATTTCTTGAAACCTATTCTCTTATAAATTCTTATATAAGCATCATAGACCTTTTTATAGAAGCTTTCCAAGTCTTCTTGTGTTGTATGGAAAGAATAAGCGTCTTTCATTGTAAATTCTCTTACTCTGATAAGTCCACCACGAGGACGAGCTTCATCTCTGTATTTTGTTTGAATTTGATAAATCATAAATGGCAACTGGTCATAGCTTTTTACTGTGTTTAATGCCATATGCACAGCTGCTTCTTCGTGAGTCATACCCAAAACCATATCGTGTCCATTTCTGTCTTTAAAACGCAACAATTCATCTTGAATGGTAGAGTATCTTCCAGACATTTCCCAAAGTTCTCTTGGCATAACAACAGGGAACAAAACTTCCTGTCCACCAAGTTTGTTCATTTCATCTCTTATAATGCTTTGAATTTTCAAACTTACTCTTTGTGCTGGTGGAAGCAAAGAAAAAATACCAGTGCTTACTTGTTTTATGTAGCCTGCACGCAAAAGTAAAATATGGCTTTTCAATGTGGCATTGTTTGGAGCCTCTTTAAGTCTTGCTCCGACTAATTTGCTTAACTTCATACTTCCTCCTCTGTTATTTGGTCGAGTTCTTTCTTTATTTGATACAATTTTCCTGTTGTTTTTGAAAGTTCTTCTTGAGAGAATTTTGCAAGTTCGCTTGCACGCTCAAAAAGTTCTTGTGCTTTCTTCAACGGCAACCGTTCATTTTCAAGTTTTTCAATGATTTCTTCCATTTCTTTTATTGCTTCTTCGTAGCTCATATTTACTCCTTTTTTTGAGGTATTGCATTTACGCAACCATCAGCAAAGTTTATTTCAATATTTTTGTTGTAATCAACATTTTTTGCAAATCCGATCACTTTTCCTGATTGCTCTATTTTAGCATAACCCAATGACAAAATGTCAAGCGGATTAAGTTTCTTTAATGTTGCAAGTTTCAATTTCAACTCATAATCTCTTTTAACGACAAATTCATTCAATTTGTTTGACAGTTGATTTGTCAATTTTTCAAGTTTTTGCTTGTTATCTGCAACTATGTCTTCCACCATTGACACAATAGAATTTTTCGCCATTTGAAATTGCAAAGTTTTTTCTGCAATCAAACTTTCAATGTTTCTTGAAAGACGCGAAATGTCCTTTTTAAGCGCCATTTTTTGGGTTTTAGAATCTTTCGCAAGCAATTCAGCGGCAGCACTTGGTGTCGGTGCTCTAAGGTCAGAAACAAAGTCAATAATTGTAAAGTCAGTTTCGTGCCCCACTGCAGAAACAATAGGTTTATTGCAGTTGTAAGTAGCACGAGCGACAAGTTCTGTGTTATAGGCAGACAAGTCTTCCAAACTTCCACCACCACGAGCGACAATCACAACATCAACTTTGTCATAATCAGAAAAGAAGTTTATTCCATCAGCAATTTCTTTTTCCGCGCCATTCCCTTGAACCTTTGTGTCATAAAGCACAATGTCAATTGCCGGGTTTCTTCTCCAAGTGACATTTTTTATATCTTGAATAACTGCCCCATCTTTTGAAGTGACAACTCCGATTCTTTTGATGTTTGCTGGTATTGGTTTTTTATGTGCTTGGTCAAACAATCCTTCTTTTTCAAGTTGTTCTTTCAGTAGCAAAAATTTTTGATATAAAAGCCCTTGTCCAAATGGTTCTATTTTTGACACAACAAAATTAAATCTTCCACTTTTGGCATAATAATTTGGACTGCCTGTGACAACAACCATATCTCCTTCTTTGATATCTTTTGCGAGATCACCATAGAAGCACACGCAAGGCAAAGAACTTGCTTCGTCTTTAATCGAAAAATATGTTGCCATTTTAGACAGAGAAACGCCAAAGACTTCCCCAGCAATTTTTACATTGTGGAGCAACTCTTCGGCGTTAAAAATATCCCTTATTATTGAATTAAATTTTGTTACTGTTAAAGTAAAATTTGAATTTGACATCTTTCTAATTGACTATGGCAGATACTAGTCCATTGATAAATTTTGAAGATTTTCCTGTGCTATATTTTTTTGCAAGTTCCAATGCTTCGTTGATTGCAACTGCTTTTGGAGTTTCACAAAATTTTATCTCTGTTACTGCAAGATATATTATTGCCAAATCGATTTTAAAAAGTCTGTCATAATCAAAGTTTTTGAGATGTTTTTCAATTTCTTCTTTGAGATACTCTTTATGTTCGTTAAAGTTTTTCATAATATCTTCAAAAAATTTGTCGTCTTCTTCTTTTTTCAAAACAGTCAAATTCTCTTTGGAAAGTTGTTCATCATATTCATGAAACAAACTTTCAAAAATCAATTTAAAGGCGTTTTCACGAGCGTCATTACGCATTTTCCACCTCTTTGTCACATTCAACATTGATAACATGAATATTGATCTTTAAAGGTTTCAAAGCGACCATTGTTGCAAGTGAATTTCTTATGTTTTCTTGAACTCTGTATGCAATATCAGGAACGCTGAATCCAATGTAAATATTGATATAAACATCAACAGTCAACGCACCATTTTTTTCAAATTTGATTTCCACTCCATCATCATATTTTTTAAACAGTTTTTTATACCACGGACGAGCAGAATTTGTCACGCTTTCAACCCCATTGATTTCTTTTGCTGCAAGATTTATGATTGAAACAAGAATTTTTCTGTCCAATGTGATTTTTCCATTATTGGTATCTTGGTTTTTTACTGCCATAACCTTCTCCTTGTGTTGTTTAACAAAGGTATTTTATCATAAGTTATATTATTTTGCAAATTATTCTGCTGGAATTATCACAATATTTTTAAGTTCAGTGCCAAGTTGTTCTTTGACAATAGTTGAAATTTGAGCAACTTCATTTTCGTCAAGAGTTGTGCTCTTTACAACAACATTAACTTTAGAATCAGAAATGGCAATTACGCAATCAGAAAAGCCTTGTGCTTTGATAAGTCCTTCAACTGCAAGTTCTTTTTCCATGGTTTCAATAAGGTCAAGTTTTGCTTGCTGTGCTGCTGCAATAGCGGCTTCTGTTGAAGAGTCGCTGTCGATGATTGCATCATAATACAAAATCTCTTGATCACGAGTGCTTTCTCTATCGTTGCGGTAAGATGTGAAATAACTTGTTGTAGTTACATCTGTGTTTGTTTCTTTGATGGAATTGTTTAAAACAATGTTTAAATATCCAGTCACACCCAAGAGGATAATCATAAGTGAAAGTATGATGATTTTTGTTCTTTTTTTCATATTAAACTCCTTTTATGAAAGTATTGTTATGTCATTACTGTCAACTTCCAAAACAGTTTCAATGGCACTTAAAATATCCATTTTTATCGAAAAGTTTTCAGCGCCTTCTGCAACAATCACCACCCCCTTTATTACAGGATAATTTTCCTTGACAATCACAGGTTCGTTTGAAACCAAGATAACAGTTTCTGTTGTTATTGTCGTTTCCGTATCACCCGAAACAGTAGTTTTTGTGTCAGTGTCTGTTGCATACTCATAAGAGAAACCACTTTCAAGAGTGATAATGACTTCACAATCGCCCACGCCAGAAATCTTGGACAATACATTACATAACTTATTCTCAAGGTAGTCCACATATTCCTCTGCAGATGAATAATCTTTTGTCGATTCGTTTTCTATGTTGTCACTTTTTGGACTTGAGAAAAAAGAGAAGTAAATAACACACGCAAAAAGCCCAATGACAACTGCCAGCCAAATTTCAAAATGTTTTATTGACTTAATCTTACTCCAAAGATCTTTAACCTTACTCATTAAATTTTACCTCCACACCTTCCAAAATTGAAAAACTGTCAATGATCTCTTTGATTTTAAGTTTTGCTGTCACTATATCTTTACTTTCAAAAGAATCAGCATATTCTATATCGCATAAATCGACATAAACATCATAAATTTCCAAAGTTTCACAAAGCACATTGGCGTTTATTGAAACCTCAACATTGTTTAGCCCCTCGTCTTTTATTTTCTTGGATAGCTCTTCATTGACAGTTGTGAGTTTGTCCAAGTTTAATTGATATAAATAATCTTCTTGAAGCACACTTTCGCTACTGCCAAAATAGTCGTCAAAATTGAAGTTTTTGCCAAAAATAGCAGGCAAAGGCATAATGATCACAAGCAAGATTACAAAGGAGAAGATGACTTTTGTATATTTGTTTATTTGTCCTTCTGGCAAAACAAACTCTGCCAAAACGCTGAGAATGATCACACCAGCTATTGACAATAGCCAACTTGAAACAGCTCCCATTTCTCCTCCTTTAAACAACCAAATTTGCACTGCACATAATCAGTCCTGTTATAACCAAATACATAAACGACACAGCAACAAGCAGTGCCACCAGCAAAGAAAGACTATTGGAAATATCACTTATAAAATTTGCCGTCTTTTTATCGCCAATAGGTTCAATAATTCCCGCCATAAATTTGAGAGACAAGATAAACAAAGCAAGATTTATTACAGGAGAAATCACCGTAGAAAACAACAGAAAAAGTCCAACTCCACCAACCGCATTTTTGATAAGCATACTGCTTGCCATAATGATTGAAAGTCCATCAGAAACATAACCACCAACAACAGGAATATAACTTTTTATAGCATATTTTGCCGTCCTTATAGACAGCCCATCAACAGCGCCAGCCATTATCCCTTGAATGCTGACAAACCCAAGAAAAATGGTAAAACAAAGTCCCATAATCCACTTAAAAGCACCTTGAAGGAATGACACAAACTTATCAAGTTTTATGTTGTTTGACAGATTTCCGACAATTGAAAACACCATTGAAAATATAAAAATTGGCAAAAGAATATAAGTTATGAAAGAAATAAAAATATTGCTCAATAACGCAATCGCTGGTTGATAAATTCCAACCGAAACAGTCCCGCCAACAGCAGTCAAAAGAGTGAGCAAAACTGGGAAAATACCGTCAAACATACTTTTTATTGTTGTCAGAGTTGAAGTGGTTATTTTTATTATTTCCACAAGCGACACGCCAAGAAAAATTATCACTATTCCATATGTCACAAAATGAATGATGTTTCCAACAGATTTTCCATTTGTAGCAGGCTTCAAATTTGACACCATACCACCCAAAATGGAGATTGAAATTATGCTTGCAATTATTGGCAGAAAATCTTTCAATCCTTGCCAAAATATAGAAAGAACCGAAGAGAAAAAACTTTCAGAATTTTCAGCATACTCGCCTGATATAACATAGTTTATCTTCTCTACAAACGAATCAGCACTAAACAAACTTTTTGCATCTGTGCTCAGTTTTGTTATTATGTCTTCTATTGCACTAAAATCTAAATTGCCTATTTGGTTGTCGATTTCTTCTTGAAGTTGTTGCTCCAATTCTGCTGTCTGTTCACTGCTGTCAGCATAGGCAATATTGCTGTTAAATTCAAAACCATTAACGATATCAAATCTTCCGTAAAAACAAGAAATAAAGATAAAAACTATCAAAATTATAGAATAAATCTTTCGCCTTTTGCTCTTCCTTTTAGGCGGACGAAACAACCTTCTTATCATTGTGGCAAAAGCTCCATAACAATATCAAGAATGCTTGTTACTATAGGAAGAGCCATAACAAGAATTATTATTTTCCCACCCAAAAGGACCTTGTCACCAAGACTGCCGTTTCCTGTGTCGTTGCAAATGCTGGCAGTAAATTCTGTTAAATAACCTATGCCAATTATCTTTAAGATGATGCCATAGAGCGAACTGTTTATCCCAGAGATTTCAAAAATGTTGTCAAAAATGTTGAAGATGCTAGACAGATATGAAAGAAGATAAAAAATGATAATTATTCCGCCAACAATAGAGATAAAAATCGCAAAGTCCGACCTAATTGGTTTGACGATCAAACACGCCACACAAGTGATAAGTGCAATGCTGACAATTTTGAAAATGGTATCCATAAACACCTCCCTTGCAATTTAGGTCTAAAGAAAAGGCAAAATAGAAAAATTGAAAATTGTTTTGATAGAAGTAAAAAGTTCGCTTATCATACCAAGCACCATAAACAAAACAATCACCACACCAGCCAGTGTAGCCAAAGTAGAGATGTCTTCCTTGCCACTGTTTTTCAAAATTTGACTTATAACAGCTGTCAAAATGCCAATCGCAGCGATTTTAAAAATGATGTCAACATCCATAAAGACTCCTTTTAGAGTTTAAATTAAAGCAAAATAACCACCCAAAACAAACCAGCCACAATGCCAAGTTTAAGCGACAAAGAGCCATATTTTTTCTGCTCTGCATCACACCTTGATTTCATTTCATTAAATCTTGATATAAAGTTTTGAATTTCTTTTGTTTGATTTTCAACATCACTTCTTCCCAGTGTTTTAAGGAAAAGCAAAATGCAATCTTTTTCTTCACTTTTCAAAACATCAGCTTTTTTGAAGATGTTTTCAGAAGTTAGTTCTATTTTTTTGTCTAAATACTCTATAAATTTTTCATCTATTCCAAGCAGATTTTTCTTGTTTGCAGAATCAAAATTTTCAAGCAAAACTTTCAATCTCTCCCTTGAAAAATTTATCTCCAAAGATAATTTGTCAGCAAAAACAATCAAAGAGTTGAAAAACTTTTTTCTCTTCATATATTTGACCGAAATGGCATAACCTACAAAAGCACACAAACAAAAAATGCAAACAATAAGCACATACTTCATAATCTTCTCCCCAATTTAATTGTAAGAATTGAATATTCTTGAAAAGTTTTCGTCATAAATTCCTTCAAAAGTCCCAGGTCCATTTCTTTTAGAAAGCAAGACATATCTCTTGAAAACTTTTTCTTTTATCGATGTTTGAAACAACGCCTTTTTGCAAAAAGTTTCCATGTTGTCTGCATGAGTTGATGCAAGCACCTTAACCCCACAAGAACTTGCATATCTTATTGCCTCAATATCTTCTTCTTGTCCAATTTCATCCGTGACAATAATATCTGGCGAAAGAGATCTTATGCCGTTTTCAAAACCAACCTTTTTTGTCGAGAAAGCAATTTTGTCAGTAAACTTGGAGTTTATCCCACAATCAAGTTCTCCTCTTTCATCCAAAAGCAAAATGTTGTAAGGCAAATTTCTTTCACTCAACTGATAAACAAAATCTCTTAAAAAAGTCGTTTTGCCACACGCTGGCGGAGAGATAATCAAAGTGTTTGCTACGCCATTTTCTGAGACTATAAACGGATATGCAGTCAAACTGCAATTTTTGATTATGTGAGGGACTCTAATGTTACAACTGCAAAAGTTTGTCATAGTTTTGATATGTCCATTTTCTTCAATCAAATTTCCACCTATTCCAATTCTTACAGCATCATCAGTGACAATAAAGCCTTTCTTTATTTGCTCGTTGACAGAATAGATAGAACATTCACTTGCCCTAAAAACAACATCTTCAATCATAATTTTGCTTGCATAAAGACTGCTGTTTACATTGCTTGTCACCCCATTTTCTGACAAAAAATACATCTTTCCACTGACATTCAACACAACAGGTTTGTCAGCACGAAGTCTTATCTCATTTATCGCTTTCAAGTTAACTTTTTCTGAAATTATTTTGTAAAACTTATCAGGCAAAATCTTCTCCAACATACTCCACCTCTCAAAGCCATTGTATGAAATGTGAAATGATTGATTTGTAAAAAAAAATGACAAGTTTTTGTAGTTTTTGTCGATAAAATTTATCTTCAAAAGAATACAAAAATTGTCATATATTTTCTGCCTTTGCTTGACAAAAAGATAAAAAATACATATAATGATAAAACTAGGCTAGATGGGGAGTTAGCGGTGCCCTGTAACCTGCAATCCGCTATAGCAGGATTGAACGCTTGCCTAGGTGCAATTTGGTTGAATATGTGCACAAATTTTTGATGATGAAATTAAGGTCTTATGCAATTGACTCCTTCGAACCATGTCAGGTCCTGACGGAAGCATCATTAAGAAGATCGGTTGATGTGCCATGAGGAAACTTTGGTGGAGTCAAAAATCTGCGAGGCAGTCAGTCAATTTGCAACGAAGCATTCGCCTAGTTATGAAAAAAGCAAGGTCAACACCTTGCTTTTTTGTTTCAAATTTATGTTAGTTTTCTGCTTTAACTTTTTCTTTCATTTCTTTTTGAGGTTTTTTGACTGCTTCTTTCAAGTTTTCAACTTCTTTTTTTACAGCCTTTTCACCCTTATTTACAAGTTGTTTTGCCTCTTGTGAGTGCTTAAACAAAAGAGCCCCCGTAACAAGTCCAGCACCAAAACCAACGACCATCCAAATTTCTTTCATTTGCTCCTCCTAAAAATAGGATTTGCAAAATGTCGAAAAATATACAAAGATAGCGATCAATACTTAAAGTTGTCAAGCATAGAAATAATTTTTCCATATTCAAGTTGAGAATTTGTTTTTGTGATTAGTTCATCTTGAAAAATGGTTTTCTTTCCATCACAGATAGAAATAAATGATTTAGGATTTGACAAACGAATATAGTTTGCCACATTTACAAAAGTCTTATATACATCGTTAGGATCAAACAAAACATTTGGGCAATCAAAAAGCAAACTTTCTACCAAAATTTGATTTGGTATTTTGTTGTAATTTTTTGAATATATGATGTTTATAAGTTTTATCATATCTATAAATATTTGCCCACATTTTTGCAATTTGTAAGTGATGTTTGTAAATCTGCTTCCGAAATCAGCAACAAAATACTTGTTTTTGCTTTGACTATACAATTTAAAAACATTTTTATGAGAGTCATAACAACAAACATAAATGTTTATCCTTATATTTGTACCAAAATCATCAATCCCTACTATAGAGAGATGAGAATTATACTCATATACCATTGAAGATTGGCTTAAATAATCAGCAATAACACTTACAACATCGTGTTTCAAATCAACAATATTGTATTTTGTTATAGGATCATTTGAAACTTCAATTTTAGTTTTCTTATATTTTTTTCTGCCCAATCTCCAAGAAGCTTTAAATTCTCTCCAAAGATTTTTCCAAAAATTACTTTTTTTCTTTGAATTTAATTCGATTTGTGGGTTTTCTACTCCCAAAAAGTAAGTGTATTCGGACAACTGAGAAATTGCTCCAGTGTAAAGTTCGTTAACTGGCAACAGAAAACATTTATCAGGCTTGATAAAAGGCGATTTTAAAGATATATCATTGATAACACATGAAATCAAATCATATATCTTATCGTTGACATTGTCCAAAAATTCTGGATTGTTGCTGTCATTAAGCTCTTCAATCAACTCTCTGTTTAATTGATTTCTCATAATACACCCTTTGTTTAGAAATTTTTAATTTATTTCTTTTGCATAATGTAAACGCAAAGATCAACAAGCTTGTTTGAATAACCCCATTCATTGTCATACCAAGCAACAAGTTTAACAAATGTTGGGCTAAGCATAATACCTGCAGAAACATCAAAAATACAAGTTCTTGGATCTCCGATGAAATCACTAGAAACAACGGCTTCATCTGTCACACCAACAATGCCAGCCATTTCATTTTTGCTTGCTTTTTTGATGGCAGCAACAATTTTTTCATAAGTTGTAGGTTTTTTCAAACGGCAAGTCAAATCAACAACAGAAACATCAAGAGTAGGAACTCTATAACTCATTCCTGTAAGTTTGCCTTTAAGGTCAGGAATAACTTCCCCAACAGCCTTTGCAGCACCAGTAGAAGAAGGAATAATGTTGTAAGAAGCAGCTCTTCCGCCTCTCCAATCTTTCTTGCTTGGTCCGTCAACAGTGAGTTGTGTTGCTGTTGTTGAGTGGATTGTGCTCATAAGTCCCTCTTCAATTCCAAAAACGTCATTAACGATCTTTGCAAGTGGAGCAAGGCAGTTTGTTGTACAAGAAGCATTTGAAACAACATTCATATCTGGAGTGTAAGTTTCGTTGTTAACTCCCATAACAAACATAGGCATATTTTTGCCAGGTGCAGAAACAACAACTTTCTTTGCACCAGCATCAAGATGAGCCTTTGCAGTGTCATAAGCAGTAAACTTTCCTGTGCATTCAACAACAACATCAACAGCATCATTTTTCCAAGGGATCAAAGCTGGTTCTTTTTCTGCATAGAAAGAAATTTTTGCTCTACCAACACAAAGTTTTCCATCTTTAACTTTTACAGGTACATCAAAATTTCCATGAATAGAATCGTGTTCCAAAAGATATTTTGCATAATCAACAGTCAAGAATGGATCATTTATAGCAACCACCTCAACATCATCTCTTTTAGAAGCAATTCTCAAAGCAAGTCTTCCAATTCTGCCAAATCCGTTAATTCCTAATTTAACTTTTTTCATAAAACTCTCTCCTTTTTTATTTGGTTAAAAACCATTTTTTATATCTCCTCTGCACGACCATAATGCAATTTCCCAACTGCAACAGTTCGTGTAAAGTTGATAATCGAAACAAACATAATAATCAGCGCAATAATTAACCAAGCAATAATCAAAACAACAATCAAAACTTCCAAGTGTGTGAAGATGCAAATGCAAATTGCACCAGCAAGACTTCCCAAGAAAAACAGCACCCCAAGAAGCAAATTGAAAAGATTTTTGGTTCTGCTGTAATCTCTTTTTACAGACTTCTCTGCCGTCTCAATTTCTTCAATTTCCACTCCAACATATTTGTTGACTCTTGAAGCCATAGAAAGATTTGCACAAACACTCAACAAATCAAACATTGATTCTCCGTAACAGGTTGCAGAGATATCATCAAAATAACTAAATGCAAAAAATTTCATAACAATTTTGCTCATAAATCTTTTAAGAGCATTAGAAAATTTGCTTTTGTTTGCTTTTAATGTTGCAATATCTTTCGTAGATCTTGTCAAAGCCAAATATTCTTCGTTTGTCAAAGGTCTTCTAACAATCAAAATCTTTCCGCTTTCCATTTTACAACTGTGAAGAGCATTGATTATCTCTTCTTTGTTTGATTTGTTGCTGTAAATATGGACTTCAACATTCTTTGATTTTGACTTAAATTTGTCGGCCAGGTTTTGTCTTATACCAACAAAAATCTTAACATTTTTTCCATTTACATTTTTGATAAAATCTTGGAATTTTTCAACATTCTCAACAATGGGAACTAATATATTTATCATTTGTCCTCCTTGATTTCACCAGAGATTTTCTTAAGTCTTCTAGCATGGCGACCGCCCTCAAAACTTGTGGTCAAAAAGACTTTAACGATGTTGATAGCTTTTTTCTTTTTCAAGAAGTTTCCAGGAAGACACAAAACATTTGCATCATTGTCTTTTCTAGCAAGCGAAGCCATAACAGGATTCATACAAAGAGCTGCACGAATTTTTGGATTCCTGTTTGCCGCAATACTCATACCAATTCCAGAACCACAAATAAAAATTCCAACATTGTTTTTGTTTTCCAAAATCTTTTCTATGCCAAGTTTTGCGTAATCAGGATAATCAACAGGCTCTTTGCTGTAAGTCCCCACATCAATCGTAATAATATTTTCTTGATTGAAGAAAGTTTTGAGTTCTTCTTTAAGCCAATAACCTCTGTGATCACTTGCCATAATAATCATAACGCACCTCTTAAATTTTCAATTTTATCAAGCAGGACTTTAACATTATTTTCAATTTGTTTTGCAGTTTGCAAATAAACTTGTTCACTTTGTCCATAAGGATCGCCTACAGGTCCAGCCAAATCTTCAAAACTGATACATTTTTTGGATTTTATATAATCTTTATGGGCATTTGTGACAGCAACATAAATGGTATTAGGTTTGATCTTTGTAAGTTTAACACTCTTTCTTTTTCTTCCATCATAGCCAAGTTTTTTCAATGCAAAAACGGCTCCGTCAGAAATATTTTCTCCTTTAGCATAAATGCCAGCAGAAGAAAATTTTACATCTTTAATTTTTCTCACTTTGCAAAGCTTTTTTGCAATCCTTTCAGCCATAACAGAGCGACAAGTGTTTCCAGTGCAAACAAAGCAAATTTCTATCATATGTTCACCTAATGAGATTATAACCTAAAAAACAAAAAAAACAAAGCAAAATACTTTGTTTTTAAAAATTTCGATAATTTTTTACAATAAAATCAAATGGAAATCTTTTTAGGCTTATACAATTTGTCAAGATTATATTTTTCTCTAACTTTTTGAAGGAATATATGAAGTGTAATTTGAGGGAAATCAAACACAATCCACTCGCCCTTAAAATAGCCTTCTATTTTTTCTGTGTAATCATATTTTTCTGCAATGATATCCGCAACCTTCTTGCTGTCTGAAATTTTGTTTGAAGTGGACAAAATAACAAACTTTTCTTCTTCTGGAGTTGAAAGGTTGTAAACAGAAACATTTTTAATTTTGTTATCGTGCAGAATTGCCACAAGTTCTTTAATGTTAATCATAATTAAATTTTAACAATATAAACACCTTTTGTCAAACAAATTTTAAAACTGCCAATGATTAAAAAAAATAAATTTGTCAAAAATTTTGCTATGAGAAAGATTAACCTTATATTTCAAGAGATTTTAAAAATCACACTCATATATTTGTTTTGTTTCATTTGGATAAGGTATTTGATCCGAAAACTTTGGCTGTCCATTCTTCTTTCACTATGCCTTACAGCAATCATTTATCTGACAATATACTTTTTTCAAAAGAGAAAGCAGAACAAAACAGGTTTAAAGCTCAAAGAAAAAGAAGAAGCAGAAGATATGTTTTTGTCGCTTGCTTGCGAAAACGAACCAATCAATTTTTTTGTTAAACTCGCCTCAAAAAAGCACAAAAACATAACAAAGCATAAGCATTATATTGTCATAGATCATTTACAAGAAAAAGTTAAAACATTGCTCTATGTCAATCTGTCCTTTGAAGGGCTAACTATCCCTAAATTTATGACAATTTACAATTCAGTCAAAAAAGAAAAAGCAAGCAAAATAGTCATTTGTTGCAAAGAAGTAGCAGACAAACAGTTAAGCTCTTTTTGCCAAAATTTCAATGAAAAATTTTTGATTTTAGACACATATTCAACTTACGAAAAACTATATAAATTTTATGATTGCTTTCCAGAAATAACTCATAGATATAAAAAAGAAAAGAAACTTGCATTCAAAGACTTCATAGCATATTCTTTCAACAAAAAAAGAACAAAAGGCTATTTATTTTCAGCTTTTGTCCTTGTTTTAAGCAGTTTGTTTTTAAGAATGACAATTTATTATTGCATAGTAGCATCAATATTGGTTATCTTCGCCCTTATTTCTCAATTCAATCCTTATTTCAACTTAAAGACCGAACAAGAAATATTATAACAACTTAAACCATACAAAAATCATATAACAGATTAAGGCAATTCAATATGCTTAAAGCCTTTCTTTGTTGATTTTTTATAGAGAATAAAAATGTTTCCAATAACTTGCACAACTTCTGCATCAAGTTTTTGAGCAATTTCATTTGCCAAAGATTTAGTCTCATAATCGCAATTTTTGAGCATTTTGATTTTTACGAGTTCTCTGGCTTCCAAAAGCAGATATACTCCATTCAAGACATTTTCAGTTATACCATCTTTTCCTATTTGCATAACTGGATCAAGAGCATTTCCAAGCCCTCTTAAATAGGCTCTTTGTTTTGTTGTTATCATATCTCTCCTTTTTAACTTTAACTATATAAAGTGTAATATGCATTTTGCATTTTACTATATGTTGTGTATTATGCAACAAAATTGTTATTCAACATATTCAAACGAAATATCTTTAATCACAACAGTGTCGCCTTCTTTCATACCTTTTGCTTTAAGCATATCAATAACGCCCATTTCTTTAAGTTTGTTTTGGAAATATGCAAAAGATATTTGGTCAGAAATCACAACACCTCTTGTCAAGTTTTCAATTCTTCCACCTGAAACAACAAAACTTCCATCATCATTTCTTGTAATTTCAATAGAAGAAAAGTCTTTCTTGTCAAAATCAAATTCTTCAACAGGAAGCGCTGGCTTTTTAGGAATCTTTTTCAAGTTCTCCAAGATTTTCTTCTTTAATGTATCTATACCTTCCCTAGTGTAAGAAGAAATACATATATAATCAGAAATATTAAGTGTTTTTGTAAAGTTTTCAATTTTCTTTTCAAGTTCTTCTTTTTCAAGTAAGTCACATTTAGAGAAAACTACTATTTGTTTGATATTCAAAAGCTCTTTGTTATATTTTCCGAGCTCGTGATTTATTATCTTAAAATCTTCAACAGCATTTCTGCCTTCACTTTCAGAAATATCAATCAAATGAACAATAAGTCTAACACGCTCAACATGCTTTAAGAAATAGTGTCCAAGTCCTGTCCCTTCACTTGCCCCTTCAATAAGCCCTGGAATGTCAGCAACAACAAAAGTCTCTCCCAAAACTTCGCATACACCCAAATTTGGATAAATGGTTGTGAAAGGATAATTTGCTATCTTTGGATTGGCATTTGAAATAACTGAAAGCAATGTAGATTTTCCAACATTAGGGAAGCCAACCAAACCAACATCAGCGATTGTTTTCAATTCCAAAATAACTTCTTTTAACGAAGTCACTTCGCCAAGTTGAGAAAATGTTGGAGCTTGTTTGATTGATGATTTATAGTAAGCGTTTCCATGCCCACCGACACCACCTTTCAAAGCAACAAAAGTTGCACCATCTTCGTTTAAATCAGCGATAATTTTGTTTGTTTGTGGATTGATCAAAACAGTCCCTGTAGGCACAAGAATGATCTCATCTTTTCCACTTTTCCCTGTTTGATTTTTTTGATGACCATCATCGCCATTTTCTGCAACAAATTTCTTTTTAAATCTGAAGTTATACAAAGTGTTGAGTTCGTTTGTAGCCTTAAAAACTATATCTCCACCTTTTCCACCATCTCCACCATCTGGACCACCATTAGCAGTTTGAGCAGTACGCAAAAAAGAGGTGGAACCTTTGCCACCATTTCCTGCCTTTATTGAAATTTTAACTCTATCAAGAAACATAATTTCTCCTATTTACTTATTTTCTGGTGGAACACCAATTCTAGAGCTTGGACAATTTGCATTGAAAACGCAGTTTTCACAATCTGGCTTCATTGCCTTGCAGGTATATCTACCAAACAAGACCATTTGATAATGCAATTTTGACCACTTGTCTTTTGGGAAGATTTTGCATAACTGTTCTTCACACTTGTTTGGGTCTTTTGTGTTTACAAGTCCAAAACGATTTGAAACTCTAAGCACATGTGTGTCCACAGCAAAATTATCTCCACCAAAAGCGACTGCCATAACTACATTTGCTGTTTTTCTTCCAACACCAGCAAGAGTCAACAAATCATCGAAATTGTCTGGCACTTTACCACCAAATCTGTTGATGATGTCAGCACTCGCAGATTTGATTGACTTTGCTTTATTGTGATAAAACCCACAAGAATGGATTTTGTCTTCCAATTCTTGTTGAGATATATTGACAAAATCTTCTGGTTTGTTGTGCGTTTTGAAAAGTTCACTGGTGACTTGATTTACTCTTTTATCTGTGCATTGTGCAGATAATATCACTGCAACCAAAAGCTCAAAAGGTGTTTGATGTTGAAGTTCACATCTAGGATTTTCAATCATCTTATCAAGCCCCTGCATAACCATTTTGCTATCTAACATAACATATCAACCTTATTATTTTTTCATAAGTGGGAATAATACAACATCTCTGATGTTTGGACAATCAAAGATAAATTGCAAAAATCTGTCTATACCAAAGCCCAATCCAGAAATTGGTGGCATACCATGTTCCATAGCAAGCAAGAAGTCTTCATCAACATCCATAGTTTCTTCATCACCAGCCATTTTTTCTTCAAGTTGAAGTTCAAGATTTCTTCTTTGAATAACTGGATCAACAAGTTCTGAATAAGCCTTAACAAGTTCTGCTCCACCTGCTACAACTTGGAAAACATCAATAATTCTTTCATCTTTGTCATTTCTTCTTGCAAGAGGAATAAGTGATGCTGGATAGTTGTAAAGAATTGTTGGGTTTACAATGTTAGCACGGATTTTTCTCTTATAAACATAATCAATCAAAGTTCTTACAGTCTTGCATTCTTCAAGTTCTGCATAGCCAAAAAGCCCTCTGCCAACAACAATCTTCTTTAAAGCATTTACATCGTTGATTGACAAGAAATCACAACCTAAAAGTTCTCTCATTCTTGCAACATAATCAATCTTTGCCCATTCTCCGTCAAAGTCGATTTCTTGACCTTGATAATTGATTTTTGTTGTCCCTACGCACTCTTTCATAAGTTTAACAAGCATTGTGTGGAAAAATTTAATATTGTCTTCAAAGTTCCAGTAAGAAGCATACCATTCAACCTGTGTAAATTCTTGAAGGTGTGATGGATCCATTCCTTCATTTCTGAAGTCTTTTCCAAGTTCAAAAACTCTATCAATACCAGCACCAATACATTGCTTCAAATAGCATTCTGTAGCAATTCTCAAGTTGCATTCAATATCAAGTGCGTTGTGGTGTGTGAAGAAAGGTTTTGCACTTGCACCTGAAACGCTTGTTTGCAAAATAGGAGTTTCAACTTCAATAAATCCATTGTCTTCCAAAAATCTTCTTATGAAAGAAACAACCTTACTTCTTGTCAAGAAAATTCTTCTTGAATCTTCGTTTGTAATAAGGTCAAGATAACGCTGACGATATTTGATTTCTGTGTCAACAATTCCATGGAATTTTTCTGGAAGTGGACGAAGAGTTTTTGAAAGCAAAACGATCTTCTCTGCCTTTACAGTCACTTCTCCTGTTTGAGTTTGATAAACATCACCCTCAACCCCAATAAAATCTCCAATATCAATCATCTTTTTGTAGAAATTGTAATCTTCTTCAGAGAATTCGTTTCTACCAACAGATACTTGTATTCTGTCATAAACATCTCTTATTTGACAGAAACCAAATTTCCCCATAATACGACGAAAAATAATACGACCAGCAATCTTTACATGTTCGCCCAATTTTTCTCTTGCTTCTTTAATTGTGCAAGTTCTTTCATATTTTTCTTTGTAAGGGATTTCTCCCATTTTTCTCAATTCTTCAATTTTTTGTTTTCTGATATCAATTTCGTTTGATAAATTTTCTTCCATTCATAGCCTCCAAGTCTTGAATAATCTCAATAAATATAACATATAAATCAAAGTAAGTCAACAAAATTAGAAACTATGATATTCGGCAAAATTCGCAATATTTAAAACATTCAAAACATTGAAAATTTGTTTGGAAAAGATTGGGATATATGCTAAAATGTTTTAGGTCTAGTTTTAGGCCCAAGGAGAAATTTATGATAAAGATCATTGTAGACAGCACAGCATACACACCAAAAGAATATGCTGAAAAAAATAATATTACAGTTATTCCACTTAGAGTTTTGTATAAAGATGAAGAATTTGATGAAGGTTTTCCTGGCACATTTGATGCTTTTTTTGAAGACTTCACAAAGACAAAAATATTTCCAAAAACAAGCCAACCATCTTTGGAAAAATTTATAGATGAATACAACAAAGCCATAGACAATGGCGACGAAGTGCTTGTTTTCACAATAAGTAGCTCCCTTTCTGGAACATATAGCGTTGCAAATCTTGCAAAAGACCAATGCAAAGCACCAGAAAAAGTTCATGTTATTGACTCTCAAGCAGACACACAGACAATACTTGGATATGTTATGGAAGCGGTTGAAATGAGAAATGCTGGAAGCACCTGCCAACAAATCATTGACAGAATCAACTCATTGATGCCAAACAGTGCAGTTTCATTTATCCCTGACACATTAGAATACCTTGCAAAAGGTGGTAGAATTGGAAAAGTGACAGCAACAATTGGAACTATTCTTAAAATCAAACCTATTATCACATTCAAACAAGGTGTTTTGTCAGACAAAAAGAGCCTTGGACTTCAAAAAGCTATAAAAGATTTGATAGCATCAATTCCACAAAAATTGAAAAGATTGTTTATCATTCACATAGCTGATACAAAGTTTTTTGAAACACTCAAAAAATTTGTTTACGAATACCTTGCAAAACGCCCAGATAAAGACAAAGTTGAGGTATATGAAGGAGAAGTTGGACCTGTAAACGCCTCACATGTTGGGCCAGCTATTGGTCTTGCCTGGATAGCAGAAAGTTAGTTTAATCTGATAGAAAGTTTAATGAAAAATAATTTTTATATTTCAATGAACAGCTTGTATAATCACAAATAAAGACATTTCAACTATTGCAACAAATCAAAATATATGCAATAGAATTTTTTACGGAGGAAAGAGAAAATGATTAAAAAAACAGCAATAATTATTGGTGCATCAAGTGATATTGGACTTGAAACTGCTAAAAAAATGGCAAAAGAGGGATATAGTTTAGCCCTTACATACAACACAAACAAAGTAGATTTTGAAAAAGAAATTGAAGACAAAAAGAGTGCTGACATAAAGGCATATCACCTTGATTTGACAAACAAAGAAGAGATAAAAAATGTTTTTGAAAAAATAAGTTCTGATTTCAAATATCTTGACACACTTGTTTTCTGCTCTGGTGTTGCTCAAAAAAGAGCACTTATTTTTGATGTCGTAGATGAAGAAATAGACAATTTGTTTGAAGTAAACATAAAATCAGCAATCAGATGTATAAGAGAATTTACAAAATGCACAGTAAACAAAAATCCAGCAAACATTGTGCTTATTGGTTCTTTTGTAGAAAAAAATGGATGCTCTTGTGAAAGTGTTTATACTGCCACAAAGAGTGGACTTTCTGGCTTGTGCAAATCTCTTGCAACCGAACTTGGAAATTTGGATATAAGAATCAATGTTGTTGCACCTGGCTTTATTGACACTAAAATGAACAACAATCTTGCACAAGATGAAAAAGATGAATTTTGCGAAATCACCCCACTTAAAAGACTTGGAAAAACAGAAGATGTAGCAAATGCAGTTGTTTTCTTGGCAAGTGACAAGGCATCATTCATCACCGGACAAACGCTCTATGTTGATGGAGGATTGGTTCTTGAATAATATGCATACTACACCATATATTGTGTGTTATGCAATAATATAAATCTTTAAATGACTATAATTTGTTGAAAGCATTTTTTTTGATAAATATTTGCTTTTATTTGTATTTAATGTCGAAATGTGGTATAATATCAATGTATTTGAAGATTTTTTATATTAAAAAGAGGAAGGCAAAACTATGACAAAACAAAATGCTTATGAATTTAACAACTTGACTAAATCACAACAAGATTGTTTGTCCCTCATCGAATCTTTAGGGATCTATGAGCTTAGAGCTTTGGCAAGAGTTTTTGGTGATAATTCTCCAACAACTTTAAAAAGAAATGACCATATTTCTATTGTTATGAACAAAATCATTTCTGGCGAAGATTTGAAACCTATTCCCCTTAGACAAGGCAGACCTTACAAAGAATTGAGCAACATTGAGGGTATTTTGGCAGAACTTTCTCAAATTACTGGAAAAGATTATTCTCTTAAATCAGTTCAACAAAGATCTTCCAGCCATGTTCAAAAGGCTGTTACTTTTAGACAAGTAGAAGATGATGTTTTGAAACAAAAACTTTTCCCTATTGAAGTCAAAGGTATTCTTTGTGAAAGAAATGACAAAGAGTATTATTTCTACAATCAATACAATGGTGGCTTTGTTTTGGTAAAAAAGAGTATTGATGCCAGACTTAAACCTTATGATTATGTTGTCGGCACTGCCATAATTATGAATGAAGAAAAAGAATACATTTTGGACAGCATAAAATATATCAACTTCCAAAGCTATCAAAATTATAAAGACAATTCAAATGAATATCAACAAGTTGTCCCTGATCAAAAATTGAAATTGAATAAAGCCGAAATAATTTTGGGGAAAAGATATCTCTTGCAACAAAGCAAATTTATTGATAATGCTGATTTGTTTAAAAACTTGCTTAAAAAGTTTAATGAAAACAAAACAATCACAATTGGAATTGTTCCAAATGTGATGTTTGAAGACAAGACCATTATAAATTCTTTAGGCTTCAACAACCTTTTCACTCTTGACTACAATGATCGCCCACTTTCTGTGTATCAAACAATGCTCTTGGTCGTTGAACATATTAAGCGTTTGCAACAACAAGGATTGAGCGTTGCTTTGTTTGTTCAAGACATAACCACCCTTGCAAATGACATTGACTTTGCTTTCAAAACAAACACAAAAGCACTTATGGGACACACAGAATCAGCTGTTGACCTTATAAAACAAATTATGCTTTTGGCTAAATGTGGTGGAGAAAACAAAAATACAACAGTTTTTACAACTCTCGACAACTCTGATTTGTTTGATCAAATGTATGTTTCTGCAGTTTATAAGGTTTCAAACAAAATTGAATTATAATTGTTTTAAAGTTTATAAGCGTTTTTATTAAATAATAAAAGCGCTTTTTTATTTGACTTTATAATTCTAAATTTCTATACTTATAAATATAATTTTAAAGAACCATCGCCCAAATCTTGGAGGCAAAATGAACGATATTATTCTATCAATACCAAGCGGTTTTGATATTTTTGGTTGGAGAATAAATTTCTATGGCATAACAAGTGCCTTGTCATATCTTTTGGGAATCATAATCACTTGCATTGTAGCCAAAAAAAGAGGCTTTAAATTTGAAGACATTATAACTTTGGCTTGTTATGTTATTCCTTTGGCAATTATTGGTGCAAGACTTTATTATATTTTATTTAGGCTTGATTACTACACAAATTTTTGGGACATCTTCAAAATTTGGGAAGGGGGTCTTGCATTCTATGGTGGTTTGATTGGTGGCGCTTTAGCCGTTTTACTATACTGCTTAATTCACAAAAAAAGTTTCTTTGCTCTTATTGACATAATCGCCCCAGCACTTATCTGCGGTCAAGCATTGGGAAGATGGGGAAACTTCTTCAATCAAGAAGCTTATGGATTTTATATTTCTGATCCAAAATGGCAATGGTTCCCATTTGGAGTTTACATTGATCATTGCACCCAACCTGATTGCACTTGCAGTGGAAGTGGTTGGCATTTGGCAACTTTCTTCTATGAAAGTTTATGGAACTTCATCACTTTTGCGATCTTGATGTATTTGCTTTACAGAGTAAACTTCAAAAGAAACGGAATGGTAGCCGCCTATTATTTGATTTTATATGGATTAGGCAGAATGTTTATCGAAGGTTTGAGAACTGACAGTTTATACCTTGGCTCTATCAGAATCTCTCAATTGTTAAGCGTTGTTTTTATAATTCTAGGACTTGCAATGATACTTTACAACACCCTTACAAAAAAGAAAAACAAAGACAGTTTTGATAAAATTATGGATGTTTTGAAAACTGATTTATAACAAAAACTGCAAAGTTTAAAACAGAAAAATCTAAACATACTACTCTTATGAGAAGTCGAGTGTTTGGGATAAAAAAAAGTTTACTGTTGAAGACCTTTGCAGTTTTTCTTTTTTTGTTATTTGCAATCTCAACATTCTTCTCAATTTACAGTTTAAAACTGCCAAGTCTATGGTTCTACAACTTTTGTATTTGTGTAGGCTTTTTTCAACTTGCCAAAGGCTTCTTATTCAACTTTGACAGCACCCTTTATATCGGTTTTTTGCTCACTTTTGTTGGTGCCGTTGGAGTTATATTCTCCCTTACTCAAACTGCAAATTTTGCCATTTTTTACATTTTGATTGCACTGTCAACAGCCTCAGTTTTTACATTTATTTATACTGGACAAAAATTTCATTTGATATTTGCTTATTCGCTAATTTTCGTAAATATTTTCTCTTTTCTTTTGGTAAAAAAATTTATAACATTGCCAATTTTTATTGCTTTTATATCACTATTTTTGGTATTATTAGTTGTAGGAATATTTTGCAACAAGAAATGGAGATAGTAGATATGTTTTCACAGGAAACAGATGGTTATAAAAAATCAGAAGTAGATAGTTATATTCAAAGAATGAAAGCCAACTATGAAGCAAAACTGATGGAAGAAAAACTCAAAGCGTTGGATTCAGAAAAGAAAGTTTTGGATATGAAAAATGAGCGTTTCGAATTAGAAAACAAAGAGAAAAACATTATGACAGCACTCAATGCCCTTGAAAAAGCAAAAAAATTTCAAGAAGAAGGTCCAAAAAACTATTTCAAATTGATTATGGACAAATTGGAATTGTTGTTAAAAGAATTGTCTTTAAGATTTCCAGAATTAAGAAGAAACGAAGATTTTACAAATTTGATGTTGGAATTTACTAACATCGTAAATGATTATAAAGTAAATCTTGAAAAGACTTCAAACATTACCCAACCTATCTACTCAGAAAATGACAGTATGCGCCTTTTGTTGAACAAAATGCAGGACTACAAAAAAATTCAAGAGGCTCCTAAAGAAGTTCATATCCCTACAAACACTCCAAAACAAGCACCAAAGACTTTAAAAGATATTCCTGTAAGCGAAAGTGGCTTCAATTTTGAAGAAGCTTTAAATCCAACAGAAGATTTGGAAGAAATTATGAAAGCTTTTGATTTCTACAATCAAAACTAAACAAAGGAAGGAGAAAAAAATGATTGAATACAAATTTGATACACAACTTTTAATCGAAGGAAAAAACTTGTCAGATGAAAAAATTAGACAATACATCACTGACAACATCGAAGGAGATTGTTTGCTCGTTGTTGGAGACGAAGAACTTATAAAAATCCATTTCCACACAAACACACCTTGGAAAGTTTTGGAATATTGCGATTCTCTTGGAGATATTCAAGATATTGTTGTAGAAAATATGGAAAGACAAGCAAACGGCTTACACGGCTAAAATATCTATAAAGTCAAAAAAAAATAAAAGCACCTTCTCAATTGAAGATGCTTTTTTATTTGTCACATTTTAAAAGAATATTGTCAAGAACATTCCTGATGCTACACCTATAAAATATTGTAAGAATAATATACCAAAATTTTTAAGCATATGTTTTTTGTTTTTTGTAAACAAAATCACAAGCCCTACTCCTGCTCCAGCAGTAAGTCCTGCCAGCAATGCTGGGAAAGACAATGTCCCGTAAATAAACAATTCCACCAGTAAAACAGAAGAAGCACAATTTGGTATCAATCCAATCAAACTTGCGATGATTACTTGCAAATACATATTTGTTGTCAGCAAATTTTCAAGTGCAGCTGTTCCAAAATAACCTATAATCATATTGATGATAAATGTTGCAACAAAGATATAAATGATAATGCTAAAAGTATGCATAAATGCATCTAAGAAAATGTTGTTTGCACAGCAACCGTGTTCGTGCCCGCAATCATCAGGACATTTGTCTGTGTGAATATGTCCACATTCGTGAATATGTGAGTGAGTATGTGAGTGTTCTTCTTCGCCCTCATGTTCGTGATCGTGCTCAACTTCACAATGTTCGTGCAAGTGATTATGTTCTTCAATTTCTTCGTTCTTAGATGAAACCAGAACTTTATTTTTTCTAGACTTTGTAATCAAAGAAGCAGTTATATCTATCAAATACCCCCAGAATAATGCCAACAAAATTTTTATACCTATCATAAGCAACATTGGCAAAATTTGGTCAACATTTGAAATCATAATTGGTATTGCTTCATCGGAAGTCGCTACAAAAACAGCAATAAGTGTACCTAAAGAAACATTTTTCCAAGAATACAAGTCGGCAATTACTGATGAGAAACCACATTGAGGAATGCACCCCAAAAACGATGCATAAAGTACGCTCGTTTTTTTGTTCCTTGCCAAAAACTTACTGAATTTATGGCTGTGGTCGTGAGACAAATAAGCCACCAAAAGATACGCGAGAAAAAGCACTGGAATGACTTTAAGACAATCCAGCACAGCATCATACAGACTATCAACAAAAATCTCTAGCATATCTCTCCTTAAAACCTTTGCATATTATAACACAAAATAATTAAATTTACAAAATAAATTATTATTTTTTAATCGGTTGATTATTTGCCATAAAATATGATATTATTTTAAAGATAAAACTTGCAACTAAACTCGAAAAAATGAATAATAAAAATTGTATAAAATTCCCAAAAAGGAGCTTCAATGGAAGATAAAGAATTAAGACTTATAAATGTAAACAAAAAATACAAACTTTCAAACAAAGAAACATTTCAAGCCCTTTATGACATAAATATAGAATTTGACAAAGGAGAACTTGTCTCAATTGTTGGTGAAAGTGGAAGCGGAAAATCAACCCTTATGAATCTTATTGGCGGGCTTGATTCCGATTTTACTGGATCTATAATCTCCGGTGGAGAAGATTTGACTAAACTCACAGACAAACAACTTGACAAATATAGAAAAAACAAAATTGGTTTTGTTTTTCAATCTTTCAACCTTATCTCTCATTTGTCCATTTTGGACAATGTGACACTTGCTCTTACATTGTCAAATGTTGGTGAAAAAGAGAAAGTTGCAAGAGTAACAGAAATTTTAAAAAGAGTTGGACTTGAAAGTCAGTTAAAGAAAAAACCGACTCAACTTTCTGGTGGACAAAAACAAAGAGTCGCTATTGCCAGAGCACTTATAAACGATCCAGAAATCATAATTGCTGACGAACCTACTGGTGCCCTTGACAGTGCCACATCTATGCAAATTTTGGAAATCTTGAAAGAAATTGCCGACAGCGGAAAATTGGTTATCATGGTCACCCACTCAGAGAAAGTGGCATCTATATCATCCCGTGTTGTTCAAATTTCTGACGGAAGAATTGTTGACGACAAATTGAATAAAAATTACAAAAAAACAACTAAGGAAGACTCAAAAGAAAATTTTGAAGATTTGTATGTTGAAACAGCAGACACGAACAACAATAAAAAGAAGAAAAACTCAAAAGACAAACAAAATCTATCAATGTGGTCTGCAATAAGGCTCTCTTTTCACAATATGTGGGCAAGTAGAGTCAAAAACCTGCTTATGGCATTTGGCGTAGCCATAGGTATAGGAAGTTTGATTTTGATGATGAGTTTCAGTTCTGGTATCACTGATTACATCACAAACACTATGAAATCTTACTCCGACCCTACAATCGTAACCATATCAAAAAAGAGTACTGGAAATGACATAAGTTCTATGTTTACATCTTCTTCATTTGAAGATGCAGAAATCTCAACTTTGGTTGATGATATAAACAACTACCTAAAAGAACAAAATGTTGATTACACCGTTTCCAGCGACAATGTGGAATATGGTTTCAGTATGTTTACTTTGATTGCCGATGCAAAAGTTTATTACAGCCCAAGCGGAGATTATTTCCAAGACAAAAATGACCCAGAATCTGACTATGTATCACAAACAATCTATTACATTTACAGCATTCCACCATACTACACCGATCAAAACATTGTTGAAGGAGAAATGAGCAAAGCTCCCGTTATTAGCGATGGAACAATGACAAGTGGCGGAGGATTTATGTTTTCTTCTGGCATTTACAAATTGTTTGGAGAAGATACAGAAAGTGCTGTAGGAAAAAAAGTAGAAGTTTCTTTCAATATGTCTCTCGGTGGGAATCAAACCACCAGACTTACTTTCAGTGATGAAATATGTGGTGTTATGGACACATCTGTTATGTCAGGATTTTTGGTAGTTTATGTTGATTATGATTATCTTCAATATTTGTTTGAACAGAGTGGTGCTGGAGATTATTTTGCACCAACAACATTGTATATAAAAACACCTTCTGAAGATATAACAAACTCAATAAACAAATATCTTGCCAGCACAGAAAAATATAACGGCTCCATTGAAGATCAACTTGCTGGAATGTTCAACAGTATGTCAAGCATTATAGGGACTTCACTTGTAGTTATCTCCTGCATTTCATTGTTGGTTTCTGCTATGATGATTTTGGTTGTGCTTTATATGAGCGTTACAGAAAGAACAAAAGAAATTGGAGTTTTGAAATCAATTGGTGCAAGAAGAAAAGACATAAAAAGAATATTCACTTCAGAAAGTTTCTTGGTTGGAGTCTTAAGTGGAGTGATGGGCATTATATACAACCTTATTCTTACATTGGTAATTTGGTTTGTCCTTACATCAACAATCGGTCTCGCCCCTATAAGTTATAGATGGTGGTATTTTGCAATAGCACTTGCAGTTTCAATCTTGATAAGCATGATCGCAGGACTCTACCCAGCAAGCAAGGCAGCAAAACTCGACCCTGTTGAAAGTTTGCGTAGAGAATAAACCATTTCAAAATAAGAGGAAACAGATGATAAACATAAAAAGTTTTTTGAAAAATAATTCAGATTTTACCTATGCAGAATTTAACAGAAAGTTTATCAGCACACAATATCCAATACTTGGAGTAAGACTTCCAATTTTGCGTAAGTTTGCAAAAGAGATAGAACCTGAATACATCGATTTTGACAAAAATTTAACTCACGAAGAAATCTTGTTGTATATTTATTGTGCTGGATATTTTAAAACAGAAGATGAGCAATTAGAATATCTGCAAAATATTCTCCCATATATAGACAACTGGTGCACTTGCGATTGCACAGGTGCATTAAAGCAGTTGAAAGGCGAAAAATCAGCACAATTCTTCTTTGATTTGTTGAAAAGTAATGCAGAATTTAAAATAAGAGTCGGCATAATTTGTCTTATGAAAAATTTCATAAAAACTCAAAAACTTCCACTAATTTTGAAAGAGATAAGAAAGATAAAGTCTGATGCTTATTATGTTAAAATGGCAATAGCCTGGTTTTATGCCGAACTCTGTGCAATAGACAGCACAACAGCAATAAACGAAATAAAAAACACAACCGACAAGTTTATAAGAAACAAATCAATTTCAAAAGCAAAAGAAAGTTATCGTGTCCCTGCTCCTGTAAAAGAAGAACTTGAAAAATTGAGAATAAAATAAAAAGGCCATAATTTATGGTCTTTTATTTTTCCCTTATTTTTATTTAGATATTGAATGCCCCCTTTCCATTTCTCATTTCAAACAATGCTCTTATGAAAGATGGATAATACTGTATAAATTTTTTGTCTTTTATCAAATCCAAAATTTCGTCCAAATCAGCCCACTTAACAGCCTGGACTTCATTGTCAAAAAATTTAATATCTTTTATGTCTATATCTTTGTTGATTATATAATAGTCATCAAAGCCATTTGGGAAGTTTATTGTCAAATAAGGTCTTACATTTGAAAAATCGTGTTTGATATACAACTCTTCAAAAAGTTCTCTTTCTGCACCCTGTTGAGAAGTTTCTCCAGATTGAACTTTTCCACCCAAAGTTATGTCCCAAACATTTGGATAATTTTTCTTGTTTGCACTTCTTTGTTGTATAAGCATTTTACCTTCAGAATTGAAAAGGCAGATATGAATAACAACTCTATATTCATCTCCCGTAAAAAATGACCTTCATCAATTTGCCTGTTTGTGTTTTGTCTGTTTACATCATAAACATCCCATTTCTCCATAAAACACCCCTTACAAAAAATATGCGAGAAAAAACAAAAAAGAGAGAAATCTCTCTCTTAATTGATTAGTTATTATCTGCTGATTTAACTTTTGCTGCTCTACCAGTAAGATCTCTAACATAATAAAGTTTAGCTCTTCTTGGCTTACCTTTTCTTACTACTTCAATAGTAGCAATCTTTGGTGAATGAATTGGGAATGTTTTTTCAACGCCAACACCATAAGAAAGTTTTCTTACAGTGAAAGTTTCTCTAATTCCACCATTCTTTCTGGCAATAACAACACCTTCAAAAGCCTGCAATCTTTCCTTGTCGCCTTCTTTGATCTTTACTGTAACTCTAACAGTATCACCAATAGAAAATTCAGGAATAGATTCTTTCATGCTTTCTCTTTCTAATTGATCAATAATATTAGCCATGACTTATCTCCTTTTTTCAGATTTTCGACATGATGCTCATAAAGTCATAACCCCAGCGGAACATCCGAAGTCTTCTAAATTATATCATAATATTTTATATAAAACAAGCGTTTTTCAAAAAAAATTATTAAAATTTTAACGACCTACATAAAGGCATTTTCAGTATGATTTATAAAATCGTCAAAAACTTCAATAACATCAAACCTTATATTGTGATATTGAATGTGATTCATCATCAAAAAAATCTCTGCAACTTTTTTAATTTTGTTTTGTTTTTGCAAAGTTACAGCCTCAATAGGTCTTCCAAAAGCAAATGTAGAACGATTTTTAACTTCAACAAACACAATCAAATCATCTTTTTCTGCAATTATATCAATTTCTCCGATTTTGTTTTTATAATTTGTAGTGATGATTTTGTATTTCTTTTTCTTCAAAAAATTGACAGCCTTTATCTCTCCTACATTGCCTTCAATTTTGTTTTTTACTTTTGAATAATCTTTATCATTATACTTCATAAACACCATAAATAAATATTATTTGTTATGTTTTAATAATCAGTCAGTCCAAAGTAATCTTTCCTAAACGGCCTTTTCTAAAATCATCAACAATGCTTTTAGCCGTTCTTTCCAGATCCACTTCTCCACCATTTTTGACATACTTTCTTACACTAGCAATACCTTCCAATGTTGTTTGGCCATTATATCTCTTTTCAACATTTTCAGGATAAAGTTCAAGCAAAAGAGAAAGCAACTCCTTTGAAAGCTCAACAAAATCCAAAATTTCATCTCTGACACTTCCAACATACGCCAACTTCTTTGCCACTTCCTGATCTTCAATGTTTGGATAAAGAGTCCCAGGAGTGTCATATACTTCTATGCAATCTCCAATAGGAAGCCAAAGTCCGTGCTTTGTCACACCTGCTTTGTTCCCTGTAATCGCTTTAGCTTTTTTGCAAAGATTGTTTACCAAAGTGCTTTTCCCACAGTTAGGAACACCGACAACCATTGTTCTTATGCTTGGTTTAACTCCCTTGCTCTTATATTTTTCAATTTTACTCTTTGCAAGCCCCTTTATTTTATTTACTATCAAATCAGATTTACCCGAAACAGTGCTGTTAAACAAAATATAATCACTTGTTGGACTTTTAAATTTTGGTAAAAGTGCTTTTATTTTCTTTTCATCTGCGATATCAATTTTGTTTAAAACATACAAAACAGGTTTATTTTGTGTGAGTTTGTTTAATGAAGGATTCAATGAAGATAAAGGAATGCGTGCATCAAGTATATAAGTCACAACATCAACTTTTTTAAGTTGGTCACTTATATCTTTAAGAGCCTTATTCATATGCCCAGGGAACCAGTTTATCTTCATATACCACCTACATATTGTGTATTATGCATTGCATACTACTACGCATTTTGTGTATTATTCATTTTCAAGCAAATCACTTCTCAATGATTTAGTTCTCAACAAACTCTGCTCTTTTCTCCATTTTTCTACTTCTTGATGATTTCCAGAAACTAAAACATCTGGCACCTTCAACCCATTAAATTCTTGTGGTCTAGTGTATTGAGGATATTCAAGCAGTCCATTTGAAAAGCTTTCACTTTCCAAACTTTCTTTTGAAATAACCCCATCAACAAATCTTGCAACACTATCAATAATCACCATAGTAGGGATTTCTCCCCCAGTAAGGATGTAATCACCAATAGAAATTTGTTCTATATCAAAAAGTTGAAAAATCCTGTCATCAACACCCTCATAATGCCCACATACAAAAATAAGATGTTCGTTTTTTGACAGCTCTTTAGACATTTTAGAATTAAAAGTCTTTCCAATAGGCGAAGGGAAGATAATTTTAGCATTATCTGTCTTTACAGAATTTATTGCATCAAATAAAGGTTGAACAGTCATCAACATTCCTGCTCCACCCCCAAAAGGATAATCATCACATTTTTTATGTTTATCCTTTGAAAAATCTCTGATATTGACAATATTTATTTCCAATATGCCATTTTCTTCTGCTCTTGCCAATATGCTTGTCTTAAGTGGAGAAAAAGCCTCTGGAAACAATGTAAGAATATCAATTTTCATTCTTGACTTACCTTTGCCCCATTATATTCGTTTCTTATCGCGTAAATTCTTTTTCCATCTTGCTTGAATATTGCCTTTTTGAATGGCACTTCATAAAAATGATTGTCTTCTTTGATTATAAGAATATCATCAAAACCATAATTGGTGACATTCATTATTTGACCAACATATTCATTGTTTTCATCATAAATCAAAGTTCCGATCAAATCTTCAATCAAAAAGTCATCAACAGAAAGCTTTTCAAATTCTTCCTTTGTGATGTAAACTTTCATATTGCGGTATTTTTCAGCAACATTTCTGTCAGTAATCTCTTCAAACAAAACATAGGCATAACCCAGCCTATAAGAAGCGCTCTTCAATGGTGTTTCTCTTTTTTCAATATACAAAAAATGTTTACCATTAAAAATCGCAGGAATATCAATCAAAGGAAGTATCTTAACTTCCCCCTTGATACCCTGCGGTTTTATTATTTTGCCTACACAAACAAACTGCATATTAGTCCTCAAATTTCACAAAAACTTTCTTGTGTGTTTTTGATGCAACTGATTTCATAATTGTTCTTATGCTTGTGGCAGTTCTTCCGTTCTTCCCTATGATTTTCCCAAGGTCAGAACTTGCAACTTTAACGCGATAAGTTATTGTTTTTTCATCTTCTTCTTTCTCAACAGAAACACTGTTTTCATCTTCAACTAATGTCTTAACGAGAAAAGTCAATAATTCGTCCATAAAGTCTCCTTAACTTAACAAATTTTATCTTTTATTGTTTCAATCAAAGCATAAACATTTGTTTGTAGTGTTATTTGTTTTCTTGTTGAATAGCACCACTCTTAACCAAAATTGTCTTTGCAGTTTCTGTTGGAAGAGCACCGTTTTTAAGCCATTTTTGAGCTTTTTCGTTGTCAATTTTGATTTCTGCTGGATTTGTCAAAGGATTATATGTTCCAAGCAAATCGATGTATTTTCCATCTCTTGGACACTTGCTATCAGCAACAACAACACGATAGAAAGGTGTCTTTTTGTCTCCCAATCTTGTCAATCTAATTTTAACAGCCATTTTTTATCTCCTTTATTTAATTTGCTTTATCAGTATTCTGTAAAGCATTTTCGCTTTACATTATAACACATCAATATCAATTTGTAAAGCATTTAAAACAAAATTTTATATTTATTTGAAGAAAACTTAATTATTTTTTCAAATATCTCAATCATTAAGATTAAAACATTCTTCTAAAACCTTTTTTGTTTTTGAGTTGTTTCATCATTTCTTTTGATTGCTCAAATTGCTTCAAAAGAGTGTTTACTTGTTGGATCGTTGTTCCACTTCCGTCAGCAATACGTTTTCTTCTGCCAGCCTTAATAATTTCTGGATGCAATCTTTCTTCTTTAGTCATACTCTGAATAATTGCTTTGTTTACTGAAAGTTGTTTTTCATCAATGTTTATACCTTTCATTTTTGAAGCCATACCAGGGATCATACCAATAAGGTCATTGATGTTTCCCATCTTTTTCAAGTTTTCCATTTGAACGAGATAGTCTTCAAAAGTGAAAGAATTTTCTCTAAACTTTTCTTCCAACTTCTTTGCTTCTTCTTCAGTAACAGCTTCTTGTGCTTTTTCAATCAAAGAAAGCACATCACCCATTCCCAAAATTCTGCTTGCAATACGATCTGGATAGAATGGCTCCAAATCTCCAATTTTTTCTCCAACACCAGAGAATTTTATTGGCTTGCCTGTGATTGCTTTTATAGACAAAGCAGCACCACCACGAGTATCGCCATCAAGTTTTGTAAGCACAACTCCTGTTATATCCAAATCATTGTTGAAACTTTCGGCAATAGTAACTGCATCTTGTCCAGTCATTGCATCAACAACAAGCAAAATCTCTGTTGGTTTGACTTCTTTTTTGATGTCTTTGAGTTCTTGCATCAATTCTTGATTTATGTGAAGTCTGCCCGCCGTATCGATGATAACAACATCATACCCCTGTTTTTTTGCATGTTCTATTGATTGCTTTGCAGTCTTAACTGGATTTTGAGTTCCTCTTTCAAACACTTCAACATTTGCAGTTTTTCCCACAACTTGCAACTGATTTATTGCCGCAGGTCTATAAATATCGCAAGCAACCAAAAGAGGTTTTTTACCACTCTTTTTCAAGTGATAAGCAAGTTTGCCACACATTGTTGTCTTACCAGCACCTTGAAGACCACACATCATAATAACTGTTGGTGGATTTGATGCAATTTGAAGTTTTTGATTGTCGGACGAAATAAGTTTTGTCAACTCGTCCTTGACAATTTTGATAACCATTTGACCAGGAGTCAAACTCTTCATAACTTCTTCACCGATTGCTTTTTCAGTGGTATCAGCAACAAATTTCTTTGCCACCATATAGTTTACATCGGCTTCCAAAAGAGCAATCCTAACTTCACGCATTGCCTCTTTAATTTCAAGCTCTGTCAACTTTCCACGCTTAGTCAACTTTGAAAAAATGTGATTAAATCTTTCTGATAATGATGAAAATAGTGCCATTATAACTTCCTTAAAATATTATCGACTTTTTCTGAAATATCCACTTGCAAATTTTTATCTGCCAAGTTTTTTATCTCTTGCAACTTCAAAACAAGTTTTTGTTTGTTTTCGTTTAACTTCAACTGACTTTCAAACTTGTCCAATTTTTCGCACGATTTATCAATTGCATCAAGAACAGCTTGCCTTGTTATGTTGCGTTCTTCAGCAATTTCAACAAGTGTCATATTGTATTCAAAATATGAAGTCATTATTTTTTGCCTATCTTCGCTCAATAATCCCCCATAAATTTCAAACAATCTTCCATATCTAACAAAATCTTGAAGTTGAATTTTTGACATTTACACTCCTATTGTCAAGTTTAAAAACTTTACGCTTATTATATCATAATAAAAATATGCTTGCAACTTTTTATTGAAATAAATTCGATATGATTGTGTTGCTGATGTGATAAAACAGAGGATTCAAATAAAGCATGTTTTGTTTACGAGTTAAAATTCCATTTGAAACATAATCTTTATAATATTTGTTTTCAACAAGATTATATCCCAATTTTTCAATTTCTGTCAAATTGACTCCCAATTTGCATCTCAGCCCCAGCATAATAATTTCTTCAATTTGTTCTTGAACGGTAAGCTCTTCAATTTCAATCTTACCTTTTTCATAATCCATCAAGCTCTCAGCATTCTTCAACCTTTTGCCATCAACAAAAGAATGTGCAGAGATTCCAAAACCGAGATAATCTCCCCTAGCCCAATAATTCAAGTTGTGTTTACTTTCATAACCTGGATATGCAAAGTTGCTTATTTCATATCTTTCCAAGCCTTTGTCACACAAATAATTTGAAAGTTTATTGAACGCTTCAATCGTTTTATCATCACTTAATGGAGCGTATTTTTTATCTTTTATCATTTGATATAATTTTGTGTTTTCATAAATCTCAAGCAAATAGCAAGAAATGTGTTTAACGCCCAGTTCTAAAAGTTGTTTTGCATAATGGCACAAATCTTTGCCACTTTCATTTTCCAGCCCAACTATTAAATCTGCTGAAACATTGTCAAAATACTTTCTTGCAAGTTTGATCTTTTCCAAAGCAGTTTTCTTGTCGTGAAGCCTGCCTATTTTTCTTAAACTAGAATCTTTTAAAGACTGAACTCCTATGCTCAACCTATTCACTCTCAAATTTTTCCAAGTTTGAAGCAAACTTTCTGTTATAGAATTTGGGTTTGCCTCAATAGTAAACTCTGCATTGTCATAAACATCAAAACATTCATACAAAGTATTTACAATTTTTTCAATCTGTTTTTCATTTAATATGCTTGGCGTTCCTCCACCAATGTAGATTGTTTTAACAATCCTATCACACTTTCTGCGTCTAATTTCATTACACAACAAATCAATGTATTTTTCTTTTATCTCATCACTGGCACAGAAAGAGTTAAAAGCACAATAATTGCACTTTTGCTCGCAAAAAGGTATGTGAATATAAATTGAAATATCTTTATTCTTCATCATCCAACTTCAAAATGCTCATAAACGCTTCAGATGGTATTTCAACAGAGCCAATCTTTCTCATTCTCTTCTTCCCTTCTTTTTGTTTTTCGAGCAATTTACGCTTTCTTGTTATGTCCCCACCATAACACTTCGCAAGGACATCTTTTCTCATTGCTGAGATTGTCTCACGCGCAATAATTTTGTTTCCTATGCACGCTTGAATTGGGACTTCAAACAGTTGTCTTGGAATGATTTTTTTCAATCTTTCAGCAAGCTCTCTTCCTCTGTTGTAAGCCTTGTCTTTGTGAACAATCAATGACAAAGCATCACACTTTTCTCCATTGAGCATCAAATCGACTTTGACAAGATCCGCCTTTTCAAAGCCAGCAAGTTCGTAATCAAAACTTGCATAACCTTTCGTTCTTGATTTTAAACTATCGAAAAAGTCGTAAATAATTTCTCCCAAAGGAAGAGTGTATTTAAGCTCTACTCTCTTCTTGTCAAGGTATTGCATATCCTTATAAATTCCACGCTTGTCTTGGCAAAGTTCCATTATAGTCCCAACATATTCTGGTGGTGTAAAAACATGAACATTTACCACAGGTTCTTCAATTCTGTCAATTTCAACAGCAGGTGGAAGATTTGAAGGGTTTGAAACTTCAATCATCTCCCCATTTGTTTTGTAAACATGATAAGAAACACTTGGTGCTGTTGTTATTATGTCAAGATTGAACTCTCTTTCCAACCTTTCAGTTATGATTTCAAGATGCAACAACCCCAAAAACCCGCATCTAAATCCATAACCAAGAGCAGTTGAAACTTCTGGCATAAAATGCAAACTTGCATCATTCAATTTAAGTTTTTCAAGCCCGTCTTTAAGTTCGTAATATTTTGCGCCATCAACTGGGAAAATACCACAATAAACGACAGGTTGAACTTCTTTATATCCAGCAAGTGGCGCTTCAATAGGGTTATCTGCAAGAGTCACAGTGTCGCCTACTTTTACATCAGAAATGGTTTTGATTGAAGCTGCAATATACCCAACATCTCCTGCTGAAAGACTGTCACATTGTTTTGTGTTTGGCACAAAAATTCCTACTTCTGTGACATCAAAGACCTTGCCAGTTTGCATCATCAAAATCTTGTCACCAGCTTTCACAGTTCCGTCAAAAACTCTAATCAAACAAATTGCACCTTTAAAGTTGTCATAATGACTATCAAAAATGAGAGCTTTCAAAGGTTTTGTTTCGTCACCGACTGGTGCAGGTATTTTTGTTATAATAGCTTTCAAAACTTGGTCAATGTTTATTCCGTCTTTTGCAGAAATGCAAGGACAATCTTCTGCATCCAAGCCGATGACATCTTCTATCTCAAGTTTAACTTCATCAACTCTTGCAGAAGGCAAGTCAATTTTGTTTATAACAGGCACAGTTTCAAGGTTGTTGTCAAGAGCAAGATAAGTGTTTGCCAAGGTTTGAGCTTCCACCCCTTGTGATGCATCAACCAAAAGAATTGCACCCTCACAAGCGGCAAGCGAACGAGAAACTTCATAAGTAAAGTCAACATGCCCTGGAGTGTCAATCAAATTCAGTGTATATTCTTTCCCTTGATAGTCATAAATAAGTCTTGTTGGTGCAAGTTTGATAGTGATTCCTTTTTCTCTTTCAAGTTCCATACTGTCCAGAATTTGACTTTGCATATCTCTTTTAGAGACAGTGCCAGTCATCTCAATCAATCTGTCCGCCAAAGTGCTTTTACCATGATCTATGTGTGCAATAATGCAAAAATTTCTTATTAAGCTTAAATCTTTCAAGTAATTTTCTCCTGATAAGATTATACACTATCAAACAAACACTTTCCAAATAATTTCAGTTTTCTAATAAAAATTTAATCAAATAAATAAAATTACTTAACATTATTTTGAAAAAAACAAAAAATTTGTTATCATATTTGAAAGGAGTTCAACAATGGGAATGTTACATTTCAGATACGGAACAATTGGAGCATCAAAAACCGCATCAGCATTGGTATTAAGAAATAAATATATTCAAAAAGGCAAAGGCGTCCTTTTGATGAAACCAAAAATTGACACAAGATACAAAGAAGATGAAGTTGTGTCAAAAGTTGGCTTGACTGCCCCTTGCTATGCATTTGCTCAAGATGAAAATTTGGAAAAATTTTTTGAAAAAGAAAATAAATTAAGCAAGATCCATGTAATTATTGTTATAGAATGTCAATTCTGCACAAAAAGACAAATTGATCAGCTTAGAAGTTTAACGACAAAAGTTCCAGTTTTGTGCTACGGACTTTTGACAAACTTTAAAGGCGAACTTTTTGAAGGTAGCAAACGCCTTGTAGAAGTTTGTGATGATATGAAAGAATTAAAAAGCCTTTGCGAATGTGGTAAGAAAGCAATTATCAATGCCAAATTCTCACATGGACTTATCTGCACAAATGGTGATGAAATAGATTTCAATTCAGACGATAATTTCAAAGGTCTTTGCTACACCTGTTATATGAAAGAACAAAGAAAAGCAAAAATTTATGACAAAATAATCAAACACCTTAAGATTTTGAAAAACAAGGAAGATGCGGGAAATTGGTCTACAGATCTTCCAATGGACAATGTTGTTTTGCAAAAACCTTATGTAGTTTATGATGATGATGTAAAATCATTTATAGATGATTTCAAAGAGTTTGAAATCAAAAACCCACAAAAGATTTTGTTGATAAACGAAAACATTGACACCCTCAGAAAAATAGTTATGAAGGACAAAGATTTTGATTATATGATGGCTCTTATCTCTTATGTCCTTAAACTTGAAAAAATAAAGCCAGGACTTCTCAAAGCATTGATTGAAGACAATACTATGACAAAATGGCTTAAACAAATCAAAAAAACAGTTGACCACGAAGATTTTGAATAACAAAATAACAATAAAAAAAACATATCAAATTGATATGTTTTTATTTTTTATATAAAATTTAGATTACTTAATTTTTTCCATGTAAGAACCGTCTCTTGTGTCAACTCTAATAACATCACCTGTGTTAACAAAAAGTGGAACACGGATTACATAACCTGTTGAAAGAGTAGCTGGTTTCAAAGAAGCTTTTGAAGTATCTCCTTGAATTCCTGGTTCTGTATCAACAACTTCAAGTTCTACGAAAGTTGGAGGATAAACTGCGAATGGAACACCCTTATACATATACATAGTTGTTGGCATATTTTCTGTAACAAAGTTTAAAGCATCAGCAACAGTATCTTTGTTTAAAGGCATCTGTTCATAAGTTTCATTATCCATAAAATAATAGAGATCTCCATCGTTATAAAGATAAAGCATTTCTTTCTTTTCAATAACTGCATCTTGGAATTTGTCAGATGGATTGAAAGTTGTTTCTTGAACTTGACCTGTCATAACGTTTTTAATTTTTGCTCTAACAAATGGAGAACCTTTTCCTGGCTTAACATGCATAAATTCAATAACATTGTAAACATTTCCATCCATTTCAAAGGTTGTTCCTTTTCTAAAATCACCTGCTGTAACCATAAATAATCTCCTATTAACTAAATTTTTTCTACTTTTTTATTTTAACACATACCGACAAATTTGACAACTCTTTTATCAAAAAAAACAGTTTCAAATTTCAATTTTCTATCAATTAGTGTTCATATTCTGCACTGAAATAATCTTTTTGATCGTGGTTTAAAGGACTGACAACACTTTCAAGTTCTTTTTTCAACTTACTCAACTTCAAAGGCACCAAACTATCACTTTTTTCGTTCATAATTGAAGTTGCGACACTATGACACAATGCACAAGAGAGACATCTAGAAACAAAATCACCTGCTTTTGAAGTGTTCTGATGTGGTTGCCAATCTTTCTTCCTTGACATTTCTTTGACAGAATGATCAAAAGTATCAGTTTTGTGCAAATGAGTTGTTGCCAAATAAAGTCCATTTTCCTCTCTATATATAAAGCATCTTTCTTTGCTTTTATAGAGTGGATAAACTTCCAAAGAACCATACTCGCCAAGCTTAATCTTTTTCATTTGTTTAAAATCTTCGGCAGATAAATCAACATCATCGATTTTGTTTATAATGTTATTCCAAATCCAATAGCCATTGTAGAACAGCATATCATCTTCGGGAGAAGTCACATCAATAAATTTACATTTCAAATCGTTGTTGTTTATAAAACTTGCATAAGACACAAGAAAAGCTTGTCTCAAAATTTTGTCTTGTTCTGCAGAACTATATCCCAAATCATACATTCTGTCCGACAAAATGTTTTCAAATTCTCTCACTATTTCTGCACCATAACAATGAGAAAACATAGTCAATCTTCTCATATTCTTGCATGCTTGCATAACATCCAATCTTTTGTTGTTTTCGCTGACCAATGGCACAAAAAGATTGTCAACTATAGGAATTATATAATCAAAAATTTCATCATTTCTTAAAGTATTGCTGTATTTGGTTGAAATAATGTCAACATCATCGCTAAAAACACCCAACAAACTCCCAACAAGCTTGCAATAACCATTTGCTTGACTGTCGCTAAATGTCCCCATACCGCCAATAATAAACACAGTTGGACGAGTTATGCGAAAATGTTCAACATCAATAATCTCCCAATTATGTTTTGATTCGTTATGAATCCTTTTACCAAATTGCAAACCATATTCATTCATAGAAATAACACCAATTCAAAAGATAAGATACACCTATTTTTTAATTTTGTCAAGATAGATATTTTTCATAATAACACTATCTTCTGCCATAGTTCCGTTTGACTCACAAATAATATGGCAGTTTAGATTGTTTTTGATTAAACAATCACAGAAAGGCTCAAATTCTGGTCCATAAACCTTATCATCAAAAGTCAAGTGTCTTATTTCTCCCTTTGGTCCATATTCAATTTTTGAAAAATGAACATGCGCATTTTTAGTTCTGTATTCTCCCAACTTTTCAAAAGAATAATCAAAAATTCTTTGATAATCATCAACAGTTTTCAATGTCCCCTGAGTCAAAGCGTTTATGTGTCCAAAATCAAAAGTTGGCATAAGTTTCTCAGAAATAGTGCACAAATCAATAATTTCTTTCCAAGTACCAATCTGCATAGTTTTGCCCATAGTTTCTGGACAAATAAACATACCTTGATCTAGTTCTTTTTCAATTTCTGGCATAAATTCTTTAAATCTTTCAGTCATAAGCCCAACAGCATTTTCTCTTACTTCTTTTCCACATGAAGCAGGATGAAAAACCATTCTGTTGGCACCAAAAGCGTGCATAAATTTAATTCCAGTTTTTATGTATCCAAGAGATTTTTCATACATAACAGGATCAGGATTTGCAAAGTTGATAAAATAAGGGGCGTGAAGAGAGAGTTCTATTCCATTTTGTTTAAATTCTTTTCCAATTTGTTCAGCAAGTTCCATTTTCATTCTGTATCCTTGCCCAAAACTATATTCAAACAAATCAAGTCCACCTTCAAACAAGCCTTTCCCCTGCTCTTTCAACCATTTAGCTGTTTCCATAGTTGATTTATGTCCTTGTTCATAAAAAGACAAACTATTTCCAGCAGGTCCAAAAACTGCTCTATCCATCTATCCCTCCTAAAACCTCATAATAAGTTTCAATAAATTGTTTTCAACATCGCCGACACCAACAAAACCATCTTGACTATATAATTTGTATTTCCCATTTTCATCATTAGTTTTGATTTGTTGTCCATTTAACAATTTTAAAACAACTTCATCACTTAAAGACATCTTTGAATAATCAAACACACTTTCACATGAAATCATTTTAAAATTGCCATTTTTTATATCTTCCAAAGAGTATGCATCTTTTATATCAAACTTGCCACATTTTGTGCGTAGTATGCATTGCATACTACCATAGGTTGATAATTTTTCTGCCAAATCTCTGCACACACTTCTTATATATGTTCCACTTGAACAAGTGATAGAAAACTTAAAAACATTGTCAGATATCTCTTCTAAAAGTTTGAAATCATAAATCTCAATTTGTTTAGGTTTAAGTTCAACACTGTTCCCCTTGCGAGCTTCTTTATAAGCAATCTTCCCGTCAACTTTCTTTGCAGAATAAAGTGGAGGCATTTGAGCATATTTACCAATCATACTTTTTATTGCTTTTTCAACATCACTTTTTTGAATATGGCATTCTTTTCGCTTTATAATCTCTCCTGATGTGTCAAGCGTATCAGTTTCAAACCCAAAAATAAAAACCGTTTCGTAAGTTTTTGTTTTGTTTAAAAAGTAATCAAACAACTTTGTAGCCCCATTAACCGTCACAGGCAACAATCCCTCGCCTTCAAGGTCTAAAGTGCCCAAATGCCCACATTTTTTGGCTTTTAAAGAGTGTTTAACAATGTTTACAACTTTGTTGGATGAAATACCTGTTGGTTTATTTACCAGCACTATTCCACTTTTCATTTCTCCAACAAAATTATTTTCCATTCAAAATCTCCTTTATCCATTTTGGCAACACTTTTTGAAGTTGTCTTTTAGATATATCAGTTTCAAAGGCAGAAGCACACAAATGTCCACCACCGCCCATTTTTGTTGAAAATCTCAAAGTGTTTATATTGTTGTTTGAACGCAAACTGAATTTGAAGAAGTTCTTCTTATATTCAATGCACATAAAAGACAATTCCACACCTTTGATTTTGACCATATCATTGGTATAAATCTTGACAGCTTCTTGATCAGCCTTCATATCTTCCAAGTCTTTAATGGTAAAGATAACATAAGCACCCTTTCCACCTTGTGTATAGACCATATTATCAAGCATAAATCTATAAATGTCCAACTGTTGTTTTGTTGTATATCTATATAAATAGTCATACACCTTTTGAACATCAGCTTTTTTGTCATACAACAACATAGCTACTTCAAAAACATGTTTAGACAAATTGTTATGCAAAAATCTGTCAGTATCTCCCATCAATCCAGTGTAAAGATATGTAGCAATTGTTGGAGTGATTTTCAAACCATTCTCCACAGCAAAATCTGTCAAAATTTCGCAAGTTGCAGCATAGTTTTCATAAATCAAGCAATTTTTTGACATAGCGCCGTCGCCTTCCATAACTGCGTGATGATCTATAACTATAATATTTTTGCTTTTTGAAACTTCATCAATAAACTCTGGAGCAAGACGCTTCAACAAATGTAAATCTAAAACAATAACCAAATCATAATTTTCGCTCTTAAAATCTGTTTTAAGCTCTCCGAGAGGAAAAATACAATCCAAATATCCTGCCTTGTTTTTAATTGCAAAAATATCTGCATTGACATTTAATTGTTTGCACATTTCTCTCATAGCAAACACAGAACCATAAGCATCTGGATCTGGATTTCTATGTGTGAAAATTGCGATGTTTTTAGCAAGTTTAATTTTTGCTAAAATTCTACTTATTGTCATCAGAATCCTCCTCAGCAGGAATATTTAAAGTCCTCAAAATTTCTTCAACTCTGATTGAGTTTAATGTGCTTTTATCAACTACAAAATTGATTTTTGGCACTTGAGGCATATTCACCATTTCTGCCAATTCTCTTTTTATATAACCTTCACTCTTTTGTAAAACCTTAACAATTTCTGGTGCTTCTTCAGGTTTTACAACACTGACTTTTGCTTTGCAATACTTAAAGTCAGGTGTGACATTAACCTCTGTTATGCTTACGATTTTATTAAGTCTAGGGTCGTTCATTTTTGTTTGTATAATAGAAATCAAGCATCTTTGAATTTCGCTGTTTGCTCTTTCCATTCTATTGCTCATAATAACTCCTTTAAATAAGAAAAGGGCATAAAACACCCTTATTCTTAGTCTCTTTTAACAACTTGTTTGATATAGCATTCCAAAATGTCGCCTTCTTGGAAATCGATATTATCTTTAAGTTTAATACCACATTCAAAGCCTTTGGCAACTTCACTCTTTTCATCTTTAACAATCTTCAAAGACTCAATTGTGCTTTGACCAATGATTTCATTCTTACGCTTAATCTTTGCGATGCCATTTCTTTGGATTTTTCCATCAAGTACATAACTTCCAGCAATTTTCCCGGCAGAAGACAATTTGAAAATCATTCTGATTTCAGCACTTCCAATATACTGTTCTTCATATTTAATTGCCATCATTCCTTTTGAAAGTCTTGTAACTTGGTCAACAACTTCATAAATGATCTTTGATTCAATCACTGGCACTTTCAAGCTGTCAGCCATTTGCGAAATCTTGCTTGAAGTTTTGATATTGAATGCAATAATTGTTGCCCCAGTAGTTTGTGCAAGAATGACATCACTTTCTGTGATTGCACCCGCAGCACTGTGAAGACAAACAACCTTGACTTCTTCATTTCTAATTGCTTCCAAAGAAGCTTTCAAAGCTTCAACAGATCCTTGAGTGTCTGCCTTGATGATTATGTTCAAGTTCTTAAGGCTACCTTCGTGAACTCTTGACATAAAGTCATCAGCACTGACACCAGAAGTGTGTTTAGCTCTTTCCTGTTTGATTTTGTTGATTCTTTCATTGATAACTTGTTTTGACAAGCTTTCATCAACAGCATAAACAGCATCGCCTGAATTTGGCACTTCGTTAAAGCCCATAACGGAAACTGGTGTAGATGGTCCAGCTTTCTTTAATGATTTACCATTTTCATCAAACATTGCCTTAACTTTTCCGTAAGTAATACCAGACATAATAGAGTCACCAACTCTCAAAGTACCGTTTTGAACAAGAACAGTTGCAACAGCCCCTCTATTTTTGTCAAGTTCTGCTTCAATAACAGTTCCTGTAGCCATTTTGTTTGGATTAGCTTTCAAGTCTTCCATTTCAGCAACAAGCAAAATCATCTTTTTAAGTTCATCAAGCCCCATACCTGTTTTTGCAGAAATAGGAACACAAATTGCATCTCCACCCCATTCTTCTGGCAAAACATCATGTTCAGCTAATTGTTGTTTAACTCTTTCAGCATTAGCTTCTGGTTTATCCATTTTGTTAATAGCAACAATCATAGGCACTTTTGCTGCCTTGATATGACTGATAGCTTCAAGAGTTTGAGGCATAATACCATCATCAGCAGCAACAACAAGGATGGCAATATCAGTGACTTCAGCACCTCTAGCACGCATAGAAGTGAATGCTGCGTGTCCTGGCGTGTCGATAAATGTTATCTTTTCGCCATTAAATGAAATTTGGTAAGCACCAATTTTTTGAGTGATTCCACCGGCTTCACCAATAGCAATATTAGTTTTTCTAAATGCATCCAAAAGGGAAGTTTTACCATGGTCAACATGACCCATAACAGTGACAACTGGAGGTCTTTTTACCAAGTCTTTGTCATCATCTTCTTCTTTTGAAGCATCAATAAGTTTTTCTTCATAAGTTTTGTCAAGTTTAAGTTCGAGAGTGACACCAAGTTCGCTTGCAACAAGTTCGCAAGTGTCATAATCAATAGTGCTGTTGATTGTTGCCATAATTCCCAAAATCATAAGTTTTTTAACGATTTCAGCAACAGGTTTTCCAATCTTTTCACTCAATTCTTTGACAGTGATTTCTCTTGAAGTCAAAACTGCATGTGTGATTGTTGGAGCAACAACAGGTGCAACTTCTTTCTTCTTCTTTATAAGTTTTCTTGAACCCATTGTTGTTTCTTCAAAACCGTCTTCGTCCATAACCAAAATATTGTTTTGTTTTGAGAATCCTGCTCTTTGTCTTGCACTAATTCTCTTGCTTTCGTCAATATTTCTTCTTTGTTTGTTTTTATTCCCAAAATTACGCTCTGGTTGAGCTAAAACTGCACTGCTCTCTGTAGGCACTGGTGCAAAAGATTTGAAATTGTTTGCTCTAGTAGAAACAAAAGAGTTGTTCTTTGAACGATTTTGTCCGTTTTGCCCCTGACCATTTCTGTTGAAATTGTTGTTTCTATTAAAGTTGTTTCCAGCAAAATTTCCTCTTTGTTGAAATTTGCCTTGTTGATTGTTTTGATTGTTGAAGTTTCCATTGTTGTTTCTTTGGAAACGATTGTTGTTTTGCCCATCAAACTTTCTAAAGTTGTTGTTGCGATTGTTTCCTTGAGAGAAAATCTTTGGCTCTTCTTTCTGAACTTTTGGTTGTTCTTTTACAACAGCAGCTTTTTCTTGTTCTTTCTGCAATTTTTCAGCTTCTTTAGCCTTTTCTGCCTGTTCAAGTTCTGCCTTTCTCTTTTCTTCTTCTTTTTGCTTTGCTATTTGTTCAGCTTGAAGCTTGATCTTCTGCTCTTGCATAGACTTAGAAAAAGTATCAATGTCAACCTTTGCTTGTTTTATTGACAATAATAAATTCTGCAAAGAACCATCTCTTTGTATGTTGTTTATTGTTTTAAGTGCGTTTAATTGTTGTGATGCCAAATTATTTTTCTCCTTTTAACAAACATTCAATTATGTTTTCGCTTATCGCCTTATTTTTTATGCCTATGGCTTTGCAATTTTCTATTGAAACAAGTTTTCCCAAATTTTCAACTTGAAACAAAGGTATTTTTTTCTTTTCAGAAATGAATTTCATCTCCCTTGAAAGCGAACTGCCAGCATTTTTGTCCATCAAAAGCAAATACATTTTTTTGTCATAATCTGACAAGTTGTCTTGCCCTATAATGACATAGCCAGCTTTTCTCGCTATGGAAATCAACCCACTAATTTTCTCCAATCTCTTCTCCAATCATTTGATATACACTTTGAGGAACATCACACTTGAACGCTCTGTTCAAAGATTTTTGCTTGCAAAGTTTTTCAAAACATTCTTTTGATTTGCAAACGTAAGCTCCTCTTCCATTTGCCTTGCCCGTTTTGTCAACAAAGATTTGTCCTTCTTTGTTTTTAACAATTCTAAGTAGTGTTTTTTTGTCGCTTTGAGCACGGCAAACAATACACATTCTTATTTTTTCTTTTGGTTTATTTTGCATAAACAAACCTCGCTTTATTCTTTATCGTTTGAGTCTTCAACTTGATCAACATCACTGTCGATTGGTTCAAGTTCTTCCAAGTCTCCCATATCAAAAGAACTGTCATCAGAAAGTTCTGTAAGTTCGTAATCAACATCAGTGTTGTCAACTTCTGCTTTTGGTTTCAAATAGCTTTCAGGTTTAACATCAATCTTCCAGCCTGTAAGTTTTGCAGCAAGTCTAACATTTTGTCCTTGTTTACCAATAGCAAGAGACAATTTGTCATCTGGAACAATAACTTGAGACATATTCAAACTGTCATTAGTTTCAACAGAAAGAACTTTTGCTGGAGAAAGTGCTCTTGCAATATATTCAAGTGGATCATCAGAATATTCCACAAGGTCAATCTTTTCGCCGTTTAATTCGTTTACGATTGTGTTGATTCTTGTTCCTCTATTTCCAACGCAAGCACCAATAGCGTCAACATTTGGTCTGTCAGAGTAAACAGCAACCTTTGCTCTGTTTCCTGGATCTCTTGCGATGTTTTTGATCTTAACTTCCCCGCTGGCGATTTCAGGAACTTCCAATTCAAACAATTTTCTTACGAAACCAATATTGCTTCTAGAAACTTGAATTTGAGGACCTTTGAAAGAATCTTTAATCTTCTTAACATAAACCTTAACTCTGTCTCCAACATTAAATTTGTCGCCAGGGATTTGGTCGTTTTTCATCATAACGCCTTCAGTGTTAGTTCCAGCGATTTGAACATAAACATTTTCGTCATCAACTCTTTTAACGATAGTTGTCAAAAGTTCATCTTCTTTTTCAGCCAATTCACTGATAGCAGTTTGTCTTTCCAATTCTCTAAGTTTTTGCATAACTACTTGCTTTGCAGTTTGAGCAGCAATTCTTCCAAAATCTTTTGTTGATTCTTCAACAGCAACAATGTCGCCTACTTTGTAAGACTTTTTAAGTTGTCTAGCATCTTCCAAAGAGATTTGCTTGTCAGGATCTTCTACTTCGCCAACAACTGTTTTGTAAGAGAAAATTCTGATTGTGTTTCTTTCTGGATAAAGTTTAACCATTGCAGATTTAGCTTCACCATACATCTTCTTATAAGCAGAAGTCAATGCAGTTTCCAAAGTTTGAATAAAAACATCTTTGTTAATTTTCTTTTCAGCTTCAAGTTCGTCAAGAGCCTTGAAAAAATCTTTATTTACCATTTTTTAATTTCTCCTTAAAATTTTATAACAAGTTTGATTGATGCAATTTTATTTCGGTCTAAACTAATTTTTTCTTTTCCCAAGTCAAGCACAATGACTTTTTCATCAAAACTTTCAAGAGCACCAGTAAACAACTTTTTGCCATCAAGTTTAGAAAACAATGTGACATCAACATCTTTTCCTAAATTGCGAGATAAATCTCTGTCAGTTTTGAGAGGTCTGTCAAGTCCAGGAGAACTCACAACCAGTGTATAAGGTTTGTCGTCAGTAGGATTCAATTCATCAAGAATTGGATCAATTTTTTTGTTTACAACTTCGCAGTCATCAACAGTAACCCCACCATCTTTGTCAATGATGAAAATCAAAGACATTCCACCGTTTTCCTTTTCATAACTTACTTCGACCAATTCATAACCCATTTCTTCAATAACAGGTCTGAGTTTTTCTTCGCAAATTTGTTTTATTTTTGCCATTTAAACCTCCAAAATTGTCCACTTAATACAAAGAGTGAGCAAAAGTTTTGCCCACTCCTTGTCAAGATATAAATATTATAACCCAATTTAATATAAAATGCAAGACAATTTTACATAAATTTATGATTTTTAAGTTGATTTATCGAATATTTTCAAGAAACTCACATCAAAACTAAACTTCATTAAGTTTCAAAAGCACTTGTGCCGTTGCAAAAGCATCGTTCCAAGCCCTGTGTGCACCTTCCAAAGTAAGCCCCAAGGCTTTGACAACCGTGCCCAAATTGAACCTAGAAATTTTAAGTTTAGACATTCTTGCTTCGTTTAAAGTATCAATGATTTCATTGTCAAAACTTAAACCAACATTCTCGCCTTCTCTGCGAATAAATTTGATATCAAATCCGATAATGTTGTGCCCACAAAGTATGCAACCTTTTGAAAACTCATAAAAGTCTTTAATAACCAAATCAATTGGTGGAGCATCTTCCAGCATTTCGTCAGTTATGCCAGTAAGGTTTACAATCTCATAACCAAGTTTTTTTGTTGGCTTGACAAATGTAGAAAATTTTTCAACAATGTTTCCATTTTCAATTTTAACAGCACCGAGCTCAATGATTTGATCTGTTGCAGGATCAAGTCCAGTTGTTTCAATATCAAAAACAACAATAGTATGTCCCATAATCTTTTTGTTGTATTTGTCAACAGGTTCAAACATTGTGTCTTGTTCTAATGCAGTCAATTTTTCAACTTTCACAACTGGACCTTCATGCTTAAATTCTTCTTTTTTCTCCTCTTCTTCTTTTGCAACTTCCGTAGCGAGTGCAATCTTGTCAACATACAAGCATAGTTTATTCAACTGATTCAATTTCACATCACCATGAAGCAAAACATACATATATTCTTCCAATGCATCCATATCCTTCTCGTTTTTCTTTGGAGAAAAATAAATGCAATCGATTTTCCCTTTTCCATCAGCAATTTGAAAATTGTAATATGCCTTTGGTTCTCCTGCATGCTTCCCAGTTTTTCTGATAAACTCTTTTCTTTCTATCTTCTTTATGTATCCAGCGACAATCACAGAATTTTTTGGTGAAGTAATAAAAGAAAGATATTCTGGTTTTGGAGTAATGTCGTGACCAATGATGTCTTTAATGATCTCAACATTATATCTTTGTGCAACTTTATATCTGGTTTTCATTTCAACATTATCAATGTCAACTTCATCAACAAAATTTGGATTTTCTTTTATATTGATGACAAAATCAACCAAAAAGTTGTCTTTCAAAAATTTTACAAGTTCTGTTGTGATTTTGTGTTCTGCAAAAAATTCGTTCATTCTTGGACTTACTTCAACATCAACCAAAACATCTATTGATGTGATTTTTATAGCAATATATTCGTCTTTCAAATAAGTCGTCACAAGTTTGTATTTGTTGTCAAAAAAACTGTGTATTGCTTTTCTTATCAATCTCTCTTCAAGAAAAACACGCATAAATTTAGTTCTCAACTTCATCTTTTCAAAGTTTAAATTTGATGTCAACCAATTTGTAATTTCTTTCTTTTCATCATCTGAGAGTTCTTTAACTGTTGAAGGATACAAAAAAGTTATGATGCACTCTCCATCACGCTTTTTTACAACAACATCTTTAAGTTGAAGATCTTTATATTTGTCGCCAAATTCGGCATTAAACTCTTGTTCAAAATTCATATAATCATTCTAAAATAATCGTCAATTTTTGTCAAGCACACACAAAAGATGTAGAAATAAAAAAAGTCTGAAAACTCAGACTTTAAAGCACAAAATGTAAAATATCAACAATTATCACAAATGCAAACAATATGCAGATGCCAACAAAGTGAATCATATTTTCAACCTTTCTATTTATAGGCTTTCCTCTTATCCATTCAATAAGCGTAAACACAACATGAGACCCATCAAGTGCAGGGAATGGCAACAAATTAAACACTGCCAAGTTTGCTGCAATCAAAGGAATGAAAATCAACAAATAAGACATACTTTGAGACGCAAAAGTAGCGATTGTCGAGATTGTCGCAATAGTTCCACCCATATCTGTAATAGGAATTTGGAAGGTTATCAAAAGCCACAAACTTTTCAAAACAATCCAAGCAAAGCCAAATGCCATTTCAAAAGAACGGCAAAAACCTGACCAAGCATCATAGACATAAGCGGTAATACAAGGTTTTTCTCCTTTTTCAAATTCAAGTCCAATCATACAGTCTATATATTCACTTCCATCATCTTTTTGTCTTTCAACAGGATAAACAATCACATCAAAATTGACCAATTCTCCATCACGAGAAACAGTCATTTCAAATGTGTATTTTTCAGCATCGATTCCGTTTGTTTCATAGTAATCTTGAGCAATAACTTTCTGTTCATTCAATAGAGTATCATAACTCTCTCCAAAAGCAAAATCAATTGTCTTTCCATCAATTTTTCTTATAACATCACCCACTTGATATTCATTGATGTATGTTGTTTGGTCATATCTTGCAATTTGTGGAATATCATAACCAGTTGTGCAAAGCAAAATCCAAGAAAAAATGATTGCAGTGATAAAGTTTGCAGTCACACCTGCAAGAAAAACCAATATTCTTTTCCAAGGTTTTTGATTGTTGAAGGCAGTTGGAGAGTCAGATTCTTTCTCATCTTCCTCACCTTCAAAAGCACAGTATCCACCCAAAGGAAAAATTCGCAGAGAGAATTTTTCCCCTGTTTTCTTGTTAGTCTTACTAAAAATAGGAAAACCAAAACCAATAGAAAATTCTGTTATTTTAAACTTGAGTATTTTGCCGACAATATAGTGCCCAAATTCGTGAATAAGCACCATAAAAAGCAAAATTACAATAGCAAGTATAATATACCAAAAAATCATACAACTATATCCTTAACTTCAATGTAGGTCTTTAGTTTTAAATAGCAAAAATCCAAAAAGCGATCAAAATATATGGAGCCATAAAGATATAAGAGTCAATTCTGTCAAGTATTCCACCTTGTCCAGGCAAAATCTTTCCACTGTCTTTTACTCCTGCTCTTCTTTTGATAACAGATTCAAACAAATCTCCACATTGAGCAATCACAGAACCGATCAAAACTATGATCAAATAAGCCCAAATTGGGAAGATTTCCATAAATGGAGCAAATGATTCAATGCAACCAAAAATGAGATAAACACAAGCACCAAAAAGAACAGTCCAAAGCACACCACCTACAGCACCTGAAATAGTTTTTGCAGGACTAATTTTTGGACACAACTTTTTGCCACCGATAACAGAACCAGTGAGCATAGCAAAAGTGTCAGTAAACATAGGAATTGTGATAGCAGTAATCAAAATGAAAACAGAAACATTTGATGAGATACCTTCAAGTTTAGACAAAGGCATATCATTGAAGTGGTTTAAGAAAATAAACATCAAAAACAAAAATGCAGGATAAACAAAAGCGATCAAAGTGTTGAGAGCTTTTTTGAATGCAAATTTTCTTACAGACATATTTTTAACATTTCTAATTGTCATTTCGTTGAGCATAGCTTTCTTTCTGCAAAGTCCAACCAAGAAAGCAAGCAAAGCAACAACAACCATAAGACCAACATCAATAAGAAGAGTGTATAATACCCAGAAAAAGTCACTTGTTGCGCCTGCATAGAACACTCCAACCAAATTTGCAGCTAGCAAAAGTGATGGGAAGAAAATCGCCAGCACTTGATAGTTGTAAAGCCCGGTTTTGCTTAAAAGTTTTGACATTTCATAGCAAGCGATGCAAGCCAAAATAGCAAAAAATGCGTCAAAGAAATAATCGCTCACAAAAATTTTTAACACAAACAAAAGTGCCAAAACAATTACGATAGCAATTGATGTGTAAATTCGTTTTTTCATTATTGTCCTCCAAATCTTCTGTTTCTCTTTGAAAATTCTTCAAGTGCCTTAAAAAGTTCTTTTTTGTCAAAATCTGGCCAGCAAGTTTTTGTGAAATACAGTTCACTATAAGCCATTTGAAACAACATAAAATTTGAGACTCTCATCTCGCCACTTGTTCTAACAAGAAGGTCAATATCTGGCGAAGGTGCAGAATATAAATTTTCCTTCAAGTTTTCGATAGTAATTTTTTTCTCGCCTTTTTCAATAAGACTGTTCACAGCATGAACAATATCATCTCTGCCACCATAATTCATTGCAAGATTGACAACAAGCCCTGTGTTGTTTTTAGTTTTTTCCATTGTGTCAATCAAAATGTTTTTCAATTTATCAGGAAATCTTGACAAGTCTCCCATTGCAACAAATTTGATGTTTTTATTGCAGAAATCATCTTTATTGTCATCAACAAGATTGTAAGCAACTTCAAAAATATAATCAATTTCTTTTTGTTCTCTGTTCCAATTTTCGGTTGAGAAAGCAAAAAACGAAGCAAACTTTATTTCCTTAATCTCGTTTATGACATTGATAATATTTTTAAGTGCAACACCACCCTGTTTATGCCCTATCATTTTGTTAAGTCCACGCCTAACAGCCCAGCGTCTATTGCCGTCCATAATAAAAGCGATATGGGTAGGAATATTTTTAAATACTTTCTTTTTCTTAAACATATTCACCCTTAAAATTTAGTATAGTTCTTTTGTTAAACTCTCATAACCTCTGCTTCTTTGTCTTCAGCAAGTTTATCAGCCATATCAGTGTATTTGTCGATAAGTTTTTGAACTTCCTTTTCATTTGAAGCCAATTCATCTTCTGAAAGTTCTCCGTCTTTCTTCATACTCTTCAACATATCAAGAGCATCACGACGAACATTTCTCATTGCGATTTTTGTTTCTTCACAAAGTTTTTTAACAGTCTTAACAATTTCTTTTCTTCTTTCTTCTGTAAGAATAGGGAAAGCGAGTCTAATAGTTTTTCCGTCATCAGTTGGAGTAATACCAATATCAGATTGAGAAATAGCTTTTTCAACATTTTTAATTTGAGAAACATCCCAAACATTGATGTTGAGAATTCTAGCTTCGGAAACAGTAATTGTTGCCATTTGAACAATAGGAGTTGGCACTCCATAATATTCTACCATAACCTTATCCAAAATATGTGGATTTGCTCTTCCTGCTCTTATAACAAGATATTCATTTTGTTGGTGTAAATATGCTTTTTCCAAATCTTCCTTGCAATTTGAAAAAATTTCATCAACCATTTCGTTCATAACTTCTCCTTTTGTTTTTACAACATCTTTTTTTGCAATTTCAAAGAAAACATCTTGAAACATACAAAGACAAAGATAATGCAAAATTATTATCACAAGCAATTATATATTAAATTAACCAATTTTGCAAACGATTTTATCTCTATAACAAAAGAAATCATCTCAAAAATAAAAAAAACGGTTTAATTAAAAACCGTTTATTTTTCAAAATTAAATGTTGTAGTGCTCTCACAATAATCAAGTCTGTTTACTTCTTCGTCCAATTTCTTTAAAGAACTCTTCAGTCCCCCAACATTTTTAACAATCAAACTTTCTCCAAAAAGTTGTTGTTGAAGAGTTGGTCTTGTTTCAAAAGAAGTTTTGATGGCATCATCATATCTCTTGACAACTTCAGTTCTAAACAAATCTGTAATAGCTTCTTTGTCATCAAAGCAACTGCCCAAATAATCCATTGTTCTTTCAAAAAGTTGATCAAGATTTGAATATTTTTTGCCTAATTTAAACCTTCTTTGTTCATAAGTATCTCTCAAAAGGTTTAAAGCATTTTCAATATCTTGGCTGTTAGTTTTTTCAGCAACTGCAACTTCATAATAGCGATCAACATTTCCAAGTTTAAATCTTTCATTGTGCAAACTTTCAATATTTGCGACCAATGACAATATCTGCCCCTTCTTTGCTCTTTCAGGGATATATTCATCTTTCAAAATTTTTGGCAAGTCCATAATTTTTGCTCCAAGTTCTCTTATAGACTTTCTCAATTTCTTTTCACCAAGACTTGTTCTTTCCTCTTTGGCTTTGATCATTCTTTCAATTTTGATCTCATTTTCAAAGCTTCCATCAAAGAAAATTTCAATAAATTTATGTAAGCATTCTTTGTCAGTCATTCTGTCAACATCAACATCATACATGACTGAATTGTTTTTAAGTTTATCTGTAATTGCTTTTACTCTAAAATCGATATTGCTTGCAAACAAAGTTTTTCCAAACTCAAAAAATTTATCAAAATATTTTTCTTCTGGATTTTCTTTGTCCATAACTTCAATATCACTCAAAAGCAATGTCACTTGTGAAGAGTCCATACCAATGATATAAGGATTTGATGCCAAATAATTGATTATATCTTGTATAGATTTCCCACTTCTAGCTTCCAAGGATTTAATGTTTCTCATTGCATTTCTAGCAATTTTTTCATAAGAAATTTGGTTTAAAATAGAAAGACTGATAGGCTCTTGGAAAAACTTTCTAAATTGTGGTTCATATTCTTTTGAAGTAAATTCTGCAACAACATTATTTAAGTAATTTTCTTTTTTATACATACTTGAAGAATTGATAGTCAAAAGAGTAGAATTGTTTTTAAGCCATTTTCTTGTCATAATTGTTTTATATTCCAAGAAAGTCATATTAGGATTTTGCTCTGAAACAGCTTTAAAATCTTTCTCCAATTTTGGAGCCATTTTCTTTTGAATATAATCAAAAGCATCTTGAATTCTATCAGTTGAAGTGACAAACAAAGAAGGGTTAATTTTCAAAATATCAACGATTTCTTTCTCTCTAAAAACACGATAAGAAGAATAGTTATCATACACAATAAGTTCTCTCAACTTGTTGTAAATATGTGGAAATTTATATGCATATCCCTTTGCAATCAATGTAGAACATTTTTCAAACATATCAATAGCTTCTTGATTTGTTAACTGCAAAGTATTGGCTAAACTATCATATATAAATTCAAAATCACGAGTAGTGTCATAATATCTTGATCTGTTTTCACTGTCTCTTTTCAAGTTTCCATCAGTCAAAACAGAGCAATACAAAATTTTATATGTATTTATACCTTTTGAAGAGGTTTGATAGAACAATCTTCTAAGTCTATCTGACATTTCTTCAATGCTGTCAGAAAATTGAGAATAATCCAACTTAGACAAAAACACTTTTCCGACTTTTCTTTTCAATTTTTCATCTGCTTTGTTGACAAATGGTTCAAAGAAAGGCATTGTCACTTTAAGCATTTCATAAAATCTTCTTTTGTCTGAATCATTTTTAAATTTTTGTTGAATCATATTTTCGGTTTCTGATTCTGACAATGCAAAATATTTTTCAATTGCACTATAAAACTCTTCTCTATTCATTCATTATCCCCCACAAAAGCATTATAACTTAACACCCTTAATTTGTCAATATTGAAATTTTTTAATTCGACATAAAATTTGATAAATCACTATAAAATGCAACAAAAAAAGACGCCAAAAAGCGCCTTTAGTGTTATTTGTTTGCCATTTGTTTAGCAACTTCTTCAGCCAAATTGTCGTGTCTCTTTTCCATTCCTTCGCCAAGTTCATAACGAACAAATCTACGAACAGAAATTTTTTCTCCAATCTTAAGAGTAGCTTCAGTCAAAAGGTCCTTAATAGTAAGGTCAGGATTTTTTACAAAGTGTTGGTTCAAAAGACAAACATCTTCATAAAATTTCTTAACTCTACCTTCAACCATTTTTTCGATGATAGCTTCTGGTTTTCCTTCGTTTTTAGCTTGAGCTCTCAAAATTTCTTTTTCTTTCTCAAGTTCACTTGGATCAACATCAGCTTCAGAAACATACTTTGGATTTGCTGCAGCAATGTGCATAGCAATATCTTTTACCAAAGTTTGGAAATCATTGCTCTTTGCAACAAAGTCTGTTTCACAGTTAACTTCAACCAAAACGCCGATTCTTCCACCCATATGGATATAAGAAGCAACCAAACCTTCAGAAGCAATTCTTCCTTGTTTTTTGTCAACTGCTTTAAGTCCTCTTTCTCTCAAAAGAACGATAGCTTTTTCAAAATCTCCATTAGCATCAGTAAGAGCTTTTTTACATTCCATCATACCAACGCCTGTTTGTGCTCTAAGACGAGCAACATCTTGTGCAGTAAAACTCATAATAAATCTCCTTTCAAAAACAAATTTTATTATTCTGAAACAGTTTCTTCAGCTTTTTCTTCTTTAGCTTCAGCAGTTTTTTCTTCTGCTTTTTCTTTCTTTACAGGAGCCTTTTTCTTAGGTTTTCTTGCAGGTTTTTTAACTTCTTCTCCTGCTTCGGCATCAGCAACACTTGGTTTAGCTTGTTCGAGCAAGCTTTCAAGGTCAACATCTTCTTCAGAATTAGCTTCGTCATCTTTCTTCATTGAAACGCCTTCTCTAGCTTCAATAACAGCATCAGCGATAGCGCTTGCAATAAGTTTAACAGAACGGATAGCATCATCATTTCCAGGAATAACGATATCTACGCCTGATGGATCGCAGTTTGTATCAACCAAACTTACAACAGGAATGTTCAAGATATTAGCTTCGTGAACGCAAATCTTTTCATTTGTTGGATCAACAACAAATACAACGCCAGGAAGTTCTCTCATATCTTTGATTCCGCCAAGGTTCTTTTCAAGTTTGTCTCTTTCTTGTTTAAGAAGAGTAACTTCTTTCTTTGGCAAAAGTTCAAATTCCCCAACTTTTTCCATTTGGTTAAGTTTGTTGAGTCTTTCGATTCTGTTTCTGATAGTCTTAAAGTTTGTAAGAGTACCACCAAGCCAACGAGTGTTGATGTAGAACATTCCACATCTTTCAGCTTCTTCTTTAATAGCTTCTTGAGCTTGTTTCTTTGTGCCTACAAAAAGCACATTCTTTCCGCTTGCTACAACATCACGAACAAAAGTATAAGCTTTGTCAACTTGTTCTGATGTAATTTCCAAATTGATGATATGAATATCATTTCTAGCGGTAAAAATGTATTGTTTCATCTTTGGATTCCACTTTCTTGATTGATGTCCAAAATGAACACCAGCTTCCAAAAGTTGTTTCATTGAAATAACTGACATAATATTTTTCCCTCCTTGTTTTTTGTCTTCCCCAAAGTTTTAACTCTCAAAATCAACCCAAAAATGCGAAACATTTTTTTACAAGTAAACAAATTCAAAAAAAAATAAAAATAACAAATGTTTACAAGCGTTCAGGCAACCGATCTTGAAATGCCCTTTGAGTGTTAATTTGTCCAATGACTTTGGCAGTATAACACAAAAAAAAATAAATTGCAAGCATTTTGACTTTACTTTGCAAAATATTTTTATAAAAATTATATAAAGTTATGTAAACAATCATTTATGATAACTTTTCCCACTAGCAATCATAAATCCCCTATAAATTTGTTCCAAAAGCATAATCCTAAAAAGATTGTGTGGAAAAGTCATCGGAGAGAAAGAAATTCTTTCGTTGCACTTTTCTTTCACTTCTTTGCTTACCCCATAAGAGCCACCAATCACAAAAGTAATAGTAGAAGTTTGTTGCATAAGACTAGTCAATTTTTCAGAAAACTCCACACTATCAATTTCTTTTGATTTTATATCACACAAAATGGAGTAGCCTTTGATTTTCTTTAAAATTTCTTCGCCCTCTTTTTGAATTATCAAATCGCTGTTTTCAAGTTGATTTTGCTCTTTAAGTTCCACAATATTCAACTTGCAAAACGCTGACAACCTTTTGCAATATTCTTCTTGTTCTTCTTTTGAAAACTTTTCTTTTAAATTTCCAACACAAACAATGTTTATCGTTATCATAAAAGCCCCCAAATGAAAGTCATAATTGTCACTATTGCCGAAAGCACAATAGAACCATAGAGAAAAATTTTGCTTTTTATCTCTGTGTTTAAAGGTTGTTTTTTCGTTTCAACCTTGTCAACTTCTTTCATAATGTTTGCCATATTTTGGTCAATAAAATTCAAGAAGTCTTTGACATCAATATAAATTACTTGTTTATCTCCGAATGATTCAGGTAATTGCTTAACTTCTTTTTGATTTTTAATATTCTCAACATCATTGAAATAAGACTGTCTGATATACATAGAAGTCAACTGTTTTTGCTTTGCCACAAAGTTGTAATTGAAAGAGTCTTTTATCAAAAATCTTGTAGCTTCGATTGCCAACATAACAAGCAAACACAAAAACAAAATAAACATAACAAAACCAAGGACATAATTGCTTGACAAAAATTCAGAAATGTAAGCAAACATATTCCCAATAGCCCAACCTTTTGCCTTTGCAAAAGAAAGGAAAACACTGATTGCATTGTTCATAAAATGCACAATTATGCAAGGATAGATAGAACTTGTAGTCCAGCAAATAAATCCCAAGAATAGCCCAATAATTGAAGCATAGAAAAATTGTTCTATATTCAAATGTAAAAGACCAAACAAAAATCCAGAAATGAGTATGCTCTTTTTCATGCCCAAATTTGAATTTCCTTTAAGAAGCATGCCACGGTGCAAAGTTTCTTCGCAAATAGCTGGCAAAATAGCAGTGCAAAAAAGGTTCAACAAAAGCACCCACCAAGTGGCAGGCATTGAAGATGAAGAAACAGATGGCTTATAGCCAAAAAGTTGAATAATAGAGTTGAAAAAACTTGAAACATAGACATTTAAAAAGAAGACAATTATTCCAAGCCCAACAGCAACAATCACAGACTTTGCGGAGATTTTTTTGTAGCTAAAAAACTTAAAAGTTTCTTTTGTATTTGTTTTGTTTAAAAATTTAAACAACAAAAATGGCACCAAAAAAAGAAGTCCTATTTGCGTCACAATGCTTATGATATAAGTTGTGTATCCACCAATAGAAGAAGCAAAAACAGAACATAAAATTCTGACAATAATAAAACTTACAACAACAATAAAATAAATTAGATTAGTATAAAAATTTAATTTATCAATTTTCTTGTTTTCGACCATAGTATCTCCAAAATTAATATACTCTCTAAAACCAACATTTATAACATCAAGCGACTTTCAAAATCATGATGAGACAACACTTTAAACAGCATTAACAATCAAAATAACCAAAGCAACAACAATTCCACAGATTACAGTGATAGGAAATTTTCCAACACTAATAGGTGGAGTTTGAGTCAATTCTCCAGTCTTTTCAACTTCAACTTTTTTATGTTTTCTTAAATAATACTTATCCAAAAGCCATAAAAGGACACAAGTAAGTCCAGCCAAGAAAATAGCCAAAAGGATAAACCACCAAGTCAAATTGAAAGATAAATCAATTGCTTTTATATTAGCCAAGAAACTGATTGTAATTGTTGTGAAATTGTTGAAGAAGTGAATGATCATTGGATACAACAAATTGTTTGTTCTGTCCATAACAACAGCAAGCACACACCCCAAAATGAAAGGATAGATAAATTGCACGATGTTTTGATGCATAAGAGCAAACATAAGAGCACTCAGCAAAACACTTACAACTTTGGAAAATCTTTCTTTAAGTCCTTGGAAAATAATTCCTCTAAAAATCAATTCTTCGCAAATCGCTGGCACAATTCCCAAAATCAAAAGATTGACAAAATACCAACCCACAGTGTTGAGAGGCAAAGAAACAGAAGCCTCTGTGTCTATGCCCATAACTTCAAACAGACCACCAAAACAGCCTTCAATCAACCATATAAAACCTAGCACGCAAACAATTCCGACCACAGCAGAAAGCAAAACAGACCAAACATTTGCTTGCTTGAAAGAAATGTTGCAAGCACTATATTTAATTCTGTTTGTTTTGTTATAACAGAAGAAAATGCTTATAAAAACAATTTGTGTCAAAAAAGAATATAAAATGGCAAACCAAATAAATTCATTGAACATTACGACGATAGCATTAGAGTTCTCAGGAAAAGTATAACCCGTCCCAAGCACGATTGCCATTGAAATATAGCAAAAAACAATGCCAATAGCCAAAGGCAAAATCAAAGCGTAAAGATAAACTCTTCCTGTATCTTTTACTGTATAAAAATTTCTTTTATCAAGAGATTTTCTAAGTTCTTTTGTGTTTTCCATATTTCAAATAATATCACAACAAACATAAAAAAACAAGAAAACTGCTAGACAAACAACAAATTTCTTGTTAAAATCAAAATATGAAAAACTTTATGGAAATGGCTATCAAAGAAGCAGAAATTGCCCTAAAAAACGAAGAAGTCCCAATTGGCGCAGTCATCGTAAAAGATGGAAAAGTGATTGCAAAAGGACACAACAAAAGAGAAAAGAAAAAAAATGCTCTTATGCACGCCGAAATCATTGCAATAAACAAAGCCTGCAAAAAACTTCAAGATTGGCGTCTTGAAAATTGTGAAATGTATGTCACTTTAGAGCCTTGCCCTATGTGTGCTGGTGCAATAGTAAACGCCCGAATAAGCAAAGTTATATATGGCGCAAAAGACAAAACTGCACAAGATGGATTGTTTGAAAAAATCTTGACAAGCGTTCGTTTAAACCACAAAACAGACTATGTTCAAGATACAGAAAACGAAGAAATTTGTTCAAAACTTATTACAAATTTTTTCAAAGAGAAAAGAAATAAGAAAGACAAAAATTTGCCTTGATTTTTGTCTTTTTTTATGCTATATTTGTTAACAAAAAGAGGAGGATTTATGGAAGTTAGAGTTATTGCTTCAACAAAATTGGGCTATCAAGCACCAAAGGAAGAGCTTGAAAAACTTGGAGGACTTGCAGCAGGAGTTTGCTATCTCCCAGACACAACCGAAAAACTTTTCAACGAACCTGAAGAAAAAACAAAAAGAAGAATTGGACTTACAAAAGGAAGTGGACACCACAGCCCTTATGACCATGGAGAATTCACATTAGAACTCGTTGGAATACCAAAAATAATTGCTATGACATTAAACAATGAAAAAATGTATACAACAAGTGAAAAATCTGCCAGATACAAAGTTATGCACGATGTTCCAGAAGATCAAAAAGCTTTGTATGATAAATGGTTAGAAATTTTCAAACAAGAAATAGCAAAAAAATATCAATCTACATATCCAAATTTCTTTACCGATCAAAAAATCACAAAATTGGCACAAGAAAATGCTAGATATCTTACATCAGTGTTTACCCCTACAACAATGGTTTACACTGTTTCATTTAGACAATTCAATGTTTTATATTCTCTCATCAAGAAAGAAATCAAAAGGATTGATTTGGAAGAGACTTCTCCATTTTATAAAAAATATGCAGAAGGACTTCAAAGCCTTGCAGACGCATTTGAAAAACTTCCATACCTTGACAAAGATCTTTATGATGCAAAAGGCAGACATTTGTCTTTGATAAACCACAAAACTTCTCGCCCAGTAGTAAAACAATATGGGGATGTTTATCAAGTTGCATACAATGGCTCACTTGCACAACTTGCTCAAGCACAAAGACACAGAACTATTTCCTATAACTTCAAATTGTTGCCACAAGCAGAATATTACATTCCACCAATCATAAAAGACAACAAAACTTTGGCTCTTTCTTGGTGTAAAGACTGTGAATCACTTGCTGACAGTTTCCCACAAGGACTTTTGGTTGAAATAGTAGAACAAGGAAATCTTGACAATCTTATTCTCAAAGCAAAAGAAAGAAAATGCACTTTTGCGCAACTTGAAATAGACAAACAAACAACAAGCACAATAATGGAAGTTTACAACGAGCTTGAAAAAGCAGGACACCCTGGTGCAGAAGACTTGAAACCTTATGCAAAGAAGTCATCTCGTTGTACATTTGGAGATTATACTTGCACTTCTCCTTGCGGATTTAAAGAAGGAATAACTGGAGAAAGAATTATCTAAAATTCAAAACAAAACACAAAAATCACACAAAACAAACTTCAAAAAAAACTTCAAAAAAACTTTTCAAATTTTGAAGTTAGAAAAAATAATTAGATAAAATAAAAGGATAATGCATTTGCACTATCCTTTTTTGTTTTAATAATCACAATTATAAGAGTTCAAACAATTTTTCTTTATACTCTTCTTCTGTTATAAGTCCATTGTCTCTCAAGCGTTTCAATTCTTCAATTTTCTTCTTTTTCTCTTCATATTCTCGTTCTTTCTCTTGAGCTTGTTGATCTTCAACTTTTTGTTCTTGTCTGATTTCACTCTTTGTGTTCATCACAATAACATCAGGAATAAACATAGAAATGAAAAGAAGAAGCCAAGATAACCACCCACCAAAGAAGATGATAATGATAAAACCTGTCAAATACAACCCTTGAGAAGTTCTAAAATATTTACCCTTTTGACGAACAGAATAAAGAAGGAAAATACTCCCAATTATTCCAACAATAAAGGATATGACAGTGTAATAAATGTTTGAAGAATAACTAAGCACATAATAGTATTCTTGATATTCTTGTGCCAAACTTTTGTTTGTCAACAACACAATTGACAAGATCAAACTTATAGTAATGCCAATCAAATTCAATATAGCGGCTGCAATAATCAAATTTCTTTTTCTTTTATTCATATAATACATAAATATGCCCTCTTTAAAATTTTTTATCTTGAAGCATAATAATTTTAGTCTTACAAAATTATTGATATGTTATCATCTAGCAAAAATATTGTCAAATTATTTTGAAAAAAAACATATTTGTTATAAAATACAAAATAGGAGTTTGAAATGAGGATAGAGAAAAGGACAATAGTCATAACTGGAGCATCAAGCGGAATTGGACAAGGTTTGAGAGAAATCTTCGAAAAAAAAGGTGATGTGGTCATTGATGTATCATTAAACGGAAGAGATTATCAATGCGATGTTGGAGATCACAGAAAACTTAAAAAAGTTTTTGATGATATTTACCTAAATCATGGAGAAATTGATATGCTCATAACCTGTGCCGGATATGGACTGAGTGGAGCGATTGAATTATTGAAAGAAGCAGACACAAAAAAACAATTTGATGTCAACTTTTTTGGGACAGCAAACGCCTGCAAATATGCTATTCCTATGATGAAAAAGAGAGGGAAAATAATCATTCTTGCCTCTGCAACAGCACTTTTCCCATTGCCATTTAAAGCATATTATTGTGCAAGCAAAGCAGCAGTTGACAGTTTTGCACAAAGCTTGAGAATGGAACTTTCACAAACACAAATAAGAGTGACATCAATTTGCCCTGGTGATATAAGAACAAACTTTTCAAGCAACAGAGTAAAAATCTATCAAACAAATGAAAGATATGGCAATTCAATCGAACTCTCAACAAAGCCAACTGAAAAAACAGAAAAAAGAAGAATGTCCCCTGAATACGCCATCAAAAAGATATACAAAATCTGTGAGAAAAAACATTTCAAGCCAAGATATATAATTGGAAAACAATATAAATTTTTCAATTTCTGCAGACATATTTTTTCAACAAATTTTATAAATAATTATTTAACAAAAATATTTTATAAAAAAGACAAAAATACTAAATAAAATAATAAAAATAAATAAAAAATATATTTTTAGAAATAAATAATCCCCTTTAAAATACGATTAAAGAGGATTTTTTATATTTTCTTTTTATAAAATAATTAAATTAAAATATTTTTTTCGTAAAAAAATAATAAAATATTAAATAAAAATCAAAAATTATTTATTTTTTGACAAATAAATCAAAAATTCAACATTGCCATCCCCGCCCTTAATTGGAGATTCAATAAGCCCGTGTTTAACAAAACCAAATTTTTCAAAACAATCAGAGATGTTTTTGATTATTTTCTCTCTTACTTTTGCATCCTTCACAATTCCTTTGTGCTTTCTTGCATAATCAATTCCACATTCAAACTGAGGTTTTATCAAAGCAACAATCTCCACCTTTTCAAAATCATTGGCAAGTTTTGGTATAAGTTTTGTAAGACTGACAAAAGAAACATCAATGACAACAAATTCAACATCACTTAAAAAACTCTTTTGTAAATCAAGATAATTTGTCTTTTCCAAATTTATCACTTTTGGATTGTTTTTTATCACTTCGCTAAGTTGACCTTCGCCTGTATCAACAGCATAAATCTTTTTTGCTCCCGCCTTTAAACACACATCAGAGAAACCACCAGTAGAAGCCCCTATATCCAAAACAACTTTTCCTTTCAAATCAATGCCAAACTTTTCTATTGCACTTTGTAGTTTAAAACCTCCCCTAGAAACAAACTCAAAAGGAAGCGCCGAAATTTGACAATCTTCATCACATTCCAAAGATGGTTTTGAAACAATTTTTCCATCAACTTTAACTCTGCCCATTTCTATTGCTTGTTTACTTTTTTCTCTAGAAGAATAAAAACCTTTTTCAAACAAAATCAAATCAATTCTTTTTTTCATATCAACATTTTAGCATATAAAAAAATAATCACAAAACAAAATCAAATTTTGCTACAAAAATAAGAACATAAAACAAAACTTGACATAGACTGATAATGGAGGCAAACAAATGAGATATTCAACAAAATACATGACAGGTTGTTGTCAAGATTTGCGTCCATTCAGTAATGGTTGCTGTTGTCAGCCACCACCTCCATCACCTTGCTGTTGCCCTCCTCCATGTCCCCCTCAATGTGGCTGGAACAACTGCATAGATGGAAACAATATACTATATTTTATGGTAGGTTATCTAATAGCAAAAAACAACAAGTAAACTTCAAATAAATCATAAATATCCAACGATAACCATCAAAAAAACGAGCAAGCATAACTTCTTGTTCGTTTTTATTTTTGTATATTTATACATAATGTAAAATATTTATGCATTTTTATTAGTCTAACTCGTGTTCCCATTTTTCTATAATTTCTTCACAAGCTGCAAAAGCCTGATCAAAAGTTTCTTCTTTTGTCAAATCACAATCAGCAATCTTCAACAGAGAAATAGGGTCAGCACTGTTCCCTGAAGACAAAAACTTGAGATAATCTTTGTAGAATTTTGGATCTGTTGTCAAATCGTGAGAAATCTTTATTGCACAGATAAGTCCTGTTGCATATTTATACACATAAAAACTTCTAAAGAAATGAGGAATTCTCGCCCACTCATATTTCATTTCAGGTATTTGTTTAACTTTTCTCCCGTGATAAAAGTTGTTTAATTTTTCATATTCTTCGCACAACAACTCTGGAGAAAGTGGCTTTTCTTTCTCATATTCTTTGTGAGCAAATTCTTCAAATTCAGAGAACATTGTCTGTCTAAAAATTGAAGAACGCATCTGTTTAAGGAAGTGGTCGTAATAATAAATTCTTTCTTGTTTTGTCTTTGCACGAGACATAAGCAAACGAAGCAATAGCATCTCATTTACATTGCTTGCAACTTCTGCCACAAAAATCACATAATTTGAAGTTTGAATTGGCTGGAATTTTTCGGAAAAATAGGTATGCATTGCATGTCCCAATTCGTGTGCCAATGTAAACACACTTTCAAGATTCCCTTCATAGTTTGTCAGTACAACAGGATTTGCTCCATAAGAGCCGGTAGAAAACGCCCCACTTGATTTGTTTTTGTTTGGATAAACATCAATCCAGCGTTCATTTTTTGCTCTGTCAATCAAAGAAACATACTCATCGCCCAAAACAGAAACAGCTTCTTTGATCAATTCAATGGCTTCATCATAAGAATATTTTTTATCCACCTCTTCAACAACTGGTGCAAAAGTGTCATAAATTGCAAATCTATCAAGATTCAACATCTTGCGTTTAACTTCAAAATATCTCTGCAAAAGTCCAACATTTTTTCTTACTTTCTTTACCAACAATTTATAAACTTTTTCGTCTGCTTCTTCATTGTAGATTGACGCAGAAAGTGCTGATTTATATTTTCTTATTTTTGCAAAAATGCAATCTTCTTTAACATCATTGATATAGTTGTTTGCAAGAAAGTTTATAAATTCTCCGTGCTTTCCATTCATCTGCTTAAAAGCATTTTCTCTCAATGATCTGTCCTTGCTTTCAACATAAACAGAATATTTTGATTGGTTAAATTCATATTCTTTTCCATTGCTGTCTTTGATGTTGTCAAACTTCAAATCTACATCAGTAAATTTATCGAAATTACTTGAAAAACCGCCCAAAAATTCGCCAAGTTGAGAAATAAGCAACTCTTCTCTTTTGCTCAATGTGTGCTTTTTCTCTCTTAAAACTGCTTCAAAATATCTTGAATAGTTTTTAAATTTTTCATTTGATTGCAAAGCTTTGAGTTTCTCTTCTTTAAACTTGCTTATTTCCACATCAACATAAGAAGTTGCAGTAGAAAATTTGGATATAACTATACCCATTTTTTCATTCATCTCATTTGCCTGTCTGTCAGAATTATCTTCGCTCAATTTCAAACTTGCATAAACTGCCAAAAGTGATAATTCTTTGTCAATTTCTGTTTCAAGTTCAAGACATTCAAACAAAGTGTTGTCGTCAGAAAGTTTGCCTTCATATTCCTTGAAATCTTTTGCTCTGCCAGCAACCTTTTCCAGTCTTGCGTAAAAATCTTCTACACTTTTGCAATACTTTGACAAGTCCCATTTATATTTTCCTTCAATTTCGCTTCTTAACTTCATACAACTCCCCTACCTAACAAGATATTTTTCCATTCTAAAGTTTTTCCAAGGCTCTTTATCCATATCAGGACAAGCCATAAAAACCATTCTCTCTTTTGTAGTTGGATGATTGAATGCAAGTTTCCCTGCCCATAATCCCAATTTTGAAGTTTGTCCTTTTTCTTTGCCATATTTGACATCTCCAACAAGTGGATATCCAATATTTGCAAGTTGAAGTCTGATTTGATGACTTCTTCCAGTCAAAATTTTGACTTCCAAAAGACTCTCTTTTCCATTTTCTTCCAATAAATTATAGACAAGTTCTGCTTTTTTAGCCCCAGTTTCTGACATAGGAACTATTTTTACGATGTTTTCTTTTTCGTCTTTCTTTAAATAGTTTACCAATTTTTGAGTTTTAACTTTTACAACGCCCTTTGTGACAGCATAATAAACTTTTTCTACATCATGTGTTGAAAATTGTTCGGACAATCTTTTTGCTGATTTAGAATTTCTAGCAAAGACCATAATTCCACCTGTTGGACGATCCAATCTGTGAACGAGCCCAATAAAAGCTTCGCCTTCTTTGTTATACTTTTCTTTCACATACGCCTTAACCATTGAAAGCATATCTTCATCTTTGCTATTGTCTGGCATAGTAGGGACATTTTGTGGCTTTATAACCACAACAATTTGATTATCTTCATATAAAACTGTTAATTTTTCCATATTTTTACTCCACTTGCCCCACAAGGCAAAATCAATCCTTCTTCAGTAGGAAGTCCAATTTCATCAGCTTCAACATTTTCATTTCCAAACACAGACTTCAAAATGTTTGCAATAACAGTTGGTTGAAGCCCTGTAGTGTAAGAATTTATCAAAACAAACAATGGTTTGTCAGAAAGGACTTTTTTTGTAAGTGCAACAAAATCAGCCAAATCGTTTTCCAATTTCCACATTTCGCCACTAGGTCCACGCCCATAACTTGGAGGATCCATAATTATTGCGTCGTAAGTGTTTCCTCTTCTGATTTCTCTTTCAATAAACTTTTGACAATCATCAACAATAAATCTTATGTTTGAAATGCCATTTAATCTTGCATTTTCTTTCGCTCTTTCAACCATGCCTTTGCTTGCATCAATGTGTGTTACACTTGCTCCTGCTTTAGAGCACGCCACAGAAGCACCACCAGTGTAAGCAAACAAATTCAAGACTTTGATAGGTCGATTTGTGTTTTTGATAAGCTTTGCCATCATTTCCCAGTTTACTGCTTGCTCTGGGAAAATGCCAGTATGCTTAAATCCCATAGGCTTGACAATAAACTTCAAGCCTTTCCATTCTATCTCCCATTCAGCTGGTATACTTTTGTTGTAATGCCAAAGCCCACCACCATCTTTTCTTTCATAGAATGCATCAACATTTTTCTTCAAATCTCTTTTCTTATGCCAAATAACTTGAGGGTCTGGTCTTAAAAGTGTTATACCAGCCCAACTTTCAAGTTTTTCGCCATCGCCTGTTGCCAAAACTTTATAATCTTTCCAACTATCTGCAACTCTCATTATTTCTCCTCAAAAAATATAAGCAAAACTTTCGATTAAATCTTCTTTGCAAATTTTGTAATAATAAAGCTGTCACCTACTTCAATTTTCTTTTCAATGTCTGGTTTGTCAATTTTTTCAACTGCACGAACAATCAAAACTTCTTGTTTAATTTTGTTCATAAATCTGTAAAGCATTGTTGCAAGTTGTTCGTCAGCAGTTTCAAAGTAGGCATAGATTCTATCATCAATAGAAAAATCTGCTTCTTTTCTCAAAACCTGAAGTCCTCTGACAAATTCACGATACAAACCTTCCAAAATTAAGTCTTCGTCAAGAGTTATATCAAGCACAACTGTATTTCCATTTTCATGTGCAATAACAAAGTCAGTTTTTGGTTTCTTCTCAAGATTGAAAAGTTCGCTGTCCAAATCTTTAAACTCTCCAACAGAAACTTTTCCAGTTTTATATTCTTGCATAACTTTCTTGTTTTCTTCATCAGAAAGCCCTGCCAAAACAGTTTTAAGTTTTTGAACTTCACCCTTCAAAACTGCTCCTGCCTTTTTGAAGTTTACAGACAAATATTCATCATTAAACATACTGTCATCAACAACAGCTTTAAGCTCTTTAACATTCAATTCATCTTTGATGATATCTTCAAAATCTTCAAGCACAGAAACAGTCTTGTCTCCACCTGCAACATACATAACGCGAAGTGGTTGTTTAACTTTGATTTGATTTTCATTTCTCAATCTTTGAGCTGTTGACATAATATCTCTTGCAATTTTTGTTCTTTCCAAAATATCGCCAAAGTCAGCATCATAAATTTTTGTAGGGAAACCACTGAGCATAATGCATTCTGTCTCATTCTTTTCAATTTCACGAACCAAATTTTGCCAAATATACTCTGTCAAGAAAGGAATAATTGGAGTCATAACTCTAATCATTGCCTTAATAGCACTATACAAGCACCAGTAAGCAGTTAATTGGTCATTTTTGTTTTCACTCTTCCAGAATCTCTTACGGTTGCTTCTGATATAGAAGTTAGAAATATCATCAACCAATTTTTCAAAATCACGAACAACCAAGAATTGTTTGTCATCTGCATAATTTTTATCACTGTCAGCGACAAATTTGTTTATGCTTTCAATAAGCCATTTGTCAGAGATAGACAAATCTTCAACCTTTGGTTTAAAACCATCAAGAGCAGGATTATCAATGCAAGCATAAGTGTTAAAGAAAGTGTAAATATTCCAAAATGCCAACATCTTTCTTCTTGCTTCATCTGTCAAAGTGTAGCCAAATCTCATATCATTGTTTGGACTTGATGAAGAGTAAAGATAACGAACAACATCTGCTCCAACCTTGTCAGCAACAACATCTGCTTCCAAAGAATTTCCACCACTCTTATGGAATTCTCCACCGTTTTCATCTCTAACATATTGATATGTGACAAGTTTTTTATAAGGCGCTTTTCCAGTCAAAACAACGCTCATAATCAAAAGTGAATAGAACCAAAGTTTAATTTGTTCAATCATTTCGCAAACATAATCACTTGGGAAGTTTTCATTAAAGAACTTCTTGTCTGTGAAATATTTTTTAGTTGAGAATGGAGTTATTCCAGCATCAAGCCAAACATCTCCAACATCGCTGACTCTTGACACTGTTTCGCCACAATCACATTTGATTTTTATATCATCAATCCAAGGTCTGTGAATGTTTGGAAGTTTGTCAACAAGTTCTGGGTTTACAGCTTTTGCTTTCAACTCTTCCAAAGATCCAATAACATGAACCTTACCACATTTTTCACAAACATAGAAAGGAAGAGGAAGTCCATAGAAACGACTTCTTGAAATGTTCCAATCTCCCATATTTTGAAGCCAGTCAGCCATTCTTTTCTTTGCATATTCTGGCTTAAACTCAACATCTTCAATTGCCTTCAAAGCCATTGGTCTAATTTCATCAATCTTGATAAACCAACCAGAGACAAGTTTGTAAACCAAATCTGTTTTACATCTCCAGCAGAAAGGATAAGAGTGTTTATATTTATGAGCATACAAAAGTTTGTTGTCTTTCTTTAAACGCTCAACAACCAAATCAACAACATCTGTTGTCTTCTTGCCAGCAAGGAACCCAGTGTTTGGAAGCATAACGCCTTGTTCGTTTATTGGGCAAATTTCTGGAAGTCCCAAAGTTTGTCCCAAATCAAAGTCTTCTGCACCACAACCTGGAGCGATATGAACTACACAGCTTCCTTCAGTGTTGTCAACTTCGTCCCAAACGACAATTTTATGTGCAAAATTTTCTTCAGGAAGTTCTGGGAAGCAAGTTTCATATTCAAGCCCAACAAGTTCTGAGCCTTTAAATTCTTTCAAAATTTTAACTTCTTCTTTCAAAATCTTCAAACGATCTTTTCCAAGAACAAGTTTTTCTCCGTGGAAATCAACTTCAACATAATCAAATTCTGGATTTACAGCAAGAGCAACATTTGCAGCAAGAGTCCAAGGAGTTGTTGTCCAAGCAACCATTTTGAAATCTCTGTTTTTTACAGGAAGTTTAATAAATACAGCAGTATGTTCCACTTCATGATAAGAAGAAGACATTTCGTGTTCTGACAAACTTGTTCCACAACGAGGACACCAAGCCATAGGTCTGTTTTTTCTAATTATCCAACCATGTTTGTCGCATTCTTTCAAGAAATACCAAATAGAAGTGATGTTTTCATCAGTGTTTGTATAATAACTGTGATCCCAATCCATCCATTGCCCCATACGAATTGATTGGTTTGTTATTTCGTTGGCAAAATACTTCACCCTTTCCATACACTTGTTGGTGAATTTATCAATTCCATATTTAACAATTTCAGGTTTTCCATTAAGCCCAAGTTCTTTTTCTACATTTACTTCAACCCAAAGACCTTGTCCATCAAAACCATTTTGATATTGACAATCTTTGCCTTTCAAAGCATTATAACGAATTGTCAAATCTTTTAAAGTTCTCCCCCAGAAGTGATGGATTCCAAGACGGTTGTTTGCAGTAGCAGGACCATCAAGAAACTTAAATCTTTCATGACCAGCATTTTTCTTTACCAATTTATGAAAACTGTCATTGTCTTTCCAAAATTTCAAAATACCTTTTTCCATTTCCACAAAATTTGGAACAGTAACTTCTTTTTTCACAAAACATTCCTCCTAAATCAAAATAAAATAACCTTGAAAGTTACAAGAACCTCCAAGGTCATAAACCACTTGTAAACTTTCAGCGTGCCAACACACACCTGCTTAACTTACGGGAAGCCACCGTCTTTGCCTAACACCCTAAAAACAAATTTAGAATGCTCAGAAAGCGACTCGAAAAGTGATAATTTTATTTGCATCATATTGCCTTTCACCAAAACGGCAACTCTCTGAAAATCAACCAAATAAAACCGTGTCTTTTCTCAAGCGTCTTTTAAGTCGTAAACATATTTTTTGTCTTGTTGTTTTTCACAACTCAACAACTGATTTAATTATACACAAAGCAAAATTTATTGTCAATTGATGTATCAATAATTCTCTAATATCTTATTCATTTTCAAAACATCAGTCCCTGTCATAATTCCAAGAGGTTTTTCTTTTGCTCCACCATTTTTGGTGACAAGAATAGCCAACAATTTTGTGTTTTGATGGAACAACGACAAAACTTGCTCAACTGTTATGTCTTGATTTGCAAAAGCATAATAGTTGCTGTTTTCAATGCTAGAAAGCATATCTTCAATTTTGACAGAATCCAAAAATGTATCACTCTTTCCACCAGCAAGTAAATATTTTCCAAAAGAGTCCAAAATCTTTTGACCGTTTGCAATGCCAATGATTTCATTATCATCATTAAAAACAGGCAAATTTGAGTAATGAGATTCAGCAATAAGTTTTATAACTTCTCTCATAGATTTAGAACAATGAACTGACAAAACATCTCTTCTTGCAACGCTGTCAAGTGCACGAGGAGGAGTTGTCAAAAGTCTGGCAATTTTTTCTATTTTTTCAACAACATCAGAATGTGGTTCTGCGATAATAAAATCATCATTGCCGTGAACAATAGCATTTCTAAGTCTGCCATAACTTATCAAATCATCTTCATATTTACGAACAGTATAGTTGAAAGCGACAGCCTTTCTTACAGCCTCAGAAAACCCCATACTACGATTCATATTGTAGCGAGTTTTGATAGTGTAATCAATGTCATTAAATGCTGCCAAAAACTTCATAGCATTAGACTTTTCAACAGTATCTTTGACATAAGCATTTTCTTGAATTTCGTCCATAAGTTCCCCTTTAAGTAAATATAACACATAAAGGCGGAAAAATAAAAACAATTTAAAACAAATACACAAAATAAATTACAAAATATTTTAAAATTATGTTTTTATTTTCAAAATATTTTTTAGGGAAAAACATAACACAAAAACGCTTTTAATTTGGAGTGAAATTCAATGAAGAATTTGAACCAAAGTAGATTTCTGGGACTTTGCCTACAATCACACTTTCAGCCACCAAAACTTCTGTAACACTGTCAATGGTTGCAGTGTAAGCAGGCAAAATCATACTCACACTTGCATAAAGTTTTATATAAACAGAATGGTTTGTCTGGTTTATACCAGCACTTTTCAAATTGCTTTCAAAAACAGAAGTCATCGCTCCTATTGGCACAAGTTTTAAATTGACCTTTGGTCCTATTCCTGACAAAAACGGAATTCCAGTAAAAGTCCCCAGTGCCACATCAATTCCGTTCTTTCCCATATTGTCAAGATAGACTTGTGCCACCTGATAAAACTTTCTAGCAATCAAATTCAACCTTATCGTGTCGAGTGAAATCATAGCAATATTGTCACTGTTGTCATATTCAATTCTTACAATGTCTTCATACGCAACATTTTCTTCATTCAAAACATCATAAACAGCATCACTTACTGCAGAAGTTGACAAAGAATAAACCATATGCCTGGTTGCTTCAACAACAACAGGATTTACCACACAATAAACATAGACAAAAGTTAAAACAAAAAAAAGTAAAAACGCAATCAGAATGATACACGCTTTTCTTCTTTTTCTCTTCTTGTATTTGTTGCGATAATAATTCATTAAGATATGTATATGAACAAATACCGACAAAAACAACAAAAATTAACATTTTTCGCAAATTTATTTTTGATATGTATTATGTGTATTATGCATAGCATACTACACTATATATTGTATTATGCAAAACAAATAATACACAATCGGATTATTTCTTTGTATGCGATCTAAAAATCAAAGAAAACAAAAACGCAAAACCCACAGCTGCAGCAATACCTCCTGCAGTTGCACAAAGACCACCTGTAAAAACACCCAAAAGTCCATAAGTTTCCACAGCACTTATTGCACCTTTAGCAAGCGAAGCACCAAAGCCAACAATTGGCACATTTATACCTGCTTTTGCAAAATTTGAAATATAATCAAACACACCTACTGCTTCTAAAAACACCCCTACCAAGACAAAAGTAACCAATATTCTTGCAGAAGTCATATTTGTTGTAATTATCAAAAGTTCTCCAAGCATACAGACAAAACCACCAATTAAAAACACCCAAAGATAAGTCAAAAAAACATCCATACAAATCTCCTTACATTTCTATCACAATAGCATGACACACACTAGGTATACTATCTCCCTGTTGAGTTGATGTTGCACTCAATAGTGCACCAGTAGGCAAAAATAAAATTTTCTTATATTGCCCATCTCTCATTTTTGCCATTAAATAAGAGTTAAACACTGTTGCACAACAACCAGCACCAGAAGCACCGCACAAAGTATTTTGTTCTCTCTTATAATACATTTGCCCACAATCGCAATAATTTACTCCTAAGATTATTCCTTCATCTTCCATTAAATCTATCAAAATTTCACTGCCAACCTTTCCCAAATCTCCTGTGACAATCAAATCATAGTCATCAGGAGTCGTTTTTGTGTTTTTAAAATGTCTTAATAATGTATTTCTAACTGCTGGCGCCATGGCGGCTCCCATATTGTTTACATCACTTATCCCCCAATCAATAACCTTCCCAAAAGTTATCATAGAAACTCTTGGTCCTTCACCCTTTAAAGACAAAATACAGCTCCCCGCACCAGTGACCGTCCATTGCGAAGTTGGTGGTCTTTGATTCCCCAATTCAAGCGGGAATCTATATTGTCTTTCTGCTGTTGAGAAATGAGAACCTGTGCAACATACAACATTGTCAAAATAACCACCATCAACCAGCACAGAGCCTACAGCAATGCTCTCTGCCATAGTCGAACAAGCTCCATAAACCCCGAGAAAAGGAAATTGAAAAGCCCTAGCAGCATAAGAAGAACTGACAATTTGATTAAGCAAATCTCCTGCTATCATAATGTCAACATCTTTAGGTAAAAGTTTTGCTTTTTCGATAACTCCTGTTATGGCACTTTCTAGCATTTTTCTTTCTGCTTTTTCATAAGTTTTTTCACCAAAACTATCATCTTTCATAACATAATCAAAATAATCACCAAAATTTCCATCTCCTTCCTTTGGTCCAACAATGGTGTAAGACCCAATAATTTTGGGTTGTTTCTTCAAAATAATAGTTTGTTCAATCTTCATTTACAAGCCTCCAACACTCACTTTAAAATAGAGAAATTATCCAATAAATAAATCCAACAACCATGCTTGACACAACACCAAACACAATAACTGGACCAGCAATAGTAAACATCTTCACACAAATCCCATAAACAATGCCTTCACTTTTAAATTCAAGAGAAGGACTTGTTATTGAGTTAGAGAAACCCGTAATTGGCACAATAGAGCCACCACCAGCAAACTTGCCTATTTGATCATACACTCCAATACCTGTCAAAAAAGAGGCAATAAATATCAAAATAATAAGCGTATAAGCCCACGCTGACTGTTGTGACAGCGATGGAAATATAAGTAGCAAAATATCATTTATTCCTTGACCTATAAGACAAATAAGTCCACCAACCCAGAAAGAGTTAAACAGCGTTGGCCAAGGCCTGGTTTTAGGAATTTTTGCCATAACATACTTGTTATATTCGGCATTTCTCTTTTTGTCTTCCATAGATAATACTCCATTTTTGTTTATTATTTCCTGCAATCAAAATATTAAACAAAAATCACTCAAACTTTCTTTTGCAAATGAATAAATCCCAACATTTTACTAACACTAAAAGAAAGATTGGAGGTAAATATGAAAAAAATATTTTTAGGAGTTGTCGCTTTAACTCTTACATTTGTTCTCACTGCTTGTGGAACTTCTGCAAACAGTGCAGCAATAACAAGTTTAGGAAACCAACTTGACGAAACTGCAAACGCAATCAGCAACATTCAAACAGTCAATCCGTCAGATCTAAACATAACAAAGACGATGTTAGAATCTATGACTGCCGACAACACAAACGAAAGATTGTATAACAACGCATATAGCACACAACAAAACTTGCTTAATGAAGAATATTACAAAACAGACATATTGAGAAAAACAGCGAACATAAAAAATTGTCTATCAAAAAATATCAAACTTTCAAAAGCTCAAATAAGTGCTGTAAAAGATTTGACATCAAGTCTTGCAAAATATACAAACTCAATTTCTTATTCTGAAAGCGAAATGAACAGCGCAGTCAAATCTATTTCATCAATGAAGAAGAATATAACAAAAAATGCAGAAAAAATAAATGCAAAATTGAATAGACTCGCCTGCAATTCCAATTCTCGTTCTTCATATTACGAAAATTTGATAAACACATTAGACCAACTTGAAAATTGTTTAAATGTAAGTTGCACAGAAGATAGCGAGCAACAAACTCAAACAGAAACATCACAAACAAATCAAACTGAAAGTGGTACAACTGACAGTGCTCAAACAAAGACAAAAACTGGAATAACAAAAAATATAGACACATACTCAACCAATGACAACACCAATTATAAAAACCAAACAAGACAAAATCCATACAATTATGCCTACAATGGCAATCGTGGATATTATCCAGCAAACTATTACAACAATCAATATTTGCCTGAAAATTATTATAACTACTCTGCCCCTTATGGCAATGTTTACAACAGATTTAACAGATTCAATCCATCAAGAAACACTGACACTTATGGTCCTATGATGAGAAATATTGACACTTATGGATACAACAATGCAAACAATAATTTTTATGGATATGGAATAAATGGAGTCTATAGAAACGGCATAAATTATGGTAATGGCTATACTTATGGAATAAATGGAAATTACGCAAACAAACTTTACAATTCTAACAATTTCAATAGATTGTCAACACCTTACGCTACAACTTATGCAAACACTGATTCCAAGCAAGAACCAAGATTGGAAGATTATGAAGAGGTAAAAGATGACAACACAGTTGAAAAAATAAACAAAAACAACAATGTAGAAAATTTAAAGACAGGAACGAATTCAAAAGAAACAACAACAGCAAACGACTCAATCAACGAAAATCTTACTTCCGATGAACAAACACAAGAAGTGAGTTCAACTGATGTAAAAATCTTACGACCACACAAAGAAAAATCAACAAAAGAAATTGTTGACTCCAAAACAATAAATGATGAAGATGAAGAATTAAACAGAGTTGTAAAAGCTCATTAAAAGAAAAAAGTTCGGCAATCATAGTCGAACTTTATTTTTTTGAAAACAATGATTTTATTCCACTTCCAGCTACACTTAATATGTTGAAAATCCCCAAACTTGTGGTTGACAATAAAATCGAATAAACAATAATGGCAGACAGCATTTTCTTGTCCACAATATTTGGGCAGTCGTTTTGTATGACATTAAGATTTTTTATCCATTTGTCACTTACTCCCAAAACATAGGCATAAGGCAAAACATCATAATATATGTTTGGATTTTCTTCAACAAGCATTTTAATTCTGTCAGATTCTGCCGTTTTGATAAATTCTCTAAAACCGATAATTTCTCCGAGTTTTTCAAAACCATTTTTATTGTAAATCCTAATTTTTCTAGAAAGCATAACAATAAGAAGCATACAAACACAAACAGCAAGCAAGACAAATGCTTGATACAACTGTCCAAACATAATAAACAAAACCATACACCCTGTGGCAATTGCGCCTATAAGTATCAGGAAAAAGATAAAAGAAATCAGTCTTCCCCTAAATGTTTTGTTTTTATGTCTGTAGTCATAATAATTCAGCACCCAGTCTGCACAAATAATAAAAAGCACAGTAGAAACAGCAGCAAACACACCAAACATATAATATAACTCAGCACCGAAATAAAACACAGAAAAATAGAAAAGAGTTGCTATCAAGCATATAAACATCTGTCTGTAAGTAATTGATTTTTTATCAAAATATTTGTTTTCTGTGTCATGTTCAATAAGATTAACTACATTTGTTACAGTTTGGTTTGCCTCAAGCCTTTGAGGAATGTTTTTTACAAGAACTTCTTTGTCAGTCCCAAAAATCTTATCGAACAAAATTTTTTCATAATTTTTTGATTCGTCTGGAAGTTTATCCACCAATTTTGTCAATTTCTGATTTTTCTTATCATTTGATATGCTTAAATATTTCTTGCCTGCCCAATAAACTATCATGGCAGAAATATCTTCACCATCTACAACGCCATCTATCAAAAAGCCGACTTCTGCAGGATTCATATTGTCTGGGCTTTTAAATTCAACAGTAGGCACAACCTGTTTTTTGTCTAAATGCTTAAAGAAATATACAAGAAATGAAACAAGAACAGCAATAAGAAGAATTGCAAAAATGACAATAAAAATATCAAAGTGTAAAAGCTCTAAAACAAGAGCCTTTACACTTAAAACGATATCGGCAATATAACCAAAAAAGGCAATATTGCAAAAAATAACTAAAAACAAAAAAGATTTAAGCAGTGCGTTTTTCATAAGCAAACTCAACTAAAATTGAACTTTTGGAGCAGATCTTTCTTCCTTATTTTCAATTTCAAACAAAACTTTCTTTTCAAACTTAAAATGTCTAGCAACCAAATTTGAAGGAAACATTTCAATTTTGTTGTTTAAAATTTTTACACAACCATTGTAATATTTTCTTGAATTTGCAATTTCAGCTTCAAGATTGTTTAAGTTATTTTGCAAATCAATAAAGTTTTGATTTGCTTTCAAATCTGGATAATTTTCAGAAACAGCAAACAAACTTTTCAATGTTCCTGCCAACATATTTTCGCTTTTTGCTTTTTGTTCTGGATCATTTGCAGACATACAAGCGTATCTTGCCTGCATAACTCCTTCCAAAGTTTTTTCTTCGTGTTTTGCATAACCTTTTACAGTTTCTACAAGATTTGGAATAAGGTCATATCTCTTTTTCATATAAACATCCATTGTAGAATAACCTTCTTCCGCATTGTTTCTAAGTCTAATCAATGAATTGTAAACAGCGATAACCCAAGCGATAGCAATCACAGCGAGCAAAACAACAGCTGCACCAATTCCGATCAATACCCAACCCCAAACTGGCATAATACACCTCCTTAATAATAGTAATATTATATCATACATTAATGCAAATAACAAATGTAAAATACTAAAATTTGAAAAACAATAAATTTAAATTATCTATTTCTTTCTTTTCTAATATAATATAAAGTTATTTTAGCAACAACAAAGACGATAAAAATTGCCAAAATAATCAAAAAGTATGTCAGAACAACAGAACCGTTAGAAAGTGCAGAACCAATCTTTTTGAAAGATACTACAATATCATAATTTTCACTGATGTTATCCAAAGTGAATTTGTTGTTTGAAAGCGAAATAGTTTCGCCGTTTACCGATACAAAATCAATGTTGTATCCTTCACTTGGAGTAATTATAAATGTTCTGCTACTGCCATGAGCCACATTATCAATATCACCCCCAGAACTTGACATACTACCACCTTTACCAAGAGATACAACAACTGTATAATATGCTTCTTCAAAAGTCACTTCAACATTTATATCAGAAACAATATCATCCAAATGATACAATCCATTTTCATCTGCCAAAAGTAAACTACCATTGGCAACAACCCTTTGTATCTTGTATCCTTCCTTTGGTTCAATAGAAAAGACAATTTCATCATTTCTTGAAACAACAGTGTTGCTTACAACCTGATTTTCAACGATAATATTTCCATGAGTGCCAGTGTTGAATGAAACTGACAACTTGTTTTTTTCAATTGTTTCAACATAAAGATTCAAATCAGAATCTATAGTCATAGTTATGGATTGATTTATGCTTTTTTCTTCGCCATTTATTACAATCTTTTTAATATCAAACCCTTCATGAGCCAAAACAGTGATAGTATATTCAAAATCTGCGAACAAAGTTGTATTTGGCTCGGCAATCTCATCGTTTAAATATACATAAAAATCGCCACTTTCAAAGTTTAACTTATATGTTTCTGCTGAGTCACTCACAACTTCAATATACAATGTGTTTGTTTTTAATGAATTAGAGAGGCTGTCAGTAAGAGTGACATACAATGTATATTCCCCAACACTAAGATTTGAGATTGTAATATTTAAATCGGTTTGGAAAGTAGAAACTTTTTCTTCGACAGATGATATCTTACTACTTTGACCACTAAACGAAATTTTGTTTGTCACATCAAGACCAATATAAGACAATGTCACATCAATACTTGAATTTTGTTGCATCATAATTTTGTTTGAAAAGTTTTTTTCAATTCTAAGATTCAAATCAGTAAATTCAATATTATTATTGAGTGCAAAAGTTTCTGCAGCAGTGCCCGAATAACCATATATATGAGTCATTTTTAAGTCAGTTTGACTCTGTGAAAAAGATTGAATATCAGAGCCAATCAACATCTCTTCTATTCCAGTTTTTGTGAATGCATGTGCACCTATTGTTCTTACATAAGGAAGTTCCAAACTTGTCAATGAAGAACATGATGCAAAAGCATAGTCTCCAATTGTTTGAATGTCTGAAACATCAAAAACAGAAAGATTTGAACAATCTCTAAAAGCATAATCCCCAATTTGAATCAAATAATCACTGTCGCAGTGTATTTCTTTCAAAGATGTGCAACCATAAAATGCTGAATCATAAAACATATAAACCGAACTTGGAAGATTTAATATTTCAACATTTGCGTATTTGAAAGCGAATTGATCAATACCAATAACTCTTCTGCCATTTATTGTTTCAGGAACATTTAAAGTAGTCAATTCACCACTATATTTTGTGATAATTGCACCATTATAATATAATTCATATTCATAATTGCTAAGAAGATCCATGTTGTCATAATAATATGTGAAAGTTGTGACATTACTTCTTTGAACAATACGATTGTTTGAATTATAAATGTAAGCAATTGCCGTAACTTTTGTTGTTTCGGAGATAGAAATTGGATTTGAATATAAAGAATCTGAAGAATCCACAACATCAGTAAAGTCATCAGTTGAGTAATAAATTTTTAATGTTCCTTCGCCATCATAATCATAAGACAAAGAAAGAGAAATTGAAGATGTTGGGAATTTTTCTTGAGAGCTAAACTCAACATAACCACTGGTTTGAACTCCAACATCAGCAATGTTAACCATTCCGTAACCATAATCTTGATCCCAACCAACATCACCCAAATCAACAGCATTGTCTTTCAGTACATCATACATTTCATCAATAGAATAATCAGCAAAACCAGGATTTGAGTAAATAAGTGCAACACACGCTGTCACATGTGGAGCAGCCATTGAAGTCCCCGACATAGTCACATAAGATGTAGGTGAAGAAATTCCTGCACTGGTAATCGATGTCCCTGGAGCAGCAAAATCAATATATTCGCCATAATTGCTGTAAGTATCGACGCTCAGAGTGTACCCTGTTGGGAACGACTTAACCCTCACCAAAGCAGCAACAGTAATTGCTTCTCTAACATTTGCAGGGCAAGCATTTGCAACATCAATTCTAATTCCTGTATCTTCATCACCATTTCCAGCTGAAACAACTGAAGCTATTCCATCATTATAAGCATTTTGAACAACTGTTGTAAGTTTAGAATTGCTTGTCGAAGACCCTTCAACACCGACACTCATATTCATAACTTTTATGTTTAAATTTTTACTATTTTTAAGTTGGATAACATAATTTACGCCAGCAACAATTCCAGAAACATAACCTTTACCTTCTGCATTTAATATCTTGACTGGAATTATCTTAACATTAGAAAGAGTCGCCTCTGCAATGGTCCCACTAACATGCGTACCATGACCATTTTTATCTTGATAATTATATGTTGTCCCTACATCAGTTATATAACTTGTGGCATATTCTGTCAAAATTCTGTCTTGAAAAAGTTCGTGATCTTTGTAAATTCCGCTATCAAGAACAGCAACAATAACTTCTTGCAATTCATCCTGACCATACATCTCAAGCATAGTATTTGTATAATCTGCATATCCAACATAAGATGCACCCCATGATTTGTATGAATATGTAGTATTTGTCCCGATGCTAGATTCTGCTGAGATTACACTATCATAAAAAACATCTGTGACCCCACTCAAATTGGAATAATAATCGTATGCCAAATCTGTGCTTTCTTTGTCATCATATTGAAAAATATGATATTGATTGTATTCTGCCTTTGCAACAGCACCACAACTGTTCAAATCATCCCAAGAATAGACAATCAAACGATTTATGTCGGAATATTTTTCTAAAGTAATGCTGTCATCTTCCTGCATAGAAACAGAAATTGAATTGTCATTTTCAAGAATTTTCACAGAGCAATAATCTTCATCAACCTCTTCGTTTTCATCATCTATTGTCAAATTACAATTTTCAACTGCCTCTGTTTTTAAGTAAATTTCTTTATCTTCAATTTTATATTCATCTTCACTCAACACATATGTCTCAGTATCAGACAAAGTGTCATAATCTTTCAACATTTGAGTGAATGCACTGTTAAACGCTTGAAAGTCATCATCGTTTGATGATGCAAAAGTAATATTCACAAATGACAACAAAAAAGAAAACACACAAAAAGCCATGACCAAAACAGTCAAAATAATCGAATACTTTTTATGCATTTTCTTTATTTTTACCATGTAGTTAGTATATCACTATAATCAAAAAAAATCAACAATATTACAGTATTGATATTATATAATGATATTTAAACAATAAAAGTTTTTGTTGTCGTTTATTCAATCAAAATCGCTTTTATTTTTTGCATAAGAAATCATATTTTCATCTTCAAATTTCATTGCTTTCATACAATTTACCATAGAAAAATTCTCTTTTGCAACAAGGCAAGTAAGAAATTTTGTATCATTGTAATAATTTAAAGTTTTGTTTATCAAAAGTTTAAAAACTCCGCTTTTTCTATATTCAGGAGCAACATAAGCTTGTGAGACATAAATCCCCTCGCCTCTGTCTGCCCAATACACTTTTGAAAATAAAACCATTCCTATTGATTTTTCTCTGTCTTTTGCAATCAAACAAACAGCCAATTTATCTTCAAAAATATCTTTATCAATATTTTCTGCAAGCTTTGATGATTCAATAAAAGACGCTTTATCTATTTCTTTATTAGCCAAAACAATAAAATCTTTGTCTTCTCGTTTTGCTTCTGTAATTTCTATATCCATTCCATCTCCTTTCATTACATATTATTAAAAGAAACAGAATTTTGATATTAAAATTGAAAACAAAAGCTAGAAGAGAGAAAAGTAAAAGAAATTTTGTCAATTTGGTTGACATTGAAAGATTTATCATATATAATATGTCGTGTTAACTGACTTTGTGAGTTATCATTGTTTGTAAAATTTGCGGATGTGGCGGAATGGCAGACGCGCTTGTTTAAGGGGCAAGTGGGAAACCGTGGGAGTTCGACCCTCCCCATCCGCACCAAAAAAGACTTGATTTATAGATCAAGTTTTTTTATTTTATAAATATTGTCAACAAACAAATCTTTGGCTTTGAAAAATCAAAATACCACAAAATATTCTGATAACAACAAAAAAACGGCTATAATGCCGTTTTTTTATAAAGTCATAGTCATTTCTTGAGATTTTTCATTGATTTTTGTCTCGTTTAAAACTTCCAAACCTACTCTATATTCTCTCAAAATTTGTTTTTGTTTCTTTGCAGACAATTCTTCAAAAGTTTTTGCTTTTCTTTTTAAAGTTTGTCTTGTCAAAGATGCATTATATATTATCTCGCCTATTTGATCCAAAGTAAGCTCATCTTTTTTTCTTAAAACATCAGCAATTACTTTTGCAGACTCATAATATTCTTTCTGTAGGTCTGTACTTAAATTAGCAAACTCCAAGTTTGCCATGTCAATTTCGACTTCACCATTTACCACCCTAACAGTCGCTGGTAAATTTGAAAAATCTAAGTTGTCAAGAAAATTTCTATCTTCTGTTTTTACTTTATGCCATACGGATTCAAATGTACCATCAGAATTTTTCTTAAAACTTCTCCAATCTTCATGAAGTTGAATAGCAATTCTGGTCTCTAATGTCATATAGATTATTCTCCTCCCCATATATTCTTATTATAGCACATAAATTATAAATTTTCAATACTCTTTTTTATTATTTGCTATTTTTGCAAAATTTGTTGCAAGAATTCTTTGTTTTTTTCTAACTTTTCTTTTTCTGCTTCAATCAATTTTGCTGGGGCTTTTGCCATAAATCCAGGATTTGACAACATTTTTTCACTTCTAGCAATTTCAAACTTAAGTTCTTCAATTTTCTTTTCAAGTTTTTCTTGTTCTTGAGCTTCGTCAACCAAATCACCCATAGGCAAATAAACCGTGCAAATGGTTGTCACAATTTCTGCACATTTTTGTTCTGGAGCAGTTTTTACGATTTGAATTTGACTGCCACCTGCAAGTTTGCTTATTATGTGCAAATTGTTTTTGATCAATTTATTTTCGCTTACAGGCAAAATGTTTATTGAAATTTTCTTATTGTCAGGGATTTGATATTGACTTCTTGTTGCTCTAATTGCCTTAACAACATTTATAATGCTTTCAAATTTCAAATCTTTGAATGCCAACTTTTCATCAAATTGTGGGAATTTAGAAAGCATAATAGTTTTTTCGTGTTTTGGCAAGTTTTGATATATTTCTTCAGTAACGAAAGGAATAAATGGATGGAACAACTTCAAAAGTTGTGTCAAAACATAAAGCAAAACATTTTGTGTTTTCTCTTTGTTTTCTTCGTTTTCTCCATATAAGTCAAGCTTGCTTACTTCAATATACCAATCGCAGAACACTCCAACAGTAAACTCAATAAGGTTTGCAGAAGCAACGCCGAGAGCATATTTGTCAAGGTTCTTTGTTGTAGACTTGATAAGTGCTTGAAGTTTAGATAAGATCCATTTGTCTTTGTCATCAAGTTTAAATTCAGACAATGGTCTAACTTTCATTTTTTCAGTGTTTGCAATAACAAACTTGCTTGCATTGTAAAGTTTGTTTATAAAGATTTTGCTTTCTTTTGCTTTGTCAATGCTGTATCCAATATCCATACCCATTGATGTTCCGTTTACAAGAGAAAGTCTCAAACTGTCTGCACCATGTTCGTTGATTACATCAATTGGATCTATTCCATTTCCAAGGTTCTTGGACATCTTACGCCCTTGAATATCACGAACAATACCATTGATTACAACTTCTTTAAATGGAAGTTGTTTTGTAAAGAACAAGCCACTAAATACCATTCTAACAACCCAGAAAGTTATGATATCATAAGCAGTTATCAAAGCATCTGTTGGGTAGAAATATTTATATTCTGGTGTTTTAAGAGGCCAGCCAAGTGTTGAGAATGGCCAAAGAGCAGAACTAAACCAAGTATCCAAAACATCTGGATCTTGAGAAATCTTTTTGCTTCCGCATTTTGGACAAACAGAAACATCTTCCTCGCAAGCATCTGTCCAACCACAATCTTCACAAGTGAAAACTGGGATTCTGTGTCCAAGCCACAACTGTCTTGAAATACACCAATCTTGTATGTTTGTAAGCCAGTTGAGATATTGTTTTTCGTAGCGTTTTGGAATAAACTTCAAGCTTCCATTTCTTACAGCTTCAATAGCAGGTTTTGCAAGTTCTGACATCTTAACCCACCATTGTTCAGAAACTTTTGGTTCTGTCATGCTTCCGCAACGACAACAACATCCAACTTTGTTTTTGTAGTTTTCAACTTTAACAAGCACGCCAAGTTTTTTAAGTTCTTCTTCAATAGGCTTTCTTGCTTCAATTCTGTCCATTCCGGCAAACTTACCAGCATTTTCGTTGAGTTTGCCATCATCATCAATGACAGTGATCATTTCAAGATTGTGTCTAAGTCCCAAATCGTAGTCATTTGGATCGTGTGCAGGTGTAATTTTTACAGCGCCTGTTCCAAAATCCATTTCGCAATATTCATCAGCAACAATAGGGATTGGACGATTTACAATAGGAAGAATAACATTTTTGCCTATAACATTTTTGTATCTCTTATCATTTGGGTTTACAGCAACAGCAGTATCACCAAACATAGTTTCTGGTCTTGTTGTAGCAACAATTATTCCACCATTACCCTGTTCAAAAGGATACATAATGTGCCAAAGTTTTGTGTTTTGTTCTTTATATTCATTTTCAATATCAGAAATAGAACTCTTGCAATGTGGACAATAATTGATTACTCTCTTGCCTTTGTAGATATAGCCTTTTTTGTAATATTCAACAAATGCGTGTCTAACAGCACGATTAAGGTTTTCATCCATTGTAAAAGCACATCTGTCCCAGTCGCAAGAAATACCAATCATTTTAAGTTGGTCTTGAATGGTGTTTCCATAAAGTTTATACCATTGCCAACCTCTTTCAATAAACTTCTCTCTGCCAAGTTCTTCTTTTGAAGTCCCCTCTTTTTCAAGAGAAGCAACAACCTTTGCTTCTGTTGCAATGGCAGCGTGGTCTGTTCCTGGAGTCCAAAGAGTTTCAAACCCTTGCATTCTTTTATATCTTACAACAATATCTTGAATGGTGTTGTTTAAAGCGTGTCCAACATGTGCCTTTCCGGTAACATTTGGTGGTGGCATACAAATGCTAAACTTCTTTTTGTTTTTGTTTGGTTTAGCTGAAAAATATTTATTGTCTAACCATTCTTGATAAATTCTTTTCTCAAAATTCTGTGGTTGATAAGTTTTTTCCATAGCAATCTCCTACTAACTTCTATAGTATAATATAAAATCAAAAAAAATCAAAATTTTTTTATTTGACTTTTCAAAAAGTTTTAAAGTTTAAACCAAATTTTTCGTTTTAGCATATCTTTATTCTTGTAAGGAGGAAAAATGAAAATTTGGAAAAAACTTAGCATCATAGGTATGGCTTTGTTGCTTGTTGTTTCGGCAGGATTTTTTGTTACTGCGTGTGGCAAAAAAGATTACAACAAAATCAATCTCAACGAAGTGACTCACAGCATCTTTTATGCCCCACTTTATGTAGCAATGAATCAAGGCTATTTTGAAGATGAAGGACTTTCTGTAAGTTTGACAAATGGTGGAGGCTCTGACACTTCAATGAGTGCACTGCTTACAGGTTCTGCTGACATAATTTTGGCAGGCCCAGAAACTGTAGTTTACACCCAACAAGAAGGCGTAGCAGACAAACCAGTGGTATTTGGTCAACTTACAACTTGCGATGGTTCTTTCATCGTTTCAAAAGAAAATGACCAAGACTTCAGCCTTTCAAATCTTGTAGGAGAAACAATTATCGGTGGCCGTCAAGGTGGACTTCCAGCCATGACCTTGCAATATATAATTGAAAACAATGGCTATACAATCGGTACTGGAGAAAATGAAATCAATTTAAGAACAGATGTTGCATTCAATTTGACAGCAAGCGTTTGGGAAGGAGATTCTTCAGTCAAATACTGCACCCTTTTTGAACCTACTGCCACAAACATTGAAAAAGAAGGGAAGGGATATGTCGTTGCAAGTCTAGGAGAAATTTCTGGAAGCATACCTTATACCTGCTTTGCGACAAAAGAGAGTTATCTTGAAGAGCATTCTGATGTTGCAGAAAAATTTTTAAAAGCTGTGTCAAGAGGATATGATTTTATTGTTTCAAACGACTCAGAAATTGTTGCCGAAGCATTGCTTCCATCTTTTGAAGGAAACACTGTTGAAGAACTTCAAGTTGCCGTAGAACAATATATTTCTATCAGTGCTTGGAGCAGTGATATGATCCTGACAGAAGAAAGTTTCAACAATCTCATGAATGTAATGTTAAACGCTGGTGTCATCACAGAAACATCCAACTGGGAAGATGTTGTAAACAACACTCTCGCAACAAAAATAAACAGCGAGCTTGCTTAAATATGAACGATAAAAAACAAAAGAAAAACATAATTTCGCAAATAAAATAAAAAAAGAGCAGTCATATTCTGCTCTTTTTCATTTTAGAAATACATATTTTTGTAATTCTTTTTCTTGAAAGAACTACCACCACTGCTACTTGATCCACCACCAAATTTGTTTCTTCTAGCAAGCAAAACAATCATAAGGATCAAAAGACCAAGCACAACAACACCACCAACACTTCCTGCAACAATCCAAATCCATGTCATATTTCCATTGTTGGTTTGAGTTGCTTCACAAGAAATGGTGAAAGCATTGTCAAAATCATCAGTCAAACTTGTCATATCAAGCACGAAATGATAATACTTATACTCATCGTTTTCATAACTTTCTCTCAAAGTACAGAAAGATTTTGTAGGGTCATCAGTTTTATAAACATCCAAGTCAACAATAAATTGATCTGCGTTGAAATCATAATCTTTCTTTACATAAATTTCAAGCTTCAGTGACGCTTCTGATTTTGAAACAGCAACAGTCTCTCCACCAGTTGTGATTGAAACCCCACCACTGTATAAATCCACTTTCAAAATACCATCATTTATGTCAAAAGTTATCACACAGGCATTGTCACGATATTTTGCATAAATTTCGCAATCACCAGTAAAATAACCGCTTCCAAAAGTAAATTCCAAAATTCTGCTTTGATTGTCATTCAACAAAACATCTTCACCATCTTCAACAGTAATATACCAACCAACAAAAGCATTTGGAGTGTTTGGTTTTGCTTTTGTTTCCACTCTGTAAGTTTGTCCATAAACCATTTTTGATAAAGTAAGACTTTCTGTTGTTGTGTTTGTACCTTCTGCATAGAAAACATAACCAGGAGTTTCCCCTTCAACCAATTCATCAGCATTGTCACCTTTGAAAAGTTTTGAAACAACATTGGCTTTAAAACTCTTTGCATCTGTAGAGATGTTATACTCTCCTGCTGTTGACATATTTACACTCTTCACATAAAGAGTAAATCCATTATCATCTTGATTTTTAGTAATATCCAACAAATCTGTTCCAGAAATTCTGTAAGTCACATTATTTCCATTTACGAGTGTAATGATCTTGGCTTTTTCTACGCCATTCAAAAGAACTGATGACAAAGAGTAATAATTGCTCATATCACCAATAACAGCATCTTCTTCAAGTATATCTTTAAAAGAGAATTGCATAGCTACTTGATCACCAAAACGATAACCATTCGCCAAAGTTGAAGTCATGTTCAAAACATCAGTATTTAAATTGTTTGAAACTTTAACAGTAAAATTGCCGTAAAAACTTTGAAGATTTATCATTGAAGAACCAACATACCAAACAGTATCAAAGTCCCAATCTCCATATAAAGGATGCCAAACCTGATTTGAAAAATAAGCAGAAGAATTCATAGCATCATTTGCAACAGTAATATAATCATAAAGGCTTTGATCGGTGTAATAATAGTTTCCAATGCTTCCAAATCTTTCAATTCCAGAATTTGCCTTAAAGTGTATGTAAGAAATATTTTTTGTAATAGGTGCTGGATTTGAAACCACTCCTGCGACTTCACCTACATTTACAACTGCATCAATACTTGTTGAAGCATTGTTAGTCACATTAAAGCTGTTTTCGCATGCAACATTGATTATCTTGCTTCCGCCTTGGCTTACATTTCCAACAATTCCACCTATGCTTAAATCTCCAATAAATTCTGGAGCAATCGTTGCATTGTATTTTACGCTAACAACAGCAAAAGATAATTCTGAATTTGAGACAGCGCCAACAACTCCACCAAAATTTAAGATTTTTCCATCTTTTCTGTCGAAGGTCCAATTTCCAAAACCAGCATTTCCACTATAACGGCACACAACATCAGAAATATCACAATCGACAGCCATACCTGCCAATGTTCCAAAATTTATATTGTAATCAAAGTTTGTGTTGTAATTTACTTTTGCAGTAATTTGAACATATTGAATAGATGTGTTTTGAGCTTTACCAACCAATGCACCAACATAAGAAGTCACACATCCGCCTGTAGTGATTGTTATATTTTGAGAAATAGAAACATTTTTGATTGTAGCACCATTAGTCACGCCGAAAAGTCCAGCATATTGATTGTTTTCTATTCCTGCTTCCTCTGTGTCAACACTTGCATCAATCCTTAAATTTGAAATAGAATAACCTCTGCCATCAAACACACCAGCAAAAGGGTTCTCCTCTGTACCGATAGTGTTGTAAACAACATCTCCATCAGGATTGCCTGCTGTGTTTAAGACTGACATATCAATATCAGCAGTGAGCACAACATAATCAGTAGGCTGTCCATACTGAGCACTTAGACCAGTGCCATAATTGTCAATATATCTTTTAAGTTCTGCAGCACTTGAAATTTCAATAGGTTCTGCCGAAGTATCAGCAGCAGATGCAACATTTGGCGTAAAAAGCAACCCACCAAAAAGACTGGTTAGGCAGAAAACAAACAAAAATAAGGATAAATTCAGAATTTTCTTCATATTCCCCTCTTTAATTACAATTTACCACATTCAACCTTATTTTTCCAAATATATTGACAAATTATTTATAAAAACTAATTCCAAGAATTTTTAAATTTCAATTTTCTTGCCATTTTTTCTTTGTCTTTTTGAATTTCCGTCTTATACACTTTTTCTTTGTTTAGTGGTTTAGTCATCAAATAATATCTAAGTTCATCAAGACAGTGGTCATCTTTTTTTATTGGCACATCATCATCGCCCCACCAATAATTTTTCATCTCTCTTATCAAATTTACGCAATTTTTGAAGATAAACAACCGACTTTTTCCATCTGCAGTTTTCAAATATGATTTGACAACAGAGATGCCAGAAAACAAATCTTTATTTACTTTGGGATTGACCAAAATTCCGTTTTCATAAAAAAGTTCCACAACATTTTTTTCGCTTGCCAAAGTCCTTTGTCCAGCAGCAGAATCTATCAATGCTCTCAAATATCCACGACTGTCAGTTTTCCAATTCAGCCTTTTTGCAATCTCTTTTATTTTGTTTGCGTGATATTCAACCGTTTTCTGTGAAGCATAATGCTCTGCAACGACATAGACATTCCCATCAAAATCAACTGCATAAAAATGTGCAGAAAGTGGATTGTGAAGTCCAGGATCGATGGATATGGTGTCTTGCCAATCAAGTGGAATATTGAAAGGCTCGATAACATTGATATTTTCATCAAATTCATTGTAAACAAGTCCACCATTTTGCATAAATTTTCCATATCTTCTACTTTCAATTTCATCAGCCGGCAAACTTTTTGTCATATTCTCAATTTCTTTTTTAGACAAAAAAGGATTGTCTGCCCACTCCATAGTTTCGCACCAAACTTCTTCGTCATTTTTTTCGTTTAAATAAATTGTGTTGTAAACCCAAGTCAGCCCTTTAAGTGGTGTCATTGTTCCAAAAATATCTCCGCATTTGTCAAGAACTCTCATTTTGCATTCAAGATAAATATCAAATGGCGGTTCTTCATCAAACCAAACATAATCAAGAGAGGCACCTTGAAATTTTTCTCTGCCTTGGTCACAACTTTTAAAGCCAATCCTGCTCAATCCTCCCGCTTCAGATCTAACCAAAATGAAATCAATAATTCCGTTTTCTGCACTATCTTGCCCACCACTGACCATAACTATTTTTTCTATGTAAGAAGCAGGCAAATACTCCAAAATTTTGCGTTGTGCAACATCTCTTTGCACCTGTCTTGACAGACTGACAACCCATCCTTCTGTCACTTTGTTTTCTCTATAAGGATGCACACCACAAGCCAAATAAACGACTTCAACAGCACCACATTCCGTCTTGCCCGAGCGATTTCCACCAAAAACCCAACGATTTCTTTTTGAGCACTTGTGAAATTCAATTTGTTTTTTGTGAACCTTCCCTTTTTTGTTATAAAAATTTAATTTGTTTGAATTATATCTGATGTTAATTTCTTTTTCTAGTTTCAAAATTTTCTTTATCAAATTTGAGTCCATAACTTCTCCGTAATACAAAAATAAATAAAAAACACAACAAAAAGGCAAAAATCTTCTATCATCCAACTTTTGCAGAGTTTTACAATGAGAGTATGAAAAAATTTGTCATTATTTTTATTTTCATAATGTTTCTTTTCAGTTTCTCAAACCCTGCACTTTCAAATGCTGAAAACAAACAGGACTATTATGCAAAAGTTCAAGGCACTGGAGTAAATCTCTGCTCTTCTCCAAGTGAATCTTCGGCAATTTTTGAAATACCATATTCATATTTTGTGAAAGTGGATTATGTGGTAGATGATTATTACAAAGTGTCTTACAAAGATGTTGAAGGCTATGTAAAAAAAGACAAAGTCAAACTTATGAATGGCACCCCACAAACACCTTATGCCAATGCCACATTCAAACTTTTTGTGCCATATTCTGTCTATCAATCTCCAAACCAAACATCATCAAAAACACTGGAACAAATTGACACAACAATGGAAATTGAATATTACGGAACAATCCAAGGTCAGCAAGTTATGAGCGACAACAACATCTGGTATTATTCCTGTGTGACAGTAAATGGACAAAAATATTATGGATATATTTTTTCTGGTGTGACAGATTATTTAACAACAATAAATGTAAATCCCGAATCTTTTGAAATCGTCAGCGACAACATCTTAAACAGCTCCACAACCGAGTTTAAAGAGCTTTCAACAGGGACAAAAATTATGCTTATTGTGTCAATAAGTGTGCCAAGTGTTTTGATATTGTATTTTTTGATCAAACCATCAAAAATAATGCAAGTGACCAAAAACAGAAAACAGGTGAAAAAGGAAAACAAAAAAATCAGACATGGTGATTATTTCGAATTTGATGAAAGCGACTTATAAACTCACATAGAAACAGCTTTTGCCAAATAAGAATTTGATAGGGAAAAATCTTCATCATTTTTCTCGGACAATCTCAAAAATACATTGTTTATCCACCCTTCTTCTTTGAGCATATTGTCAAGTTTAAAAGAGTTATAGCCCTTCATTCTCAATCGACAAGAAAATGCGTTTTCGGCATTTGACATTTTTCTAAAAACAGTTCGCAAACTGACATTATTTATCAGTGCAATATCTTTGCATTTTGTCCCATCAAAATACTTTTGAATTAAAATTCTTGCACTTTTTTTATCAATTTCTCCCAATGTTTCTTCAATCAAAATTTTCAAATTTATAAGTGTAATTTTTCTTTCTGACAAATCGATAATTTTTTGTGAAATAGAATAAACATTGTTGTAAAAATAATTCTGCCCTAAAATATCAGCACTGTTTAAAGCACTTTTCATAACTATCTTATCTATCGCCCCACAAATTCTCTCCAAATACCTATAAACACTAAGCAAAGTTTTTGTCCATATCAAATCATTTTTCATTTGTAAAAATCTCCTTCCTTCCGTCAACAAATTTTAAAAGCATTTTAAATGTAAAGATTTTTATAGTCAATTTTTTATGTCATTATATTTGCTCTTTTTACAATATTTTACAATATTTTTCAAAAAGAGACATAATTTTGCCGTCACTATTTAGTCATAATTCTGTCAAATAAAACAAAGAGTAAAAATAAGATTGCATCACATTTAAAAACAAAAAAAATAAAAGATAGCGAAAAATTTTTCACTATCTTTTTTAAATTTGTTTGCAAAGCTGAAAATTTGTTTCATTTCAATTTTGAATTATTTATTTTTACTTTCTTTCTTTTGCTTTTTTGCAAGTTTTTTATCTTGTTTCAATTTTTTCTTCAAAGCTTTTCCAGTAAGTTCTGGTTCTGGCAATGGATCTTTCAAAATTTGTGGATTTTCAAGATATTTCAAAAGCAATCTAACGCTGTTTCCATAATAAAGTCCATCACAAACTCTTTCGTCCAAAGTGAGTCCCAAGTTCATTCTCTTTTCAACATGCACCTCGCCCGAACGATCAGCAACTGGGACATATTGAATTTTTCCCAAAGCACCAAAAATTGTTGTTGTTCCAAAATTGTAAAGATGATGATAAATCTTATCAAGTTTGATACTTCTCAAATCAGTTATATAAATGCTTGTATGGAATGGACTTGCGTGAATAAGTTTTTTAGGCAACATATTATGTCTGTCCATAAATCTAAAAATAGCCATAGCAGACTTAAAGAGCCAATTTGGCAACTTGCACAATATTCCAGCAGTCTTTGTAGTTTCGTGAACATCTGCATCAGGCTTCACATTTTTGGCAATTTCATCATCAATAATTTTTTTAACCTGAGCCAAGCTTTCGCGTCCTGTAAAAAAGAGTTTTAATGTCACTTCTTCGCTGGTATCTGTCAAAGCCTTCTTAACATTCATAGAAACAGAAATGGTATTTCTTTGATAAACAATGCAGTTGTTTATAAATCTGTTTGTTTTTGGTCTTTCATACAACATTCTAACGCAAGCTGCAATCAAGATTTCTGTATAGTTGTAATGCACCCCATTGTTTTTCTTTTCATCTAAAATAAAATTGTCAATAGTTTCACATCTGATTGGTTGTGTAAACATATTTACAGCATCTATACGCTGTGGCATAAAATAAGGCATTGCTTTTTCGATAATTTGCAAGTCTTTAACTTTCTTTCCGTCACTTCTTCTAAAACACATAATTTTTGTCACTCCCTATTTTCAGGCTTGTCCTTTGGAACAAAACCATTTTTTGCGAATTTTTTTCTAACTAAATTTTTTTCTTTTCCATTTTGACTTGGCACATAATATACCCTGTCTTTCAATTTGTCAGGCATATATTGTTGTTTGCAATATCCACCATAATCATGAGGATATTTATATTTCCCGTGTCCGTCTTTATTTGTGCTTGGATGATTTTTCAAATGGTTAGGCACAATATCTTCCCTTTCGTTTTCAGCATCATCCATAGCCCTATGCATTGCAGTAAGCACACTGTTAGATTTTTCTGCTTCACATAGATATATTATAGCGTGAGACAGATTCAAATAACACTCTGGAGGTCCATTCTTCTCACATGCATACATAGCACAACAAGCCATCAAAAGAGCATTGCTGTCGGCCATACCAATATCTTCTGATGCATGAGCAATCATCCTTCTTGCGATAATCAAAGGATCAATTCCCGCCTTTAAAAGTCTGTGTGCATAATAAAGTGCCGCCTCAGTGTCAGAACCTCTCAAACTCTTGCAAAACGCAGACAAATAGTCATAATACATATTTTCATCAATTGACAATGGTCTTTTGTTCAAACATTCTGCCATAGTTTCTTTGTTAATATGAATGATTTTATCTTTTCCCATTTTTGTTGAAAGGACAGCAAGTTCCAAACTGTTTAAAGCAGTCCTTACATCACCATTGCAAGCAAAAGCCAAATATTTTATTGCATCATCGTCAATTTGAGTTTTAAAATTTCCGAGTCCTTTTTCTTTGTCATTTATTGCTCTAATCAAAACTTTTTCAACATCTTTCTCTGAAACTTTTTTAAACTCAAAAACACTACAACGAGAAACAATCGCTCTTGTCATACTGGTGTAAGGATTTTCGGTTGTAGAACCAATAAAGTAAATGTCCCCCTCTTCAATAGCCTGCAAAACACAATCACTTTGTGCCTTGTTCCATCTGTGACATTCATCAAGCAAAAGATATGTATCTTTTCCAAACATTTGTTTTTGAGTTCTTGCTCTTTCAATGACAGCCTTTGCATCAGCGACACCACTTGAAACAGCATTCAATTTTTCAATGTTTGCATTAAGCATTTTTGCAATAATTCCAGCAAGAGTTGTTTTTCCTGTCCCTGGTGGGCCATAAAAAATGCAACTACCAACCGAACCAGTTGATATTGCTCTATACAACAATTTGTTTTTTCCAACAATATGCTCTTGCCCAACAAATTCGTCAAAGTTTGTTGCACGCATTCTTTCAGCAAGAGGAATTCTTTGCTCCATACTCATAACAGGAATATATTAACAAAAAGAGTTTGTTTTGTCAAAAAAATTTAAAAAATTTTAATGATTTTCTCCTTAAAAACATCAATTTCCAAACGATAAAGCAATAGGTTCTTCATTTTTTAGCGAACGATTGCTTATTCCATTTATGTTATAGAAAAAAGTTTCTCCCACCCTCAAAAACCTTTGGTCGGAAGAGATGATAATTATTTTTTTGTAATACTCACCATTAAAAATGCCAATTTCTTTTACGCCTATCTCTTTAAACGGAACAAAAGAAAAATTGTCACATCCTCTGACAAACAAATTTTTCAATGAAAGATATTTTTCTTCCAAAGCCGAATCAATTTCTCCATTAAGCCAATTTATCCAAATTTTTCTAGGCAAAACCGAATTGAAAAAATTATCAAACTTGGCTTCTTTAGTCTTGACTCTGACATTGAAAATTTCACAACATTTTTTTATTGACAAATCTTTAAACTCATTGATCTGCACAAGATTTTTCAAGGCAAATTCACTGTCTCCCAAATTGAAGAAAACAAATTTTTGTTGCTTGCTTTCAATGGTCAAATTCATTTTGACATTTACACAACAAAAAACAGAATTTTCCAGCCCATCAACATTAGAAAAAGAAAATCTGCAATTTTTCCCAAAGTAGTTTAAAAACAACTTTTCTTTGGTGAGCAAATTTTCTATCGACACACACCTAGACTGTCTTTTGAAATAATAATATCCTTTTTTCAGCGGTATGTTAAGTTCCAAACTCAATTTCTTTTCTTTGTTTGATTTGTTTGTAAACTTAACAAAAAAATTGTTGCCATTCAAAACAAACTCATTGTATTCCACCCAGACTTCATCACAAACCAAATTTTGCCTTAAAATAAATTCTTTGTATGAAGGATTTAAAATTTGATTGTTTATTTTGAAAAATTTGTCTTTATATACCAAGTTATAATTTGAAGAAGATTGATAATTTATATTCAATTTGTTTATCATTTCAACAAAATTTACTGGACTGTTTTGCTGGCTGTAAATCACCAAATTTTTTATATTTCTCAACTTTGCAGGCTTGATGTTTTCAACACTTGAAGTTGACAACAAAAGATTAAATTCCTCCTCTTGTTGAGCCAAGGAAAAAGCTTTAAGCAGTTTGCCGTTTAAATCCTTGTTAAATTTGAATATAGGTTTGTTTATATCAATCCCATTGACAAACAAGATTGTTTTGTCAATTTTGTCATCATAAACGACTGGAGCATGAAATTTCACTCTGTTTAATATTGCATTTTTTGCCTTTTGAATATACTCATTTTTTTTCATATCAAAATTATTGACATAGCAAAAATTTTTAGACAAAAAAATAGGAGAAAATTCTCCTATCAATCTTTCCCACATAATGTGGTTTGTCAGTCAATCTATAAGCCGAGTTCTGTTTTTGGCAGTCATCTTTCCAGACCTATCGTCGCCAATAGGCTCCAGCGGTATTTTTGCTCTCGCGTGAAAGAACGCACATTTGCGAAAAACTTAACCTTGCATCGAGTGGGGTTTACAGAGCAGTGATTGTTACCAACCACCCGGTAGGCTCTTACCCTACCTTTCCACCATCGCCTTAAAGCGTCAAAATGTTTCCATTTAAACAATTCATAAGGCAGTCTATTTCTGTTGCACTTTCCTTGAAGTCGCCTCCACCAGCCGTTAACTGGCACTCCGTTCTTTTGATGCTCGGACTTTCCTCTCTGTGTCCATTACAAACACACAGCGACCACCTGGTTGACTGACTATATTAGTATATCACAATCAAAACAAATTGTCAATTTTCTTTAAATCTCTTTTCTAAAACAAACAACTTTGTTGACAACATTAAACCCAACAGCTTCGTGAAATTTTATGCTAAGCTCATTTGAAATCTCGCAATCACTAGCAAACTCCTTGCAACCATTATCCTTTGCCCATTTAATCCCCTTTTCAATAAGCGTTTTCCCAATTCCATGACTACGACAATCAGGCTTCAAATACACCCCTTCCAAATACGCAACATTGTTTGTTTTGCACCCCTCAACATAGTCGTGTCTTATTTGAATATGTTCAAAACCAATCAAACCATTTGGATCTGATACAAGAAAAACGACAGCATCTTTGTCATTAAGGATACTTTCAAACTCATTATACAAATTTTCATTTGTTTTATATAAATCTTTTGCCATTTCTACCAAAGCATCAACATCTTCAATAGTGGCAGTGCTTATTCTAATTTTCATACTCTCATCCAAAATTAAATATTTGTTTAACTCTTCCCTGTTTGTCCACACTGAAACCTTGCATAATTCCATCTTGTGAAACTTTGATGGCCACACCATATTTTGCCATAGTTGTAGTTGCAGCGAGACGACCTCCGCCTTGACTTCCCGCTTCAATTTTGATGATTGCCCCAACAGCAATAATTGTTCCATCAAAATCAACAACAGTTGCACCATCAACAGAAGTCATTTCTTCAATAAGTTTTCTGTCAAGTTCAAACAACTTTTTCCCCGCGACAATTTTTCTTATGGCCATTGTTTTTGTGCAACGATTTTTGTTTAAGAAATCTTCATAAGACAAACTAAATTTTTCAATAATATTTTTAGAGTTCGCCATATTATAAAGTTTTTCTGCCTCTTCAAGTTCAAGTTGTTTTTTCATGTTAAAATGTTCTTCGGAAATGATATCAGCAGCATCAATGTGATTGAGTGCATCAATAGTTTTGTCTTTGTTGATGTAAACAAGACATGCGCCCTTATAAGCAAAAGAACAGTCAAGTGCAGTGTTGTAAATGGCACGCCTTATTTGTTTTGCTGTGTAAGAAACATTGTTTTGTAAAAGTCTGATTACTTCATCATGAGAATAGACACACCAATTTCCATTTCTCTTTGCAAAGATCAACTGTCTAGCAAAGAAAATCAAGATATCACCCTTTTCCGTCAAAACAATCCCAATTCTTTTGTCATTGCAGACCCTTGCAAGCCTGTCAAAAACATAAGGAGAAATTGTTGGGACAGATTTAGTTTTTTTTAGGTTTATATACCCAAGCAAAGAGCCATTTCTGTCAAACTCAACAAAAGAAGAAATTCCATCAGTAAAAAGAGCAAAGAAATCACTGTTTAAAACTTCGTTGTAATGCACTTGATTGACATTGTCAGAAGTCACACCAAGGTTTACCATAATTCCAAGTTTTACTGTTGAACCTTCATAAGTTCTCGCTGCCCATTTTTCCAGCCCATTGATAATACCAAGAATTGTATCACTTCCACTGTCTGTCAAACTTTCAACAAGTGCTTTTTCAATAGCCATATTTTGCAATTGAGTAAGATACATTTTGTCAGTTATGTTCAAATTTGCAATATTGCTAAGCTCGTGAACAATAGAACGGATCAGATCAACTTCAAATGATTTGAAAGCCTGTCCACGCTTTAAAATAATACGATAATCATCAAGTTTTGTAGGTTTTAAGAGAATGGAATTTCCTTTACCAAGTGCAGCTTCCATATCTCTTGAAGAAGATTCTGTTTCTCCGGCAAGGAACGACCCTGTAAACAACGGAACAATAAGTTTTCCAACAACGTCATAAAATTCATTTTTATCCATAAGCCCCTCCCACAAAGACTAACAAACAAAAAGAATCACTAAAATTTTTGAAGAAACAAAATCTCAAATCTTTATGCAATCTAGTTATTTATATATTATATAATTATAATAAAATGCCGAAGAAATACTGTCAAGCAAAATTTATCAAATTTTCAATTTTTTTTAATCAATGAAGATTCTTGTTGCAAAAAATCGGTTTGTTGCTCATCTTTTTCAAATTCTTCTTTAATTACTTTCAAAGTTTTGTTCTCAATTCTGGAAATGTAAGAACGAGAAATGCCCAACTCTTGAGCAACTTCTTTTTGAGTTAAAGCCTTATCACAATCAATGCCATATCTCAATTTGATAACGACCTGTTCTCTGTCATCAAGTTTTGAAGAAATGATGTTTTTAATTTTTTGCATAATCAAATTGTTTTCAACTTGCATAAAAATCTCTTCATCATCTGACGCCAGAACATCTTTAAGCTCCAAATCTTTGTCATCTTCATTGTTGCTTGTCAAACTGTTTAAAGAAACAACATTCTTATGTTTTTTGTTGGAACGAATCAACATTAAAATTTCATTGTTTATGCATCTTGCGGCATAAGTTGACAACTGAACTTTTTTGTCATAATCAAAAGTATCAATAGCCTTTATAAGTCCAATTGTCCCGACAGAAAGCAAATCATCTGCTTCAAGAGAATAAGTATATTTTTTCACAATGTGAGCGACAAGTCTCAAATTGTGGCTAATAAGTTTTTCTCTAGCCTTTTTGTCCCCTTGTTTCATCTTTTCAAAAGCTTCTTTTTCTTCTTCCAAAGACAAAGGCTTCGGAAATCCCTGTGCAGTGTTTACATAATTGGTAAAAACACATATGCGACTTAAAAAATAAGCAAAACTCTCAAAAATCATAAATGCTCCTTAACGATGTTACAATATATGTTGAAATTTGTAGAATTTTGCCAAAATTAAAAAAATAGATATTGACAGCAGATGTGAAATGTGATACATTACTTAGGTTTAAAAACAAGCACAAAGGAGTGGAAAATGAAAGTTAAAAATTTTAAAAATTCCTTATATTATAAAATTTACACAAAAAGACACACAAATATGGAAAAACCTGCCGATTTGATTGATAAACAACTTCAAACAACAAGTTTTGGAATAAAAATAGCAGGCCCAGGACAATATTATTTCTACTTTGGAAGAAATCCTATGTCATTATATGCAGTTGGGACAAAAGAAGGAGATTTCTTGTTCTCTCAAACAATAGAATATCTTGAACACACAATCTTCTATGCAGAAAAAGTAGATGCAATTATGCTCAAAGCTTATGCAAGTATGTTCTATATTTCAATGACAAAAAACGAATTTAGATTAACTAAAGGAATTTCAAAAGAAGAGTACGAAGTTTTGGCTAAAACATTGAAAGAAAATCCAGAATATTTGGAAACATTGCAATTTGAAGATAAATTTATGGATATGATTGAAGGAGCAAAACTTAAAGACATTGACATTTCTCTTGACTACAAACAAACAAAATCATTCAAGAGTTATCCAGCAATTATGAAAACATTTGTTGAAAACAATGCAAATATGTTGTTGGAAAATATGGAATTTGGTATCTTTATGCCTCCTGCTGATGATGTAAGTTATGTTTTGAAAAACGCAAAATTATCAAGAAATCCAATAATCAAAAATTTGACAGTCACAGCTTTGACAGAAGCAGTAGCACATCAACTTGAAAATCCAGAATTGACTGAAGAAGAAAAGATAAATTACAAAGCTTTTGCCGGCTTGTTGAAAAGTTGTTCTGATACTGATTTGTCATACGCAACAAAAAGAATGGATGGCAATGAATTAAAAGCAAATCCTCCAGAAAAGGATCGTATCAAATAATTTAAACAAAAAAATAAAGACACTATTGTTAGTGTCTTTTTTATTGCATAACACACAATATATTGTGTAATACGCAGTATAATTATTGCATACTAATACAATGCATCGACAAATTCTTTTGTGTCAAATTTGTCAAGATCTTCAACTGTTTCACCTGTTCCAACAAAAACGACTGGCAATTTATATTCTTTTTCAATTGCAATGATCACCCCACCTTTTGCCGTTCCGTCAAGTTTTGTCAAAACAATTCCATCTATATGACAATACTCATCAAAAGAGTGAATTTGAGATAATGCATTTTGTCCTGTTGTTGCATCCAAAACAATAAAAGTATATTTGTGAGCGTTTGGATATTCTCTGTCTATAATCTTGTCAATCTTTTGCAATTCTGACATAAGATTGGTTTTTGTGTGAAGTCTTCCGGCAGTGTCAACAAGCAAAACATCTGTATCATTTGCTTTTGCACTTGCAATACCATCAAACACAACAGCACCAGCATCTGCACCTTCTGCGTGCTTGATTATTCTTGTTTTGGTCCTTGAAGCCCATTCGTTAAGTTGTGAAGATGCGGCTGCCCTAAATGTATCTCCAGCCACAAGAGTCACACTCTTTTTTTGATTTTTAAAATAATTGGCAAGTTTCCCAATGGTTGTTGTTTTTCCAACACCATTCACACCTATCACAGTAATGACAGCAGGATATTCAATTTCAATCTTTGGAGCATCTTCAAAATAACCTTGAATAATCTCCTTAAGCAAAGATTTCACACCTTCTGCTTTTCTTACTTTCTTTTTGTGACATTCGTCTCTCAATTCTTCAACGATTTCCATAGAAGATTTGACTCCGATATCACAAGAAATCAAAATGTCTGTCAAATCATCAAAAAGTTCATCATCAACTTCGCCGTGGCTCAAAAGAGCATCAATCTTTCGATTAAATGCATCTTTTGTCTTTTTCAACGCCTCACCAATTCTTTTAAAAAGTCCCATAAATCTCCTTTTTAGTTTGCTTGTTCTGCTTGTTTAATAGCATCTGCAAGTTTAACAGAAACAATCTTAGAAACACCCTTTTCTTCCATTGTCACACCATAAAGACTGTCAGCCAATTCCATAGTAGGTTTTCTGTGTGTAATGACAATAAATTGAGTTGTTTGAGAAAGTTTCTTAAGATACAAAGCAAATCTTTCAATGTTTGCATCATCAAGAGCAGCTTCAATTTCGTCCAACAATGAGAATGGCAATGGCTTAAGTCTCAAAATTGAGAACAGCAATGCAATCGCAGTCAAAGTCTTTTCACCACCACTCAAAAGAGAAAGTTTGTTTGCTGCCTTACCAGGAAGTTGAACCATAATTTCTACCCCTGCATTGAGAGGATCTTCAGCTTCAGTAAGTTCCAATCTGGCATTTCCACCGCCAAACAATTCTCTAAACACAACCTTAAAGCTGTCGTTAATCTTTTGAAATTCGTCATTAAACTTTGTAAGCATTTCATTAGACAAATCTTTGATAATCTTAACCAAATCTTCTTCTGCCTTTTTCAAGTCGTCAGATTGAGTTGTCATATCATTATATCTTTCAAGCAAAGTAGAGCAATCTTCAATAGCGTGAACATTTACATAACCAAGAGCAGAAATATCTTTCTTCAATTTGTTTATGCTTATAAGTGCCTCTTTAATTTCAAAATCAGGCCTTCTAAATTCCAAACAACTTGAATATGTCAAACTGTATTCTTCATAAATTCTCTCTTGCATAGCTTCAAGTTCGGTGTCAACTTTTGTCAAGTTTGCTTCTTCACGATACTTCTTATCGTTTACTTTTGAAATTTCTTCCATTGTAGAAGTTTTATCTTCATCCAATTTTTTTATACTTGCAGAGATTGAAACCTTGCTATTTTCAAGATTTTCTCTTTCTTTTCTGATCTTTTGCAAATTGTCTTTAGCTAAAGATGGTTTTGCATTTTCAATTTGAACTCTTATCATCTCTTCAGCACTTTCAATAAATTTGTTGTTTTCAGCCAAATGAGATTTCAAAGTTTCAATATTTGAAATTTGTTTGTCTTTTTCAAGCAAAATTCTGTCCAAATCTTCTTTCAAAGACTTAATTTGTGCTTCACAAGATGCAATTTCAACCTTAACAGTTGTCATATTTGCCACAATCTCATCTCTTTCTTTTCTGATTTGATTGTAGTGCTCTTGCTTTTGTTTAATCAAAAGATCAGCATCTTCCTTGTTTCCACTCAAAGCATTTTGAACCAAATTTGTTTGAGACAAATCTTGCTCAATCAACTTCAATTTGTTGGAAACGGAAGTTTTTTCCATTTCATAAACATTTTTCTCATCTTCAAGTTCTGCCAAATCCTTGTTTATTGCTTCGAGTTTTTCTTGCTCTTTTGCAAGGTTTATTTCAAGTTCGTTTTTCTGTTCAAGAATTTGTTTTTCTGCCGTTTTTGAGGCATTTAAATCAACTTTAAGATAATCTATTTTGTTTTTGATTTCATATTCTTTTTGAGTCAACTTCTCAATTTCAGTTGCCAATGTTTCAATTTCTCTTTGACGAGAAATCAAATTTACTGCTTCACTACGCTTGCTACCACCAGTAAGAGAACCTTGTGTGCTTACAACATCTCCATCAAGTGTGACAATCTTAAATGAAAATCTGTTGTCTCTTGCAATGTCAACAGCAGTAGCAAGTGTGTCCACAACAACAGTTCCACCAAGCAAGTTGCTGATAACATTGTCAATCTTCTTATCATAAGAAATAAGTTTGCTAGCAACACCAAAAACGCCTTTGCGTCCAGCAACACTTCTTTCATCCATATCACGCCTACGCATACTGCTAATAGGCAAGAATGTTGCACGACCAAATTTGTTTTCTTTCAAATAAGCAATCAGGTCTTTTGCCCCGTCTTCATTGTATGTAACAATGTTTTGAACGGCATTTCCCAAAGCGACTTCAATGGCAGTTTCAAATTGAGCAGGAACTTTTATCAAAGAAGCCAAAACTCCGACCATTTTACTGTTGAAGGCAGAATTTCTTTCACTTTCTTTCAAAATTTTTCTAACGCTTTGTGCATAGCCTTCATATTCTGCTTGCATTTCAGTCAAGAGTTTTCTTCTGTTTTCGTAAACTTTGATTTGTGTAATCAAGTTTGCTCTTTCAGTTTCAAGTTCTGCAACATCTTTTGTTGAAACAAAAATTCTTCCAGAGAGTTCTTCTTGTTTGTCTTTAACTTCCTTAAATTCTTTTGAAGCTTTTTCAATAACTTCTTTGCTTGCTTGACTAGATTGTTTTACTGCAGAGATTTTTTCTTCAACATCTTTCAAATTCTTTTCAAGATTTTCTTTGTTTTGAATTAACAAATTTTTCTCTGTTTCCAGTCTTGAAACATTACTCTTAACATCAGAAAGAGAACCCAAAGTTTCAATAATTTTTTGTTGAGATTCCCCTGTTTCTGTTTCGCTTAAAGACATCTCATCAACAATCTTCAAATGTTTGTCAGAAAGATTTTCATAAGTTGTGTTTAAAACACTCAAACGCTCTTCAAGTTTTGCATGTTCTTCATTCTTACTTTTTTCTTGTTCTTCGCACGCTTCAATAACAGTTTGTGCATTTGTCAAATCAAGATTTATTCTGTCATTTTCTCTTTGAGTGTAGTTTATTCTTTCACGAGTAACCTTTGTCTCTCCTTCTTGTTTTTCAAGTTCGACAGTGAGTCTCAAAAGTTCGTCATTCAAGTTTGCAATTTGTTTGTCATAATCAGACAACTTGTCCATATTTTCAGCATATTCTTTTGTTATATTGTCAAGATCAGTCTGTCTTGCAAACATTTCTTCATCAATAGCTTGCAATTTTGCTTTGATTTGATCTTTTAAAACGCTTGCATGCTCATATTGATAGATATAAGCATTGACTTCCAAGTCTTTAAGTTGACCTTTGTATTCAAGGTATTTTTTAGCATCTTCGGCTTGTTTACGAAGTGGTCCCATCTGTCTGTCAATTTCAGCACGAATGTCGTCAATACGGACCAAATTGTCTCTGGTTCTTTCCAACTTTCTTTCAGCTTCATCTTTACGAGACTTAAACTTTGCAATACCAGCCGCCTCTTCAAACATTCCACGGCGTTCTTCAGGCTTTTCATCGACGATTTCGCTTACTTTACCCTGCCCAATGACAGAATAACCATTTTTACCTATACCACTGTCAAAAAGCAAGTCAGTAATATCACGCAAACGGCAAGTATTTTTGTTTATCAAATATTCACTTTCGCCAGAACGGTAAAGTTTTCTTGTTATTGACAATTCATCATAAGCAATATTGAAAAATCTGTCAGTGTTATCAAAAGTCAAAGTGACTTCACAATAAGACAAACTTTTTCTTTTTTCAGTTCCCTTAAAAATAACATCTTGCATGTTGTCGCCACGCAAAGACTTTGCACTCTGCTCACCAAGAACCCAACGAATAGCATCAGAAACATTGCTCTTGCCACAACCATTAGGTCCAACAATAGCAGTAAATCCACCATTAAATTCAATAACAGTTCTGTCTGCGAATGATTTAAAACCAATCATTTCAATCTTTTTAAAATACATATACCCACCTTACCAACTGACAAAAGTTATAAATTTATAACTTGTCTAGTCAACAAATAATTTATTCAACGCAACATAAGCACAATTTTGTTCTGCCTTAGTTTTGTCTTTTCCATAACCAACAGCCACCAAGTCTTCGTCCATATAAAACTTTGCTTCAAAGTAGTCGTCAACTTTGGAAGTCTCATATTTCATAGCGCATTTAAAGTTTGCTTGCACCAATTCTTGAAGTTGAGATTTGTAGTTGTCGTTTTTTGCTTCTTCAAAATTTTCGATGTGAAGTTTGTCAATAATGAAATTTCTTGCCGTATCCAAATCGCTATCAAGATATATTCCAGCAATAATTGATTCAATGATATCTCCCTTAATAGCAGGAGTGATTTCATTGTTCAAACTTTTCCCTGCAATAACATCTTCAGACAAATTCATTTCGTCAAAACATTGAGACAAATAATCTTCAGAAACAAAATGAGATCTCAAAACTGTCAATTCCCCTTCTTGCTTGTCGCAATGTTTAAACAGATATTCACCAACAAGAAAGTTTAAAATAGAATCTCCCAAAAACTCCAATCTTTGATAATTTTCTTTTGATTTTGAAGGATGAGTCAACGCTCTTTTTAAGATGTTTTTATCCTTAAATTCATAACCAATTTTTTTACTAACCATTTGAAACCTCAATCTTTTTTGTCATTTCTTCAATCATTTTTTCAATTTTTTCATTCAATTTGTTTTCGTGAAGTTTGACAACTTGCATAATTGAAGCACAAATGTTTTCTCTACCGCAAGAGCCGTGATTTTTTACAACAAGTTTTTTGCACCCCAAAAATGGAGCACCGCCATGCTTGTTTATATCAAGTTTTGTTTTCAATTTTTTGAAAGCTTTTCTCATAAACAAATATCCAATTTTTGCAGAAAAACTAGATTTGATAGCACTTTTAAGTGTAGATAAAATTCCACTTGCAGCACCTTCAACACCTTTCAAAAGGACATTTCCAGCAAATCCATCAGTTACGATAACATCAACATTTCCTGACATAACTTCTCTTGCTTCTGCGTTTCCAACAAAATTTATAGGAAGAGTTTTCATAAGAGGATAAGTTTCTTTTGTAAGTTCGTTTCCTTTATGCTCTTCTGTTCCATTGTTTAAAAGTGCAACTCTTGGTTCTTTAACTCCCTCAACGATTGAGTAATAAGCAGAACCCATAATAGCGAAATGAAGCAAATTTTCACTTTTGCAATCAACATTTGCACCACTATCAATAATGATAACATCAGTGTCTTTTTTAGTAGGCAAAATTGGTGCAAGAGCAGGACGGGAAATTCCTTTAATTCTACCTATTTTCATTATTGCACCAGAAAGAATTGCTCCCGTGCTTCCTGCAGATACCAAACCGACAACATCAGCATCTTCTTTCAATAAGTCAAAAGCCTTTACCAAAGAAGAATCTTTCTTTTGTCTAATAGCAACAGTTGGGACATCATCATTTGTTATGACATCGCTGGCATTAACAATTTCAATTCTTTCTGTTCTACCCTTCAAAATTTCTTTAATTTTGTTTTCATCACCTGTCAAAACGACAGTCAAATCTTTGTTTCTATTGACTGCAAGAACTGCTCCCTCAACAACTTCCAAAGGTGCATTATCTCCACCAAAAGCATCAACAACAACTTTCATAGTTTAAAACCTCAAAAATAAATGATAATAATGGTATAATATCTCACACAAAACTTTCTGTAAAATACATACTAAACCATTATTACTATAACAAAAAAAGTAAATAAAAGTCAAAAGAAAAAGAGAGTTATTGCTCTCTTTTTTAAATTCTACTACCATTAGCCATTGTCAGTGACAATCTAACGCCTCTGACATTTCCAAGCCAACAAGAGTTTAAAACTCCATTCTCTCCAACAACTTGTCCATTTCCAAGATTTGTACCTAAGTTTCTCGTCCAATATTCTACCTTGTCATCTGTTCCACATCCAAGCAAGAAACATACCATGTCACTCGCTTTGGCTGAATAATCTGTCAAATAGTCATCTACATCTATCTCTTCTTTTGATGCCACTCTTACACCATCTTCAGTTTGTGAAACTGAAACAACTTTATCTTGCTGTCCAGTTCCTCCAAACTTGTAATATGTGTAATTTGTAGAACTTTGCTTATTTGAAACATTGACAGAGAAATTAGTCGATGTTTGTGCTTGATTTAATTTGCGTATATTGCTGTACATATCACTGCTTGTAAATGCCCAACCTTCTTTAACATTATCACTCTCAACAGCACCTATCGTGAGCACTCTATCACTCACAACTGTAAAGTTTGTTTTATATGTTCCGTAGGCACTCCAGCCACTTGGATATGATGTGCTTGACACTCCATAGTCACTCACTCTCCATCTTATTG